>Ga0116210_1000115_pt1 | contig 81343 bp, 50 predicted proteins | sample TshhotsprinmetaG_FD_94483 | JGI IMG/M metagenome (GOLD analysis project Ga0116210, IMG submission 94483) | Hot spring microbial communities from South Africa to study Microbial Dark Matter (Phase II) - Tshipise hot spring metaG | ecosystem: Environmental > Aquatic > Thermal springs > Hot... | reverse complement strand
GGGATACTTTGTCGCGGAATATTTGGAATATTTCCGAGTTTTTTGGCGGAACGCCCGCTTCTCCAAGGGGGAATTGATCTGCTTTCCAAAGTCTACTTTCGGAAGAGAGAAGATTTTTGACCGAGGAAGAGAGGGGGGAACTCGTCTAACTCTTTCGCTATCTTTTATCTTTTATCTTTACCAGTCGTCTGTGATTCTTAGGACGATCTTCGCTTTCTTTACTAGCTTTCCTAAGATCAGCAATCAGCAGATCACGATAAACCGCGGGACTTCACGGCATTATGCGGTATTCGCCATCCTTCTCAGATATCCTTCCTCCTTTTTCTACCATATCCTGCCTCATCGCATGTTTTCACAATATCGTGCCCCCCAATTTTTGCAGAACAACCGCCAAGTCCTTACCATCATAGGCACTAGGTCGGTTGTTGCCTGCAAAACTGTGGCCTATGGCTCGGCACCAAATGGCCCGTAGCCTTACTGAGTCATCAAAGGTGCTAGGATCAGCTCCATGTGCCGACGAGTTTATGCCGAGCTGGAAAGATGGGGTATTTGCTTCGTGTGAGGAAAATGCTTAGCCTAAACAAGCTGACGACGGCTTATCAGCTTGCGTGCGGCAGGGTCGCCTCGTGCGTAACGGTGGGATTGGCCACCGGTGAAGGCGGGGCGGTTGCACTGCAACCCACCGGCAGCTTAACGGTGAAAGTGGTTCCCACCCCCGGGGTACTTTCGACGCGAATCCGCCCCTCATGAGCCTCCACAATTTGCCGGCACAGGGCAAGGCCCAGTCCGGTGCCCCCTCTTCCGGAAGCGTCGGGCCCCCTTTTCGTGGTGAAAAAAGGTTCGAAAATGTGGGGAAGGATCTCAGGAGGAATCCCGCACCCGTGATCGCGAATCGAAAGTTCTACAAGCTTTGCCTCCGAATCATAGTGCAGCCGAAGGTTGATCCGCCCCCCTCGGGGCATGGCTTGTCGAGCATTGATCACCAAATTGAGTAAAAGCTGTTGGATTTGCCCGGGATTTACGGCAACCGGAGGCACAGGCTCCAAATGGGTTTCCACCGTCACCCGGTGTTTATTCAGGTCGCGCTCCAAAAGCAGGAGGGTGTCCTCGATGAGCGTGTTCAACTGAGTGGGCTCTTTGGCCGAGGAGCGGTTGCGGGCCATTCCCAGGACGCCATTGGTAATCCGGGCTGCACGGGTGCCCGCCGCCAGGATCTTGTCAAAGGCTTTCTCCCGAGTTTGTGCATCCTGATGCCGTAAACCTAACTTGGCGTAATTGATGATGGTCATCAGGACGTTGTTGAACTCGTGCGTTGCGGTGGCGACCAATTCCCCGAGTGCCACCATCCGTTGAGCCTGCATAAGTTGCTCGCGCAAGCGCTGGTTTTCCGCTGCCAGGTCACCCGGATTCATCGCGCTGGTCCTAATTCCCATCTTTCCATAGTTTGTGTATCACTTACGCCTTACGCCACATGAAGAAGCCCGCAAAAACGTGTCCCTTTTGTATTCCACGGAGACAGCTTTATTTCCGCCATTTCTGCCGCTGCCACACGTCGCAGATTTGAAACTTGGGAAATCTTTTCTCCCTTTAAGGTCACGACCAACCCATCACCACCCGCCGATCTCGCTCATCCATAACCACGGGCAAATGGGGAGTCGCCCCCCGTTTCGGTGAGCCCGAGGGGAGCCTTTCAATCCTATCGTCGAATCCTATTGGAGCTCTGGAACCCAACCCGGTACAATCCGTTAAGTTGCCCTGAGAGGGAAATCGGTCTCAAAACTTAAGGTTTACGGCATGTAAACCGTTGAGTGGATAAATCCGTAAAAGCGGCTTTTCCCACTTTCCCGATTTACCCAGTCGTTCCGTCGCCGAAAAGCCAGTGAATGCGCCGCGGACTGGATTGCCCAGACTTCTCTCCGAATGCCGAATTCACTGGCAATTTAGGAATCAGACTGCGAGTCGGGCAAAATCTGTCGGACAGGGACTGTCGGTGGTTGCGGCGTGAAGGTCCCTTTTTTTTAAAGATGGATGTTGCCATCCAAGGTCAGATCCAAGTTTCGATGGATCTCTGGGGTCCGCTTAAGCGCGGATCACTGGATCAACCAAAGAGCGCATCAGGATACCCTAACAAAATTGGGGGATGATGCCCGGAGCGAATTCCGAGATTTGACGTGAGAAATGGTGAGAGAGGATAGGAGGGCAGGGGAGCGATCGGCGCGGTGAGCGCGTTAGCTTTCAAGGTTTTTGGAGCTCGTACGCAGGAGAGGATAGGCGCTGTTTTTGACAGGCTATTTTTTCGGCTTGAGCGCAGAGTTTTTCCGGGGGAAAACTTTTTCGCGAGGAGATACGAGGAGATCCATTTTGCGGCAAGCTATCCGTTTCGATACCGACAAGAATCAGCCCTGGAGTGATTGAGCGCGCAAGCCAGGCTCGGATGGGATGGATCCTAACCCAGGAAGCTTTCGGAGGAAGTTGCAAGGATGCACGAGCTGAGCATCATCGGCGAGGCGATCCGCCTCCTTCACCGGTTGGGCTACCAGGTGCGTCAAGAATGCCTCGAGGGTGCCGGCGGCGAGTGTATGGTCCGGGGTAAACGATGCCTTTTCTTGGATCTCACCGCTTCGCCCGATCAACAACTCGACGTGCTTTTAAGGACGCTCGCAAAGCATGTCGACGCCATAGGCCCAAACGGAATTTCGCCCGCCCTCCGCGAGCACCTGGCGGATTACCAGCGGTGGGCCGGTGCGGGTCAAGGTGCCGGTTAGGAGCCCGCTTCGCGCGCAGATTTGAATGCCAATGATCTGCAGCATCGTGTTACGAAGAGAAGATCCCGCTTCGCGCGCGGATTTGAGCGAGGATACTCCGGATTTTTCGTTGGAAGCTTTTGCTTTTCTCCAAGACGCACGGCGTTTAGCCATGCACTACCGGTTTTTAATGTAAGAGGCTGATACGGGAACCTCCCGCTTACCCGTCTTGCTCAAGTGAGCAGCCATGCGAGGATGCTGCTTCTACCCGAGTTTTTTGAGCGGTTTCAGAACTTGCTATTGCCCCGCTTGAGCAACCGGCATTTGCGTTCGGCTTTCCGCGTATGCCGCAAACGAATATCCGTTTGCCTCCTGGGCATAGCGATTTGCCGCATATCCATATCGGTTTGCCTGATATGAAGATGGGTTTGCGGCGAGACTCCGTCGGAGCGGGTGCGCCGTCGGGTCGGAATGCTTGCCGCGCTCGGTCACCGGGTTTCGGGTGGGGAAGAGACAGCGTCGCTTCCATGCTGTGCCACTTGCTCCGGGGTTTTGAGCCGCGTTCCAGGGTTTTCGAACGCCCCGGGATAAGTGCTGCGCGACGGATACAGAAACGAATCCCAATATGCGCGATCCACAGCGTAGACATCGATCGGCTGTTCCGGGCTCAAATCTTTGGGAAGAAACCCAAACCGCTGCATTTCGCGGATGTAATGCTCGTTGGGTCGAAAGCCCGGCATATCGAAGCGTTTGCCGACTTCTAGCCGGCGATGAGCATTCTCGATTGCCGCAAGAATGTGCTGATAAAGAGGATCGTTTCGGTCTTGAAAGATCGGCTTGCCGCATAGCTCCAATCCGCCGGCCGATCGAGCCAGTGGGCCCAGGAGCAAATAGGACTTCTCCGGGCGGGAAATATTGCACAGCGGCTCCAGCTCGCCACCCCAGCCGCCGGAGGCGACAAACCGCTTTAGCGACTGGCCATTGATCGTCACGTCCTTGACGTGACATTCGCCGCACCGCTGCATCATGGCCCCATACGGCAAGTGTACGGGATAGCGACCGCACCCCAGAGCGGCGTAAGTGCCGGGAAAACAGGCACTGGTTTCGATCCAAAGTCGGATCATCCGGCGTTCATGTTCTGTGAGCTTCACGCCATAATGAGTTTCGTCCAAAAAGCTCATCAGGCGGCTTGCCGAACTGCCGATCGCATATGGGTCATAGCTACTCTGGGGGCGGTTCCGCCCGTCGGAGACAAGTCCCCGGGTTTGCATCGTCCAATAAGAAATCGAATACCACATGGTGCGATCGCCCGTTAAATCGACCTTCCCTTCGCGACGATCCGGGTTGTGGCAGGCGACGCAGTGGCGATCCAGAATCGGCTGAATATCCCGCGGAAAATCGAAGACTTTCGGCACTTCTTCTATGGGCTTGACGGGCACGGGCGGATATCGCAAGGCAATCAAATCGTTCGGAACGGAGTGAGGCGTCTGGATGCGATGCTCGTGGCAGCCGACGCAACTCATCGTCTCGCCGGGCTGCAAAGTGACAAAGCTGTGCATGCGCTTGACCGGCCGTTCTTGGGCATCCAGAGCGACGAAAAACAGCGACTGCAAAGCCGGCACCTCGAAGTAAGCAGAGCCATCTTCATACACAGGCACCTCGCCCACGATTTCCGCCAAGGTAAACGACCCGCCGATGGTGAGCGGCTCCATTCCGCCGGAAAAATTGACCGGTTTAGGTAGCTGCTTGAGAACCAAAAGCTTGGTGATCGTGCCGCGGGGCACTGAATGCATTTTTCGCCCGCGGTAGACATCCTCGAGGATCATTCGCCCTGTAGCCTTGGCCAGGTTGACCCGGCTGGCCAACACCGGCTCTCGCGGCCGAGGACGCAGCGGTTGCGGCTCGTGACACTGGAGATGCTTTTCGCCCTCGGGCAACCGGTAGATCAACTCCGCATTGCCCGAACTGTCCATGATGTGGATCCCCTGGGGACTTGCCACAAGGAACCACTCCTCGCTAAAGGCATAGGGGTCTTTCCATCGCGGGTGCCGGGTGATGGTTTTGGCCGAAGGGAGATGATCGGGGCCCATGGCGGGATCGACGATCGTCACATAGCCCAAATGCTCCGGCATCCCGTGCCCCGGCGAAAAAGAAGCCACCACCTTCTTGGTGCCGGGGATCGGCTTGGCATCCAGCATCACCACGCCGGGATGAAAGTTGCCGTAAAAGACCATTTGCTGGGTACCATCGGGATTCATCACCCAAAGATGGTGGTAATGTACCTGGCTACGGTCCACGTATTCCCAACGCATGTAGAGGATCCGACCGTCGGGCAAGGTCCAAGGCGTATTGTCGTGGTCATTGTTGCTGGAAAGCATCCGAATCCCCGAGCCATCGGCTTCACAGCGGTAAAGTGTGGCGACGCGGGTATACCAACAGTTCACAAACCGCTGACAACGCGAGGAGCAAAATACAATGCTCCCATCCGGGCAATAAGTGGGCTCGATCTCGTCGTCTTGCCCGAAAGTTAACTGCCGAAGACCTGTACCATCGGCTTCAATTTCGTAAAGATGATAGGCGTGTTGCCCGCCGGGCCGATACGCAAAGAGGATCTTTCGAGCATCATAATGGACCTGAGGATCGCGGACACCTCCGCGGGGATCCTCCAGGAGCACCTTCAATTCACCTGTACGGAGGTTCAGACGACAAAGACGTCCCCCTTCCCCGTAGCCCCAGTAGACTCCATCCTCGAATTTAAAGCCGAGTTTTTGCGCCGGATCCTCGGAATGATCCGAGTAGTTGCCAAAAGTGACATACCAATGGTCCCGGCCTGGGACACGTACGGCGAAGATGATCTCGTCGAAGTCGGCCTCTGGCGAATTCAAGAACTTTTCCAAAAGGGGCCCCTTTTGAAATCCCGGGCTAACCTCGGCCGAATGAATCCAACTTCCTCCGCATGGGACAAAAACGATGAGCAAGGCAACCCACGCGGTTAAAGAGCACCAGGGAGCCATGGTGGAAGCAGCGACCGAATCATTGGCATACACCCATGCCTTGAGCGAACCCCGATTGGCGCCGGATGTTCTAGGGCGCAAACGCCCGCCATCCCCGCCTACGGCATCAGCCGCCTCGTTTTTCCATTCCGGCCGAGGGGCAAGTCCGTGAAATGCCGGCCTCGAATGTCGTTTTCCTAGGGGCAAATCGTAGCTACGCATCAGCGATCCTCCTTTATGCCCGCCCCAGGTTACTTGCCCGTTCCGAGCAAAAATCAAATGAGCTTTAGAAACCGATCCGCGAGAATCTACCGATTCACCACAATCTACCAATCCGCCGGAAGCTATAGTTACCAATTTACCGGAGGCTAACGAGCAACCGGGTGACCCAAAAAGCTGCGTGTACTTACTGCGAATGGGGCACGGTTTTGGTGTTTAAGAAGGCTTCAATGCGGCCGCATCTTGGTTGGGTCTAATATGCGAAGCGGGAGCACAAAAACTTTTCGCCCCTCCGGGGCAATCAAGGCAGATCAACTGGATGGAAGGCAGTAAGGTGCATAAATCGGGGGTTTGATTCCGGAGCAATCTCGATTGGGCCCACTCGGAGGGCTAGCACAGTCCTGTCGGCTAGGTATTTCAGGGGTTATCGTCGCAACACGGCGATCGCGCAAAAATCACCAAGTAGCTTTATAATAAAGTCGTTTAAATTTCGGGACAATATTTTTTACCAAATTTCCTCCCAACTTTTGCCAAGGGAATCACGTTGCTAAAGTGTGAGCTGCTATCACGCTGAGATCACGCGAATTCAATGCGAAGGTAAAGGAAACTTGCGGATCGCAGGTAGGGCAGCGTGACCATTGAAGGGGAGCTTATGCCATGGGTTTGAGAGCAATTCGATTTAGCTCGACCGGGATCCGGGTACAGCGGGCTTCTGTGCCCTGGGTGCAAAGGACCTTGATGCTTTTTGCCGTGCTATTTGCGGCTTCGAATGTGGTCGGGGCTCCGCGGCCAGACTGGATCAAATTGGGGGACCGACCCGGCGATCAACATCTTGCAGAATACTTCAAGTTGCAAACCGCTTTGATCGGCGACCGCTGCTTGAACCCTCTTCCGGATCGGGCCTCATGGGAGGCTCAACGGGCGGAGTATCGTCGGCAACTAATGGAGATGTTGGGACTGGATCCCCTTCCGGAGAGGACCGACCTGCAAGTGACGGTAACCGGTACCATTGAGACAGATGATTTTGTGGTGGAAAAGCTTTATTTTCAGTCGATGCCGCGGCTTTATGTGACCGGCAACTTGTACCGTCCGAAGGAGCTTTCGGGCCGAGTGCCAGCCATCCTCTATGTGTGTGGTCATGCAGGGGTGCGCAAGGAGGGGATCAGCTACGGGAACAAGTGTGCGTACCAACACCACGGAGTCCGCTTTGCCCGATTGGGGTACGTCTGCCTGGTGATCGACTCGGTTCAACTCGGCGAAATCGAGGGGATCCACCACGGAACGTATCGCTACGGGATGTGGTGGTGGAATAACCGCGGGTATACGCCGGCGGGGGTCGAGGCTTGGAACGGGATGCGGGCAATCGATTACCTGCAATCGCGTCCGGAAGTCGATCCCGAAAAAATCGGCGTCACCGGCCGCAGTGGTGGTGGGGCTTATAGTTGGTGGATTGCCGCCATTGACGAGCGTGTTAAGGCAGCGGTTCCTGTGGCGGGCATCACCGATTTGGCCGATCATGTGCCGGATGGCTGCGTGGAGGGCCACTGCGACTGCATGTACATCGTTAATACCTATCGGTGGGATTATCCGATGGTAGCTGCCCTGATAGCGCCGCGGGCCCTTTTGATTGGCAATACGGATAATGACGACATCTTTCCGCAGGATGGGGTGGAGCGGCTATTTGAAAAGGTCAAAAACTTGTACACCGTTGTTGGGGCCGCGGATAAAGTGGGGCTTGCGCTTTATCCAGGTCGGCATGAAGATACCGAAGAGCTTCAGCAAGCGGCATTTCGGTGGTTCGATAAGCATTTGAAGGGCATCGAGCGGCCGATCGAAATTCCTGCGGAAAAGCCCTTCCAACCGGAACAACTGAAGGTGTTTGCGGAATTACCCGCCGATCAACTGAACGCCACCATTCACGAAGTGTTTGTCCCTTCAGCTTCGGTGCCGACGGTGCCCGATTCCTTGGAGAGTTGGAAAAACCAAAGCGAGCGGTGGTACGGCTTATTGCTGGAAAAAAGTTTCCGGGCATGGCCTCACGATACGGCGACGGCGGATCCGCGGGTAACTTATCGGGCCTCGGGAAAGGGCGTGACGGTCCTTGCCGTAGATTTTCTGAGTCAGCCGGGAGTGGCTCTGCGGTGCTACGTGATCACAGCTTCCGAAGCAGCTAGCGCAGGAAACGTGGTTTTGGAGGTAGTCGATCAGGAGGGTTGGGATCGGTTTGTGGCGGCAATGCGGGCGGGTTTGCCGGGAGTAATCGACGGGGATGCAAGAGTGGAGCCGAAGCTCTCGTTGCCTGAACCGAGCGACGAGCTTTTCCGGCAGCTTTGCGGCCGGCTGGGCGGCGAGGTCGGTGCTTTGATCATCTTCCCGCCGAGAGGGATCGGTCCGGATGCTTGGAATCCAAATGAACGAAAACAAGTGCAGATCCGGCGGCGATTCATGCTTTTGGGCCAATCGGTGGAGGGAATGCGGATTTGGGACGTGCGTCGCGCCGTTCAAGCAGTGCGGCGGTTGCCCGGGTTTGAGAGTCGGCCGCTGGTGCTGGAGGGCCGCGGGAGTGCGGCCGGCTGGGCACTTTATGCGGCGGTCTTCGAGCCGAACCTGGCCGAGCTTCGGCTCAGCGGATTGCGGGCGCGTCACCGCGACGGTCCCATCGTGCTAAACGTAGAGCGTTTTTTGGATTTGCCCCAAGTGGTGGCTATGGTCATGGAGCGATGTCCGATTTGGCTTGAAACGGGCGAGGTCGACGCTTGGGTTTACCCCCGCCAGGTGGCCGAGCGCTTGGGCTGGTTAGACCGCCTAGAAATCGTTCCTGTCCGGCAGGAAAGTGCAAATCCTTAAGGGCACTTTGAAGACATGTGCCTCGTGGATCCTGCGGTAACTGAAAGCCCAATGCGTTCACCCTAAACGAAAGTATTGAAATTCGCGGAAAGTCCGTGCCTTCTGAAGTTCTTGCCGAAATCGACGTCAGCAGAGCGGCCCGACAGGTGACTTGGTGGGGGCTGGTGGTCAACGCCCTTTTGGCTTTCGCCAAGTTTGTGTGGGGGATTACGGCATCCAGTCAGGCCTTGGTGGCCGATGCGGTCCATAGCTTGTCGGATTTGTTTACCGATGCGATGGTCCTGGTAGGGACCGGCGTTTGGAGTGCACCGGCGGATAGCCGCCATCCGCACGGGCACGGGCGGATTGAAACGCTCATCACCGGGCTGATTGGCTTGGCATTGGCCAGCGTCGGGATTGGGCTGGCCTATCGGGCTATTTCCGCGCTGCATGCCGGGCAGACGGTGGTGCCCACCTGGCCTGCTTTCGTGGTCGCTTGTGTGTCGATCGTTGCCAAGGAGTGGCTTTATCGGTGGACCGCGGCGATCGGTCGCCGCATTCGCTCGGCGGCGATCATCGCCAATGCCTGGCATCATCGGACCGATGCCCTCAGCTCGCTGCCGGTTGCTCTTGCTGTGGCCGGAAGCCAATTGAACCCCCAGTGGGGCCATCTTGATCATGTGGCCACGGTGATTGTCGCGGCTTTGATCCTCTATGCCGCCTGGACCGTTGCGGTTCCCGCCTTTCATGAATTGACCGACCGTGGCATGACCGAGGAGCAAGTCGAAAATTTGGTGCAGCTAGTGTTGCGCACCAAAGGCGTTCAGGCGATGCATAAACTGCGGACACGCTATGTCGGGCCTGGGGTACATGTGGATTTGCACATCCTGGTGGACCCGGAAATCACCGTTCGGGAAGGGCACGATATTGCGACGGCCGTCCGCGATCGACTGATTGCCGAGGTGCAGGAGGTCGTTGAGGTTCTCGTACACGTCGAGCCGTTTGAGGCCGATCAAGTCGAGGCCGGCACCCGTCTGCTTTAGGCCAGAATCCCTGAACCAACTGCTGAAAGTTTCTGGCTGACGGGGGTGCGGGCCACGCGGCCCTCGTTTGGCAGAATCCTTGGATGAACGCACGAGATCTTTGGCGGCAATCTCCGCTGTGGTTGCCAATTTTCCCTTTTTGGGCGGGATACCCGCGGCTTGCGCTGAGGATGGTTTGGCGGAACCGACGGAAGAAAACTCCTGGGTAAAACCGCCATGTAATCAGCGCGGCGGCTTGAGCTTTTCATTTGCTCCTGTAGGTTCTGGATACCTAGTTTTGGCTTTCGGTGCTTTTTTAATTCTGAGCACCTCTTTTGACCCCGGGCTGCTTCCGTTATGAGTGCCCCTTCTGGCTCAAGAAATCTATTTTCCTCTTCTCCTCAAGCCAACCTATTAGGCATGACTGGACTAAAAATGGCGACCGAAAAGTTCTTATAGTTCTTATAAGTGGGGCGCAATTCATATCACTGGGGCAGGATTCACGTTAGAGCTTCCCGATCTGTTGCCGGCACACTGAAAACCCCCACACCACTTATGTCGAAGGCTTTGATCTCGACGGTCAGTTTGCTTGTGCTTTTGGCCATGGGTTATTACGCGGTACGCGAGAGTAAACTGACCGATCCCACCACCCACAAGAGCCGGGTACCGGCCCTGGTTTTGGCGATCATCGTTTCCGCGATACTGATTTTCGGGTGGCGACTTTGAGGGGAAAGGAAAGCTTCCCGCATTGCTCGATTCAATACGGCGAAAGTAAGCTTTTTAGGTTGTGAGGACTGATTGGTCGAAGAATTATTTTCGGGGGTGAGAGCCACTTTCTGGCGTTAGAGCCACCCTTGGGCGCGATACCAATCGGCGGTTTGCCGCAGGCGTTCGAACAACGGCGCCTTTGGAGCGAATCCTAACTGCTGAAAGGCTTTCCGCGACGAGCAGGCCCAACTGCCTGCATTGACTTCCCGGGCCTTGTCAAAATCGAGATACATGGGCCGACGCCGCAGCCGTTCCAGCAATTCCACGCAGCCGGCAATCATCCACACACCGGGCTTGGCCACGCGAAGAATACAGGCTTTCCGACGTCCCACCGCTCGGGCCACCAATTGTCCCAGCTCCGCCCAGGTGGGATACTCGGGCCCTGCCGCGAAGTAGATCCCGCGGCCGATTCCCTCCGTGGGGACCGTCGCAACCTCCTGAGCGGCCCCGCTTGTTTGATCGGGCTTAACGGCCGCTGAGGTGGAATTCGGCTGAAGGCGTTCCCCTTTTTCAGCAGCGAGAATAAAAAGCTCGACCAAATCCTCCGAATGGATCAGCGAATATCGCCGCCGCCCCCAGCCCGGCACAAGATGAATCCCCCAGCGCTTGACCGTCCGAAACATGGGTAAACCGTTGACATCGGCGGGGCCAAACACCACTGGCGGGCGCACGATGGTAATCGGGACCGCATCGGCAAAAGCTCGGGCGGCTTGTTCGCCGGCCAACTTACTTCGCCCGTAAAACGACACCGGTTGCGGCGGATCGTCCTCGCAACGCGGGCGATCTTTCGGCGCCGGTCCCGCCGCAGCCAACGAGGAAACCACCACAAGCACCGGTGGCCGAGAACTGTCGGCACAAGCCTGCGCGACGTTCCGCACCCCCTCCTCATTAACCCGCCATAGCCAACCAGCGCTTAAGCTCCGCGTAAGCCCCGCAATGTGGTACACAATCTCCTGCCCGCCAACCGCGTCCCGAAGCGACGCCGGCTCCGTCACATCCCCCGATGCCAAGGTAACCGGCAAATCCTTCAAGCGGTCAATCCGAGAGGTGGATCGCACTAACGCGGTGACACAATCCCCGCGCTCCACCAGCTCCTGCACTAAATTGAAGCCGATAAACCCACTTGCTCCGGTTACCAGGACCTTAGCCATAGCTTTGCGTACCCATTTCCGCCTTTAAGAGATGAGCTTCGTTTGCTGCGAACCACTTGATTTGCGAGATGGCTTGCGCTCCGCCTTCGAGCCTCTTCCTCCCACAAGCAGCTTGCATCGCCTTGGGAGAATTGCCCCTTGGAACATGCGCTCCGTCCATTGCACGTGCTGTTATAGGCTGACTTCATGGCACATGCTGAACGACAACTTTCCGGCTACCTGAATGCCGAAAGCGTTGCATTCATTTGCAAAACCGGTTCCACCCGAAAGGCGCCATCGCCTTACGATCTCGACAATACGTCAGGCTCTCGGGCTAAGACATCTCCGACTCATTCGAGCCGCGGCGCTGAAGTGGCCATTTCCTGGTTGACAACAGCTCTTGCCCGGATCTTTCACCGACCCAAAGCACGATTCCTTCAGCCCCGGCATTAAAAGGTACCGGGTTAATGATCCTATGGAATTGTTGATTCGTGCCTGTCAAAATTTGCTGCCGGTAGAGGAAACCCAACGTGCATTCTTCAGCGATACGTTCGTAATTCGCCTTCTACACGGCGCGTGGTCCGTCGATGGCCCTAAGGCCTTTATAAGAACGCATATCAGCTTCATCGCTAACTGTAAACTTATGATTTTCACCTCTTTTCGCTTCTTTTGTTTGGATCTCAACTCACTGTTTTTGCCTCTCAACCAATAATTTTTGCTTCTCAACTTGTGATCTTCAGTCGTTGCCGAAAATTTTTCAGCTTTTGCTAGTGGTTTTCGAGTTTTGCCCGGGATTCTTGGCGGGAACTGTGCTCGGGCATCAATGGGGCATTTTAGTGTAGCTAGAGGTCTTCAGAAATAAAATGCGCGAAGTTAACTTAAACGCGCAACATACAGCAGCTTTTCCGGTTAACGACATTCCCACCGGGCCGCTTTGAGAAATACGACCAATGAGCTATTGTTTCTCGTTTAACCGCTCTCCCCCTTGTGAATGATGACTTAGGTCCCAGTATCTTTTGGTCTTACGTACGATTTCCTCGAGCTTTTACATGCCAAAAGCAATCTTTTGCTCAAACCACGCCTTTTGCCTATAGCTCCTCCTTTGACCGGTTTTTGTGTGCGTTTTTTGATGGTGTTGGGCACCAAATCCATTCGCAGCACACCACTCCCCGCAACTTAGGCCCGAGATAGACTGAGCCCATGAAGCACACTCGGGTGTTAAACGAGCCAACTCGGCTTTTTCCCGCCCGGCGTTTAGCCGGTTCTGGGTTCCCGGATGCATTCAGGCTCGCGGGATATGCCACCGTTTTGCCAAAGATTCTCCGGCGAAGTGCCCCGATTTTTGGGTCACAAGCATCTCGAGGTGAAGCCCACAGTAATCACAGCCCACCCTGATCCCTCTTTGCACGGAAACTCACACTTAAAATACAGTGCGGCTTTAGGCATAACAATTGCAGATCGCTTGATCGCAGCCGCCACACGCTACATTGGTAGTAGCAAAGTTATGCAGTAAATACGCTATAAAGCAGTAAATCGGTTTAGATTTTTGTGCACCAAAGTACTCTACAGGCCATTGCAGGATGCATCGCATTCGTCTACGCAAGCCGTGGCAAAGTTGGTTCGACGGAGCACGGCTCGTCTTCCACCGATGCTTTGGGCGGCCAACCGGCCTATCGCCGCACCAAAATGTTTGGATCGAAATCGACAACCACAGCGGGGCGTGTGAAGTTTACCTCAACCATCAACTTTTGGGAACGGCCTCGGCAGAAAGCCGCACGTCCTGGGAAGTAAGCCGATTGCTTCTTCCCCGGAATGAGCTGGAACTTGTTTGGCACACCCGGCAGCCGGCGGAGGAGAAACCCGCTGCCGAGCCGCCCTCTGCTGTCGTCATTCTCATCGAGGAGTGCTAAGGGAGGGAGGTGCAGGTCGCGGATCCTTTCGCCCGAGGAGGGCGTGAGGAGCCACTATTGAAGGTATTGCCGCTACCCAACTTCTACTACTCCAATTTCTACTGCTCTAAGAGGCGTCTTTTCGGCCTTGTCGAACCTCGGAATTCCCCCCGTTTTCGCGTTCGTATCGCGGATGTGTCTTCATTCGCGGCTAACTGCGCTGGCAGCCCCGCCTTAGCTTTCCCCGTAGTAGGGTGCATCAGATCGATAAGCTGCATTCGAGCTGTGTTAGATCGGATTGACTGATGTTTCACTCTGGGCGCTTTGCAGGCCTTCGGTTTTTACACCCCTGCCGATGGGTATCTTGATTTTTGGCGGCTTGCCAAAAGAAAACCGCCGGGGATAATCACCCCGGCGGCTCATCTCCGTTACACTAAGCTCTTGAAGAAAGCAGTTTCACCCAATTCAAGCGATGGAAGAAAGCACTTTCACGCAATCAATTGCCCCGGGAAAGCTGAAGGAGCGACCTCAACCGCTGCCCCGGAGCAGCGCACTCAGCATTGGGTCCGCTTAGCGCTTCTTAAGCGTGACGCTGATTCCCGCCCCTTCCATCAGCAGGAAACTCGTTTCGAGGTCGGGATTTTTTGTAATCGCCTCGACGAATCGAGGATCCGCCGCCGGCCGCCGCATGTTGTGCGCAATGATAAGACCGCCCGGCCGGATCAAAGGCAGCAGCTTTTCTAAGTAGTCGATGTAGCCACTTTTGTCGGCATCCAAGAAAAGGATATCGATCGGTTCCTTGTGCTGTTTGACTGTCTCATGGGCATCACCCTCGATAATCGTCACCAGATCGCCCAAACCGGCTTTTTCGAAATGTTCGCGGGCCATCCGTGCACGTTCTAAGTCGATTTCATGGGTGTACAAATGTCCCGATGTCTTGCGCAGCGCAAGCGCAAACCAAATGCCGGAGTATCCCACGGAGGTGCCGATCTCCACCACCCGCTTGGCCCCTACGGTCTCGGTTAAAAGCCGCAGCAAGCGACCGTCGGTCTCCGAAACGATTTGGTACCGCCGCAGCTTGCCGACCTCCTGGAGGACCGAAAGGACCCGCTCCTCGCCGTCGTCTTTCGCCAAAAGGGGATTCTCATAATCCGCACCACCCTGTGGGGCTGCGACGGGTGGCCCACTCGGCCGGGCACCCGGCGGACCGAAGCCCGGCGGCGGGCCCATCCCCGGACCTATCGGGATCAAATCGCGCAATTCCTGCGGCACCACCCGCCCATCCTCGTCCCGATCCAATTTCGCCAAAACCTCCGAAGCTTTGTTCCACTCCGCTTCGGTGATCGCACCGTCCTGGTTAGTGTCGAAAAGTCGAAAGATCGGATTGAAGCGCATCAACGGTTCTACCCCGGGGCCGCCAGGTCCCCCAGGGCCGCGCGGTCGCTCCTGAGCAGCCTGCTGAGCCAAAACCATCCCACCGAACAAAACGGCAAAGGCCGTGATGGTCCACAGAATTCTTCGCATGGTTCTCCTCCGCCTGATTGAAACCTAACCTTGCCAAACGCCCACTGGGACTTCCAAACTTGCGCGCATTTTGAGCCGGTTTTTCTCGAAATCCGGTGCCCCCCCGAGTTGTTTTTTTCCGCGCGTTTTCCCGCCGAAAAATCGCGATATTTCGACGGTTCCTCCCCCCTTCCGGCTATAGATTAAACCCCCATGTAAGCCCGAAGTTTCTTTCCCAAAGAAAAGACTTTTCTCCAAATTCTTTTGAAACTTTTTCTCTTGCAACTTTCAAACGAAATTTGGCCATTTTTAATCGACACGGGGCCCTGGGGACGTGGCAAGCGAGTTATACGCCACATTTAGGTCATCGCGAAGAGCCCCGATTCTACCGCGGAAAGTCGAGGGCTCCAAACAGGGTCACGGTCTCTGCCGGCTATCCCGCTACGAAGAATCGGCGGACTGGCTCCAACGGACCGACGAACCCACGAATTGGCACTTAGAACGCGAAACACACGGCTCAAACCGGTCTCCGCAAAGGAAACCGCAATCTGGCAAAAAGCGGCCCACCAACACACAGAAAAGTGCACCAATTCGATCGCATCCCGCAAAAGACCAAAGGCTCCGCTTGCGCCGTGCGTGATTGCCTAAGTTGGGCCCATTACAAGGGTTGATCCGCAAAACCCTCAAACCCTTTTCTTCGGTAGCTCCCGAGGCTACCATTTCTCAACCACCGAAATTTTTACCCGAAATTGTGCAATCACAAGGGAGTCAAAACTCTCGGGGATCAAAATCAGAAATGGTCAGGGGTTTCGCAGTTTGATAGGTCGAGGCGTCCCCCTTAGCGAGCAAACCCAATCGGTTCAAGATTGGGCAGAAACAATTGATGCTAAACCAGCCCCTAGCGATAAAGTCAGTCCGGATGACCCCGAGCACCTGGTGATCCCCAAACACATGTTGCTAAATCAGCCCAAACCGATAAAGTTCGATCGTAAGCCGGATGGCCCGAAGGCACGAGGGCAGATGCCCCCTTTGCTCCTCAGCATCGTGGTGAGCGAACCTCGTTCGGCAAGAAAGTCTATGAAGACAACAAAACGTCTACAAATTCGCAAAACGCTTTGATGCGTGCAAAAACCCAACCTGCACCCACGACCTCGCTGGAAGAAATATTTCATTGACAAGTGAGTTTTCGTAGGTGACAGAGGCTTCCGTAACGGAAGAAAACATTCCCTGCGGACAAAAAACGGGTACCCGCAGCGAAAACCGCAGTAGGCAATAAGCCGCATGAGGCCGAAAAAGGTTTGTGAGCGATAAATCTCGAGGATAAAAAAGCCTTCCCCAACAAGATTTGTCAATGAACAAGCTTTGTCGGCAACCGGTAAAAAGCTTTGCTGGCAAAACGCCTTCCGAGCAAAGTGGTCTTCCGGGGAAGCCGAGTTTTCCAGGCTCAGGGCGCCAAAACTCTCCCGAAATCCTTTGAAAAAGCAGCGATCTAATACGACCGATTCCTGAGGAGGCAAAAGATGATGAAATCGTCTCGAGAAGTGGCGAAAACGGAACTTCCAGCGGGGGCCTCTAACACCGGCTGTGGAGTTTCGGCTCAATGCCGTCCAATCTCCTGCGAGCCGGGTACCGATAGAGACCAGTCCAGCAAGTCGGCGCGAATCGCCGCAACCGGTGCTAGCTTTGTGGGGGCGACAGGCACGCTCGCGGTAGCACGGGCTGCCCATGCGGCAGGAAACGAACTGATTCGCATCGCGCTGATCGGGTGCGGAGGCCGGGGGACCGGCGCGGCCATCGATGCCCTGCAAAATGCCGCCACCAAGAACGTCAAGCTCGTCGCAATGGCCGATGCATTCCCTGAACCGCTGGAAAACAGTCTCCGGGCCATCACGGCTCGCTGCCCCAATCAGGTGGATGTCCCTCCGGAACGGCGTTTTGTCGGCTTGGATGGCTACCAGAAGGCGATCGAGAGCGATGTGGACATGGTCCTCCTGTGCACGCCGCCGGGTTTTCGCCCCATGCAGTTTGAAGCCGCCGTCCGCGCGGGAAAACACGTCTTCATGGAAAAGCCCGTGGCCGTGGATGCGCCGGGAGTCCGCCGCGTCATCGCCGCGAATGAACAGGCGAAGAAAAAGAAACTCCTGGTCGCAGTGGGCCACCACCTGCGGCACGAGGTGAAACACCGTGAGGTGATCCGCCGGATTCACGACGGTGCCATCGGCGAAGTACGCTTCCTGAGGGCCTACTTCAACTCGGCGGGCGTATGGTTCCGGCCCCGAAAGCCCGGCCAAACCGAAATGCAATTCCAGGTGGCGAACTGGTACTACTTCACGTGGCTTTCTGGCGATCACATCGTCGAGCAGCATGTCCACGATATCGATGTCGCCAATTGGATCATGCAAACCCACCCCATCCGCGCAAACGGAATGGGAGGGCGTCAGGCGCGAACTCCCGAATGGGCCGAAGCGCAAGGTTACGGACCCGATGCTGTGGGCGAAATCTTCGATCATCACGCCGTGGAATTCGAATATCCCAATGGGGTCCGATTCTACAGCTATTGCCGGCATATGCCTGGTTGCTGGAACGCCTTCGCTGAATTTGCCCACGGCACACTCGGCGATGCCGAAATTCAAGGGCATGGGCACGCCATTCTCCGCATTCAGGGCAAAGACCCCGTGCGATGGGAACGCGGCCCCGTTGGCCATCAATTGGAGCAAGACCACCTATTCGCTGCCCTCTTGGCCGGCGAACCCTATAACGAATGCGATTGGGCTGCCGAAAGCTCTATGACGGCTATCCTCGGCCGAATGGCCACCTATTCCGGAAAAGAAGTCACTTGGGAGCAAGCCATCAATTCCCAACTCGATCTGTCACCTCGCCAGTACACGTGGGATGCCGAACCGCCGGTAAAGCCCAACGAAAAACGGATTTACCCCTGTGCGATGCCTGGCCAAACCCAAGCGTGGTAGCGAACGAGTCGCTTTGCCCGCGATCGCGTGGCGGCGGAAAGTTTTCCCCCATCGGCGTCGCCGATGCACCTAAAGAAGCATTTCAACGGGCGAAACGTTGGGCACTCGCGCGCTAAAGGTTCGAGATTTCGTTCGTCTCTTACCTGAAGCCTCTCACCGAGCAAGAGCTTGAGTACACGCGCGGGAAAGCCCTCTTAGTCCAGCGAGCGGGAACTCTCGCGCACCGCCCGCACCATTGCCTTCATATTTTCCACCGGAACATCCCGCGGATTCATTTCCCCGGTGTTAAACAGATATCCCCCGTGGCGGGAGCCAACCCGGATCAGTCGCTCGGTCTCCTGAGCCACCTGCGCCGGCGTCCCATTCAACAGAACCCCAAGAGGATCAAGGTTCCCGCTGAAACACACCTTGTTTGCTAGGGCACTTTGCACGGCCGCGAGGTCAGCCGCAGGACCACAGTTGATAATATCGGCCCCACTGGTGGCAGAGGCCTCCAAGTGTCCGATTGCAATCTCGCTATTATGCAGGTAGATGATCACCCCCAGCCGACGGACGCGCTCAATCAGCTTTTTGCACCATGGAAGCGCAAAATCGCAATATTGCTTCAGCGAAAGCATCCCCGAAAACGCGTTACAATCGCCCAGCCAAATCGCATGCGCGCCGGCTTCCGCTTGAGCCTCGATCCACCTGCTTTGCAAATCCACAAAAAACTCGCATGTCGCGGCGAGCAGTTCCGGATCGGTCAAGCCGAGGATCATCGCGTTTTCCAAGCCGAACAACAATCCAGCGGAACTGTACGGAGCCGCACAACTGCCCACAACCAGCACGCTATCGCCGAAATGCTCCCGCAGCCGACGCAAAGCCAAGAGCTTTTGAGGCATTCGCCCTTCCCGCCAGGGATCCGGAATCCGCAGCCGGTCCAAGCTCTCCCGACACGCCGGCAAATAGTCCCGGGTAGCCCGCAGGATATTTCCTTCACCATGCGTCCCCACGCCCAGCGGTTCAAACTCAAAGCAGTCATCCACCTGAAGCCATGCCCAATCGTAGTCGAACTCCTCGATTGCAGCGATCCACACCTCCGCCATCTTATTGCCGTCTTGGCAGACCTCCTCGTAGCAGTATCGCCCGTACCATTTCACGTCGAACTCTTCGCTGTGGGCAAAGACGGGCAACCGCCGCGGTCTTTTCAGTTCGATCGCGCGGCGTACCTCCTCGAGCACACCTTCGTATGGCATGGCGATTGACCTTAAGGCCTTCACACCGCTAGCGTGCGATCCTATTCCCCAAAGCCCCGCCGATAATATGCCGACAAAACCCGGGTCCTACCGGGCCGCCTTCCCCCCAAAGGCACAAGATCCAAGCTGCATTCTATGTCGGGGCTAACCGCTCATCGAGCCAACAAAAAAAGGGCTTTACGGCCTTCCCCGGAGATCAACCGTAGGCGTTCACGATCTCATCGTGCCTCCGCCGTGCTCTGCGCCATACCCGCGGGATCATCGTGGATTGAGCGGCATCGTCCAGGATTCATCCGATGGAAAGATTTCTTCACCTTCGGTCGTCGGCGTATCTATCATAGCGACCATCCGCTGCGATACGGGGGACGTAATAACGCATCGGCCTCGGCGCTGTTCACGATGCGGCATGCCGCGGGATCAAACTCCAGCGCTTCATCGAAACGTCCGGCGACATTCGCCGCCAGCAACAGTTCGATTACCGGCCCAGAATGATCGAAATTCGAAATCGGCACTCCCCTTCCCTTACAGGCGGCGATCCACTCCTGCTGATGACCGGCCACATGAGGCAGCCGTCGCGGGGGCTTTACCGCTCCCTCGAACTTATCGGCCGGAAGCACACGACAAACGGAATTATGGGCATTGGTATGCACGACCCCTTTGCTGCCGACGAGGAGCGTGCCGGAGCGCGGCGTCCAGCTCCCATCTTTCCATTCCAGATCCCCGCCAACTATCTCTTCCAACTTCTGCCAGATCCCCTGACGTTTGAGCTCTTCTTCCGACCCATTGTACCAATGAATGACCGCCGGTGGCATGTTCCCGCGCGGCGGAATGTGGAACTGAACGACTTGCCAGCGGGGAAATCCGTGGTCGGCCCGTTCGGGGATTTGACTAACGATCTTGATGATGCCGCTCGGCGCGCCGGGCCCGTCCCACAATGTCCGCAAACGAAGGGCCTTGAAACTCAGATTCAACGAGTGCGAACCCCCACCCCCAAGACATCCGGTACCGAAGTCCCACCATCCGAACCAGCCAAAGACATACTCCGGGTGATAGGGTCGCTCCGCAGCCGGGCCCAACCATACATCCCAGTCCAACTCGGGAGGGATTGGCGGCCGGTCGGTCGGCAAAGTTCGCGGCCCACTTCCCCCGAATACAAACCATACATGAGCCTCCCGAATTTCCCCCAATCCCCCATCCTCAATGAATTCGAGGGTCCCGCGGAATGAATCCGTCGCCATCCCTTGGTTGCCCATCTGCGTAGCCACGCCCATTTGCGCCGCTAGCAACCGAAGCTCTCTTGCTTCGCGAACATTGTGGGCAATTGGCTTTTCGCAATAGACGTGTTTGTTGCGGCGAATCCCAGCGGCCGAAATGATCGCGTGCGTATGATCCGGCGTGGCGACCACCAGTGCATCAAGCCGCTGATCTAAAGCGTCGAGCATTTTGCGATAGTCTTGGAATACCTCGGCGTCGCCGAGCTGTTTCTTCACTTCGTCGATGCGGCTTCGATTGGAATCGCAGACCGCCACCACGCGCTCCCGCAACCGCGGAAAACTTTCCGCCAACCATTTGCCACGGCTTCCCAAGCCGACGGCCGCGATAGCCAATTGCTCGTTCACTTCGTAGGTGAAAGCCGAAGCACTCCGAGGCAGGATCCACCACCCAGCCCCCGCCACTGCAAGCCCCTTCAGAACCGCGCGTCTGGTCCGCTTTGCGATCATGGTCGAACTCCTACAAAACTGACAAAATAGGACCCTGGTTAACACCCAAAAACTCCGGTTTTGACCGTACATCATCGCCGCACGAGACGGTTATCATTCGCCCACTCCACCCCCCAAGCCGGCACAAGGTGCATGGAACGGCACCCTTCTGCACCGTCAAACCCGCGGACGCTCTCCCGGCGACTCACGAGGGATCATCCACCCAAAACCCTCGAAAACCTGGGCAAAAATGTGACTCTTCGGTGGACACTGATCGTTTGATTCACTAGCCACGGGACCACTCATTCCCCCGGTCGCGCGCAAGCACCGCGCGTCCATAGGTCCTGCGGCAATCCGATTTTTCGAGGTCATTCGGAGTTATATCGCTTCAGGGCAGGCCAATAACTCGCGGGTAGTAAACGGGGGTCCCCATCGGCCTCCTAAACTCCCATAGAGGCGGGGCACCCGAAGGAAGGATTTCTGGCTGCTATCCGCGTTTCTTGCAGGGCGGTTTTTTACGGCAGGCTCCGCGAGGTTTCCGGCTCCGGCATTTCCCATCCGAATGTCTGCGGCTGTTGAGTACGCTCATTGCTGCATCTGACATATCTGCATCTCATGAGCTGCCGCACAATTGGCCACCGCCAAGATCGCTTCCAACGAGGACCGCACGGCCTCGAGCCGGCCATCGTCCAGATCATCGAGGCCCTGGCGGGCCAAAGCCGCAATCCGCCGCCATCGGGAAACAAGGCTCCCTTTGCCCTTAGCACTACGAGTCGGCTTTGCCGCCGATCTAACCGGAGCAGGAGGCCCGCTATTCCGCGTCGATTTTCCCTTTCCCATCCCTCGACCCAATCAAAAGAGATCTATCCCTCTCTTCTGGGCAACCGTCGCGGCCCATGCCGACCGGAGCACCCCATCAAAAAAGCGGAGATCGGTGCAAATTGCAACGAGCTAAATTGCAGTGAGCCAGCTTCCGAGCCCCTAAACGCATCCACACGATCCCACCGAGGTGCCGACCATAAAACGGAACTCACAAGGCTGCCGTCATGGCGCGCGATCTCGTCCGCTTTTGATTTCAACTCTAACGCGGTCCTGGCTATTCGGCACCTTTTTCAGGGAGACGGTACACGAGGAAACCCGCCTTGATTTCAGCTCTCACCGAATCCTGCCGACTCGGCCGACTCAGTGCTCCGCAATCTTGCTTCTTTCTGATTCGTAAGCTCCATCTTCGTACATGATTTGTGGGATATGAGTGGGATATGATTTGTGAACTCCATCGCATTTTCCCGCTCTTGATCGCATCTTCCCGAGGACCGGCCGGAATTAGTTTCGCACGGCGTCGTGCCGCTGTCTAGCAGGCGGTAAGGAGCGTGGGCAAGGTTGGGCGACAAGCCTCAGGCCGTATATCCCCCGAATTGGGGGTCTCATAAGCACTTTCAAATCACAGTTTGCGGCGGGTGATTTTTGCCCTGATTGGCCCTCCCACCTTCCTGCCGCGGAAGATACCGCTCCCAGGTTTCGTCGTTCGCAACTGTTGAAAGATTCGTGCGATGTAAGCCCACAATCTCTCCGGTGTTAGGCCGAGTAAGTACTTTCTTCCTCCTCCCGAAATCTCCGTAATTCTTGCGATGCATTCGGGCCAAAGAAACCTTTTTGTTGGTACCATTGCAAAAACGCTTCTTTGTGCCGGTGCGCAAACGCCTCTCTTACCCGATTGAGGGGACTTCTCGAGAAAAAACCCTTTCTCTGTCTACCACCGGAGGCTATGATAAAATTGGTTGTGAAGATCAACTTTGTTACCAAAATTAATCGAGGATTACGGTGGCCAATACTTGGCAGTCTGTTTCACTTCGTTGGTTCGCCGGCAAAAATTGGGTCGGAGTGCCACCGTCGGGGGGCAATCATCGTTTAATAGTTTTGGGCGTGGGGCCGCCGTGTATCGCAACGTGGCGGAGGGTTACTCCGGGTAGCTCAAAGGGCGCACTTTCGATTGCCCAAAATCCGTGTACTCGGGGAGAACTGAGGCGACAATTCGAGCGTCGAAACTATAAGCGGGATCCGGCAGTGTTTTTGATCTAGACTTCTTTTCAAGATTCGGAGTAAGTCGCTCCTTGCCTCAGGTGTGGTGCCAGCGGGTAAGGTTGCTCATGGCTTTCCCGCGGGTAAGATCCTTTGACCAAAGCATTTTCAAAGATCGGCGTTTACAGAAGCAGTCTTTTAGGTCCTAACTATCCACAGATTACTCATATTTATCCACAGATTATTCGGAGACGTACTCTAAAAGTACTCTCAACTGGAAGTAATCTGGCCATCGGTTGGCCCAGGTTAACGGAGACCGATCATGCCGATCAAAATTACCTGTCCTAATGGCCACACCCTAAAGGTATCGGACGACATGGCGGGCAAGACGGGCCTTTGCCCGCATTGCAAGGCAAAAATCAAGGTGCCGGAACCTGTAGCCGGCGGACTAACGGAAGACGACATCCTCGAGATCATCAGCTCAGGAAATCAAAACTGGCGGCAGCAGGCCAAAGACACGTCCGGACTGGATCCGATGGCGGAGCGCGCGGCGGCAAGACGCGCTACGGAGGGGCCCACTCCGCCTCGCAAGGCTTGCCCGCGGTGTAACGCCGCCATTCCTGGCGGAATGAGAATCTGCCCCAACTGCAAGACTTACGTGGCTGAATTGGGAGAGATTTGATTGGCTTACCCGCAGCCCCGGGAGCCAGTCGCGGACCGCTGTCAGAGGAATCGGCACTTCCCGCTCACCGGGGCACAAGTATTAGCCGATACACGGGATGCAGCATTTTGATGCCCATTCTCCGTTCCTCTATTAGAGACTCCATTCCTCGCCCTCTTCGTTCAATCTCATAGAACCTCACCAATTCTTCATGTAATTTGCAAACATATCGACCTATTCCCTTATGCACCGGTTCGCTGAACCGACGCAAGTTTCCATCGTTTGGCATCTTATTCCGTTTTTTGTCTGATGCCGTACTTTTTTTCCTTGATGTCTGATATCGTTTATCGTTTTCTAACTACAATTACCCTTCCTATACAGCACTAAATAGACAATCTTATTGATATATCGTGACATGAGGGCATATATTGTGTTGACGGATGCCCTTCCCGAGATTATCTACTTAAGCGTTCCCGGGCCCAGGAGCTCATCGGACTGCCGGTGCATCAAGTAGATGCTTGGGGGCGGTCCGACGTTAGCTCGGTACACCTTTCCTGCGAGCCATCATTACTAAGGCAATAAGGTTTCGGCATTTCCGCATCTCTTAGCTGGCAAAGAGGAATAAGACCCAATAAAGCGGCTACATGTTTGTGGCAGCAATCCGGTTGAGTACAATTGAGTAGGGACAACGAAGTACGCACAACATTGGATAAAGAGCTCAAAAAGAGGAGGAACCAAGAGCGGTTGATCAACGGGGTCAACCCACGTTCGAGAACCGGAAAGGCGAGGCTGATTCTTACCAAACCAAAAAACCGAATTCCCGGTTCAAATATGGCCGCTGGTTCTCGCGGCCTTTTGCATTTTGAGCCCGGGCGAAAACGGCTAAAGGAGATTTGCAAAATTCGCCATCCAAAAACGTGTTGAACTCCGAGCGGCTAAGAGTGGATTACCGAGGGGTATTGCCGAGCTAGGTAAGTCGTCGATCCACGCTAGCCGATGTATCTCAAACCGACAGAATCACGATAAAGGGGTGGTAAGGCGGGCCGGGATGATCAAAGGCGACTTCAAGACCGTTAGGGGCGATATCAAAGAGTTCAAAAGTTTAATTTCGGATAGCGGCAGGTAATGCCGGGGTGGGGGTTCGCGTTATTAATAACAGACGGGAGCACGGAATTTCGGAGAAGGGAGTTGGACGGTATTTTGGAATCTGCACGGACTTTGAGGATTTCCACGGAATTTAGGAATTTGCAGGGAATTTAAAGAAGCGATTCAAGGTCTTCCTAAGCACTCTTGGGGTCTGGCTTCGGTTCTTTCGGAGGTGTATGGGTAGAAGCGCCGTACGACGCCGGCGCCACTGTCGAATGAATGAATCGATTATTTCAGTAGGCAGCTCCGAAGCACTTATCCGACTGTTTGGGACTTGCGATCAGCATGTCCGGAAGATCCGCGAGGCGTTCGGGGTACGGATTTCTGCGCGAAGCGGCCACATCTACATTCAAGGCGAAGAGGAGGCCGTCGGTTACGCCACGCAGGTCTTTGAGCAGCTCCAAGCGCAGTTAGAGCGGACAGGCAGCTTAACGCCGGATGACATCACGCAGGCCTTGTCGGAGGTCAAAGACGGGCGAAAGCCGGCGGTTTATCCGACGATCGAGGTGTATCAAGGGCGACGAGTTCGGCCGCGATCTCCCGGGCAGTTGGCCTATGTGCAGGCGATTCGCGAGCATGACATCGTCTTGTGCACCGGTCCTGCCGGCACCGGTAAAACGTATTTGGCCGTGGCGATGGCCGTGGCGGCTTTAAAATCCAGCTTGGTGCGGAAGATTGTGCTGGCTCGTCCGGCGGTGGAGGCAGGAGAGAGCCTAGGCTATTTGCCTGGGGATTTGCAGGCCAAGCTGTTCCCGTATTTGCGGCCGCTCATGGACGCATTAAGCGAGATGATGGATTATGAGATGTTTCGGCGTCTCAAGGAGGAGGATAGGATCGAGATAATTCCGCTAGCGTACATGCGGGGCCGGACGCTCAACGAGGCGTTCATGATCCTCGACGAGGCCCAGAATACCTCCGTGCCCCAAATGAAGATGTTTTTGACGCGAATGGGGATCGGCTCGAAGATTGTCGTTTCCGGGGATATTACGCAAATTGATCTTCCGCCCCCGACGCGGAGCGGCTTGGTGGATGCCATTCGGCGCCTAGGGGGGATGCCGGGACTGGCGGCTGTGCATTTAAGCACCTCGGATATCGTACGTCATCCGTTAGTCCAGTCCATCGTTGAAGCGTACGAAGAGCGCCCGCGAAAGAAACAGGAAAGTTAGGACGATTTCAGATGGCAGCAACCGGTTCGCCTCGGACTCGCGCAGAACGTGTGGCTGCCTTTGCTAGTGTCCAAAGCTGGTGGCAGCGGATGGGACAGGAGTTGCTCCGTCCCCCGATTGCCTTCAACATTAGCTACTCCATTTTGCTGGTGGGCGCTTGGTGTATTCTGACGGCTGCTTGGGACCCGCCTTTCCCATTTCGGGCTGGGGACGTTCCCGAATGGGACCTCTTAAGCCGCGTCGATTTTCAGATGCCCAATTTGATGAGCGTCGACGAGGAGCCGATTCGCTACCAAGCAGGTCAGAAGCTTGCCGAGGCAGGCAAGCCGCTGCGGCAGGAGCAGATCCAGATTCTTTGGGCCGAGCACTTGGCGGTGCTTCAGGGCCGCGGTGTGGGGGTGAAGCTGCTGCGGTTTGCCGCTGTTTTCGTCCTGCTCCTAGTTTTGGTGGGTTTAGCCGGCGTTTACATTTTTGTCCGCCGCCCGGATCTTGCGTTGGAGAGTGAGCGGCTGCTCCTTTTGCTGGCTACAGCGCTAGGAGCGGCGGCTTTGGCGCGATGGGTAGCGCCGGACCCGTGGAGGGGCGAAATCATTCCGCTCCTTCTTTTCAGTCAGTCGGTGGCCATCGCCTTGAGGCGAGAGCTGGCCATCCTTTTGGGGAGCATCGTCGCGCTTGCGATCGTTTTGGCTTTGGGCCAATCGCTTCCGCATCTTTTAGTGCTTCTCGGGGTGATGGCCACGGCCGTGGTACAGTTAGGCCGCGTGCGAACCCGAAGCAAACTGATTCAGGTCTCTTGCGTGGCGGCGGTGGCGGCATTTGGGCTGAGTTTAGCCGGGGATCTCCTCCGCCAAGCCAGCATCGATTGGTTTGCCGTGCGATTAGCGATCCAGAACGCCCTATGGACAATCGCGGCAGGCTTTCTGATGTGGGGCTTGCTTCAGCCGATTGAACGGCTCTTCGGGGTCCTTACCGACATCAGCCTCCTGGAGCTTGCCGATATGTCGCAGCCCCTCCTCCAGGAATTGTTACGCCGCGCCCCGGGCACGTACAATCATTCGATCCTAGTGGGGGCGATGGCCGAAGCGGCCGCCGAAGCTATCGGGGCTCGCGGCCTGCTTGCCCGGGTAGGGGCTTACTATCATGATATCGGCAAGATTCTCCAGCCGGAGTTTTATGTGGAAAATCAAAGCGGGGAGAACCGCCACGAGAATCTTCGACCAGCCATGAGCACGCTACTAATCATGTCCCATGTGAAGGACGGTGCCGACTTGGCTCGGCAATACAAGCTCCCCCAGCCGATTATCGACTTTATCGAGCAACATCATGGGACCACGTTGGTGCGGTACTTTTTCGATCGGGCCAGCGAGCAATGGCGGGCCTCGCCGGACTTGCCGGCCGTTGAGGAATCGACGTTCCGATATCGCGGTCCGAAACCCCGAACTAAAGAAGCCGCCGTGCTCATGCTGGCTGATTCGGTGGAGGGTGCTTGCCGAGCGCTCGAGGATCCAAGCCCCTCGCGGATCGAGCATTTGGTTCGGCAGATCGCCCGAGCTAAATTGGAGGATGGTCAATTCGACGAGAGCGGCATTACTTTGCGAGAGCTTCGAACCGTCGAAAACAGCTTGATCAAATCGCTGGTGGCGAATTATCACGGGCGGATTCGCTATCCGGCCACCGAGTCGGTATCATCACGATGAGGATCGAAGATGGGCAACAGGCTCGGCAGCACGCCGGGCTTCGGCAGCCTCAAACCCGCCCCGAACCCGCTTGTGCGGAGGAGAGAGTCGTGAAAGCCGAAGTCGCCGCTTCCAACTCCCCGGCCGAAGGCGACGTGGTGGGCTCGGAAACTTCCGATCAACACGCGAAGCCGCCCGCCTCCATCGGCAAACCTTCTCGGTCTGTAAGCCGGCGGAAAAGGCCTCCGCACTTCAAGCTCCCTGCACCGCCGAGGTTACCAAGCGAAGCCGATCGAAAAAAGCTCGAAGCCTGGCTTGCGGATGGTGCGGGGATCAAGGTTCACCTAGCGGATCATCAACATCACGTAAAGCTCGATCCGGTGGTGTTGCGGCAATTGGTCCGCGCGGCTTTGGTGCAATCGGGAATTCGCAAGGGTACTGTGGGCGTGGCCCTCGTCAATAACCGAACCATCCGGCGGCTGAATCGGCTTTTCTTACAAGAGGACGAAGCGACCGACGTCCTGAGTTTTCCCCTTGAAACCTCGCGGCGAAATTGGGAAGGGGAAGTCGTCGTCAGCACGGAGCAAGCCGTGGCAGTCGCCGGAGACTATGGCACGGATCCTGTAAGCGAATCGCTCCTTTACGTTCTCCATGGCGTGCTGCATTTGGCAGGTTACGATGACCGCACGACGCGGCAGCGGATGAAAATGGAAAGGAAACAGCGCGAGTTACTCCGACTGTTTGGCTACGAAGTGCGATTGGCGCCGGCAGCGCGGAAGAAATCTTCCGGCCAGCCAGTCCCTTTGCGCCGCTCGAAAAAACAACGGAGCTCGGGGTGAGTTCGCAGATTCTGTTTTACATCCTCGGCGGGGTCTTGGTGGTCACTTTTTTGGCCACCAGTGGTGTGAAAGCGTTGCGGGAGTTTTCCCGGCACGAATTGGAGGCGCTCTGTAACCGGTGGAAAACCCCTGCCCGATTGAGTGAGATTCTCAAAACCCACGATGAAGCGGCCCTCGCCGTGGAGTCGCTCCAGGCGCTGGGCCTCATCGTTTGCGGGGGTTTGGCTTGGGCTTGGGTGGAGCATTCGGCCCGTGGACCGGGCCACCTGTGGGACCAGATCGGCTTGGGATTCGGGCTCCTGGTGGCCGTGCTAGCGGCCGGATTATGGTTGCCGTGGGTGGTCGGGTGGTTCTGGGCCGCACCGATGGTTTACTATTTGTGGCCGATTTGGCGTTGGGCCCCCCGGGTATTGCGGCCGTTAGTGGGTACGGGGCTCGTGATCGAACTTTTTGTGAGGCGGCTTTTGGGACGGCAATCTCCGCCGGGAGAAGAAGCATCGCTCGAGGAGGAAATCCGCACCGTAGTCAGCGAAGGACATCGCGAGGGCCTGCTCGAGGCGGATGCCCAGCAGATGATCGAAGGGGTCATCAAGCTCAGCGATGCTGTGGTCTCCAAAATCATGACCCCGCGAACCTACGTGTTTTCTCTCCCCAAATCGCTCTCTTGGAAGGAGATGCTCGAGCTGGTGGTCCAAAGTGGGCATACCCGGATTCCTGTCTACGACAGAAATCGCGACGATATCGTCGGGATTCTCTACATTAAGGATCTGCTTCCGGTAATGGCCCAATGCATGGGCGAGCCGCAGAAGCCGTGGAGCGATTTGATTCGCGAGCCGATCTTCATCCCCGAAACCAAGCCGGTGGACGATCTGTTGCAGCACTTCCAGCGGACGCGCACCCACATGGCAGTCGTGCTGGATGAATACGGCGGGATGTCCGGCGTAGTGACCCTGGAGGATGTACTTGAGGAAATCGTTGGCGAAATCGCCGATGAATTAGATGAGGATGAAATCGAGGAAATCCGCCAGATCGATGAGCGGACTGCCGAGGTTCTTGGTCGTGCGCGGCTCGATGAATTGAACGAAAAACTCGCGCTAAACCTGCCGGAAAACGGGGAAGTGGAGACGATTGGCGGGCTTCTTTTCTCGGAACTGGGGCGGGTACCCAAGGTGGGGGATGAGCTTGTGCGGGATCGGGTACGATTCCGCGTGATGGATGCCACGCATCGTCGCGTGGAGCGCGTGCGGATCGAGCTACTAGAAGGCCAATTTACCGGCCCGCTTTCCAACGGGTAGTCCCTCCCCCCGTTTTCCCGCGGGCATCCTGTACCACACTGGAGGACCTTTTTCCCCCATGAGGTTTTTGCTGGTGAGTCCCCATTTTCTCGCCGCCGTCTCGTGCTACACTGTAGGGGTAAATTTGTCGGCAAAGGCCGATCGGCATCCGCCGAGAAAGCCGACGATAGGGGAGAGGGTAAGAATCATCTCTATTTGGGTAGCAGCTCCCGGGAGATCAGAGTATGGCAAAAACGATTCTTGCAAGGCGAAAGTCGGCAGAAACTTTGGTCGCGCCTTTAGCCGGGGGGATCCTCCGGGTTGGGTGCCTCGCTACGCTGGGCTTAGGAATTGCGCTGCTGGGTCAAGCTGGCGACTATTTCACCTCAGGAGCAGCACAGGCCATGGAAATCGTGAAGCAATCCGTCGGAAAATTGCCCGATGGCACCGAAGTGCACGAATACATCCTCAGTAATTCTCGCGGCCTTCGCGTCCGTATTTGGACCTATGGAGGAACGTTGATTACGGTGGAAACTCCGGATCGCAACGGGAAACCCGCCCCCATTACTCTCTATCTAGATACCCTACAAGATTATCTGAAAGGGCATCCGTTCTTTGGCTCGCTGGTGGGGCGATACGCCAACCGGATCGCCAAAGCACGCTTTGTCCTAGATGGGGTGGAGTACCCATTGGCCGCCAATAACGGACCAAACCACCTGCACGGGGGCCGCAAAGGATTTGACAAATACGTTTGGGGAGCCGAACCGGTGCAGGGTCCCGATTGGGCAGGAGTGCGGCTGAAACGCACTAGTCCCGATATGGAAGAAGGTTATCCCGGCACACTTCAGGCGGAAGCCCTGTATGCCATCAACGAAAATAACGAATTGCGGATGGAGTATTGGGCCACCACCGATAAGCCGACCCATGTGAATCTGACCAATCATGCCTATTGGAACCTGGCCGGTGCCGGAACCGGGGACATCCTAGACCACATCATGATGATTAATGCCGACCGGTATCTGCCGGTGGACGAAGGTCTGATCCCACTCGGCGAACTTGCCCCGGTGGCGGATACCCCCATGGATTTTCGCACACCCAAACCGATCGGCGAGCGGATCGGGGAAGTCCGCGGCGGATACGATCATTGCTACGTGCTCAATAAAGCCGTGCCGGGGGAGCTGTCGTTAGCAGCCCGAGTGTACGAACCCAACACCGGTCGCACGATGGAAGTTTATACCACCCAACCGGGCATGCAGTTTTACACAGGGAATTTTTTGGATGGTTCCCTTCGGGTGGCGGGCAAACCGTGCCTGAAGCACTACGGATTCTGCTTAGAGACCCAGCACTTCCCGGATTCACCGAACCGGCCGGAATTCCCCAGCACCGTCCTTCGTCCCGGCGAAACCTACCATCAGGTGACCATCCACCGATTCGGGGTTCAGGAATAGACCGATTTTTTGCCATTCGGCATTAGCCCGATTACTCCGCGATTCGGCCTGCCGAATTAGCGCGAGTATTTGAGGCCAGTTTTCGCACAAGCCGCGACCTTCGTTTGAGGTTGCCCAAGAGTTTTCTCCAAAAGCTTCGTCCAAAAGCTTTATCCGAAAGCATTAGGCAAAAGCTTTGTTCAAAAGCTTTAGCCAAAGGGTTTAGCCAAAAAGTTTGTCCAAAGGCTTTATCCCAAAGCTGTGTCCAAAGCCGCTTCTTGGGGCATAGGAGCGGGTGCCGGGCAGCTTTGCCTTTCAGCGCGGCGGTTAAACGCAGGCGTCCTCCTTACGGTTGCACTTGCACCACAAAACGCAGTTCTTTCATCGGCTCCAGCGTCATGGGAATTCCGCGCTGGAGATCCTCGCCGGAAAAACTCTGCTTCTTTCCGGTTGAGGGATCCAAAATCGAATACGCTCTACCCGGTTCCGCCGTAAACCACTCGGGAAACTGGTTGATCCGCGGATAATCGATTGGCAGCCGCATCTGCTGTCGATGACGGGGCTTATCGAAACAGATCTTCCCCTCCCAAGGGCTACTTGCCGAAAGCACCACAAAAAGCTTCTCGCCCCGGCGAGTTGCCCCCAGCAAAAGATCTTCCCGCCACGGCTGGGCTGTTATTCCCTGCGTTTTCCACAGCGCGTACATAATGGCCGTGCGAGCCGAGTTGCCATCGCCGTGCCAACCTTCGATGATCCCATCCGGCCTTTGCGGACGCCACATGTCGCGGATTTCGCTGTCGATCCACTGCCGGGCCTCTTCAACCGGTTCGCGATTGTATAGATTGATGGCCCCTTCAATGGAATCCGCGTATTCGTCGGCACTTCCCCAATGGTACTCGGTCAGTTCCGGCAGGTGTCGCAGGGCGTGGCGGACCGCGTCGCGGTAATCGGCCCGGCCGTCGAGCAAATAAACCGTATAGATGCCGTTGTAGTTGTAGCCCCAGGTGTCGCAGATATTCGCATCGTGTTCCCCGGTCTGGGGATTGATCCAGTTATAGAGCATCCCGCGACGATCTCGACCGATTTCCAGGATTCGGTCATACATGGCATGGACGGCTTCGCGGTAGGTGGCCTTTTTCTCCGGACGCGCAAAGTGGGTCGCCAAATACAATTCCGAAAGACCGGAGATGATCTCGCACCCGTGATCCCGGAGCCGAACCCGCTCCATATTTCGCGTGGGATGATTCCCGCCGAGCAGGTAATAATCCCCCAAGCGAATGGCCCAATCCAAATATTTTGTCTCGCCGGTCATCCAAAACATGCGGCAAAGGACCTGAAGCTGCTCGCCGTTGATCTCCACATTTTCCGAGGGAATCCGCCCGAAGGGCGTCTCGATCGGAGCATGCTTCCAAATATCATCCAAAATCCCCAGGAGCCGATCGGACCACGGAGAGGGCCCCAAATACTCCGTCAAAGGAAGCAAGCCGTCTTTGGTGTATTCCGACGCACCGAAGATGATCGCCGATAAATCGATTTGCTCACTTCGGAACCCCTGTCGGGAAAACGACCACGTATCGGGGAGGCGGTCCAGGCGGCATGTCAGCCGGGTTTCCGTCTCCAGCAGCTCGCGCATTTTTCCGGCAAATAGCTCCGGCGAGGTGAGGGCCGCCGTGAGCACCATGAACGGATAGTTATCCGCGGCAGCATCGGCGGCATTCCAAATGTCGCGATCCGTGCTCAAATTCCTCGGGATTAGCCCGGTCGCCGGATCCGCTTCATTCACCCAACCTTCCAGAAACTTCCGACAGCGGAACCATTGCTCGTTCGCTTGTCGGGCATGGAGTTCAGCCTCTAGGAAGGCGGCTTGAACTTCCGGCTCCGCTACACGCGGCCGAATAGCCGGGAAGGGTTGGTCCCAAAAAGAACGTTTCTCCGGAAAAGCCTCCGGAGGGGCCGCAGGCCGCGCCGGCTCAAAGCTCAACGTGATCAAATGCTCCCTAGGGAGACTACCGTCGATATCCTCGGGCACAGGGACCGAAGGGTCCACCACACGGACGGCTGCCAAGAAGGCAGGCTTTCCCTCGCCGGCCCTGATATCCACGCTGAAATCCTCCGCCGGAAGCCCACGCGGAAGCGGAACCCTCTGCCAGCGAAAACCGTCGTAGCCACCGGCGGATAAGCGAATCTGTTGCCCCCCGATCTGAAGCACGGCTTCACGCTGATCGTTTTTCGCTCCCCAAAGGAGTTCCAACACCTCACTTGACGAGGCTGGGTACCGGATGTTTAATTGCAAATTAAACCGCCCCAGCCAATAATAGGGTGTCCCACCGTATCGTTCCTCACCTTGAACAAAATACATCCAGGCCTTAAGCCCTCCTAAGGACGCAGAAGCCTCCTGGGCAAAAACCCAGGAAGCTCCCGAATGAACCATCGCGGGCATAACGACCACGAGGCCAAAGAGCACGTTGATAGCTTTTTTAAGCCAGAGGGCCTTAGCACGATTTACCATCGCCAAACCTCCGTCAGGGCCTTAGAGAGGGTATCCGCCGAACTTGCGTAGCTTCACGGGCCGAATATACCTCCGATAGACCTCCGAAGGTTGCTTCGTTCGGATAAGGCGGCTATCGACAAAATCCTTCATGTCCGGGAACCAAGACGCGATCTTTCCCGTTTTTGCAAGGCAGGTCAATCGTTTTCAGATAGGGGGGGCAAACTCTTTAGAGAACGAAAGCCTGAACCTTTACGCCGCAAGGTTCGATCCCAAAGTGATCGACTTGCCGAAGTAAAACCTCCCATAAATGGCAAGTGATTGGACCTACCGATTCCACCTCCCCCAATCAAAACAACGCTTCCGAAGAAACCCAAACGCTTTTGGGAGGGCTTCTCGAGGATTTTAAGGCATTCCCAAAAATTCTTTCATTCAAGGACTCAAAGGCTTAAAATATTTCGTAATGCTAACTTTAATGGAGGGTAGGAATTTGCCGAGCTGCTTCATGAGTGAAGCATACTTGGTGATTTTCAGCTTTCAACCGCCCATGCGCGGAATGGCAAGACGTTTCATTCGTTTGAATCAGACTACTGTCATTCGTTTGAATCAAACTACTGGCGAAAGAAAAGTTGGCGTATTTCCTCGGGACCCTGGCGGCAAGCTCACCCCGGTGGAATCGGCGTATTTTTCGTTTTAGATTCCGCTTTGTTATTTCAGGGTAGTTTGAGGCATTAGAGATTTCGAGTAGTGGGAGGCGTTAAAGACCCACATCGATCCCCCGCCGGCATGAGGCGAACCAAAGGTGGCATGATGCGACACCATACCAAATCTCTGCCCCGAAGGTTGCCGCTCGGGAGCACGGCGGATGAAACCGATCCTTCAAAAAACATCGGGAGAAGCTGAAAGGATTTTCCAACCCCAAGGGTGGTATCGAAAAGCTTTCCCTCCAAGACCGTCAATACCGACAATTTCCAGTCGCAGGCGCAGAGCCGAAAAGCCGGTGGGTTAGTAGAAGGTATTGCCCCCTGGCAGGGCAAGCCACGAGTGGGCAAGGCAAGGGGGGCCACCACCCGCCGGCAATGCCTGTTAGCCTGCCGACAAAAGCCGGTATGACTTGGGTGAGAACTCGAGAAGTTCGATAACCGCGGGGCGTACCATCCCAGCTTGAGTTAACTTAGGCTCAAAAAGACGCTTGGGTAGCGTAGGAAAAAAGCGAGTTCTTTCTCCCTCTAATGACGTCCTTGACTGCTCGCGCCAAACCGTGCCGCTTCCCAAAAGTGCTTGCCAACCCATAGTTACAAAGGACCTTAGGGAAAATTGGAGTACCCGAGTTTTTTAGATTTGTACGGAGGGCATCTAACTCGCGAAATTTGGGAAAGCGTGTAATAAAAGTAATGATTATTCGAATTATTAGACAGGTGCTTAAGCAAGGGCTTGAAGTAGCTTACCATAGCCATATGGGGCTACCAAAAATTGATGGGTGTCGTGGTTCGACAGCGGGAATACTTTCGGTCGGAGCCGATTTCATAAACTGCAATGTGGTTATTGTGTGGCAAAACTCGGAAAGGACTCCCTCCAACCAAACTCCCTTTACCATCGCAGGGATCGCACCGATTGGTCCCACGGATTTGGCCATGTTGTCCGCCAACAGGCGGTTCAAAGCAAGGTAAGCAAGTGGTCCGAGGGTCAATGGTTTTTTGACACAGCGAGTAGAAAATCCCCGACTTCCGCCGAACGATAATCCCTCACATTGGAACGCCCCGATGAGCGGCCGAGTAACTTCCTCCCTGAAAAGCGAACCATTTTTCGTGCGGAAGCATTCCATCGAAGGCGTCGGCTATTCGGTCGTGGAACTGAATGACGTTCGGCATGTCTTCGCATCGGCTGTTCCGCGTCGGGGTCAAACTCTCAGCGAGCAAATCCTCGATGCCTTGGAAACCATCCGTCAGGTCAATGCCGACGAGGGAATTCGCGGCTCAATCATTCAGCAGGCGGTCTTCGTAAGTCGGGCAGAGGACCTTGGGGAATGTCGCGAGCTGATCCGCGACTTCTACGGCCCCGAAATGCCGGCCACCACTTACATCCTCCAACCCCCCTGTCAAGGAAAGCTTGTCGCCATCGAGGCACTCGGCGTAGGTCGGGCCCACGAGGGAGTGCAAGTCCTCCGATTGGATGATCAGCTTGTGATCGCCTCGCACAGCGGCGTTTCGTGGGTCCACTGCGCCGATATTGTGCCGAAAACCTCTGCCACTGGCGTTTATGAACGCAGCTTGGACGCATTTCGGCAGATGCAGGCGAAGCTTGCCCGGGCCGGCGTCGGTTTTGAAGAAGTTATCCGCACGTGGCTTTACCTGGGCGACATCGTGGGGGCCGAAGGCGAGACCCAACGCTACAAGGAACTCAATCGCGCAAGGACGGATTTCTATGAACCGATCCGGTTCCGAGCCGGCAAGCTCCCCCCGGGCCAAAACCCCACGGTTTACCCCGCCAGCACGGGAATCGGCACGGAGGGCCGCGATATCGTCATGAGCTGCATCGCCCTGCAAACCACTCGCCAGGATATCGTGGGGATGCCGCTGGAAAACCCCTTGCAGACCTCGGCCTTCAAGTATTCGGCTTGCTATGGCTCAAAGAGCCCAAAGTTTTCCCGGGCGATGGCACTCTCTTGCGGACCATTTGCCACGATCTTTGTTTCCGGAACGGCCAGTATCACCAACGAAGAAACCCGCTTCATTGGCGACGTCGAGAAGCAAACTCATCAAACGCTCGATAACATCGAGGCTTTGATCTCGGATTACAACCTTGCTCGTCACGGCATGCGCGGCCTGGGAACTGGTTTGGACGGCTTGGCACTGGCCCGCGTGTATATCAAGAGACAAGAGGATTATGCGAAAACCCGGGCCGTGTGCGAAAAGCGCCTCGGCGAACTACCGACGGTTTATGCAATCGCGGATGTCTGCCGACCGGAGTTGCTGGTGGAAATCGAGGGGATCGCCTTCTCCCGCCGTCACGATTGGTGATCGCGCCCCTCCCCCCGCGCGTATGGGTGATCGGCCGCATCATCATTCAAAACTCTGCCCCCCGGCAATTTGCGTCAATGCCACTGGCTTGCGGCACCTCAAAGACCTACGCGTCAGCCTATCGTCCTTTCCGCGGGTACCCAACTTTTGGAGTTTTGCATCTTCGTTCTAGATTTCACGCAAACGCCGAGGCTAAAATCCGCAGCGGGTTCGATACAAAAGCCACCTTGTCGGGTGAGGATGCGAAAATGAAGTATGGGGGCGGACCTCAGCGGATTTTCGGCACCCTCGGAGACTCCGAGCATTCAGGCGGCCATAGCGGCGGGAAATCTCCCTTATCCGGTGGGGATTTATCCGACGCCAAAAGCCTGCGTGGCTTCCCCCGTCAGAAAAAAAGTTTAAGCTGGTGGTTCTCGGGCGAGGGGCGGCCGCTCTGCCCGCCTTGCCGGTTCTGGCTTCTGCTGGTGGCCACTTTCTGGCTCGCGGCAGAAAGCCTGCCCAATTTGGGTGGGTTTTCGTGCGGCCCCGTCTCCGCCTTCGCGGCAGAGATTCCGCTTGCGACCGATGCGCCCGGTCCCCTGAGCCCTGAAGAAAGCCGGAAGCGGTTTCAACTCGCGCCGGGTTTTCGGATCGATTTAGTGGCCGCCGAGCCCCAACTGGCCGATCCGGTGGCCATGGCCTTCGATCACCGCGGCGGCATGTTCGTTTGCGAAATCCACGGCTACAACCTCGAAGGATACCTCGATGTGTTGGAATTGAATAAGACGGGCGTCTTGGACCGGGAAGTGCGGCGGATTCCCGCTGGTGAAGCCGCTCGACGCCAGGCCGAAAAGGAGCAATACGGCACCGTTAAAAGACTGACTGATCCGGACGGCGACGGCTTTTTCGATCACATGGTCGTCTGGGCCGACCGGTTACCTCCTTGTTACGGCGTGGTGCCTGCCCGGGATGGGGTGATTGTGCTTTGCGCCCCCGATATTGTGTATCTGGCCGACCGAGATGCAGACGATCTCTGCGACCACCGCGAGGTGCTGTTTGCCGGCTTTGGCTGCTACGAGTTATGGTCGCGGATCAACAACCCGCGGCAATCGGTAGACAACTGGATCTATGCAGCCAGCGGTATCCAAAGCGGCGGCACCATCACCGGACCTTATCTCCCTAAGCCGGTGCCAATGGGAGCAATGTGCTTCCGCTTTCGTTCGGATGGAACGGCTTTGGAGCCGGTAGCCGGCGCCACCAGTGGGTTCGGGCAAGCCCTAGATGATTGGGGTTATCGCTTTCTGGTGACCAATCAGCAACATGTCCTCTTCTTAATGCCCCTGGAGTATCGCTACGCAGTTCGCAACCCCTTTTATCCGGTACCGGATCCGGTCGTCAATATTTGCACCTACGGGCATCCTGCGCGGGTGTACCCGATCAGTGAACCGGATCCCTGGCGGTTGGCTCGCAGTCGCGACCCGCAGTGGGTCCGCTTTTACGGCGAAACGGAGGCGACAGCACAAGGGTTTTTCACGGCCGCCAGTGGCCAAGTCATCTATCAAGCCCGATTATTTCCGGAGGAATATTGGTCCCACCATTTCAGTGTGGATAACGCACAAAACTTGATCCATCGTTGCCTCCTTCGGCGGCACGGGGTCGGCTTGCAAGCGGTCCGGGCCACCGAGGAAGCGGTGGAATTTGTCGCTTCTCGCGAGCAGTGGTTTCGCCCCGTGAATCTCGTCGTAGGACCAGATGGGGCCCTTTACATCGTAGATATGTACCGAGCGATCATCGAGGATTATTCGGCTATTCCGCGGTTTTTGCAACAGATTTATGTGCAGTCGCTGATTGCGGGGGCCGATCGGGGGCGAATTTGGCGCGTGGCTCCCCAGCAATCCGCCCCGGGGCCACCTCCGCGGGTCGAGGCTTGCCGGCCGGAAGCGCTTGTCGCACTCCTTACCCACGATAATGCCTGGTGGCGGCTCACCGCGCAGCGATTGCTCCTCGAGCAGCGCGCGACCGCCGTGGTGCCGGAGGTTCGGAAGCTCCTTTTCGAACATCCTTCACCGCAGGCCCGATTGCACGCCCTTTACTGTTTGGAGGGGCTGGGGGCACTTTGCCCGGAGGACGTTCGGCAAGCTTTCTTGGATCCGCATTTCGCTCTTCGGGTTCATGGGTTACAGTTGGCCGAGCGCTGGCTACCCCATCACCAGCGTTTGCAGGAGCTTGCGCTGCGGCTTGCGAAGGACGAAGACGCTTGGGTTCGGCTTCAGGCTGGTCTGAGTTTGGGCTCTTGCACTTCGGACGAAGCGCTCGAAGCCTTGCTGGAATTAGCATGGGATCCCGAGTTGCGGCCTTGGGGTCAAGCGGCGGTCCTTACGACCCCCTATCGGCATGCAAGTCGGCTTTTGCGCGCAGCGATCAAGCGGGGCGAGACGGCCGCGGAAATCCTGCAACCGCTGGCCGCCACCTTAGCCGCCAGCGGCAGCCCCGCGGAGCTTGCCGACGTGCTTGCGCGGTTGCCCGGCCCGGAATCGCCCGAAAATGCTCGTCTAGTCCGCCAGATCCTCGGGGGCATTTTAGAAGGGCTTTCCCGGCGTAGGGTAGCGCTCCCAGGTACCGGGGTCCTGGCCGCTGAAGTGATCAAGCTAATCCGGGAAAATCGGCACGATGCAGAGCTCCGGCAAATGTTGATGCGTCTTATGGCCTCGGCCCAGTTGGCGGATGAGCCGGAGCTGGCTAGCTGGTTCGAAGAGGCTGCGGACCGCTGCCTGGATCCTCAGCAACCGCTTGAGGAGCGGATTGAAGCGGCAAGCCTGTTAGCTTCCGCCCCTTGGGAAAAACTCAGCGACGTAGCCACCTCGTTGCTAGAACCCCGACAACCCATCGAGCTACAATTGGCGAGCATCGAGGCTTTATCGCTACGGGAAGAAGACGGCGTGGCCGAGTTACTGATCGGCAATTGGTCCACGTACACCCCGAAGTTGCAACAAGTGGTTTTGCAGAGCTTGGTCGCCCGGCAAAAGCGTCTTCTTGCGCTTCTGGATGCTTTGGAAGCAGGCCCGATTAAACCGGCGGACTTGGACGCAACCATTCGCAATCGCTTGCTGCACCATCCGGAGGCCGCGATTCGTCGTCGGGCGGAGAAGCTGCTGGAGGCCGCTGGCGGCGATGCTTTCCGACAGGAGCTGCTCGCCCAGTACCATCGAGCCTTGGAATTGCCGCGAGATCCGGCTCGGGGCCGGATCGTGTTTCAGGAGCAATGCAGCAAGTGCCACTTGTTCGACGGCCTGGGGCATGCCGTGGGACCCGATCTGCTCAGTTCGCAGACCCGGCCCGACGAAACCCTCATCGCCGATATCTTGGATCCTAACCAACAGATCACCGTCGGTTATCGTCAGTACACCGTCATTACGGAACGTGGCCAAGTGTTTACGGGCGTTCTTGCCGGCGAAACCGCCACGAGCATCATCCTCCGGCAGGAACAAGGGGTGGAAACGGTCCTGCTGCGCAGTCAGATCGAGCAACTGGAAGCCTCGGAGCTTTCAATGATGCCTCAGGACATGGAAAAGCTCGTCTCGCCCCAGGATGTGGCCGATCTGCTCGGATACCTGCGGGAGGTTTGGGGGAGCCAAGCGGCGCAATCGCTCGTGCTTTTCGATGAGGCTTCCGACCTGTGCCTCCACCTGAACGAGGGGGATGGTACCTTACGCTTAGACCCGCAAGAGGCCTATGCGGGGCATTTCTGCTTATGGGTTTCCCCCCTTCAGCGGTATAACGCGCGAATTCCCGGATGGGATTTCCGAATTAGGGAAAATCCAAAGCCTGGGGAATTCCGCTATCTACGCTTCGCTTGGAAATCCGGGGGAGCGAAGGGGATCATGCTGGAGTTAGCCGCGGATGGCGCGTGGCCCCCTGCGGAGCAACCCGTGCGGCGATACTGTGCAGGAGAGAACACCACGGGCTGGGCCGCCGTGCAACTTTCCGGTGAAGCCCCCCAGGAGTGGATCGTAGTGGAACGCGATTTGTGGCAAGATTTCGGCGAGTTTACGCTCACGGGGCTTGCCCCCACCGCCATGGGTGGCCCGGCGCGATTTGACCGAATCGAGCTTTCCACCCGCCCCTTCGCTACTCCCGGTAAAGGCGCGGCGAATCGGTAGCGGTTGCCGAAGAATCGGCAGATCCTAACCCCGCCATCCGCACTGCTTGCTCGTACTGCTCCCATGTGTTGATGTTGAAGAAGCTTTCCCCTTGGGGATCCACGTCGCGAAAATCCACGGGGGTAACCATTCGGAACGCAGCGTGCTCAAGGAGATCGATCGGTTGCCGGCTTCCGGATGCCAGTAATTCCGCGACTTTGCCGGCCAAGGAGGTTCGGTACAAAGCAAGCAGGGGTTGGAGCCGATCTTCGCAAAGTGGTATCAGGATTTCTTCTCCGCGGGCCAGCTCCAGGAGCCGCAATCCTAATGCCGGCCGAAGCAGCGGCAAATCGCCGGCAAGCACCCAGGCATACTCCCAGGATTTCTCGCAGCGTGCCAATCCGGCGGCGATGCCCGCCAAAGGGCCGAGTCCCGGCTGCAAGTCGGCGAGGATTTCTACATTCGGCGGCAAGGGTGGCAGCGGTTGCCCGCGCTGTCCCACCACGAAAACCGCAGCCGTGACCTGGCCGGCCAGCCGCACCACCCGCTGAAGTAAGCATTCCGGACCGAAAGGAAGCCAAGCTTTCGGCCGCCCCATTCGCCGGCTTTCCCCCCCACAAAGCACAACCGCAGCCACCGAAAAGACACCGAGCTTTTCTGGCGGGTGGGGTCCGAGCATGGGATGATCCCTTCGCACTTCTCTGGGATGCTCACCGGGCGATAAGGAGCTTACAAAGTCGGGATTATGGACGCTTCTCTCCTGTGCCCTCCGTCGATTCCTCGTTATTGGATAACTCTTCCTTGCACATTTCGGCTGCCAAACGCTGGACAAGCTCCCTGGCTTCGGCCGGCGTGGCGATCTGCCGGTCCAATTGCGCGCATCGCACCGCATGGAGAAGCCGACGGTAAAGCGGCCCCGGCACAATTCCCATTTCCTTCAAATCTTCCCCGGTGAGTACGGGGGGTGGATTGAGCACGGCTTGCGGTAGCTGCGATTTTTCCTGCCACCAGGCCAGTACCTCGGCGGGCAATTCGCCGGCTTCATGGAGCAATCCTGCCCAGCGCAATAGTTCGGGTAAATCGCGATCCAACATGGCCGGCTGCACCCGCGACCACGGCAGCCGGGGTGCTGCCTCCAACAAAAGCCGATTCTCAAGCAACCAAGCCACCGTGCGGACTTGCTGGTTCGATAGTCGCCAGCGTCGGCCGATATTGCTCGCCTCTTCGGGCGTGCAGAGGCCCTCGAGCAAGATCGCCAGTGCCAGTGGAAAAGTGCGAGGGTCCAATCGCTTTAAAAGTTCCAGGTTATGTCGGAGGGTTGTTTGTGCCCGCGGATTTTCGGAGAAAATTTCCGGGATGACTGCCCGGGCTAAGCTCGTTGCCCACATTAATTCGATGGCCTGCCGAGGATCTGCTTCGCACAGAATTCGTTCCATCTCCTGGGCAATTCGCTCGGCACTGACCACGACGATTTCCGGGGCTAACCGTCGGATCGCTTCAAAGGTTTTCGCCTCGATCTGGAAACCGAAGGTAGCTGCGAACCGCACGGCCCGCAAAAGCCGCAACTTATCCTCCTGGAACCGATCATATGGCTCGCCGATCGCACGAATCATCCGTTGCCGCAGATCTTCCTGGCCTCCCACGAAATCGATCACGCGATGATTCAGCGGATCGAAGAATAGCCCATTGATCGTAAAATCGCGGCGTTTAGCGTCCTCTTCCGGGGTGCTGAAATGGACCTGGTCTGGGTGCCGACCATCGCTGTACCGATCGTCGCGGCGAAAGGTGGCGATTTGGATCTCGCCCTCGCCGCGCTGCCCGAGCAGGGTGATCACCCCGAAAGCCGCTCCCACTGGGATTGTCCGCCGGTAGCCGAAGATTTTGCGCACTTGATGCGGCCGTGCACTTGTGGCGACGTCGTAATCTCGCGGTACGCGCCCCAGCAGTTGGTCGCGCACACATCCGCCGGCCCAATAAGCCTCGAAACCGGCTTCGCGAAGCCTTCGAACTACCCTGGTGGCAAACTCCCGCTGTTTTTGGGGATCGGCCGGAATCATGGGGCGTTACAGGCTGCTTGAGATTTTTCGCCGAGCGATTCGATAAAATCAATCCATTTCATAAAGGACCCCACGCTGCCGGAACCTTTCCCATTTGAGCAGTTTGGCCAAGCGGAGCAGAATGTTCCCTTTTTCGCTCCGCCACGTCGCAGAAACTTCCGGATAAACTCATGGGGGCCATTTGGCCCTATTTTACGAAGGATGCTTCGGCAGATCATTCCCCTCTTAAAAATACGTAAGCTTCGCCGCGATTGAAGTGTGTTTGGTCGAAGATCTTTCTGGAGTTAAAGATCCTTCTTGCGCACACCCATGTCGGCTTTCTCCGACGTGCACGTTTCCAGACGGGGGGCTGGCCCGGCGTCCTTGCCCCCCGTAGGCCGCTTGAAACCGTTCGCCGGGCATGGCCCAAGTGCTCACTTTATCACACACTCAAACTGTAAACGGCATCACCTGGAGCGAGCGAGAACGGCCGGAAAACGGCCTGCTAGATGACCGCCGAATGCAAGGAACAGACACATTTCTTGAATACACCTCACTGATTGTCCCAAAAGGGGTTAAGTTACATATCCTGCCTTTCCGTTAACAGTTTGAGTTTATTGCCAAATTGTGGAAGCCCGCAGGAACCTTTTGGATCCAGTGGGCCAGAACGGGCCACAAATGGTCCCCTTATCGCCAAATTGTGGAAAGCCGAGGAAAATAGCGGCCCCTGAAACCTTCAGCGGCCCATTTGCCGTATTTCGTTCAAGCGGGCCTCGATCCGATCGATTGCCTCGCGGCGCACCGAAGAATCCCAACCCATCGCGTATTCGTCGCCGCTTAGGAGAAAGCAAAGGACAAGCTCCGCCGGTGGCTGCCGGCACACCTCTTCTGCGGCCAAGCCGTACAAAAAGAGCTGAAGACGGTATCGCTCCGCTTCCGCTTCTAACTTGCCGGGACCGGCATACGCAGTCTTGTAGTCCAGCACCCGCCAGCGACCCTCAGCATCTTCATACAAACAATCGATGAAGCCGCGGAAAAATGGGCGTCCCGGTTTGTCGCTCCCCGGCGGCCAACCGAGCAGAAATTCCACCTCGCGAAAGATCTGTCGGGCCTCCGCGATCTTTCGCCCCCGACCACTCGCCACAAATCCCCGGATTGCCGCCCGAAGTGCTCCCCGAGTTTCTTCCCTCACCCGGAAACGCACGGCAAGCCGCTCGAAGGTGGGGAGAACACTCTCCGGAGTAGCAAAATCCGCTTGACGCAGCACCTCATGAGCCAATAGCCCTGCTTCGATCCCGTCGTCCGATTCCGCCGTCACCTCCCCAAGCTTCCACCGGTCCGCCTTGCCGCCGGCCAACCAAACCGCAGCCTCGTCCCCACTGAGCGCAGCTCCTTCCCAGCGATCTTCATCCACGATACTCGGCTCCTCTGCCGCCCATTCCACCAACTCCGAAGCTTTCCACTCCGTGCGAATCGCCGTATACGAGTACTCGCGGCGCCGCTGTGTGTCCGGAAGAATCTTGGCCAGAAATCGCCATTGCCTTTCATCCGCCGCGGACTCGGCCCTCCGCAGCAAGCTCAACACTTCCTGCGGTTTTACGCGTGGTTGCGTTTTTCCTCGCACCACTTCCGCCGAAGGCTTCTCATATGTGACTTTCACCCGGGGGACCTCGTAGCCGGCAGGCAGCTCGCCGGTTAGTTCTCCGGTCAAAAGATCGAAGCGACTTTCGAGCAACATCGTCCAGGGGCCCTGCGGCTCTTGAGAACTGCGTAAGCCGGCAGAAACGATCAAATAATCGGCCGCCCGAGTTGTCGCCACGTAGAACAGCCGCATCAATTCCGGAAGTTTTTCCTGATTCTCGAATTCACTCACGAAGGCCTTCAACGAATCATCAGCGACCTCGGACCGAAGCATCGGGCCGGCTTGCATCGAGAAAATCAGGCTTGCCACCGGCCCTCTCATCGAGCGATCCACATCCGCCACCACCACCACGGGAAATTCCAGCCCCTTAGCTTGATGAATAGTCATGAGCCGAACGACGTCGGAAGCTTCCGGATACATCGGGGCAAGAGCTTCCGGGGGTTGCCGGGCCACGAATTCCGACAGTTGCCACACGAAATCGGTCAAGGTGAAGGAGGCTTCCGCATCGAAGCTCCGCGCTTGCTCCAGCAACTTTCGCAAGTTGGCCAATTTTCGGGTCCCCAAAAACTCCGCCAGTACCGCCGCATCATATCCAGTCCATTCCAAAGCCGCTTCAATGAGTTCAGCAACCGAAAGGCGATCCTTCACGGCACGAAGCCGGGCCAAAATCTCCCGCGCTCGAAGCACTGCTTTTTGCCGTCGGTCGGAGAGCTCCGCCGGTAGCCGCGGGGCGAAAAACCCGGCCGCCAGCCCACCCGGCTGCTGGGCCAACCAAAAAATCGTTTCGTCATCTAACGAAAAGAAAGGGCTGCGGAGCATGCCGGCCAACGAAAGGGCGTCGCACGGGTCGCAAATCGCCCGAAGCAAGTGCATCAAATCGAACACCTCTTGCTGGGCATAGAATGCTTGTCCGCGGACCAAGTAATACTCGATTTGGTAACGCTGAAGTGCCTCTTCGTACAATTCCACGTCTGATAAAGCCCGCAGAAGAATCGCCACATCGCCCGGCCGCACAGGCCGAAGTCGCCACTGCGAATGCTGCGAATCAGGAGGGACGGCGACTAAACGCTCCCGGCGATCGAACATCTGCCGCAGCCGACGCGCAATCCATTCGGCCTCCGCCTGCCGCAACGCCGCCTGTCCTACCCATCCTTCCCCGATCCCTTCGGCCTCCTCAGGCGGATCGACAGCCGCCCAGAGAAACTCCACGATAGGCTCCGAATTCACCTGCGGTCGGTGCGCCCGTAACGGCTCGTAGCTTTCCCCGAAAACATCGCAAAAAAGCGCATTGACGAAATGCAGAATCCCCGGTTGGCTGCGAAAATTCTGGGTTAAGGCCAACTGACCTTCCGCGGGAAGTTCGCCCCGCAACTGGTGGAAAACTTCGGGATTGGCACCGCGAAAACGATAGATCGACTGTTTGTAATCCCCCACAAAGAAAAGTTTGCCGGCGCAAAGCTTTTCGCCGCATATCCGGCGAATCAACGCCGTTTGTTGCAGATCCGTATCCTGGAACTCGTCCACCATCAGCAAGCGAATCGACCGAGTCCACCGGGAGAGATATTCGGAGCCCTCCGCACCCTCCAAAAGCTTCACCGCGCGGAGGACTAAATCGTGGAAATCCAAGGCCGGTAATGCCGTTTTTTGCCCCTCATAATGCTCGAGCACCTCGTGGGCCAGATGTAAGAGGGCGAGACTCAGGCGGGCCACGTCTTGCCAGGTAGAAATATTCACTTCAACCAGCGGCAACAATCGCTTCACTTCTTCCCGAACCGCATGGGCACAGTCTTTAAATCGTTCATAATTCCCGTCCCACCAAGCCGCGTTCTTTCGCACCCCTTGTACCCGAGCATGTTCCAAAATTTCCTGCAATACCGATTTGAGATCACCTTGCCGGTCTCGGAGCACCGCAGCCAAATGCTGGAGCCCCTGGCACCTTTGCCGCATCAGGCTATCCTCCACAGGCAACCGGCACGCCAAACCCAGGAGCTCCGTAAAATGAGGGGATGCGAGCAAGGACTGCACTTTCTGCGGGATGCACTCGCCGCTCAAAAGCCGCTGCCAATGTGCCGCCAACTTTTCAGGCGTCCAATTAAGCCAATTGGACCAATCGACGTTTGGACGCTGATTTAAGATTTCGGCAATGTTTTCAAAAAGCCTTTCCACCCCGAGCGTCACCACCAATTCGATGATCGCCGGGTCCGGCTGCTCCAGTTTCCTGGTAAGGACCTCTTGAGTACTTTGGTAGAGCAATAAAGCGGCAGACCCTTCGGCCAGGACCGTAAAGCGCGGAGCGACGCCGGCTTCCACCGGATACGCCCGTAGCAAACCCGCACAAAACGAGTGGATGGTGCCGATGCGCGCCTGGTCTAATTCCCGCAGTAATCCCCGCCAAAACGGCTGCTCCTTCCGGGGCCCCCCGTATGCCTTGGCCCGGCACTCCCGACGGATTCTGTCGCGCATTTGTCGGGCCGCCCGCTCGGTGAACGTGATGGCTACCAATTGACGGAGCACCTCCTCCGCATCCGACTCCGCCCATTGCTCCTCACCCCCGCTTTCGATCCCCTGTGCGGCTTGCGCAAGTTCTTCGCACTCGCGCAGAAATCGCTGAGTAAGTACATGGGTTTTGCCACAGCCGGCGCCGGCCGATAAGCCCACGGACGAATGCCTCAATTCGACCGCCTTTTGCTGTTCTTCGGTCAATCGGCTCACGTCTTCCAATCCCGCCCTTTTTTCAGTGATCGAACTTCGGCGATGCGACACACCTCGCGGAACGGGCAATTGCGCGTGCAATCTTCGTCTCGGGGAGCGACGGGAAAATCCCCGCGACGCATGGCTCCCACTAATTTGCCCACCGTCTCCGGAAGGACCTCCCCGGCAATATCCTTCCAGGTAGGGGTGGGAGAACCGATGGCCCCGGCCTCATCATCCCGCCGCCGCTCCGAGGCGCAGCATTCCAGGATTCGTTTTGTTTTGAATCCCCCTCCGCTTAATTCCCAGTAACCGGCGGCAACCGGAATCCCTTCGTTACCGACCAGATTCAGTTTTTGAGCCGCCAGTACATAAAGCGGCAACTGCAAGGCCGCACCTTGACGCACAAGATCTTCCCAGCCGAGCGTCCCGCCCAATCGTACCATTCCGCTTTTATAATCGATAATATTGAAATAGGCCTGCCCTTTTTGCTCTGCCACGTCAATACGGTCGATCTGCCCTGCAAATTGAACGCTTTCCTTCCGCGATATCCGCAGCTCAAAAGTAGCCGAAGACGCGGAATCCGCCTCCGGCGCACGGCTCCGGGCGTAGTCCGCACCCCATTCCTTTCCGAAAGCCACCTCGAACCGCGCCGGACAAAAAACCGTGCCGTATCTTTTTTCACATTCCCGGTCGTAAGCCTGCCAATGCTCGAGGTATCTTTCGCGAAGCCTCGACCAAATCTGTCGATCGACTTCATAATAGGCCCGAGCCACCGGGTTCCTAACGGACGCATCTAGCTCCGGAAAGCTTTCCTCCCAGATCCGGGCAAGCTCGTCGGCGGAAAGCCCATCAAGTGCTTTGAAAGAAACATACCTTCCGAAACGCTCGATGAGTCGCTCATGAAATTTCCGGATGCTTTGATGGAACCGCTTGCCCCGAAGCAAGAAATCGGTACCCAACCCCTCTTCCGCAACCGGCTCGATGCGCTCGATTTCCATGAGCAAAAAGCGGAACGGGCATGCCACGTAGTTTTCCAAGGAGGTCGGGGAAAAAATGTGATTTTTCCCGAGCTCTTGGGCCAATTTTCTCCGGGCTGCCCGGCTGGCGAGAAGACCATCAAATGGTGTGAAAACACCAAATCGCTGCCGCCAGCGGTAAAGGTGCAAGCTGGCCCGCAAACTCTCGCCCAGCAGCCAAAGTTCCGCCTGCTCGAGGAGGCGTTTCAGGGGGCCGATATTCCCCGCCAGCGCGTCGGCCAACGCCTTGACCCGCCACTGAGGCAGCGTGAACGGCTCCTCGTGCCGCGGCACGGGGACCAAATCCGGAAGTTCTTCCCGGGAAAAACCCCCCGGCCCTAAAGCCAACTCCACTTCTTCCAAAAACGGACTCTTTAGTACCGCTTCGCCCTGGTCATCGACTGCCGCATAGCTCAACACAACTTGCCCGGTAGCCCGGCTAAGAACTTCGTAACAGAGGAACATCTCCTCTTCCGGCCGCTCTCGTTCTCGCGGCAAGTTCAATCCCTGCGCAGCCAGCTTTTCCGATTCCGCCAGATCCCAGATGCCGCCCGCCTGCCGCGCCGGAAAACTCCCCTCCGTTAATCCGGCCACGAAAAGGTAGGGAACCTGAATGGAGCGTGCCGTCGTAGCCGAAAGGATCCGCACACGGCCCGAATCATCCACCGGAGGCGGCAAAGCATGTCTTCGGACCATTTCCCGTAATAGCTCCAGGGCTTCCTTGGCGGAAAGGAGCTTCGGGTGGCTTGGGTCGATTTCCGCAACCAAGTCCGCCAATTTCCGCAGCACAGACAGCAATTTGGCCCAAGCCTGCCGGTCCGCCAGCACATTCCCTTCCAACGTATCGTCGACGCATGCAAAAAGCTGCCGAGGAGGCGAGGGGCAGGGGGGGGACTTACGGGCGAATTCCCCCGGTGATCCATCCCTTCGCCCACCGAAAGCGCACCCTTGCCAGCCGGGAACGACCTCGCTAGCTTCGAGCAACCCCGTCGCCTGGGCCAATCTTTCCCACCGCGCAATCCACCGCTCGAGGGTACTCGGCTCCGCCCAATCCTGAAACCATTCTCGCAACTGTCGGACCGCTTGCTCGGCCAATTGAAACCGCCGCTCATATGTCTCGGCAAATCCGTCATCTTCCGCGTAAAAGGCGGCGGCTTTCGCAGGATTATCCGTCGAATTGTTGCTTATATTGCCGGCGGCTCGAACTTCGGGATTCAGCCGCGCGGTCCCCCTGCCTGATGTTGGTGAGGTCGCAGATCGCCCCGCTTGCAAGAAACCCGGTAAGCCGCCTTCTTTTGGATTCTCGCCGCCGGTGAGAATTTCAACAACGGCAACAGAGGATGCCCGCTGCTGCGAAAGCTCCAGGACTTTTCGCGGCGATTCCACCCCCACTTCTCGCAGTGCCGTCCCGACACAAAAAAGCCACCCCGATAAATTCCGCTCCGGCCAAGGGGGACGAAAGTAGTTATTTCCCAACACGCCGATCAGTCGATCGACAGACCACTCCTCGCAGCCCAAGGCTACAAGCTTCAGGAAGAATCGGATCAAAGGCACGTCCCAAAGCGGCCGTCCCGATTCCAACCAAAACGGAATTCCAAACCGCGTGAAGACCTCGCGCACCAACCCCGAAATCCCGAACAAGGATCGAAAGACTACGACGATTTGGTCCGGCGGCACCGGCCCAGTGCCCTCCCTCAGGTCACCGTCGACCAAAAGCCGTTTGATCTTTCCGGCGATTTGTTCCAATTCATTAAGCTGTGTGGTGGCCACCACAATTTTTACGCAGGAAGCGTCCGTCGGTTTCTCGCCGGTTTGCTGCCAACTGAATACACCTCGCTCCAAGTACCGCAAAACTGGCGGCAGGCGATCTTCCGAAGGAAGAAGCTGCTGCTGATGAATCTTAACGCAGGGAAATAATCGCCGAAGCTCTTGCAAGGTGTGCCGGGGCTTAACGAACAAATCTTCTCGGCCCGATTCTTCGAATGTTAAGCTGATCCAAAGCTCGTCCAACCATTCACTCCAGATCTGGAGGATTCGATATTGAGCGGGCGTAAAGTGCGCAAAGCCATCCACAATAAGCACTTCGATTGCTTCGAAGGGCGGCTTCGGCCCGAAAGCTAGCAACTCGCACGCTGCCCAAAACCTTCCTTCTTGGTCGCACCAACCGTGCTTTTGGCGCATTTGCTCATAGCGGCCATAAATGGTGGCCAGATCACGCCCGCGCGGCCCCAGACGAGCACTTTCGGCAGCCCGCAGCAATTTTTCGGGCTCAATTCCGGCCCGTTTCAGCCGGTTGATCGCATGGTAAACTTCATCGATTAGGCCTGCCGTTTGCGCGATGGAGGCAAAGTATTGGAGCTGTCCATTCTCGGCCAATTGCTGCACCGCGAGCCGAATCAGCTCCCACTGCATGTCGCGGGGAAGCGGGCGGAATCCTCCCGCAGAGAATTGAAGAAGGCTACCTGCCAATTTCTCGAAGGTGATGACGCCCGGCGCTAGACAGGCCGCCAACCCCGCGTCAATCAGCCGTTCGCGCAACACCTGAACGGCGCGAAGATTCGGCGCAAGCCACAGCACCTTGCCCCAACCCCGGCTTTTCAACTCGTCACGATAAAGCCCCAGCAAACGGGTCGTTTTGCCCCACTGCGCCCCACCGACCAGGATATTGACCGTTGCTGCCACGCCTGACCAAGCCCCTTGTAGCTACGCCGGCCTTTCGAATTTAAAAAAACAACCGAAAGCTTTTGCAAAATGTCACTTAAATCCCCGTGGAAAAACCCCAGAATCGCTGCAAGCTTGCCTGCTAGGATGCTTTCTTTCGTTCCGGGATACTTTTTTCGCGAAAACACGTGTGCTTTGCACGAAGGCTTTCGCTTTGCATGAATGCTAAACTATTCTACTGCTTCTTGCCCGATTCTTCTCGTAAGCCCGCGAAAAATGCACCCTAAGATAAGACCGCTAAGTTATCAGAAACGCTTTCGCATGCTGCCGGTATTGGGGGATCCGTGCCCAAAGCCGGGAAAGTTCCGCCTCACCGAGCGACTTTTCCCCGCCAAAATCGTATGATCAGCTTCGACTCGGACGGCCGACAAGCCATAAGTTCTTCCCGGATTTCCGGCGACATGCAAAGACTTCTTGCGACATGCATATCTTACCGCCGAAAACCTTTTCCCGAGGCAAATTCGTTTTCCAAAAAACCTGGCCTGCGAAGCATCACGTTGCCGTTACCTCGCCCACCAAACACTCATTCTATGCCGCGAATCCTTCGCCCCGCCGGCAAGTGTTCCCTAGAATTTGCCATTGCGCACTTGAAATTTTGTCGGCTTTTTTAGCGTCGGTCCGCCGCGGATTTGCCAATCGGCAACCCACCGAATCAACTGTTCCTCGGGCACAAGCGGATGGCCCAAAAGCCGGTAGCCCTCCTGCGCATTGCTCAAGAGAGCATCGGGCCCTTCGGTACTTCCGAAACGCACCGGTTTACCAAAGATTTGCCCAAATTTTTTGGCCACTTCACGGACGCGAAGGATCTGCGGTCCCGCGATATTGATGATCTTCGGCGGCGAGGCGACATGGGCCATGGCACGAATGGTCATCGCATTGGAATCCCCCTGCCAAATCGCATTGAAGTAGCCCATGCTCAAATCCACAGGCTTTTCCGCCAACACCTGCTGGGCAATATCGGTGAGGACCCCATAACGCATCTCGTTCGCGTAATTCAAGCGCAGAATGGCTGTGGGAACCCCGTCAGTTCGACTGAAATATGTGAATATCTGTTCACGTCCTAGACAACTCATCGCGTACTGCCCGATCGGGGCCGGTGGATCCGCCTCTCGCGAGCCGCCACTACACGGGTGCACCAAGGGATAAACATTGCCCGTGGAATAGGCGATGATTCGACTGTGCCGATACCGCTGGCACACCAATCCGGGCAAAAAGCTATTCAACGCCCAAGTGGTGGATTCCTGACCCGTCGTGCCGAACTTCATAGCGGCCAGGTAAAACACCCAAGGACTATCCGGCAATGCCGCCAATTGCTGCGGATCCAGAAGGTCGCACCGTCGCACCTCGACACGCGCAGAGGCCATCTGAGCTTCGAAAGCCGGATCCGACCGCCGCACCACCGCTACGATTCGCCGCGAGCTTCCCGCCAGATCGCTCGCCCGCCGGATCATCCTCGTCAAACTCGGGCCGATCTTCCCGCCGGCCCCCAGCACTATGACATCCCCCTCCAGCCGGCCCAAAAGTTCCACCACCTCCGCCGTGGGCCAACTTAGCAGATCCTCGAGTTGCTCGAGATTCTCGATCCTTTCGATCCGAGCCAAGGCTTCCGCTGTGGCCACACCGTTCAGGCTTAGTCGCTCGCTCATTTTCTTAGGACCCCTAGGTTTTTCCGCCAGGCGGCTTTCTAGTGACCTTCGGCCTCTTCCGCAGACTGTTGTTTACTTCCCACCACCAGAAAGTCCCTCGAATCTCATCCCGTGCGAGAGCCGCTTGATTTAAAAAACCCGTGCGAGACTCCCTTCATTTGAAAAAATATTGAGGATGACCTCCATAAAACATCCTCCCCTACGGAGAATTCAACGCGTTCCATCGGGCAACAATCCGATTCACCCGGTTCCCAGCGAATCGGCGGCCCGAAAGCCAAACCGCCGCAATCCTTCGTGAATTTCCGCTTCCGTCAAAAGTTGCCGAAACGCCTGGATAGCAGGGCGGCTCCATCGGGCCTTCGGCACCACAAAATCGTAACACTCTTCCTCCAGCGGGATGAAGCCCAGTTTGTTTTGCCCGGCTACCCATTCGATCGTCACCCCCCAATCCGCGCGGCCTTGCGAAACGGCGGCCGCCACGGCGTGATGCGTGCTCGGCTGGACAGCGTATCCCGGGGGTTGAACGCCACCGAGAAGCCGATCGATTAAAACCCGCGTCCCACTCCCCTGATTGCGATTGACCATCAGGCAGCTTGAATCGTTCTTAATCGTCTGGAGGATTTCCGCCAGGCTCCGCCCATGGAATCGCGGGTCACCCGGCCGATACACAATGCCTTGCAACCGTCGGTAGCCGCGGATGAGTTCCAAATCGGGCGTAAGAAACGGTTCATTGTAACGACCTGTAGCAGGATCCAGCAGATGAATCCCCGCAAGGTCGCATTCACCGCGACGTGCTGCCGCCAGCCCAGCCGTGGACCCCACGGGGATTAATACGCCCGTCATCCCTCGGCGATCCAAGACACTCAGCAGGTAATCCAGACCCACGCAGTGGCTTCCCATGGCCACCAGATCGGGCGGCCGAGTTTGTGTCGCCAAAAGACGTACCTTCCTTTCCTCTCCCGCCGGCAGAATTTCCTCCCAACGCTCCGCCGTGATATACCCCTCGGCCACGCTGAACGCGGATACTGAACCGGAACCTTTCCCGATCGGCCATGCCGTCCATTGATCCCCGCTCCCCACCAACCGCACCAGCACGTACTCGGTGCGACCGGGCTCCGAATTGACCTGCACGGCCAAACGCGCCCAGCGCGAGGCCTCCTCGGGAAGTCTCCGCCCCCCCAGGCGGCACAACAGCGGGCTCACAAACTCGTGAAATGTCACGATCGCCGAGGTAGGAAACCCCGGCAAGATCACCACCGCTTTGCCTTCATGGGCCGCAAGACACAACGGCTTGCCCGGCTTGATCGCTACTCCATGCACGATGACCCCCGGCCGGCAGATCGCCCCCACCGCTCGGTAGGAAATATCGCCCGCCCCCTTACTCGTCCCGCCTGACAGGAGTACGAGATCCGAATCAACCAGAATTTCTGCCAATCGCCCCACCAGCAAGTCGTAATCGTCCCGCACGATGCCGCACCGCACCGGCTCCCCGCCAAGCTCCCGAACCGCATCCGCCAAGATCTGCGCATTAGAATCGTACAGCTTGGCCGGCTCCAGCGGCTCCCCCGGCTGAATAAGTTCATTGCCGGTGGAAAGTATGGCAACCCTGGGTCGCCGCCACACCCGGATTTTATCGATCCCCAAAGCGGCCAGGAGGGCTGTCTCGCGGCTGCTCAGCACAATCCCCGGTCGCAGCACGACTTCACCCCGTGCGATATCCGTGCCGGCAAAGGATACGCCGAAACCGGGGCTTACCGCCCGCCGCACCCACAATCGGCCGTCGGCTTCGTCGGTATCCTCGACCATCACCACCGCACCGGCCCCGCGGGGGAGCATCCCGCCGGTAGCGATCCGGATCGCTTGACCCGGCCCAATCTGCTGCAACGGCACTTCACCCGGCTCGACCACCCCCGGCAAAATTGAAAGTGCGCGCGGTGCTAATTCCGAGGAACCGAACGTATCCGCAGCCCGCACCGCATAACCGTCGTAATTCGACCGGTCGAAACCCGGTACATCGATCGGCGCTGCGACCTCCGTGGCCAAAGCTCGGCCCCAAGCCTCCGGCAAAGCGACCACTTCCTCCCCCAAGGGTTCCAGCCGCAAGGCTGCGTGGAACCGCCGCTGGGCTTCGTCTCGATCGACCACCTCCAAGAATTGCTCTTGCACCATTGGCACCGCATCCCACCGATTTTCTTCCTACGCTCCTTCCCCACACGGCCCACAAGTCATACGGTCTCCATGCGACACGGTGTACATGTCGTACGGCCTACACGACATACGGTGTGCATTTGAGACGATGTACATGTGATAACGCCTACAGGTGATACGGTCTACTGTCATACGGCCTACAGGTGATACGCCCTAGACGTCATATGCCCTACAAGTCATACGGTCTACTCACATAAGATCTACTCCCATACGCCCTGCGTGTCATACGCCCTAGATATCGTAAAGGAAAACCTCTACCTCGCTTCCCTCCGGATAGCCCTCGCTATCCGCTTCGATGACCACGAAGCCGTCGGCCACGGTCGTCGAACTCAGAAGCGATGCCCCGGAGATTGCCACCGGTTCTATTCCTTGCGGCGTGATCCGCACCCGCGCGTAATCCACCCGGCCGATGACCGAGCTCAGCTTTCGCGCAAGCACCCCGCGGATGGATCGATAAGGCCATGCGGCCGATCGGCCGCCCAGGAGTCGAATGGCCCGGCCTGCAAAAAAATCGTAAGCGCACAAGCACGAGACCGGATTCCCCGGCAAAAGAAACACAAATCGACCGTCCAACCGGCCCATCCCCGCCGGGCTGCTGGGCCGCATGGCTACCCCATGAATGGCAAGCTCGCCGTGCTCGCGGAGCAGTCGCGGCGCATAATCTAAATGTCCCACGCTCGAACCGCCGGAGATCAACACCACATCCGCCGGCTGCCGCATCGCCTCCCATACGACGGCAGGATCATCGGGAATCAGACGCCGATCGATGATCAGACCACCGTCCCGCTCCACCAAGGCCGCGAGCATTACCCCATTGGCATCGACAATCCGGTAGCCTTCCGGCCGCGAGCCTGCCGGCAAAAGCTCATCCCCGGTTACGAGGATCCTCACCGTCGGCCGCCGCACCACGCTCAGTTGACCAATCCCCACGGAGGCCAATACGCCCAGGTCTTGCGGTCTCAACCGCCGCCCACGCTGGAAAAGGATTTGCCCCGCCGAAATATCCTCGCCCACCGGACTGGTGTGCCTTCCCGGCGTCACGGTCGCCATTGCCTCGAGATATTCAGCGAATTCCGCCGCCCATTCCACCGGCAGCACCGCGTCTGCCCCCGGCGGAAGCGGGGCACCGGTGGCAATGCGCACGGCTTCCTGCGGGCCGACTGACACCGTCGGAGCTTGCCCCGGACGAACCTCCCCCACTAACCGCAGGGGCAATCGATTATACGCCGAGGCCCCTTCAGTATCCGCGGCCCGCACGGCATACCCATCCATCATGGCCCGCACAAAGCCCGGCACCGCCACCGGGCTAATGACCTCGCCAGCCAACACCCTCCCCGCAGACCCATCTATCGGTACCCACTCCGCCGGTAACCACGAAGCATGGGAATCGATCCAGCTCCAAGCCTCCGCCACCGTGCGCCGACTCAGAAATGGTTGCATGGCCGACGGCAAACTCATCGCAATCCCCGGGTCGTTCCTCAGTTCTTTCCTTCACTGAGCTCTTGCCTTCTTTGAATTCTTTCCCTCACTGAATTCTTTCCGTCACTGAATTCTTTCCCTCACTCAATTCTTGCCCTCACTGAATTCTTGCCTCCACCGAACTCTTGCCTCCATTGAAGTTCTTTTCCAACTTCTTTTACTGAGTGCTTTTCTTTACTGGAGCTTGCTTAGCATTCGGGTCCGGTTAAGTTTACCGACTTTTGCCCCCATGCAGAAAGTCGCCCTCTTTCCCCACCCGGTGCAACCTACGACCTTCCGTGGCTAAACGAAAAATAGTGATCCGGCCGAAATGGTTGACTCTTGCAATCCTGAGCAAGGCCCCACCCTGAGCGCACCTTCCGCAATCTCCTGCCGCAGACAGCCTCCGGCGGACAAACCAGCAAAATAAACTACTTCTGCTCCTCGTGCCACTGCAAGCTGCCCCCGAGGAGAGCCTCGGCCTCCCAGAGGCAAAACAATGGGATATCCCTCGGAAACAGGTCTCGCCCGCCCCTTTTCCCAGCAGATCGCCCTAATCCGGATCAACCAGCCTGCAACAAAAGAACGCGCTTTCCATCCGGAGGCACCTCGAATTTCTGCCACGATCCCGCCGCTACCGGCGGAGCTTCCGTCATGCTGCCGTCAATCGGGTGCACCCATCGGCACTGCAACCGCCCTTGGCCGGCGCGGAGATCGACCTCCACCTGTGCCCCCTCCGGTACATAGACGACATACTGGCGGCCCGGTTCGCTCAAGCAGTAACCGCTGGAGGCTAACTGCGGTAGCGGCAGCATTCGCGCCAAATCCAGCTTCTGTGCCACCCGCAGCGTTACCCCCATCGCTTTGCGAATTTGCTCTGCCCCCGGGATATCCTCTTCCGGCTGCCGTCCGGCCCATGTCACCACCCGCTTGGTCAAGGCAGCGATCCGATCCATAAAAAGCGGATGATGACCCCGACAGAAGGTTTTCCAAACCCACGGCGGATTTCCCCCTTCGCCCCAAAGATGATCCGTGTCGCTCAGCACCACTTTCCGGCCATCATTAGCCGGCGGATCCTCGCGGTAACCCCCTTCCGGATTGGGGGAAATCCAGTCCGCCGCACTGTCGAACAAAACTGCGTTCGAGCCACCCCGGTATTGAAAGGTCATCCCCACCGGATGACTTCGCCCCCGCTCGCGCTCCACGTCCTTGATGAAGCGGATCAAGTGATACTGCCACTGGGTCGAATATCCCCCCGCCTCATTACAGATCTCGTAGAGCACATTATCCAGATCGCCCACCGTCTCGATTACCTTACGGACATACGCCTCCTGAAACCGCCGACAATCCGCATTCTTCAGCCCGTAATAATCGGCCCACTCCAATTGCACTCCATTGACATTGTTTTGGGGATGAAACGGATGGAAGACCCACGATTGCTCGGCAATTTGCAAACAGTGCCCCTCGAAGAGCATCACCGAAACATAAATTCCCCGCGTCGCAGCAGCCACGACACGTTCGCGCAGCCGGTGGAAATATCCCTCATTGAAACGGGTTAAATCGAATCGAGGCTTTCCATCGGCGGCCGTCCCCGGCCCTGGGCGCTGCCACGGATGCGGCTCGCAAAAGCTCATCTGCCCACGCCGCGCCTGGCCGTAATTCCATTTGGGCACCTCCCATCGCCACAACCGTATAAAGTTGTGCCCATGAGCCGTCAAGAAATCCAAGTACGCCGCAAAATCGAAAGCCGGCGGCGGATCCGTCACCCCTTGATCCTGCAAATTGGCCCACGTGTGTGCCCCGGTCACATAAACCGCGCTCTTCCCATCCACCGTGAAATAGCGGGGATTTTCCGGGTGGACCCGAAGCGGCCCCAGCCGCGACGCTTCCTCCCCGGCCTCCCGTCCCCATCCGGCCCCGAAAATTCCCATCGATGCCCTGGGGCTCCCAAGCCCGATCTTTTGTGCAGCAACACCTAGCGATAACCCTACGACACCCTGGAGGATTTGACGGCGATTCATGGCCAAAAACCCTTCTTTCTGAATACAAGCTTTCAACTGGGGAGACTTTACACGAGGGAGACTTCAGCCTTGGGAGAATGGGCGCAGCCCTCTCCCAGCTTCTCTCCACACTCTAACAGGAGTGCGACTCACGCCCCCCAAAAACCCCGGTGCCACCCCGCGAGGAACCGTCACCCTTCGTATCGGCCTCCAAGCTACACGAACCCATAACCCGTTTCCTTTAAGGCGTCAGCCACTTCTGAACCACCCGGCGCAAAAGCCGGCTCCACTCCTCGTAAGCAGTTTCACTTAAATGAAGCCCATCTTCCACCAGCATTCCCCGCCGAATCTTTCCCTCCGAATCGAGCATCACCGGTTCCACATCGACGAACTCCAGCCGCTCATCTTGGGCACATAGCCGGCGGATCTTTTGGTTGGCTTCCCGCCCCTGGGCCAAAAGATGAAAGCGCCGAATGCTCGGCTTGATCCCCAGGAAGACGATCCTCGTCTCCGGCAAAGCCGCATGAATCGCGTCCACAAATTGCCGGAAATCTTCGGCGACCTCCTCGGGGCTTTTCCCTTCCGCCAAGTCGTTGTCCCCCCCATAAAAGACGATAACCCGCGGTGCATACCGCACGGCAACCCGATCGGCAAAATAAAGCGAATCCTCAACGTGCGATCCCCCAAACCCCCGATTGATCGCCTGCCAATCCGCAAAGAACTTCCCCAAATCCCAGCGAACGATCGTCGAGCTGCCCAAGAAAAGCACGCCCCCGGTGGGCGGCCTGTTCGCTTCATCCTGAAGCTCAAACTTGCGTATCGCTTCTTCCCACCGTAGGACCCGAGCCGGCACAGGCTCCGGACCGATCTCTTCGACCGGTATCGGCTCCCAAGAAGGAATTTGTTTCAGAAGCGGTGCATCGGGCCGAAGCCGGAAATCCCCACCGGCCGCATCCACCAAGCCGATATCCGTTCCTGCCGGAACCACCCAATTATCGGCAAGTTGAACCAATGGCCGGGCCCGGGAATCGATCCGATCCCACTGCCCCCCTACGCACACATTGCGGACAATCACATTTCCTTTGGGGGCAGCCGGCTCATCATCCCAAAGGGTCAGCAATTCCGGATACCGCTCCTTCCACGGGGATTCGCTATAGGGCACCGCCTCCAATCGCTGCTTCATTGTGGTGGGGACATGGTAGCTGGCCCAACCCAATGCGCGGCTATCCACGTGCACCGCCGGTCGGCAATCGATAAACAGGTTATTGAGCACCTGATTGTCCCGCCCCCCGCCGATAAACGCGGCAGCCGTCACCCGCACAAAGATGTTCCCGCGGATCACCGTCCCGCAGTACATATCGTCCAGATACACTCCCACACATCCCCGGCCTTCGAAGCCCTGAATGTCATGAAAATAGTTGTATCGGATCTCTGTGCCCCGCATCGTCCAATCGCGGCCCGCATAAATCGCCCCGGCATCGTTGGATTCCAGACACACGTGGTGAATATGGTTGTGTTCGATTACATGGTCATTGCCGCTGAAGCCGATCGCTTGGTGCGGCGCATGGTGAATATGGCAAGAAGCAACACGAATTCCCACCCCACCGATCGACACACCGGCACGGTACATCGGGTTGATCCGCCCGTAATGATGAATGTGATTATCCAGGGCTTGGTGACCACACGGCGAAAGAGTGCGCCGATCGCCCCCTGTAAGCACCACGCCCCCATCGCCTAGATTGTAAAGGTGGCAACCGCGCACCAGTCCCCCGGAACCCCCATTGATTTGCACCCCATATCCCCCCAAATTGGCGAGCGTGCAATCCCTCACCACAAGATCGCGGCACTTATTGGCCACCAAGCCGCTCCCGCGGGCATACTCGAGATTCAGGCCCACAAAGCCTACATGTTCGCAGCCCTCCAGGCGAATCAAATCTCCTGCTACAGAAAGCACGGCCCCCTTTTGGCGGAGGGTTTCCGCGTCGGTGGGCGGCCAAAAATATAAGATTTTCGCAGTGCGGTCTAGGTACCATTCCCCCGGACGATCCAACTCGCACAACAGATTGTAAGCGTAGTACCACTGCCCCGCGCGGTACCCGTAGCCGTGATACGGCGGCTTAACCCGCAGAATCTTCCGCTCCGTATCGATCGATTCCACCGGGTGCCGTTGATCCGACCAATCCCAGAACCAATACCCATGTACCCAAGGTTCCGGCTCCTGGACCCACTGAGCGGGTCGATCCCCCTCGTACACGAAGTGTCCGACCTTATCCCCCTTGGTACCGCGGACATCAACCGGCTGCTGGTTGAGCACCCCGGCAATCCGCGTGAACCCCTCGTTGGGCCAACGTGCTAAAGTCATCGGAGCCCCGTCGAAAAACAATTCGCAGCCACCCCCGGCGGGCCGTCCCATTTCCTCGGTTGTCAACTCCGGCACTGCACACTGAAGCACATGCGGGCGTGCTTCGGGCGAAAGCCGCTCCAGCATCTGCGGATCGCTCACCGGCTGGAATTCCCGAAGCACTATCCCCCCGAAAAGCCGCGGACGCTCCCCCGGATAATTCCAAAAGACTGTAGGGGCCCCCGGTTTTCCCGATATTTCCGGCCCCAAATTCAGCGGACCACGGCGGGGATATGCCCCGCCGCGAAGTACGACCATCACCCCCCCGGCCGGCCACCGATCGCGCTTCCGCAATTCAACGACCTCTTGCACCGCACGCTCCAAGGTGGCAAACGGACCATCCGTGCCCACGGCATTCGCCTCCGACAATCGGCCCGAAAACGCATCTTTGCCTTGCGGAGCTACGAAAATCGTCACGGTGCGCCGAGCCTCCGCCGCCTTGTCCGGCTCCGCCAGCACCTTCGCCCCGATAGCCCAAGACCAAACGAGCGACGCGATCAAAACCGGGGCACATCCGCACCATCCAGTCGAAGATCCGCAGAACTTTCGCGTGGAAAATTCTTCACAATACCGACTGCCGATTGCTTCGCTTCTAACGCGACTGCTCCTGCATCTTTTCGCCCCTTTTGAACCGGGCATCGATTCGCTAGTTTCCCGAGGAAGGCCGGGATACCGCTTCTCCGGTAGCGACCACTCCCCTTTCCGGCCCGCCGCACTCGCAAGGTTCGAAGCGCTCATGACAAATCCTTTGACGGTGGATTCATTGGAAGAATTTCGGAAGAACTTGCACCAGAAAAACCCTCTGGAAACCTAATATCCTTTGTAGCAAGCCATCGGTCCTTTGAAGCAGGGCTTTCCCTGGGGCGAACCTCCCCGAAAGCCTCGCGCTATTGCGGAGAAGCTCCCCCACAAGCGCTTCTTGTCACACCGGTGTGTGCCCCTACGATCACAGGTATTCAGGACATTGCCCTGAAGATATTTCCGCGGGGAATCTCCGGGGCACCGTCACCGTTATCTTCGGGGGCATCTGGCGTGCAGCTTCGGTGGCATCTTGCGCGCCGAGCAAGCGCGCAACATGATTCCCCCTTTGCTCTCTGCGAAAAACCGCACTTCATTCAAGCATCTTGATACGGATTGCACCTGCCGGTGCAGCTCCATTCGCGGGCACAGAAGCGCTCTCGGCACGGTGGTCCAAGACCTTAATAGTGCTCGGCTGATCGCTTCGTCGCAAGCTTCCCGTCACAGGGGACGAACCACCGAGGTACTGCGAAGATAATCGAGGAACGTTTGCTCGGAAAGTACCCCGCCCCCAAGCCCGCTTTTCTTGATCCCACCGTACGGCACCCCATGAGGAAAGAGATTGTGGGCATTGATCCAACTATTGGCGGCTTCCAAACCCTCGGCAACGCGACGTGCCCGATCCAAATCCCGCGACCAGACGCTGTTGGCCAACCCGTACTGCGTGTAGTTGGCTTTCGCGATGGCTTCTGATTCATCCTCGAAGGAAGTGACGTAGGCCACCGGCCCAAAAATCTCCTCCTGAGCCGCCACATTATCCAGCGATCCGGCCAGCAGCGCAGGTTTCACGTAGAATCCGCGGCGGCCCGGCACCTCCGCCTCACCGCCTTCGAGCAAAAGCTTTGCCCCCTGGCCCACGCCCCGCTCGATGTAAGAGAGGATCCGATCCTTTTGTTTGCGATTGATGACCGGCCCCAAATCGACGTGGGAATCCAGCTCATAGCCGATCCTTAAGCTCCCCAATTTTGCCCGGGCACGCTCGATGAACCGATCGTAGATCTTTCGATGAATGATCCACCGCGTCGCCGTACAGCAGACCTGCCCGCAATGAAACGTCACAGCTTCGGCCAAACGATCGGCGGTAGCCTCGGGATCGACGTCGTCGAAGACAATCGCCGCCCCCTTACCCCCGAGTTCCAATTTGACGGGAATCAGATTCCGACCACATGCCTCCGCCACCAAACGCCCCACCTCCGGCGAACCTGTAAACGACATTCGCCGCAAACCGGGATGCTGCGAAAGCGCGGCCCCTGTCACTTTCCCCAACCCCGGCACCACGTTCATGACGCCATCGGGGATGCCGGCCTCCTTCGCCAACCGCACGACGTACAAGGTCGAAAGCGGTGTGTCTTCCGCGGGCTTGACCACCACCGTATTCCCGGCAGCCAACGCCGGCGCAATCCCCCAGCCCAGCAAAAGCAGGGGAAAATTCCAGGGAAAAATGAACCCGCACGGCCCCCAAGCTGCCCGGTACAAATACGCTTCATATCGGGGCACCGCCAGCACCGATCGGGGCGAAAGATGCAGCGACATCTCAATAAAATAACGCATAGTATCGATGAAATTTTGTACATCGCTTTCGGCCTGGCGGAGAATTTTCCCGCAATCCAGCGACTCAATCCGCGCGATCACATCCTTTTGTCTTTCCACTTCTTCTACCCAGCGATGCAGTAATGCACCGCGCTCATGCGCAGACATTGTCGCCCAAGTCGACTCCTCAAACGCCCGTTGCGCCGCGCGCACGGCCCGATCTACATCCTCCGGTTGAAAATTCGCCACCTCCGCCAATTTTTCCCCCGAACCGGGGTCATACGTGACGAAGGTGCCGCCATTTGACGCGGGCAACTCTTGACCGCCGACAATACCGCCTAAAGGGCTCCCCTCCAAAAATCGACGTACTTCCGGAGCGAGCTCGATCGTCGCCTGAGCCATCTTTCATTCCTCCAACTCGTGTGGTTGAGAAATTCGGTCTTCCAGTCCCCAAATTCAATCCTTCACTCTGCTTCTTGAGTCCCCACCTTCGACTAACTAAATCCCGCTAAATCCCGACTTTCGACTTTCTGACCTCGAGCTTCGACCTCTTAGAACCCGACCTTCGACCAACCCCTCCAACCTTGCACCGACCTGACGCGATATCCTCTCGCCAACTTGCACCCCGGGAACCTCAGCCAAAAGCGTTACAACATAGAGCGTTAAACCCTGACCACGACCTGCCGCCAACGGTTGCGGACGTTCAAAGCCTTCTTGAGCTCCGCGGATCCTGCCTCGGCAAAGAACACTCCCTCCGCACCACCAAAGCCGGCTCCTTGGCATGAGCAGCTCGCCCAACCGCCGCAATTCCCAGAAAGATTTACAGGTGTCATTCGCCAAATTATATCAAGCAAAATAGGCATAAATATCCCCCCAAAATATGTCCCGCTTTGAATGTCTTTCGCCGGAAGCGATCCCGACGGGCCTGCCCGCGTCGACGTGCGTCCTGCCCCTCAACTCATCCTGTGCGTCGCATCGTTCAACTGACCATCTACGTGGCGGCTTTCACCTCAGCATGAAGGCAAAAGGACTTTAAGGAGAGATACGCGGGCAAATTCGGTGAGCAAATCACTGAAAAATCAGACAGCTACCAGACGAGAATTCGGCACGAATCAAGAATCAAGCATCAGATGGATAAAAGATTGATGAGATTACATTACAGGTAAGATCAGACACCTATGAATAATTCAGACAGATATCAGATCGGGCAAGATTTTGGCAGGAATCAGACAAGAATTAGCCAAGAATTACGCAAGAAATCCTACGCGGATTTCGGCGGACGGGGGCCCGCGAGAACAAAAAGCAAACCGGTTAAAGAAAAGAGAGTAAGGGAATTTGAAGACCAGAAACGGTCCAACACCGCTTCCGGCCGGACAAGCAGGCATGCGGTTTAAAACACCCCGGGCTTAACGCTTCCAATAGACGGATTTTTCCGTCCCGGGCACCACCACCCGAGCCTCTTGCTCATGACGCACATAATGGAGCCAATCCCCAGGCCGCGCCACCCGAAAGGCCAAGAGAAACGACATCTCTTTTTTGCCCGGCGTCACATCGATGAGTGCCCCACCTGGCGGCACCCCCTTCAAAAACTCGTATCCCTCTTTCCGCCATTGGTCCTCCCAATCTTGGCTCCCAGTATTCCAATCGAAATCCGCCCAAATCACCTCCGGAATCGGCTCCGAGTCATATAGGTCACCCAGAATCCCCTGAATCTCCGCTTCTAAATCTTGTTGCCCACCGAACTGCTTCCGATCGCGAAAGACCAAGCACCTCTTTACCCGGTGGCTTGCGGCCACCAACGGAATCAGTTCCCAGTTATTGCTCAGCACGCTCACTAGGTGAGTCGGTACCGTATCTGCCTGCCGGCCAAGTTCCGCCAAAACTTGCTCCCGATAACCCGCGACAATCCGCTTCAAAAAGCACTTTTGATAGTACCGTCGGGCCACCGACTCATTCCGCCGCGCCTGCCGGATGTACCATCGCTGTTCCGAGGGGGTAATTGCCCCAACGGCCGCTGCCGGCGGCAAATCCAGCTTTTCAAGGTAAGGTCCAAGGACCCTTTCGAGGGCAGATCGATCGATTCTCCCCGTCAAAGGCCCTAGCTCCAAACCGGCAATCTCCAGATTCCATCCCCATTGGTCGCGAAAACGCTTTGCTTCGTTCGCACTCCCCTCCGGAACGAAGAAAACCCGACAACCAAACCGCTGCGCTTCCAGAAGTTTCGCTTCCAAAAAGCCGACCCGATTATGATCGCGGCCCTCTCCCCAAGTTGCGGATATTCCCACTGCCACGTTCGCATGAACATCCCAGTGCGCGAGGAAAAGCCCGCCGACAAGCGCCGCTTTCCCCGAGGCGACCTCCAATTCCAATTCACTCAAATCAACCCCCTCACAACCCTCCGGAAACCCTAACCCCCAAGGGGCGGTCGTGCTGAAACGATCCGAGGTGTTGAACTCCCCAAGAACTTCATCAGCCAGTTCCCGAAGAGTCGCTGGCAGTTCCGGCGAATGACCCGTGCCCAGTCGCCACCGCAAGGGAATAACCAAAGCCGGTTCAAGAAAATCGAATTCCGCGCATTGACCGGCCACCAACCAACAACTTCCACTCGCGGAAGGAATCGAAGGACGGGTAAGCAACCACCGGCTGTGCTCCGGCCGCGAACGCCACGGCTCATCCCCTACCGCAACGCGCCGTGCTTGCTCGGTCATCCACCAAGGCGCAAGCCAGCCCAATAGACAAGCCAATTCACTCATGCACCGCGGGGACTCGCAGCGTCCGTGAAATACCCGCAACATCTCGGCCCGCAGCGGTCGCACCTTTCGCACCATCAAGGATTGAGCACAGTCCACGCGATCCCCTTTACCAGCAACTCCGGAGGCTTCCCCTTGGCCCGCAATTCGCCCAATTTGAATGCAGCCTTTCCTTCCGAATCGATCCGGCCGGAGCATCCTGCCAGTTCCACCTCCGCGCCGGTCAACATTTCAGCCGGTTTATTCGCTGAATTGTAAAACGTCACATGTACCGCTTCCTCCTCTCCATGCAGAGGCCTTTCTGGCATGATCAACCGGGCTTCATAATCCCCCAACGGCGACCGCCATTTCAACGGCGGTAAATACCGGGGCGAGACTTCCGAGGCCGCGGCTGCCACCACGGGGCTGCTCACCGGTGGGAGCCACCAATCGGGCCTCGAGGGCTCCACGGACGAGCCCACACCGTCCGCCGGTTTTGTTGAACCCCGCGGCAAGCCGGCCCGGGTGGCCGCCTCGTAAATCATCCGCAATTGCTCAGCAGTGAAACTTCCCGCCCGTTCGCGCGCAATTGCCTCCGCTTCGGCCTGTATACTCGCCACGATTTCGTGGAATTTGATCGTCGTGCAGGCCAATTCCGGATCGGAATCCTCCACGTCCTCCGCGATAAGCTCGCAAACCCCTTTCACCCAAGTACCCACGACCCAAAACAGGTCAGGATTCTCAAGCAAAGCCGTCACACAACTGCCGATGGAAGAAGCCCAATTCTCCTCCACGATTCCACGCTTGGCTAACTCGACCTCGATCAGCTCAACCCGGTCGAGCTCCTCCAACAAACTCTGGGCAAGCGGGGCAACCGCATCTACCCGATTGGATTCCTCATGCAAGTCGGCCAACCGCTCGAGCTGCCGGATCCAGACCTCGGCCGAAAACGCATCCATCACGGCCCGAAGTTGCGACTCCGAAACCTGCCCCAAAATCCCCTCTGCCTTCTTAATCAGAGCTTTCGCGCCAAGCTCGTCGACGAAATCTCTGCCGACTCGTTTTATCCGCCAAAAGAGGCTCACCAGCTCGGCTACTGCCTGGGGCTCCGCGGACGATGTACCCCCCGCCAGAGAATTAGCCACAGCGGCCAATCTCTCTACCCACTTTTGGACGACCGCCATTCCACTGGGTACATCCGCCCCGGTGCCGAAAAAAATTGAAGAGGCGAAACGTGCATCGGAAAACATGATTAAACCTTCCTAAACGAAAGATAATGATTAAACCTTCCCAAACGAAAGATAAAACGAAAGATAAAATGAAAAATAAAATGAAAGATAAATGTTCAGAAAAATGTTCATATACACATCTTCAAAACCTCCAAAATCGGCCAATAACCCCACAAACTTGCGTGTCGCGGACAGGTTGCCTCCCTACTTCTAGGAAGTGGCATCGTTTCCCGGCTCCCGGCGACCCTGCCTTCTCGTTTCCGCCCATACTCGGCCGCTGAGGATTCCCACACATCTCCTGATCCCTGATGATACCCGTCTTGGCGTACACACGGCCCCTGAAATCCGCAAACGCTGCCGGGAATAACGTTGCTCCTCACCCTTTGCCCCGGAACCGATTGCTGCGGTCAATGCTCCGCCGATCCTTAAACCACCAGTCCCCACGGCGTCTGGGTCGAGGGGTTCCTCCGATCCCCTCAGGAGCTTTCCATACCTCTAACAGTGGTCTTACGTGCCTCCAATTGTGGTTACGCAACCATTCGCGCGGGCGTGACAAAAAGCCATAATCAGGCTATCCATCCTTCTTATTCTCTCTAAATTTCCCACAGTAACGAGAAAGTTTTGGCTCCAAGATCACTATGACCACCATGATAAACAGATGCCCGATTAACCTTCCAAAATCCATAATCTATTTTCCGACTAGGTCATCTTTTCCACCTAACTCAACCGTGTTTGTCCTCCGATCGTAATACCCAATTGATCCTCGATTTATCATTACTATGTTTGTGCGATCAATTGTGATGGAGGCTTACAATCGTCAGGAAGTTCAAAATCCGGGGCCTATTCATCCGGAATGAATTCCAAACCACGGGGCATGTAAAAACCGCAAAACCGAAAAAATCTCAAACCCCCTGCCGCGCGAACCCCCTTGATTCGCGCACGGATCCGCCTGATTGCACGCGGGCTTCGAGGGGCGATTACGCGGTCCTAAATTGCAAATGAACGCCAATCGTGGAGGGGACACTGTTTCAACCGGAACGAAGTACCGATACGAAAATCTCGGGCACTGGCTTTCGATGTGACAAGCTCAGCTTGCTTTCTCCGATGCACGGGGCAAACGGCGGATGACAGCAAACTTATGTGCAGCCCACGGACTCCCCCCGTTTTTGGCATCATGAATCCTCGCTGTAGCAAAAAGCAACCAAAAAGCTGATATGTGCGTTTTTTTGCAGGGCTTGCTTGAGAAAGACTATCCGCCGATCGCAACGCACTTCAACCCATAAAAAAGCCGAAACTTTCGTACCACTGCTCGGGCCCTAAGATCTCCTTCGTCCACTCTTTGGCCCGATGAACCCATTGCCGCCAAAGCACTGGATCAACTTCAAGCAGTTGCGAGAGGGCCTCATCGTCCAAAGGCCTATCACTCTTTAAATTTTCACACCAGGAGCGAATGCTTTGCCACACATCTCCAATGGTGGGCAAATCGCTGCGAATGTGCTGCGAACTATCCTGCGGAGACCAGGGGACCCACATTTCCACCAATTCCCAAATGGAAATGCCGAATAAAACTTCGTAGTACTCCTGCCAAGCGCGCGCCAGGAAAACCTGCCGAAGCTTGAGGAGCAATACCGCCAAATAATCGATGCGTTTTCCGCCACTCGGCTTGCTCCGAAGCTCCTGGACGATTATCGACGAGATATGCAGAATTCCTAGCCAATCTCCGCACACGCTCCTCCGCGGAATCCAGGCAGGGTTTCTCGCCGGACTCTCGGGCTGGCAAGGCTTCTTCCCAATACTCCGCCTCGTCGGCCGGGACTTCCTGCGGCTCCTCGTGTGCCAACTTTTCCCCGCCTTCCTCCACCTTCCCAAAATCAGGCGGTAGCCCACGGGGTCGCTTCATCCTTTTGAGGCGAATGCCGAGGTTTTTCAGAGCCTGAAAAGCCCAGGTCTTGAGGGAAGCAGTATTCGGGTCGAACTTTCCTGCCGCGATCGCCTCGTACAGGTGGCTTGGTCCTTCCTCCTCCAAATCCTGACCGACTTCGACAGGAAAGCGCTCTCCGACCAAACAGGCCCAATGAATCAATACGGGATAAAGTTCCGACCACGCATCTTCCTTTTGCTCGGCCGGCACATTAGGGTCCAGAATCAAGCGCACCAGTTGATCGATCCGCTGGGGATTAGGCATATTCGGCGGCCGCTCCCATTCCCTCTCTAACTTTGCACGGGGACGATCGCCTTCCCGCCCCCCAAACTTGCTTCGTTTCATGCGAATAGCTCCGAAGAAACTTTCTCGATTGCCCCCAAGAAGAAGGATTGTCCCCAAGAAGAATCTATCCACAAAAATTTATCCGCCAAAGGCGGTTTCGAAAGGCTTTTCAGTACCCTTCATCCCCTGGCGGCTCTTGGCGTTTTGGTATCCCAGGCAAGGTTGCCGGCTTATAAAAGCTGGCTACTCCACCAAAGAAACGGAAAAAGCCCCCAATAAGCCCAGCGACTTCTTCGACCTACTCATCCGCCTCAGCAAGGCCTCATCCGACAGCCGATGCCGGGGCAATTATGCCCTGCTTTTCGAAATCGAAGCCCTCAGGCAAAATCGCCCCCTTGGGGACCACCACAATCCCATCGCGGATCATTCCGTGAGGCGTCTCTTCCGACTCGAGGAAACCGGAGGAGTTGCAGATCCTCACGCCCTGACCAATGTGACAATTTTTGTCAATCATTGCCCCGATGATCACACTCTCGGCACCCACCCCTAATGGCGGGCAACCTCGGCCCGGCAAATCCCCGGGTGGTTCGTAGAAATCATTCCCCATCAAGACCGAGTTGCGAATCGTCACATTCGGCCCGATCAAACAGCGTAGGCCGATAATGCTGTTTTCCACGACCGTACCCGGCCCCAACTGGCAACCATCCGCCACCAGACTGTTGCGCACCGTGGCACCTTCGATTCGAGACGGCGGCAAGAACCGCGGCCGAGTATAGATCGGCATATCCGGCGAAAAGAGGCTAAACGGCGGCTGCCGCGAGGCCAAGCCCAAGTTGGCTTCATAAAACGACCCAATTGTCCCTATATCTTCCCAATAGCTGTCGAAAAGATGCACCTGCACATGAAGGCTGCGAATCGCCGCGGGAAACACCTCTTTGCCAAAATCCTGATACGGCGTTTTTTCCAGCGCATCAATCAAACGATTGCGTTTGAAAAGGTAGATGCCCATGCTGGCCAAAAACTCGCGACCCTCGGCCCGGATTCCTCTGTCCTCCAGCCACCTGGGATCGGTGCGGACATGCTTTAGCTCCTCGTCGGTCTTCGGCTTTTCCAGGAACCCCATCACACGGCCGGAGTCATTCAGCCGCATCACCCCTAGGTTCGGAGCAGCCTCCCGCGCGACGGGCACAGCACCAATCGTCACGTCCGCCCCGCTGCGCTCATGGGTGGCCAGCATGTCGCGAAAGTCCATACGATAGAGCTGATCGCCCGAAAGGATCAGCACATATTTGACTTCCGGCTGCTCAAGGTAGCGGAGGTTTTGCCGAACCGCATCCGCCGTCCCCTGATACCACTGCCCGCCAGTGAGCGTCTGCTGAGCCGCTAAGATCTCCACAAAGCCCTGGGAAAAAGGATCAAAGAGGTATGTCCGCCGAATGTGGCGGTGTAGACTGACCGAATTAAACTGGGTAAGCACGTAGATCCGATCCAAGCCGCTATGCAAACAGTTGGAAAGCGGAATATCGATCAACCGATATTTCCCGGCCACCGGAACCGCCGGTTTGGATCGATATTTGGTGAGCGGATACAGCCGCGTACCCCGTCCACCACCAAGCACAAAAGTCAGAATCTCCCGCATGCTTCATCCTCGACCCGCCAGTAACCCTTACGACTTGCCTCGCCTAAGCAATGCTCAAGCCGATCTCCGACAAATCACAAACTTTGCATCCCGCCAATCGGCTCGCGTCATAGCCCAAACCGATTTCGCCGCTTTTCAATGCGCGTTTACCGCTTTGTGGTCGCCTGCTGCATTTTCCGTGTTTTTGACGATTTTCTCATGCTTTGGCAACCCATTGTACTTACAGCTACTTTCGCCGAAAACCTCCCATTAGGCCGGACCGAGCTTTGCGGGAGCTACCTCCGGCAGACGGGCCCACCCCTTGGCAGCAGCCTAACACGGCGCACCGTGAAGCGGATATCTTTGTGGCCAATATCTTTGTGGCCAAAATATTTGCCGGCTTCCGCGGCGGTGGGAGTCGCCAACGGCGGCTCAAGGCGCTTATACTGCCAACTTCACGACGGAAAAAGCCGCGGAAAGATCGCGCAAAGCTTCGAGGACCGCCGCTGTGAGTTTTTGGAATTTCGTCCGCAATTCGGGGACGTTAAACATACTTGAATGACCGCACTCGATAAGCATCACTAATTTTTGGCATGAGGAGTTTTTCGACAATTCGCCCCTTTTTTCCAAAGTATCCCCAGTTATTTCCCGGAGTATCACCAGTATGGAACAATCTGAGGGCTTGAGCAGACGAATGCACCTGGCGGTGCGCAGCCCGGAACTCATGTCGCGGCACGATACGGCGCTTGTGGTCATCGATGTGCAGGAGCGACTCATGCCGGTCATCGACCAAGGGCCGCGCATCATTTGGAATATTCGGCGGCTCATTGACGGAGCCAAAATCTTGGGTCTCCCCGTGGTAGCCACCGAGCAGTACCCAAAAGGCCTGGGCCCCACCGTGCCGGAGTTAGCCTCGCGTTTAGGGCAAATACCGGATAAAGTGATGTTCAGTTGCCGGGGTTGCCCGCAGCTTTTCGAAGACCTCGCCCAACAAGGTATCCGCAAACTATTAGTGGTGGGGGTGGAAGCGCACGTGTGCGTCCAGCAAAGTGTACTGGATCTTTTAGCAGACGGGTGGCGGGTTTTTGTGGCGGCGGATGCGGTCGGCTCCCGCTTTGCCATCGACTACCAGACCGCTTTGCACCGCATGAGCTGCGCAGGAGCCTTCTTAACCACAGCGGAGGCCGCCTTGTTTGAATGGTGTGAGGTTGCGGGCACCGACGAGTTCAAGCAAATCAGCCACTTGGTGCGGGAAGTTTTCCCCCCGAATAACCCTTCGTAGTCACCGGACCGTGCCGCGCAGTTTACTGCCCCAACTGGGGCATTTCTCGGTCGATTGCAATTTTTACCATTCGCCAAATCAAGATCAGCGATTCTTCACAGGCTTGCCGGGTTGTGAGGAAAAGCTAATCGGACCACGCTAGAGCCAGCCTCAAAAGTGACATGTCACCGGCAGTAAGACTGAGAGCGTTTCTCGCACTTCCACTCGGAACCTCTCATTATCCGGCGGGCTTCTTGGAGGCTTGGCGGAATTCGCTTGGGAAAAAGGTGCAAATTGAATACGAATCGAGGAATTTCGGAAAAAGGACAATTCTCACAAACACACGAAGCTTGGCCCTACTCACGCCCCGTTTAGCGATCCAAATGCAGAAACTTAATCCTCAGCCCACTCATTAAAAGTGAAGTTCCCCAAAAAAGCCAAAATTCTTCTTGGGTGAACACATTAAAATCGCCGGTAGTAGTAAAAAGCCGGTTCCCATGCTTCGATCTTTTCGAAGTATCGATCTAAAGTAGAGCGGCCCTGTATACGCTTAATTATGGAAAACAAAAAGTTTCGGCTACTGTATTGGCGGGGTAAACCGACATCGAGTTCCCTGTACTTCCGGTGAGTCTGAAGAAAACGGATTACCCGGAACACCGATCGCCACCCAGCATCATTGAATGCAACCACTCCGCCTACGCCAATGAGCTTATCGGCATAAAAAAATCGATAAATGCCCCGTCGAACGTATGCCATCCATCGATGTAAACCAGGTCCGGCCTTCGGCCCTCGGCCAGCAGTTTCGGCAGCGCATTATAGCTGTAGTCCCGGATGTGGCGGTGGCGATTTGCAAGGCCTGCGCGTGCAATCTGATGATATGCCACAGCCATTCCCTGCTCCCATTGCGGATAGGGATCGATAGAGATCAATTCTCCTTGTTTCAGCTCTTCAAGAGCCGTGAGGATCCCTAACGTGGAAATTCCGTAAGCCATTCCAATTTCGATCACCAGTGTTGGTCGCCTGCCGAGAACGGTACGGTATAACGCATTGAGATTAAGCCGAGAAATACCCGAATGGAGTTTAAGCTTCCGACCATCTGGGTGCTCGACGAAGCCGTTAAGCAGCGATTCACGTAAAACAGGATTTGGCGGAAGGTCGTCCACCACCGTACATTTTGCGACGCTCATTGCGTTAACCTTGAATCTGGCCGCCCAGCCGAAAATACCGTGTCCGAATCCCTCTCAAATATTTAGCATATTTAGATATTTAGCATATTTACACTATTTAGTATACTATTAGCATATTTAGACGCCCGGGATGCGCTCAACGGCCAAGAATGAAGATCTTCCGAATGCCCCATGGCCACGACGCGCTTTTCGCGGTAGGCTGAATGACTCAATTTAGCCTTCACAAGCTCTTGGACCGAACAATCGAAAGGTTTTGGTGACGCGCAACTGCCTTATGAGCTTTGACAACGCACGCTCCTAGCTCCGCACGTCGCAAGAATTTAGCAACCTTGGGCCGATAGAGACAGCGGAACCGCGTTACACCTGCTCCGCATAATCTACTGTGCGCATTCGCTCACGGTGCTGAGTCCTAAGATTTGCCGCTTCGCGCGGGTTGTTTCAGTTACCTAACGGGTAAACGATGCTAGGTGGTCCAATGCCAGGCACTCACACGGAAATCTGCTCGCGCCACATCGCCAAGTATGAAAATGTCTCACGTGCCATGGGCAAAAATTGGGGGAAGCAGGCTCATCATTGATCTGATTTCCTCCCGGAATTTCACATCTCTTAGTGATTGCCAAACCTCAGCTGGCCCCTCAAACGTAAAAAGCCCATGGCGTATTACCCGATCCGCATTTGCGGAATTCGGAGGGTGATGTGCCGCCGCCAATTGACGTCGTCGGTCTCCGGAAAATCGATCCGCACGTGACTTCCCCGGGTCTCCTCGCGGATCAATGCCGCCTCGATGATCAACCGGCTTACGATGAGCATGTTTTGGAGTTCCCAGCCCACCGGTTTGGCGAACTGACGACTGAGCACATACTGACACCAATGGTCGATTTGCCGAGCCGCTTCGCGGAGCCCCTCTCCCAATCGCCGTACCCCCACATACCGCCACATGAGGCTTTTGAGGGAGTTCGAAATATCGACCAAATCGAGTTGATCTTCGACGCTTTCTATCCGAGGATTGCTGATCAACGCAGGGCGAAGCTCCTCAGGCGTTTGCTTGGCAGCCGCGCCGGCGGCACGCCCGGCGCGTTCCCCAAAACACAAGGCTTCTAGCAAACTGTTGGAAGCTAATCGGTTGGCACCATGCAAGCCGGAGGAAGTCACTTCGCCTGCTGCCCATAGTCCCGGGATACTCGTGCGGCCTTCGTCGTCGATAATCACTCCGCCCATCATGTAATGGGCCCCGGGACGCACCGGGATCCGGTCGCGGGCCAGATCGAGGTTAAACCGAGCACAAATTGCGGCAATTCCCGGGAAGCGTGCCCGGACGGCCTCCGGCTGCAAATGGCTTAGATCCAAATACACGCAGGGGTGCTGGGTTTTGGCCATCTGGGCCACGATGGCGCGGCTTACGATATCCCGCGGCGCCAATTCTCCCCGCGGATCGTAATCGAACATGAAGCGGTAACCGTCGCGATCGATCAGCCGGCCCCCCTCGCCGCGGATCGCCTCGGTGATCAGATGCCGGGCACTACCGGCGATATAAAGCACCGTGGGATGAAATTGCACGAACTCCATGTCGCGGAGCTCCGCGCCGGCACGATAAGCCATGGCCAAGCCATCGCCGGTGGCAATTTCAGGATTCGTGGTCTCCCGATACACCTGGCCGGCACTCCCCGTACAAAGAATGGTTTGCCGGGCCCAAATCAGCGTCTTGCCGTGTTGGGGATTCCAGACGATCGCCCCGCGGCAGACCCCGTCCACCGTCAAGAGGTCGATCGTGAACGTATTTTCCCAGATGGCGATATTTGGAGCCACTTCGACCCGATCGAGCATCACCCGGATGAGCTCCCGGCCAGTGGCATCCCCTTGAGCATGAACGATTCGTTGGCGGCGATGCCCCCCTTCGCGACCCAGGGCTAGCTGATCCCCGGAACGATCGAAGTTGGCCCCCCAGTCGATCAGCTCGCGAATGAGCCGCGGGCCTTCCCGAACCACCATCTCCACAATCCGCGAATCGCACAGCGAGCCGCCTGCCTCGATCGTATCGGCCACGTGATCTTCGAAGCGATCCTCTGGACTCAGGACCCCGGCAATCCCCCCTTGAGCATAACTGGTGTTGGATTCCCACCGCGTCGATTTGGTCACCAGCAACGCGGAAAGATCGCTATCGATGGCCAGGGCCGCTCGATAGCCGGCCAATCCCCCACCGATAATCAACACGTCGGTGAAAAAATGAGGGACTTGCTTGGGGTGAAAAGGTACTAGGTAGCGAACCGCAGGTAGGGCCATGATCGTTGGATTATGCCTCCGAGTGCTGATTTTAAGACCAAATGGCGACGCAGCCTGCCTTCATCGGAAGTGGGGTTTCCGCTTGCCGCCGCCTGGTTGACGGAAGGTGACCTCGCAGGCGGCTTTCCGCTTGCACAGACCGCGGAACTGCTACCGGGTAACTTTGGCGGCAAACCTCTGGCCTTACCCAAACGATGGTTTAAAGATGGGGGCCGGTAGGTTTTCCGAAGTTTTTTCCGTTACCCGAGGCTCCTTGATCGGACTTTTGAAACCCCAAGAGGCACGGATGGTTAGCAGTTTCCTCAAACCGGTCGCCGAATTACACTTTCTGTTTGGAACCGAGTCAATTCTACCGAACAAATCCAGTCGGTGTTTTCCCAGGATGATACGCCGTCAAAGCCCGACGGTCCACCGGGGTTAACTCGGTCGGTTTCACCCATGCATTGAAAACCGCCTTCAACAAAATTCCATTGCCATGAACCCAAATTCCATTGCCGTGAACAAGCGGGCTAATGAATGGCGAATTGCGATCATTGCCGATGCCAAAAATTTTATGCCGACTTGAACGCAAGCCCTGGACTAAGAATCCCTCCAACCACAAGACAAAGTAGTTTCACGAAACACACAATTTTTTCACCATGCTTCACCTTCCCGGTTTCGTACATTCCGAATGATCTTTAGCGGCGGTGCGGCGGCATTGTCGAGGGTTCGAGCACTCCGCCTGAACGCCACCGGCAACCGGGCCAAGCATTCGTTTCAGTTTGAGCAACCTTCAGTCGGCTTCAGGAACCTTTCAGGTGTAAACCATCTTTGGAAGCGGATCGAACGTGGCAAACCGTTTCAAGGGGAGGTCTCAACCATGAGACAAAAATCACCGGTAGATCGTCGCCGATTTTTGGCCGATAGCACGTTGGCGGGAACCGCACTAGCGGTGCCGCAATGGATCCCGGGCACAGCCGTGGGCTTGCAGGGACAAGCCCCGCCGAGCGAGAGGATCCGTGTCGGCTTGATCGGTTGCGGCGGAATGGGCCGCATCAATTTGGCCAATTGTGCCAACTATCCCGACGTGGTCGTCACCGCAGCGAGCGATCCGATTGAAGGGCGGATGCTGGCTACCGTCAAGGCCTACCCGGAAACTTGCAAGCCGATGAACGATTATCGCCGCATGCTGGAATCGAAGGAAGTCGACGCGGTGATCATCGCCAGTCCGCCCCATTGGCACTGTCTGCAAACCGTGGAGGCATGCGCGGCGGGCAAGGATGTGTTTATACAGAAACCGATGACTCTTTACCTCGGGGAAAGCTTGGCGGTTCTAAATGCGGCAGTCAAGCACAAGACCATCACCCAAGTGGGAACGCAAATACATGCCGGCGAGAATTACCGCCGCGTGGTGGAATACATCCGTTGCGGAAAATTGGGACCGATCAGCGTCGTGCGTACCTTTAACGTGATGAACCAGGGCAAAGAGGGCGTCGGGCGCGACCCCGGAACACCGGTTCCCCCCGGTGTCGATTGGGAGCTTTGGATCGGTCCGGCACCGATGCGGCCATATAACCACAATCTGGCGACCAGCTCCTATCATCACTGCTCATTCATGGACTATAGCGGCGGTTGGCTCCCGGGTATGGCCCCGCATATTATCGATCTACCGATCTGGGCTTTGGAACTGGGTTACCCGACGCAAATTAGCTGTGTTGGCGGCCGATTCGTCATCGAAGACGACGGGGATGCCCCGGATGTGCAGGAGGTCCTTTGGCGCTACCCGAAGCTGACCATGACCTGGATGGGTGTTTTGGCCAACAGCTACGGGTTCGACCTACACGGCGAGCCGGTCCCGCGACGACGATTGGGCATCTATTTCCACGGTTTGAACGGCACCTTGTACTGCGACTATGGTAGCTACAAAGTCATCCCGGAAGGCGACCGTTTGCCCGACATTTCGCCGCCGGAAAAATCGATTCCTCCTTCGCCGGGGCACGAGCGCGAATGGCTCGATGGGATCAAGACGCGGCAATTGCCCCCCTGCTCGGTCCAATATCACACCAAAGTCGATGTGCCCATTGTGCTGGCGAATCTTTCGCTCCGGTTGGGTCGCACGATTCATTTCGACCCGGCAACGCGGAGTATTCTCGGAGATGAAGAGGCGGCCCGTTTGGCCGTGCCCACCTATCGCCCCCCCTGGAAATTCCCTGAGGAATACCTGAAAGTCTAAACCGTGAATTGAGGGGACGAATGGAGGCGAAAGCAGGTTACCGCTGAACAGATGGAAGCTCCCTATCGGAATCTCCAACTGGGGAAGCATTGAGCAGGCTTAGCCCCCCGCATACCGGCTGCATAGAGGGCGTGCGGTCAGATCGTATTCGGCTTCTCTACCCAGTTAAGCGATTGGCGGCTGCGACAGGAGCGATTGGAGCTTCGTCTCCAGCTCATGGCTTCCTCTTACAATCTCGATTTCCACCGCGATGGCCCAAAGGGGCCGATCCCCGACTTGCTCCAGCGGGATCTTCACCAGGTCCTTTTGCGTGCAAAGGAGGGCTTTCACATTCAGCGATTTCGCCCATTGGGCTAAGCGTTCGAAATCCGCCGGCGTATAGGGGTGATGGTCGGGAAACTCCTGGAAGGCAATCACCCGGTAACCGCACGATTCGAGCGTAAAGCGAAATGCTGCCGGATTGCCGATCCCACAGAAAGCAGCCACCGGCTGACGTCGGAGGAGTCGGATGGCTTCCCGCTCGCCTCGGTAATTCACCAGATACTGCGGCGCATGAGTCGTTTCGGCCCAAACCACCCGCGAATTGTGCCGCAAAACCCGGCGACGAATCTCCTCCCGCTCGTCGCGCTCCAGAAGCTCGGCCCGGGAAAGGACGACCACATCGGCCCGACGCAACTCCGAGACCGGCTCGCGAAGCATGCCCCGCGGAAACACATGGTCGAATCCGAACGGTTCCAACGCATCAATCAGCACCAGGTCTAGATCGCGGTGCAACCGCCGGTGCTGGAAGCCGTCGTCGAGGATGATGATCTGGGCCTGATGATCGCGGATGGCAGCGAGTGCTGCCGCCAGCCGGTCCGCCTGCTGAAGATGCGGCACATCCGGCAGATAGCGGCCCAACTCCAGTGCCTCGTCGTTAGGGACCCCTTTGGGGGCGGCGTACCCGCGGCTTACGATGGCTACCCGAATCCCATATCGGCGATACCACTGGGCCACCCAAGCAACCATCGGGGTTTTGCCGGTACCGCCTAAGGTGATATTGCCAACACTCACCACCGGCACCGGTAACCAATGGGTGAATGCCGCCCCGGTGTCATAACGGCGATTCCGCCACTGAACGGCTAGGGTGTACGGAACCTCTATCAAATGAAGGCCAAATCGCGCCAAAGCGGGCAGTATTCCCCGCCGTCGTCCGCTGACCAAATCGCGAAAGCCCGACGCTGTGATCACGGTCATTAGGCCAAAAAAGAAAGATTAAAGGCTCGATGGAGCCGATTAGTTTCTTACGAACAACTTTAGGATAGTTTCTTACGAACAACTTCAGGACGCTTTCTGCCAAACACACCGATCGGCTCGAAGCTACCGAAAGGAACTATTCTCAGAAAGCCCGCCAGGGTCGCAGCGTTTAACCACGCCAAAAAGCCCAAAGCCGACGGTTTTGGACGAATCGTATCCCATTCTGATGTACGTTCGTCAGAGCGGTCAGCATTGATTATCTTTCGCTCGAGCCAAACATTCCAGGGGCCCGGGGTACACTTTCCGGAGCGATTTGCCCGTTTGGAACCTTTCCGCGGCCTTCGCGTTCGCTCAAGGCAATTGGCTTTCCGCGGGTGGCATTTAGAAGCCGATTTTCATGAAAATTCCCGAACCGCTCAAAAATCTCTGAAATTTTCCCTGCACTGGGTATCGGAACCATTTCGCCGTTTTTTCAGCGGAGCCGGTTGTAAAAAGTCACTTTCCCGGTATCATTTTTAAATCGGTTTTCGCGAAAAATCTTCGGCCTTATGAAACGGTTTGCGTAACCCATTTTCCCGGGCATTTTCCCCCGGACATCCCCCCAGCCAGGCAGGCGGAGAAGTGTGTTGGTATCGTTGGTAGCTAGATGCACCGTAGCCCGCTTGAGAGGAGGCAACCCATGTCAGGAGTAGTGCGAACAATGGGCTTGAAATTCGCCGCGACCCTATCCCTCATCGTCACTGTTGCTTGGCTTGGAGGATGCGGTCAGACCCCACCGAGTCAACCGACGGCGCAGCCTGCGCCCCCAGCTCAACCCGAACGCGAAGCTCCGCCGGCGGCAGCAACCACCGCAAGTGCTTCGGTGGTCCCCACGGCCTTTGGTTTGCCGCCTGTACCGATTCCCCCGGACAATCCCATGACGCCGGAAAAAATCGAGCTCGGCCGGATGCTTTATTTCGATACCCGCCTGAGCAAAGACGGGAAAATCTCCTGTGCCACGTGCCACGATCCGCAGAAAGAGTGGGCCGAGGACACCCCCACAAGCACGGGGATTCACGGTCAGGTCGGTGCGGTGAATTCGCCTACGGTCATCAACACTGCCTATGCCACGAGCCTTTTTTGGGACGGTCGCGCTGCCAGTTTGGAAGAGCAGGCCCTTGGACCGATCGAAAACCCGATCGAAATGGGTCACAACCTGGACGAGCTGGTCGTCGAGCTCGGGAAAATCCCGGGCTATGTAGAGCGCTTCCAAAAAGTTTTCGGCACCGGCGTAACCAAGGAGGGGATCGCACAGGCCATTGCCGCCTTCGAGCGCACCGTCCTGAGCGGTAACTCGCCTTCTGACAAATTCGTAGCCGGCGATAAGACAGCCTTGACCGAGGCCCAACAGCGCGGGTGGCGTCTGTTCCAAGATCACTGTGCCGTCTGCCATACGCCGCCGCTTTTCAGCAACTATCAGTTCTACAATGCCGGAATTGGAATGGACAAAAATCCGCCGGATGAAGGCCGAAAAGCCGTCACCGGGGACGATCGCGACCTGGGTAAATTCCGGGTACCGCCGTTGCGGGAAGTGGCCCGTACCGCCCCTTACTTTCACGACGGCAGTGTAGCCACGCTCGAGGAAGCCGTGGCGATCATGATTGCCGGAGGAAAGGATAACCCCAATCTGGCCCTTCCACTCAAAGCGATCCGCGAGGCCAAACTCACCGAGCAAGACCAGGCGGATTTGGTCGAATTCCTAAAAGCCCTTTCCGGCGAATTTCCCGTGATTGAACCGCCGGTATTGCCGTAACCGTTTGCTGGATCTGATGCCACCGGTTTATTGCATTGTGATCCCACGGCTTTGTCGCATTTGAGATCCGCGGTTTTGCTCGCCGTGCCTGAAGGACTCAGGTCGCTCCGGGGAGGCTTTTCGGAAGATTGCCGCATCCCCGGGGTAAAACCCAAAGAAAAAAAGTACGTGAAATTGGGAAAAAACGGCCCGAGCTGCGAAGGCTTCTAGAAAGTCCGAATTCGGCGCGCGGCCAGTGGTCGCTTCCCCGCTTCCGCACACGCGGAGAATGCAGTCGGCAATCGGTACGATTGTCCCCGGCTGCGGATGAATCTTTGAAACGAAGCATTTGCGGTCGCGACGCATCGTGGAGTTTTTCCTCCACGCTCACGGAGGAATACTGCTGGAAGCTCCACCTGCGGTCGTTACCGAAGTTTTCCCTCCAGCCTCACGGAGGAATATATCGCAGAGGCTGTTTGGAATACATCGCGCAGGGTTTCGCCCCACGCTCATCGAGGAATAATCATCGAGGAATAAGAGGACGAGATCGTGCAGGAAAGGAAGAGAATCGGCTACAGGTTTTCTTCCACCCCTGCGGAGCAAGATATTTCGGAGCAAGATATTTACAAGAT
>Ga0116210_1000114_pt1 | contig 81472 bp, 75 predicted proteins | sample TshhotsprinmetaG_FD_94483 | JGI IMG/M metagenome (GOLD analysis project Ga0116210, IMG submission 94483) | Hot spring microbial communities from South Africa to study Microbial Dark Matter (Phase II) - Tshipise hot spring metaG | ecosystem: Environmental > Aquatic > Thermal springs > Hot... | reverse complement strand
GCTGGCGCGAGACTATGAGCGGCTGGCTGAGACCTTGCGAGGTTGGCACTGGTTGGCTTTTTCGATTCTGATGACAGCGAAAACTGTGGAGCTTTTACGAACAGCTAGTTAGCAGGCTCTAGTATGGCGTGTATGAAGCGTGTTCAAACCCTCCTCTCGGCCCGCGATGTTCGGATAGCCTTCGTAGTAAGCCGTTTCAACGAGCGCGTTACCCGGGCGCTGCTGGATGGGGCGCTCGAGGCCTATACCCGCCTCGGAGGCAACCTCGAGGAGGCCTGGACGGTCTGGGTGCCGGGTTCCTTCGAACTCCCTCTAGCGGCTAAAAAGCTAGCCCAGCGCCCCGAGGTGGACGGGGTCGTGGCCTTGGGGGCGGTCATCCGTGGGGAAACCCCACACTTTGAGTACGTCAGTGCCCAGGCTGCCAGCGGCTTGATGCAGGCCATGCTTGCCAGCGAAAAGCCCATCGCCTTCGGCGTGCTCACCACCGATACCTCCGAACAGGCCGAGGCCCGGGCCGGGGGTAAGGCCGGCAACAAGGGGGTGGAGGCGCTGTACAGCGCCGTGGAGATGGTGCAGCTCTTACGGGCTTTACAAACCCCTAGCTGACCTGTGGGTTGGCGCTGCAGAATGCAGCTTGCACCTCCTCCCAGGCAGGCAGACCGCTGTGGGCGGGCCCGGGTAAGGGGCTCGAGCGGGTTGCGTTGGTTGTGAACTGCCTGGGCCGCTGCAATGTTCTAGACTTGCTGATAGGCAATTGGAGGAGGTGAGCATGGAGCACATCGACCAGGAGATCGCGGAGGAACTGGGCTTTGGTCTGGTGCCCAATGTCTTTGCCTATGCGCAAAGCTCCGAACTAAAAGCGGCCTTATGGAAGGCTTTCCGCCACGTGGTGCTACGAGGGCTGCTGCCCCGAACAGTCAAGGAGATGATGGGGGTGCTCGTCTCGCGGGCCAGGGGTTCGAGCTACGCCGCCGAGGTGCACCTCCACGCCTTGATGGTGCAGGGCACCGAGACCGCGCTGCTGGAGGCGCTGCGGCGTGGGGAGGTGCCTTCGGGCCTGCCGGGTAAGGTACAGGCCTTGCTGGCTTTCGCCCACAAAGCGGCCACGGCCCCCGATCCAGGGCTGCTGGCGGGCCTGCGCCAAGCCGGGCTGAGCGAGGCTGAGGTGCAGGAGGCGGTAGCGGTGGTGGGGCTTTTTGCGCTGGTCAACACCTGGACTGATCTGCTTGAGATTCCTGTAGACCCCCTGTGAGCCTCGAGCCCCTCCTCCTACGCCTGCTGCTGCTGCACGAGGCAGTGGTGGGTTATGGCAGCCTGGATTTTAACGGGGTTCTGCAGCGCGCAAAGCATGCAGCAGAATGGATTTTTGAAGATGGTAAGCTGGAAGTGGTGCGCCCTGAAGCAGCTATAGGCCTTCCAGCGCGCGGGAGGGTGCCGGGGGGCTATGGGGCCTACTTCCCCGGCCCACCGGAGCCGCTGTACCTGCGCCTGGCATACCCAAAGATAGATGACGCCACCGAACTGCGCATAGCGGCCCTTTTTGTTGACCATCTGCTGGCAGCCCTGGAAGGGGCGGGCTACCGCGAGGAACTCGAGCGCCAGGCCCGCATCGACTGGCTCACCGGGCTGGGCAGCCGGCGTTTCCTCGAGCGGCGGCTGCAAGAGGGTCTTGGCGAGGGATGGGGTCTGGCCCTGCTGGATCTGGACGGACTTAAACAGGTCAACGATACGCAAGGTCACCTGGCCGGGGATCGCCTTCTAAAGGCACTGGCTGAGAGCTTGCGCCGCTACGCCCTCGAGGCCTACCGCCTGGCAGGGGACGAGTTCGTCGTGGTGCTGAGCCGGGAGGATATTCCACGGCTTCACCGCGCCCTGGAGGGCTTCGCTGTGAGCTATGGGGTGTCCTGGGCCGAAGAAGCACAGGGCGAAGCCCTGCTGGCGCTGGCCGATGCGCGGATGTACCAGCAAAAGCGCTCCAGGGGGAGGGATCGGTGAGGGATGAGATTTTTCGCATTGCGGTAGAGACGATTCTGGCTGGGGTGGTCATTACGGATGCCCAACTCCCCGACTACCCAATCGTCTACTGCAACCCAGGTTTTGTGCAGCTCACTGGCTATCCTTCAGAAGAAGTACTGGGGCGTAACTGCCGCTTCCTGCAGGGGCCTGCTACCAACCCTGAGACCGTTGCGCGCTTGCGCCGGGCTATTCATGAGGGGCGCCCAGCGCACGTCCTGCTGCTCAACTACCGAAAAGATGGTCAACCTTTCTGGAACGATCTGCGCATTGCGCCGGTGCGGGATGTGGAGGGGCGGTTGACGCATTTCGTGGGCATCCAGTCCGATGTGAGCGCGAAAGTGGAGGGCGTTCGTTTGCTGGAGCAGGCCCTGGAGGAGTGGCGTAGCACAGTGGACACGCTGCCTGAAATGGTATTCATGACCGATGAGGCCGGGCGCGTGCGACGGTGTAACCTGGCTGCCGCGGAGTTTTTTGGCTTGAGTTTTCACACTATCATAGGCCAGCCCCTGGCCAGTCTGCTGGGTCAGAAAGAGGAGCTCTTTCGCGGCGCTGGAGGGGAGTTTCGCCTGGGACGTAGCAGCTACGTTGTGCTTAACTATCCGATCCCCCGCCGCCCGCATGAATGGGTTCATGTGGTGCGGGATATCACTGCTCATAAAGAGATCGCATCCCAGATGGAGTGGCTGCTCACAGCGGTAAAGCAGGCTGCAGAGGCTATGGTGCTTACCGATCCATCCGGACTAATCGAAAGCCTCAACAATGCGTTTCAAGCCAAGACTGGCTGGCAAGAGGAAGAAGCGTTGGGCAAGGATATTTTTACGCTGCAGGCCATCCCACCAGAAGTCGCATCTGAGATACGCCAAACACTAGGGGCTGGACGGGTGTGGAGTGGTAGCTACCAGGCCTGCCGCCGCACCGGTGAGGTTTACTTGGCGGAGGCTACGATCTCACCGGTGAGGGATCTCAAGGGGCGCATAGTCAAACTGGTTCACATCCAGCGGGATGTAACGGAGCGGCGCCGCCTCGAGGCTATCGCCGAGACCATCAACATGACCGAGCAGATCGGCTATGTTTTCGCCGGTCTGCGCCATGAGCTGGTGAACCCTATCGGCTCAGCCATGATGGCCCTCAGCGCGTTGCGAGAAAATGTGGCCCTTTGGCCCCTGGAGAAGGTGGTGGAGTACGTAGAGCGGGCCCTGGCCGAGCTGGATCGGGCGGGTTATCTGCTGCGCACCCTCAAGACTTTTAGCCTGGAAGAGCTCGAGCTAGCACCGCTGGAGCTAGGCGCCTTTCTGCGACAGTTTGTGAAGCTAATACAGGAAGATTTCGAGCAACGGGGTATCAGCCTTTCTCTTGCTCCCACGCAGGAGAAAGTGATGGCGCTGGCTGATCCCAGGGCGCTGTACCAGGTACTACTCAATCTGCTATCTAACGCTGCAGATGCCCTGGAAGGACAGCCTTTGCGAGAGATTAGCTTGCGCCTGGAACGTCAGATACAAACGGTCGAGCTGGTAATAACGGACACTGGCCGGGGGATGGGGCCAGATGAGATGGCCCGGCTGTTCCGCCCCTTCTACACCACCAAGCCGCAAGGAAGCGGGCTTGGGCTGGTTATCGCTCAACGGCTGATGGCGGGGATGCGGGGTACCATCACGATAAAAAGTGAGCGTGGCCGGGGTACCGAAGTAACCCTTACCCTTGAGGGGGCTTGAGGATACCCCCAAGCTGAAGGCGGGCGAGCGCCAGCCGCTCCGGCCCCTCCAGTAGCAAGCCAAGCAAAGCTGTGGGTTTCTTGAGGGGACGTACCAGCAGGGCCCACCCTGAGCTGCACAGCGTCAGCTCTTCCACCTCTGCGCCGGCGAGTTGCTGGGCCACTTGACAGGCCAGGGCCAAAGAAGAGCCAAAACCCGCCACAACCTGGGTGAGCTCGCCTGTTCCGGCCAGCAGCTCACCCTTGGGTGTCAGCAAACACGCTGCCCGCACCCCCTCAATTTCTAAACAGGCTTCCAGGGGAAATTCTACACTTTGGGTCTTTCCCTTATAACGAGCAGCCTTAAGGAGCAATTGGGTCAGTGGGATGGGTTTGCCTGGCGCCCCGGGCTGCGCCTGGCGTACCTCGATGCGCACATCCTGCCAGGATAAAATCTCCAAGGCTGCCGCCTCTCCCTGCAACGCCCCTGCCTCTGCCCCGATCAAAGCGCCTGCGAAACAGCGCAATACCCCTACCTTTCCCCTGGCCGTTACCCAGACATCGCATACTTTTCGCTCCAGCTCGATAAGCTGTAAGAATCTTGATAAGGCCGAAGTACCTATGCCGTTTACATGCTCCCCGGCCAGTGCCTGGCGAATGGTCTCGAGGAGTTGCGGTAGTCGAAAGGGCTTCTCGAGGTAGGCATAGACTATACCCTGCAAGGAGCGCCCCATTGCCTCGCTACCGAAGGCGGTCATCACCACAATTGGTATCTGCGGGAAAGCGCTCGCAGCATAGGCAACAAGCGCGAGTCCATCCGTGCCTGGCATTCGCAGATCGCTGATCAGGAGGCTTACGTTTCCCTCTTCCAGGATGCGCACCGCTTCCGAGCCGTCTGTGGCGGTAAGCACCTGGAATTCCTTGCAATACGGCTGAAGCCCCTCAGCCAGGCTGCGGAGGAACAGCGGCTCATCGTCGACGATGAGCACCCGCCTCACAGGGTGAGCTTGCCCTCCACCTCAGCGAGCTTGAGGCGGGCCAAGGCCAGGTTGGCCCGTCCTCGGTCAAGCACATAGTAGAAAAAAAGGTTGTTGTGTTTTTGGCCCAGCCGAATCAGGTGGTACTGCTTACCAAGGGTAATCAGGATATCCTCGATGCGATCCTGTAGGCCCAGGCCCTGCATGGTTTTCAGTTTGGCCCGGACAACCTCGGTGTTGCCCGCAGCGGCGAATTCCAGGTTGACCCCCCCACCGGCCATGCCCAGGGCCATCCCGCTCTTGAAGTCCACCAGGGCCGCCCCCAGGGCGCCCTCGAGCCCCAACAATTCCTCCAAGCATTCTTTTACGTTGCTAGCCATATATCCTCCTGCCTAAAGTTTAGCTAGCTGCCCACTGCTCCTTGGTTTATTTGTCACAAGCGCGGTAGGACTGCACCTGTCCAGAAGTACGATGAGCTGTGTATGGAAAACCTGCAATGGAAAGGGATGCGGACTATCCAGATTCGGTTCTGGGCGATTTACAGCGGCGGGGCCGTACAGAACCTCGATTTGCGAACAGGGCTATACGGATTTTGCCCTATACTCCAGAAGTAGTTTCTGGAGGTCATGAAGAATGGATCTGATCGGTGGTATGGCCCTGCCCACAGGGGTGGTATTGGTCAGCGAGGAACGAACGGCGGTGGGCTATCACGAGAATGGCAAGCTCCGCCTGCACACCCGGACGATTGAGGCTGGGAACAGGGGGCGCGTCAGGCGGCTGGCCCTGCTGCTGCTGGAAGGGTTGAGAGGTCTGAGCCATGTTTACAGTGGAACCCCTGACAGCCGGCAAGATTTCATCTATACGATGATCACGATTGTCGTTGGGGCCATTACTGGTACAGCCATCCGGGCGTTGGGCCTGGCCACGTTGCAGGTGGCGTTGTTAGCCAACCTGCTGCTGGTAGTGGGCTGTGTTCTGGCCTACTACTACTACGAGCCTTTTCGTCGGTTTGTGCTGGAGTTTCGTCGCTACCACGGAGCCGAACATAAGGTAGTGCAGGTATTGCTGGCGGGCCGACCGCTAGAGGATGCGAAAGACCCTTCCGTTCCAATCACCACCGTTCATTGCGGCACCAACCTGTTTGCCCTGGTGCTGCCGTTTGGCGTGCTTTTCTTCTTCACTCCGATATGGCTGGCGATCCTGCTGGGCCTGGTGCTACCTTTTGCCCTGCTACCCCTCTGGGGCTGGATGCTGGATCACCCGCAGCACCCCGTCGCCCGGGCCTTCCTGGGCCTGGGCCTGTGGTTCCAGCGTTTTACCGTGGCGGAGCCGGAAGAGCGGTACCTCGAGGCCGCCATCCTGGCTGCCCGGGCGCTGAAGTGCGAAACAGTTCAGCCATCAGATTAAACGCGGCCTCGAGACGATTAGTGGCTTTGGAAGCCCTCCCTTAAGGGGGTGATCAGGTGGGAGGCGGTCACCCAGTTGGGCGTTCCGGTCAAAAATCACGGTTGGTTCTGATAGTCGACCTAGAATCTAAAACCGTATGTGGTTTTTTGCGGCACGCAAACCCCTCGAGGAAGCCGAGGTAGAGAGAAGGCTGATCCTCCTCAAAACCCAGGTAGAGGCCAGGCTTCACCGCCACGAGGCCCGTAACCAGGTCATCCATGAGCGCGCAGAGGTGCCCGCCTGGGTATTGACGGAAGGCCCCACACTCCTTGCCCGACTCTTTTACCACCTCGAGCTCAAAGGCTTCTACGAGCACAAGGAGGTGGAGGAGCGTTACACCTTCCTCCTGCCCAACAACCCCAGCCGATAGAGCCGGCCCGCGCCCAACCGGCGCTTCCACCTGCGCACCCTCTTTTTGCTCCGGCGCCCGCTCCGCTAGGCCTGTCCTTACCTCGAGCCGCCTGCTGGCAAGCCTCAAGGAGGCTCCAGCCATTCCGTAATTAAAGCCAGCCCTTCTCCCGGGCAATGCGGGCCGCTTCCACGCGGTTCTGAGCCCCCAGCTTGCTGATGGCCTCGGAGAGGTAGTTGCGCACGGTGCCTTCCGATAGCCCCAGCTCGGCGGCGATCTCGGCGCTGGTGCGGCCCTCTCCAGCCAGGCGCAACACCCTGCGCTCGCGGTCGGTGAGGGGGTCTTCCTCGCTCCAGGCCTGCGCGGCCAGAAGGGGGTCGATGGCCCGGCCTCCCAGGTAGACCCGGCGCACAGCCTCGGCCAGTTCGGAGGAGGGGGCGTCCTTGAGGAGGTAGCCGCTGGCCCCGGCCTCCAGCGCCCGCCGCAGGTACCCGGCGCGGCCAAAGGTGGTCACGATGACAACACGGGTTCCCAGGCCCAGCTTTTTCACCTCAGCGGCGAGCTCGAGGCCGCTCAGGTGGGGCATCTCGATGTCGGTGATCAGAAGGTCGGGCTGGTGGGTTTTTACCTCTTCCAGGGCGCTCCGGCCGTCTTTGGCTTGAGCCACCACCTTGATGTCGCCCTCAAGCTCCAGCAGCGCGGCCAGGGCCCCCAGAACCAGGGCCTGGTCTTCAGCGATGACGACGCGGATCATAGGGTATCGGGGCTGGGATGAAGGGTTTTGGGGAGCGCCTGGGAGGAGGTGCGCTCGGGGTCGGCTGTGGGCAGCCACAGGCGTAGCTTGGTGCCGCCGTTACTGCTGCGCTCGAGGCGGCCCCCCAGGGCCTCGGCCCGCTGGCGCATCCCTTGCAGGCCCGAGCCCTCCTCCAGCACGCCGCCCTTGCCGTCGTCCTCCACCTCCAGGAGCACCCCGCCCCCTGCCTTCAGCAGCCGCACTGCGCAGCAGGTGGCGCCCGAGTGGCGGATGACGTTGGTCACCGCCTCGCGCAGGGCCAGGCCGAGGACGCTTTCCTGGGTGGGGGAGAGGGTGAGCGGCTGGATGTAGCAGTCGAAGCGAATTCCAGCGGTCTGCAAGGCCAACCTGGCCCCCGCCAGTTCGCCCTGCAAACCCCGCGACCGGTAGCCCTGCACGGCCTCGCGCACCTGGGCGGTGGCCTCGCGCGAGATACGCTCGACCTCGCGCATCTCCTGGGCGGCTCGAGCGGGGTCGCGCCCTGCGAGGCGGGCGGCGAGCTCGGCTTTGAGGGTGATGACCGAGAGGGTGTGGCCTAGCAGGTCGTGCAGGTCGCGGGCGATGCGCTCACGCTCGGCAATGGCCGCCAGGCGCTGGTTTTCTTCTAGGGCCGCCTCGAGCTCGCGGCGGTGTTGCTCCCGCTTGGTCTCGCTGAGGTTGCTAAGCCCCACCCCCAGCACGAACACCGCGGTAAGGACGGAGGAGACCATGCTGATCTGCGCGGGCGTCCCCACCCCCATGAGGATCAAAAAATAGAAGGCTGTGAGCCCCACCAGGCCCCAGACAACCCGCAGGGCCAGCCTCGAAGGCCACAGCCCACCCGCGAAGGCCGCGGCGTAGATCAGGTAGACGTTGGCGCCGTAATTGAAGGGAGCTACCGTCAGCCCCAGGGCGGCCAGCGCGGCGGTGGCGACCAGGCGGGCGCGGTTGTGGTGGGGGCGCCGTAGGAAGAAAAGCAAACAGATCGCCACCGAAAGCAGCGTGACCGCTGCGTCAACCCGGCTAAACCCCGGGTCGAGGGCGGGCTGCCACAGCAGGTTGGCCAGGTAGACCAGGTAGGCGTAATCGTACCACCGGGGCCGCCGGGCAGGCGAACGATTGGGCTGAGGGGTGGGCATGGCGGCTAGTAACCTCCCTATTTTACTTCGTCGCCTAGCTAAAACGCTGCCCTTCATCACGCCGGTAGCCCCACAGGGCCAGGGCTCCAAAAATCAGAGCGAAGACGGCCAGCCAGGCAAAGTCCTGCCCATGCCAGGGCTGCCCGGTCACCGCCGGCCACACCACCTCGCCCCAGCGCCGGGTGGGGGTTAGGAGTGAGATCGGCTGCACCAGGGTGGGCAGCTGCTGTGGCGGTGCCCACAACCCGCCCGCGTACGAGAGCGGCAGGTAAAAGAGCTGGGCCAGGGTCACCGCACCCCTGGAGGAGGCGAAGTAGCCGATAGCAAAGCCCAGCAGGCTAATGGGAATTGCACCGGCCAGCAGGGCCAGCGCCAGGCGGCCCCAGGCCACCGGCGGGAGGTGGACGGGCGTGGTGAGGTGGGCCACCAGGGCCATCACGATCGTAGCGCAGGCGGCAAAGGTGAAGCCGTTCAGAACCCTCGAGGCCAGCCGCACCAGCGGCGGGGCCGGCAGGGTGCGCTCGTAGACCGCCCATGCCGAGGCTCGATCGTGGGCGATGCCCACCGCAAAGCCAAAAAACAGCGCCCCCATCACCGCGAAGATCATGAAAGAACCCAGCGCGAAATTGGCCCCGCTGCTGTCCCGGACGCTAGAGGGAACGAAGAAAAGGAAGAAGAGCGCCGGAAAGACGATGCTGCCGATGAAGTAGCCGGGGTTGCGGGAGAGGGAGAGGAGACCGGCTTTGTACTGGGCGAGAACGAGTTGCATCTTCACTCCTTTTGGGGCTCGCCCGTCAGGGCGACAAAGGCTTCCTCCAGGCTCACCGACCGAACTTCCAGGCCCTTGAAGGCTACGCTTTTCTGCACCAACTGGCGCACCACCGTGTCGGCCTCGGGGGTGTAGAGGGTGAAGGTGTCGCCCTCGCGCTCGAGCCGGCTCACCCCCTCCAGGGGTGGAAGCTCGGCGGCAGCGAAGCGCACCTGCTTGAGCCCGACCCTGGCCTTGATCTGGCCCACCGTCCCCTCGGCGATGAGCCGGCCGCGGTCGATCACGGCGATGCGGCTGGCCAGGGCCTCGGCCTCCTCGAGGTAGTGGGTGGTCAGCAGAACGGTGCCGCCCTGGGCCTGGTAGCGCTTTACCCCTTCCCACAACGAACGCCGCGCCTCCACGTCGAGGCCGGTGGTGGGCTCATCGAGGATCACCAGCCGGGGGTTCCCGGCAAAGGCCAGCGCGACCGCCAGCCGGCGTTTCTGCCCGCCGGAGAGGCCGCCGCACTGCCGCCGCTCGAGGCCACCCAGGCCGAAGCGCTCGAGGAGCTCCCGGCGCGGCGTGGGATTGGGGTAGTGGGCCTGCACCAGCTCGAGCACCTCGTGCACACGAAGCTCGTTGGGCAACCCGGTCTCCTGTGGGGTTACGCCCAGGTTGGCCCGGGCCTGGGGGTCTCGCGGGTCGAGGCCGAACAGCCAGGCCCTCCCACGGTCGGGCCTGCGCAAACCCGCCAGCAGGCTGATGGCCGTGCTCTTACCCGCCCCGTTGGGGCCCAGGAGGGCCAGGAGTTCCCCCTCTGTTACCTCGAGGCTCAGCTCCTCGAGGGCCTTTACCCGGCCGTAGTGCTTGGAAACCTGCTCGAGCACCGCCGGGCTCGAGGCTTTGTGGACGACCTTTGCGAGACTGCGAACCATGCATTCCTCCAGGGCCCAGTCTGGCAAGGATGGGGGAGGCACGGTACTGGTAAAAATCAGCGTGCAGAGATGACAAATGTCAAGGGAGGGGGATGCGTGCTTCAGAGAACCTCAAGTCTTACCTCGCCGATCAGCGCTTTGACCCGGTTCAGATCAGGAAATTCCACCCCTTCGCCACCGGCCCGGGCTGCCGCCAGCGCTGTTGCAAACCTGGCTCCGTCCGGCCAGGGGCGCTGATGGAGAATTCCCGCAACAACCCCGGCCAGTAAGGCATCTCCACAGCCCACGGTACTCTTCACCTGAACCCTGGGTGGGTGTGCCCAAACGCCTTCCTTGGGAGACAGGAACACCGCCCCATCGCCCCCCAGGGAGAGCACCACGTGCTGTGCGCCCAGCGCCTGGATGCGCTGGGCAGCCCAGATGGCATCCTTTCGGTCTCTGATGGGCAGACCCAGCAATTCCTCGGCCTCGAGTCGGTTCGGCTTGACTAGAAAAGGCCTGGCAGGAAGCGCTTCTCGTAAAGCCGCTCCTGCTGTGTCCAGCAGGGCGCTGGCTCCGATTTCATGGGTTTTCTGCACCAGGCTGGCGTAAACCGTGGAGCTGGCTCCAGCCGGCAGGCTACCCGCTAGAACTACCTGGTCACCTTCTTCCAAAGGCTCAAACAAAGCTGCTTCAATCCGTTTCCACTCTTCTCTGGTGAGGGCTGGCCCTGGGGCGTTAAATTCGGTAACCTCGCTGCTGTTGGCATCGATAACCTTAAGGTTGCAACGGGTAGATTCGGTGATCTGCACACCAATCAACTCAAGGCCGGTCTCGGCTAAAACCAACTGCTCTATGGCTAGACCGAAACTGCCCCCTAGTGGGGCTACGGCCCGAACCCTGATGCCCAGCCGGGCCAGCGCCCGCGCCACGTTAATACCCTTACCGCTGGGCTCTACGTCCATGCGCTGGGCTCGGTTGAGCGCACCTAGCCGGGGCGCGCTAAAGCGCATCTTTACGTCCAGTGCTGGATTCAGGGTCAGGGTGATGACTGTCTTTGGTCTCATGCCTTCCCTTCTGGGACGAGCAGGCTGGATTGAACCTGAGCCAGGGCCTGGAGTAAAAGCCCATAGGAGCGACGTAGCTTGGCTGCCGCTTCCGTCTGGCCTGGCATGTAGCGAGCTCGAGGCTTCAATCCCTTAAGCTCGCCCTGGAGGGGCTGGCCTTGCAGGTGCAACCAGGCCAGGAGTGCCGCTCCCCAGGCTGCTGCGTGTGGACACTCGTAGATCTCGATGGGCCGCCCCAGCATATCGGCTTTGATCTGCATCCAAACCGGGTTGGTCGTGGGGCCGCCTACCGCACGGATGGGGTCACTCGACCCCTGTTTACCAGCCCCTCGCATACGCTCCAAAAGCCGGTAGCTCTCAAAAGAGAGACCCTCGAGCACAGCCCTAGCAAGGTGCCCTGAGTGGTGCGACTCCTGCAGGCCCCAGAACACCCCGCCTGGCAAGGCAACGTCCTCTGGGTTATCGGTAAGTTGGCGCAGATGAGGGATGAACCGCAGGCCATCCGCACCGGGGGGAATGCTAGAGGCCGCCTGGGTGATGCTTTGGCGGGCAGCTTCTACGTCTTCACCAGGGAAGAGGGCGTGCGCGAACCAGTCGAACACCGATCCCGAGGCCCTCAGTGTAGCCATAAGGTAGTAGGTGTCCGGTATGGCATGATGACCGACGATGAGGGTGCTCGAGTTTAGAGAATCGACCAGGCCATCCGGGCCGATAATCTGGAGTAGGGTTTCAGCGGTACCGCAGGCATTGATGATGGATCCGGGATCGAGGGCGCCGAGACCCGCTGCCGCGCAGGCCTGATCGTGTCCGGCCTCCATGACCGGAAGACTGGAGGGAAGACCGCTCTGGCTTGCAGCCTCAGGGGTTACGGGGCCGATGGGAGCGCCGGGAAATCGCAGGGAGGGGAGTAAACCAGGGTTCAGCCCCACCTCGAGCAGGGTATCTTCCATCCAACGGCGTGACAGCAGGTCAAAAAGTAGGGTGCGGGAGGCCTGGGTCAGACCCATCTGCAACCTCCCGGTGAGACGGAAGGCAATCCAATCGGCCACCGAGACCCAGCATAGACTGCCCTGGAGCAGCTTTGGGCACTCCTGCCGTAACCATAAGAGCTTGGCCAGGCTATAAGTGTGATCGGGCAGCAGGCCGGTTCGCAGGCGCAACCGGCTTGGATCCAGGGCCAGCAGAACCTGGCTTAGGTGCTCAAAAATCTCCTTGGGGCGTTCATCGTACCAGGCCATCACCTCAGGAAATCGCAGGCCACCATCCCGTCCCAGCAGCACCCCGGACTCCCCAAAGCTGCTAATGCCCACCACCCCCAGCCGCTCCCATTCAGACTGGGATAACTCCTTGGTTAGCCTGCCAACCAACTCCGCAACGCTTTCCCATAGCTCGTCTGCCAGGTAGTAACCCTGAACAGACCCAATGCGGTTCAGGGGTGCAGGGGCTTGATTAAGGGCAACCACCTCGCCTAAAGGGGTAAAAACCCCCGCCTTGATGAAACTGGTTCCTATGTCGATTCCCAAAAGAAGTTGCATGCCCGGCCTCGAGTGCTAGTTTCTGGAATGAATACCCTGGCCCCTACGCTGCTCCAACACTGCCAGTGCACCGTGGAATACGGCTGCGGAGTCCAGCTCAGCCCAGGTCAGGCGAATCGTGGTGCGGGGATAAGGACGGCGTAGGTGCTCGAGAACCGTTTGGCTAAAAGCCTCCCGGGGGTAGCCTTCCATCTGGGGAATCCCACCGCCTATCACACACACTGCCGGGTCAAGGAGGTTGATGGCCGTTGCCACCGCGTATGCCTGATCCCGCACAAACTCGTGCAGAGCCCGATCCAGCCCTGGGTCTTCATGGCGACGTACGAAAAGCTCAGGTACAGGAATACCTGTCTGCTGGGAGAGCGCGTTCAGGGTGTGGCCACAGGCGTAGGCTTCCAGGCAGTCCAGATTGCCACAAATACACACACGACCCTCGCCCCGGATGGGGATATGCCCCAGCTCGAGCCCCACCGAGTATCCCCGGTAGGGCCTGCCTTCGAAGAGCATGGCAGCCCCCACACCGGTGCCGAAAAAAACACCCAACACAGAATTCGCGCCCTCTGCAGCCCCGGCGCGATACTCTCCCAGGAGCAGCAGGGCGATATCCCGTTCAAGGTAAACGCGGTACCCTAGCTGCACCTCGAGCTCGCTGGCCAGGGTGAGCCCCTCGAGCTGGGGGATGTTGGGACTGGAAAGCACCTTATCCAGATCGCGGTCAAGGCTTACCGGCACCCCCAGGACAGCGGCCTGGGGGGAGAGGTTCTCCTCCGCAGCATAAGCCTTGAGCAGGCCCGCTAGGGACGCTACTGGGGTGGGGGTTCGAATTAAATCGGTGGAGAGCTTTTTAATTTCCTCTCTAAGGGCAGGGATTCGCCGGCTTACCCCTTTGCTACTGACTTTTCCTACAAGCCTTATATGCCCGACCCTGATCTTGGTTCCGCCTATGTCGGCCACTAGGATAACGGGCTCCTGCTTACTTCGACCACGACCTTTAGGGGTCGACCCCGGCGGGTTTACTACATTAGTATCCGAGAAGTCTACCATTTATAGTTAGCTAACCTTACTAATAATCCCATACTGTGTCAATAGTGAGCCTTGGAGCAATAAAAGCCCGAAAATAGAGTTTGCTCGATAAAATGAGGATAATCTCTCTGTTTGCATACTCTGCCAATAGGGTGCTGCCGTTGGGTATCGCTGGACTCCCTTGCATTATTTAGTTAGGTTGCTTTATTATATTGCAAACCATCTAGGGCAACGCTCTGCAGGCGTTAGTCGGCTCTCTTGTTCGAGTTATTGAGGCCGGGCCGCGAGACTGTGAAACGCACACCACTTTTTCTATGAAGAAGACCGAATCTTTGAACAAGACCCCACCCCAACCGGCGCTGGACTCTCTCAGTGGGCATCGTCCGACAGATGCCCGCAGACTCAATCGAGCCAAGGCCCTCGAACTACTAAGGGTGATGCCCAGGAGCCGGGCTGAGCTGGCTCGAGCGCTGGGGCTTTCTAAACCCGCGCTGGGAGACCTGGTTGGTGATCTGATTGAACTGGGGTTGGTTCTGGAAGCAGCGCCAACTTCCATTCAGCGCGGCCGCCGCCCCGCGCCGTTGCGCATCAACCCAAGGCGCTTCTGCGTGATGGGAATTGACCTTGGCGTGGATACCTATGAACTAGGATTGTACAATCCTCTGGGCCAGCCTCTGCAAATCCTGCAGACCCCCTCTGGTGTGGGCAAGGGCGCCGAGGTGGTTTACAGCCGTTTGCTCGAGGCCGCACAACATCTGATCGAGCAGGCACCGGTGCCTGTTGTAGCGGTAGGCGTGGCCTCTCCGGGGCCCATCAGCTTCGAGCGCGGCCAGATACTAACCCCCCCTCATTTCCCCGATCTGCACAACATGTACCTGGTCGAACGCCTTCAGCGTGACCTGGACAGACCCACATACCTGGAACACGATAGCGCTGCTGCTGCACGACGCTTTCTGCGCTCCACCTCAGCCGAGAACTTCATCTACATTCTGCTACAGCAAGGTATTGGTGCCGGCATTGTAATAAAGCGACAGGTATATCGAGGCCATCACGGTTTCGCTGGGGAGCTGGGCCACATGTCGGTCAATATGGACGGCGAGCCTTGCCCATGCGGCAACCGTGGCTGCCTGGAGAATGTGGCCGGTACCACCGCCATCGAGTTTCGCTACCTCCGCCTGACCAAACAAAGCCTTCCGCTAAGCACTATTGCTGAGCTTGCGCATGCTGGTAACCCCCAGGCCCTCCTCTCCTTCGAGCAGGCTGGGCAGGCACTGGGCTGGGCGGCTGTAAACCTGGTCAACTTATTCGACCCCGAGCTGTTGGTGCTTGGGGGGCCAGGCGCTGCTTATGCAGACTTGCTCATCCCCAGCCTGCGACACCACCTCAACACCCACGCCTACCCCTACCTGGGTTGGGGGGAGCACCTACAAATTCTGGTTGACCCGCTTCTAAACCCCATTGGCCCTGGTGCTGCCGAGTGCGCCCTCGAGGCCATCTACCTGGGAGATATTCCGCTCCCATAGCGGAGGGAAGGAGGTCGAAGAACTAGACAACACAACAATCGGCAAACGGCACCTTGGCAAGCGGTTCTGAACCTGGCAGCGAGATGCCTGATTGGGAAGCAGGTTCTGCCGAAGGATACTTTCCCCGGAGGAAGCACATGAGCAAACGAGTGAAGTGGGTATTTACGGTTCTGACTTTGAGTCTGTTGATTGCGGTGGCGATGTACGGCCTTGCCCAACAACAGAAGAAGTACACCATTGCTCTCATTCCTGGTCTCACCACCGACGGCTTTTACATCACCATGCACAAGGGCGCGGAAGAAGCTGCTAAGAGGTTGGGTGTGGAGTTGATTTTCCAAGGCGGCCCTGAGTTCAGCCCCACCACACAGATTCCAGTACTCAATGCCATCATCGCCCGTAAGCCTGATGCCATCCTGATTGCCCCTACTGACAGAAACCAGCTCATTGCCCCCTTGAAACGTGCCCACGAGGCTGGCATCAAAATCATTACCGTGGACACCTTCATCGGTGAGAATGGTCAGTACCAGACCGGCAAAGGCAACGCCGACTTCCCACTGGCTTACGTGGCTTCTGACAACGTTGAGGGCGGGCGCATCGCTGCCAGGGCCCTAGCCAAGGCTATCGGTGAGAAGGGCAAGGTCTACGTTTCAAACGTCAAACCGGGCATCTCCACAACCGACCAGCGCGAACAAGGCTTCAAGGAGGAAATGAAGAAGTACCCCGGCATCACCGTGCTCGCAACCCAGTACAACGATAATGATGCTAATAAGGCTGCCTCACAGTTGGCGGCTGCGCTGGCCCGCAACCCTGACCTTGCCGGCGTTTTTGGCGCAAACCTATTCAGTGCCATAGGTGCAGCCAATGGGGTGAAGAACGCAGGCAAGCGCGGAGCAGTAAAAGTAGCGGCTTTCGATTGCCCCGAATCCATCATCAACGATATAAAGGGTGGAACCATCGATATGGCCGTCTGCCAGCATCCGGCCGAGATGGGTCGGATAGCTGTCGAATGGGCAGTTAAGGCCCTTAATGGTGAGAAGATCCCCAACCGCTATGGCACCGGCTACACCGTGATTGACAGGGCCAACGTCGATAGCGCTGAAGCCAAGGCTGCTATCTACTCCTCCAAATAGATTCGGGCTGGGGGCGGCTAGCAGTGCGGCTGCTCCCAGACCTCATGGCTTCTATACGAGCAACTTCGAGAAAAATCAAAGATCAACCAATGTGCGACCTTAAGGGCTTACCGATAAGGGAAGCAGATGGTTTAGCTGTCATCTAATCAACGGTGGGCGTTAAATACACGTAGAAAAGCTCCCTTGAAAGGAAGGTTACTTGTTGTGAATCCACCTATAACAGGCTCCGAACGCAAACCTTCGGCCTGGCTTGGTTTTCTGGCTGGGGCCTGGTCGTGGCTTTTCCTGATCTTCATGACTGTGTTTTTCGAAGTATGGGCCAGGATGGCCTACGACAGCAGCTTTATTCTCAATGCTACCAATATTCAGAGCATACTTTTGGCTGCAGTACAACCTTTACTGCTCGCCCTGGGGCAGACCCTGGTGATCATTGCAGGCGGCATCGACCTCTCCGTTGGCTTCACAGTGGGCTTAGCGGCTGTGGTGAGTGCCCGGGTCATGCAGCACCTCGATCCCTCCATGCCTGCAGCGCTCTCTTTTGTGCTGGCATGTCTTTTTGCGCTGATCGCAGCGTTGAGTGTGGGTGCGGTTAATGCCTTTCTGGTGGCGCGGCTCAATGTTCCCCCCTTCATCGGAACGCTGGGGATGTATGGGGTGGCCAGGGGTGTGGGCTTTCTGGTCGCGGCGGGAAACACCGTACCTACCGACAACCCTGTTAATTCCGCAATGGGCAATGGCTTTGTGCTGGGTGTAATCCCCATACCAGTGCTGATTACTGCGGTGGTGGTACTGTTTATGCACTACCTATTAAGCCAGACCAGGTTTGGGCAGTACACCTATGCTATCGGCGGTAACCGCCAGGCTGCTGAACGGGCTGGCATCAACGTAACGCGCCACACCATGCAGCTCTATCTAATCACGGCTTTGCTGGCAGGCATCGCTGGAATTATCTACACCGGGCGCTTCACAGCCGGGGCCGCCCAGGCCGGTGAGGCCACCCTGTTGGACTCCATCGCTGCAGTGGTAATCGGAGGGGCCAGTCTGTTTGGAGGTGCCGGAACCATTGTAGGCACAGTGATCGGGGCTTTGATTATCGCAATCATTCAGTTTGGCCTGGTGTTCATCAATGTGCAGCCCTTCTGGCAGTTCATAGCGGTAGGCTTGGTGATCATCCTAAGCGTGCTGGTGGATCAGGCTAAGCAGGGGGTGGTAAGGCGATGAGCAGCCCTCTGCTGGAAGTTCGCGGTATCACCAAGCGGTTTGGTGGGGTGACCGCCCTGAGCGAGGTATCGTTTCAAGTCTACCCGGGCGAGGTGCTAGCCCTAGCTGGTGACAACGGCGCTGGGAAGAGCACCCTGATTAAGTGTATAAGCGGTGTTCATCAACCTGAGGAAGGGCAGATTTTATTTGAAGGGCGCGAGGTGCGTTTTCACAACCCTCGAGAGGCCCGGAACGCAGGCATTGAGACCATTTATCAGGATCTGGCCCTGGCCGATAACCTGGATGTTGGGGCCAATGTTTTCCTGGGTCGTGAACCCATGAAGCGAGTCCTTGGACTGCCTGTACTGGATCGGGCCAGGATGCGGGTTGAGGCCCGCGCTGTGCTGGATACCCTTGATATTCACACGGCCTTGAACCGACCTGTTAGCGCGCTTTCTGGTGGGCAGCGCCAGGCTGTGGCCATCGGGCGGGCTGTCTACTGGAAAGCCCGCTTGCTGATCATGGACGAGCCTACCGCCGCTTTGGGGGTGCCCGAGCAGCGCAAGGTGGTGGAGCTGATCCAGCGGCTGAAGTCGCAGGGGGTGGCCATCATCTTTATTTCGCACAACCTGGGTGACATCTTTGCGGTTTCGGATCGAATCCTGGTGCTCTTGCGCGGCAAGAAGGCAGGCGAGCGCAGGATAGGCGAGACCAGCGGTGATGAGATCGTGAAGCTGATGGTTGGGGGATGAGGTGAGCCATGCCTAAGCTAGCCATCCTGACCTCTGGGGGTGATGCACCCGGTATGAATATGGCGGTATGGGCGGCATGTAACGCTCTCGAGCCTCGAGGATGGTCGTGTGTGGGGGTTCGAGAGGGTTTTGCTGGTCTGCTGGTAGGTAACTTTGTCGGTCTCAATGCGGCCTCCATCCTGCCCTATACCCGCCTGGGCGGTACCTTTCTGGGCACCTCGCGAGATCCTGGGTTCAGGGCCAAGCTGCCAGAAGCCTTGAGGGCTTTGCAGGCAGCCGACATCAACCACCTGATGGTGCTGGGCGGGAATGGCTCGCTCCAGGGTGCCAGAATCCTGGCCCAGGCTGGCCTCTGTGTGGTGGGGCTTCCCGCCACCATCGACAACGACGTGGCTGCCTCGGAGGAGTCGATTGGCTTTGATACCGCGCTGAACCTTGGATTATTGCTTCTGGATCAGTTTCGCGACACCGCTGAGTCCCTGCCGCGGCTGTGTGCCCTCGAGACCCTGGGAGGCAGCACCGGCTTCCTGGCGCGGGCGGTGGGTCAGGCTGGTGGAGCCGATGCCTTGCTGCTGCCGGAGGAGCCCCTCCCACTTGAGCGCCTCCTGGAGATTACCCAGACCGCTGTTGCCCGCCATCGCTTTGCCCTGATCGTCGCCTCGGAGGGCTACCCCGGTCTCGAGGCCACCCTAGAGGCGCTGTCTGAGCGGGTTGGCCTGCGCCTGCGCTTTGCACGCCCCTCCCACACCCTGCGGGGTGGCAGGCCTAGCGCTCGCGATCGCCTGCTTGCACGGGTGCTGGCCGAGGCTGGGGTGGAACACCTGGCCAACCATCGCTCGGGGGCTTTGCTGATCCAGCAGGGGCAGCCTGTTCTGGTTCCCTTTGAGCAACTTGAACCATACAAAACCCCTTTCGGACAGGTGTAGCCTTTATATAACCCGCGGGAAACTTTGCCCTTTGGCTTGTCTTACAAAGTATTTTTCTCATTCGAACGCCCTTTTGCGCTTCCCGTGGGAGCCCAGGAAGAAGAAAAATCAGGAGAACACCATGCCCTTAGTTACTGCAACCGAAGTTCTTAAGCCTGCTCGAGCCCATAAGTATGCGGTGGGGGCCTTTAACTGTATCAACCTTGAATACGTTCGCGCCGTGGTGGACACCGCTGAAAGCCTACGGAGTCCGGTTATAGTGGCCCTGACCACCGGAGCCTTGGGCTATGCCGGGTGGGAGGCCCTTCCTGCTGCGGTGCGGGCGGTGGCTGAGGCCGCCAGCACCCCCGTGGTAATGCACCTTGACCATGGTCAGAGCTTAGAGGATATCCGGCGTGCGCTGGAAGCGGGCTTCAGCAGCGTGATGATTGATGCTTCACATCTGCCGCTGGAGGAGAATATCTTGCTCACGCGCGAGGCAGCCCAGATGGCCCACGCGGTGGGGGTGAGCCTGGAGGGGGAACTGGGCCAGATCGGCGGTAAGGAAGAGGAAATTGTCTCCGAAGGGCTGTTAACCGATCCGGAGATGGTGCCGTACTTTGTGGAAGCTACCGGCCTGGATGTTCTGGCAGCCTCCTTCGGTTCGATCCATCAAAAGGCCACACGGGATGCGCATTTAGATCTGCCCCGGCTGGAAAGGATCGCCGCGGCCACGCCGTTGCCCCTGGTGCTGCACGGGGGCTCGGGTGTCCCCAACAACATGCTCCAGGCCGCTGCGGGGCGGGGGGTGGCTAAGGTCAACGTGGGAACCGAACTTCAGCGCACCTTTGCCCGTGCCCTGCGTAATACACTGCAGTTACAGCCTGAGGAGTGGGACGTGCGCAAGCTGCTCAAGCCCAGCATCAAGGCCATCGCCTCGGTTGTGCGAGAGCGGCTTGAGGTGCTGGGTAGCGTAGGTAGGGCCTGAGAGGAGAAGCGAGCATGAAGACACTAAACCAACGCCTGCACCGCGTTCTTCCTCCAGATCGTAAAGCCCTGATTGTTCCCATCGATCATGGTCTGAGCCTGGGCAACCTGCAGGGCCTGGAAAACCCTCGAGCCACGCTGCAGGCCCTCCGCGAGGCCGGGGTGGACGGTACTTTGATGTCAGCCGGGCTTGCTAAACAGCTCGGCCTGGAGCGGGGCGAAATGAGCCTGACCCTGACTATGGACTCACAGCTCTGGGGTAACCGCCCAGGGACTTTGGAGCAAATCAAAGCCGCAATTCCCGTTGCGACAATGCGCCGTGCTGCAGCGCTGGGGGCGGATGCAGTAAAAGTTCTTTTTCCCTGGGGCCTAAACCTCGAGGTGATTGAGGCCAATATCCGCCTGATTGCTCAGGTGGCCGAAGAGGCTGATCAGTACGGCTTTCCGCTGATGATCGAACCCCTGTGGATGGGCGGGGTCTTGCCGCTGGAGGAGCACGACCAGGCTATTGTTCACGGGGCGCGCATCGCTATGGAGTTGGGGGCCGATATCCTGAAAATTCCGGCGGTGGGGTTGAGCGCCCTCGAGCAGATCCTGGCCTGGGAAGTGCCCACGGTTTTTCTGGGTGGAGCTAAACAGGACAACCCTGAGGTGCTATACCGGCGCATCTCGGAGGGGCTTAGGAGCGGAGCCCGTGGGGTGGTGATTGGGCGCAACGTCTGGCAGCGCCCAGATATGGCTGAGGCTATCCAGGCCATCCGTGCGTTGATGTAAGGTGCGGTTTAAGGATGAGGAGATGAGGGCTATAGAAGCGGTTTCAGTGGGTATTCTGGTGGCAGATGTGATCGCCAGACCGGTACGGGGTACCGCCGAGAAAGGCCGCCTGGAGCTGGTAGACGAGGTCTTGCTCTGTTCGGGAGGGTCGGCGGCCAATACCGGGTATGTCCTGGCGCGCTTTGGCATCCCCACGGCGGTGATCGGACGTGTCGGGCAGGATGGCTTTGGTGACTTCCTGGTTGCCGAGGCCCGGCGACATGGGGCCGAAAGCCTGCTCATCCGCGATCCTTCAGCAGCCACCTCGGCGACCCAGGTGCTGGTGGATGAGGAAGGGGAGCGTACCTTCATCCACGCCATCGGGGCCAACGCCAGGCTGGTACCAGGTGACGTGCCCCTGGAAGACTTGCGAGCCCGGGGAGCCAGGTTGCTGCACCTGGCGGGGTACTTTGCCCTGCCCGGGATGGAAGGGGTGGACGGGGGCCCAGCACGAGACCTTTTTGCCCGCGCTGTGCAACTCGGCTATGTTACTTCGCTGGACAACGTCTGGAATGCCAGAGGAAACTGGGAGCTGATAAATCCACTGCTGCCCCACACCGATATCTTCTGTCCCAGCATCCACGATGCTCGTCACATTACCCGAGCCCACGAACCCTACCTCGTAGCGCAAAAGCTATTCGAGCTGGGTGTGCGCCGGGTGGTAGCGCTCAAGATGGGCGCCGAGGGGTCTTTGGTGATGAGCCGCGAGGGTGAGAGCTATCAGCTACCCATTGTTCCGATCCACACGGTAGATGGCACTGGCTCGGGCGACGCGTTTATCGCTGGTTTCCTGGCAGCCTGGTTGCGCGGCATGAGCCTTGAGGCCTGTGCTAAGTATGGCAATGCGGGGGGGGCCATGGCGGCGCGGGCGATGGGTGCGATGAATGGAATCACCGACTGGGGCGAGCTCGAGATCCTCGCAAAGCAGATCCTCTAAGGCAAACTTCACCCTGGGGTTTGCATAGGTTTTTAGGGATAGCATATGAAACGTTCCGAAATCAACCGTATCATTCGCGATGCAGAGACCTTCGTGCGGGCGCAAGGGTTTTTCCTACCGCCTTTTGCAGACTGGACTCCCCAGGAATGGCAGTCCAGAGGCCCCGAAGCTGCCGAGATCGTGCATAACAGCCTTGGATGGGATGTGACGGACTTCGGCCTGGGTGAGTACGAGAAAAAAGGTGTGCTACTCTTTACCATCCGCAACGGCACGCTCGAGGAGCTTTCCAAGGGTGTGGGCAAAGTCTATTGTGAGAAAATCCTGGTCTGCAATCCTGGCCAGATGGTGCTGCATCATTTTCACTGGCGCAAGACCGAGGACATTATCAATCGCGGCGGAGGAAAACTGGAAATTGTGCTGCACCAGGCTGATGCCAATGGGCGGCTTTCCAATGAGGATGTCCGTGTGAATTGCGACGGGCTCTGGCACACGGTGCCGGCTGGCGGCCGCATCGTGCTTTCCCCTGGCGAGTCTATTACCCTCAGACCCTTCCAGTACCACCAGTTTTCTGCCCTTGAGGCCCCGGTGTTGGTGGGAGAAGTCTCCACGGTAAACGATGATGCTAGCGACAACCACTTCCTCGAGCCGGTGGGCCGCTTCCCTCAAGTGGAGGAAGACGAAGAACCCTACCGCCTGCTTGTAATCGATTACCCACGGTATTACCCATATGCTCGAGGGAGCCGCGCAGGGTAATAGCCAACTCAACTTCTTTGTGCAACCTGCCGCCCCGCCTCGAGCGCCCGCACCCCATGCACAATGGCCCGCCGCGCGGTGTTGGAATCGGTGTAACCTGAGCGGAAAAACTCCCAGGCGCACAGATAGAAGCCGGCGTAGTCGGCGGCCAGTTGCTCCTGCCCGGCGGCCTCGAGCCGGCCCACCAGGTGGGTGCGGTTGTGGCCCCAGGCCTCCTCGAAGCTGCTACCCAGGAGCGAGAGTACCCGTGAGGCGGTGGGCCCTACCCGCCAGGTGAGTTGCCTCAGGCAGTGGAACAGGTACTTGCCGGGCATATCGATGAAGTTGAGGGGAAAGGCTTTCAGATCCTCGGGTTTGGCACGCTCGAGCAGGCCCCAGCGGTCGGCCTCCCGCACGGCTTCGCGGTCGGTGAGGGGGTGCACCTCGGTATAGGGCATACCGAAGAGGGTCTGCACGATTGCGGCAGGGGAGGGCGAGAAATTGGGGTCGCTCAGGTACGGGTTGATAACCATGATCTGGGGGCGGGGCAGGTGCAGGGGCTGCGGAACACGTTGAAAAAAGCGACGCTCCATCTCAGCCTGCACCGCCAGGGCCAGCTCGATGTCGTTAAGAAGCGCTGGATCGCGAAGGACAAGCTGCACGTCTATATCGGAGAGTTCGGGCACGTAGTCGAGCGGGCTGTCCCAGGGCTTAAGCGCCGAGCCCTTGGCGTAGATGCCCACGAAGGCCTCCTCTCCGAGCTGGTTCAGCAAGGCCCCCAGCACCGATTCGAGCATGACGACAACCTCTAGCTGTAGCTGGGTTTTGGGGGGATAGCCATTCTCCCAGCGGGGTGGGCTTATAAGCATAGGCCGCCCATCCTAACAGGTTTTCTGCGCAGGCTCAAGGCACCCCCTGCGCCTTGCTGCAGGGGTGTTTGAGGTGGTTAAAGACATTCTGTGTGCGGCCCTGCGGCTTCAGCGCACTCCACACCCAACCTCTAGACATCCAGACGCCGGGCCAGCCACCCCTTGGCGGCCTCCAGCTCCTCCGGGTGCAGCTCATGGCCGGCCTCCTGCCAGCGCAGCTCAACCTGGGCGCCGGCCCGCTCAAGCCAGCCCGCCAGGGCCTCCACGCGCTCAACAGGAGCCCAGGGGTCGCGACGGCCCGCGGCCAGGAAAGCGGCTTTGCCGGAAAGGCTGGGTGGGCGAGAAGGCTCCAGGGGCAGCACCGGGCGGAGCAGCACGCCCCCGGCCAGCGCCTCGGGGTGCAGCAGCATCAGGGCGGCGGCCATGTTGGCGCCGTTGGAGTAGCCCAGGGCGTAGACCCGGCCCGCATCGAAGCCGTAGCGTTCGGCAGCTTCCTGCACGAAGCGGGCGAGGTTGGCGGCCTGGGCCATAAGGTCGGCCTGGTCAAACACCCCCATCGCCAGCCGCCGGAAGAAGCGCGGGGCGCCGTTCTCGAGCACCTTCCCACGGGGGGAGAGCAGGTTGGCCGCCGGGGCCATCTGGCGGGCCAGCTCCACCAGGCTGTGCTCGTTGCCCCCGGTGCCGTGCAGCAGGAGCAGCGTGGCCCGCGCGCTACCGGGCTCGTAGCAGTGGACGAAGCCCAGCTCGGGGGTCATGGCTCCACCTCCGGCGCGGGCAGGTGCAGCTTGGGCAGCGCGGCTTCGATGCGGGGGCGCGCCGGCTCGAGCCAGGGTGGCAGCACCAGCCGCTCGCCCAGGTGGGCGGGGTCTTCGTCTACGGCGAAGCCGGGGCCGTCGGTAGCCAGCTCAAAGAGCGCCCCACCCGGCTCGTTGAAGTAGACCGACTTGAACCAGAAACGGTCGATCGGCGGTGTGGCCCGCATGCCGCTGTCCTCGATGCGCGCCCGCACCGCCATCTGGTGGGCGCTGTCCTCCACCCGCCAGGCCAGGTGGTGGATGCTGCCCCGGCCCCAGCGGCCCTGGGGCAGGTTGGGGAGCTCCTTGATGTCCAGGAAATTGCCCGAGCCGCCGCCATTCACCACGAAGCGGTTCCAGCCTTTCTCCTGGCCCGCCCCCACAAAGCCCAGAGCCTGGCCCAGGAACTGCGCGGTGGGGTAGAGCTCCCGCACCCACAGCCGCGCACCGTGCAGGCCCATAATTTGCTTGTCTTCGGGAACGGGGCTTTCCTCCCAGGGGGTGAAGGGGCGGGGGCCGGTTTCCACCAGGGCCACCTCGAGGCCGTCCGGATCCTGGAAGGGCAGGGCCCGTTCCCCGAAGCGCACCTCCACCGCCCCCACCTTGACCCCGTAGCGCTGCAAGCGCCCGGCCCAGAACTCCAGGCTGCCCTGGGGCACGGCGAGCTGCACCTCCACGGCCAGGCCGGTGCCCTTGCGCGGGGCGGCCAGGTTCTCCCAGGGGAAGAAGGTAAGGTCGGTGCCAGGGCGGCCCTCGGCGTCGGCGTAGAAGAGGTGGTAGGTGCTGGGGTCGTCCTGGTTGACGCTCCGCTTCACCAGCCGCATCCCCAGAATCCCGGCGTAAAAGTCCAGGTTGCGCTGGGCCTGGGTGGCCATGGCGGTGACGTGGTGCAGGCCGTTCACCCCCCTCATGCCCGCACCCCCGCGCCCGGTTGGGCGAGCCCCAGTGCTGGCGTGTGGTGAATTCCGTTGGTTTTCTCCATGGTGTGTTCTCCCTCGAGTGCACTCCTTAGTAATATTATACATAGCACTATAAATAATCAAGTAAATGGCCGGCCCCTCCACACCGCCGGATCGCCTCTAAAAAGCCCGTATGGGCCCAGGCTATTGAGGCACGTAACGCCCCGCCATGGCCGCGATCAACCGGCCCCGCGTCACCACCCCTAGGAGCCGCCCTTTCTCGTCCAGTATGGGCAAGGGCAGCGCGGTTTCACTGAACAGCGGCAGGGCCTCTTCCAGGGTCTGACCGGGCGAAAGCGCGGGTAGGGGTTCCAGGAGGCTCTCCAGCCCACCACGCTCCCCTTCGGCCTTAAGCGCTTCGGCCAACTTTTCAGCTCGCACCATCCCCTGAAAAAATCCGCTACGATTTACCACATAGGCATTCACAGCACCGGCCTGGCCCATCTTGCGCAGGGCTGAGCGCAGGCCCTCCCGTTCCAGCACCACGGTCACGGGTTCCTGCACCAGCTCCTCCACCTTGTAGATTTTGGCGGGATTAACACCGGACAAAAAGGCGGCCACATAATCGTCTGCAGGGCGGGCCAGAATCTCCTCCGCGGTTCCTACCTGCACCACCTCCCCGTCCCGCATGATGGCGATACGGTCTCCCAGGCGCATGGCCTCATCCAGGTCGTGGGTTACAAAGACGATGGTCTTTTTTAACTCTTGCTGCAGACGCAAAAGTTCGTCCTGCATCTCCTTGCGGATCAGGGGATCCAGCGCGCTGAAGGCCTCGTCCATGAGCAGGATGGGAGGGTTTGCGCAAAGGGCCCGCGCCAGGCCAACCCGCTGTTTCTGTCCACCAGACAACTGCCCTGGGTAATGCTTCTCATAGCCGGAAAGCCCCACCCGCTCTAACCAGGCCATGCCCTGCTCCTCCCGCTCCTTACGGGAAAGCCCTTTGAGCTCCAGCGGGAAAGCCACGTTGCGCAGAATGTTGTAGTGAGGAAGCAAAGCAAAGTGCTGGAAAACCATACCGAAGGTGTCCTGGCGGAAACGCAGAAGCTCTTTGTGCGGGAGGGTGGTTACCTCGGTATCACCGACCAAAACCCGACCTGCTGTGGGCTCGATCAGGCGGTTGAGCACCCGAAGCAGGGTGGACTTGCCCGACCCCGAAAGCCCCATGATCACAAAAAATTCGCCCTGCTTCACCTCCAGGTTGATCCTGTTCAGGCCCAGCACGTGGCGGATCTTTTGAAAAAGCGTGTCTTTATCGGTGCCCCCCTGCACCATTTCCAGGGCTTGTCCGGCCTTTGGGCCGAAGATCTTGTATAGGTTTTCTACACGTATAAAACTCATCGCTCCTCCCGGTAACGTTTAACGGCCCGTTGCCCGGCTGCCTGAATCAGTCGATCCAGCACGATGGCCAGGGCCACAATGGCCACCCCTGCCACCGCGCCCCGGCCCACATCCAGGCGCTGGATTCCCAGAAGAACCTCCTCCCCGAGACCTCGAGCCCCAATCATAGAGGCGATAACCACCATCGCCAGGGCCATCATGGTGGTCTGGTTCAACCCTGCCAGGAGGTTGGGCAAGGCCAGAGGCAGCTCCACCTTAAGCAGCCGCTGCCACGAAGTGGCCCCGAAGGCCTCGGCAGCCTCCATAACCTCCCGCTGCACCATGCGCAGCCCAAGGTCGGTAAGGCGGATCATGGGGGGAACCGCATAGATGACCGTGGCGATCAGGGCTGGAACCTTTCCCAGACCAAAGAGCAGCAGAGCCGGAATCAGATACACGAAACTGGGCATGGTCTGCATGGCGTCCAGAATTGGCAGCATGAACCCGCGGAAGCGGTCGCTCCGCCCCATCAGGATTCCCAGAGGGAGGCCGATAATTACCGAAACCGCCACCGCAGCTAGCACCAGGGCCAGGGTCTGCATGCCTTTGTCCCACAGACCCAGCGCCTCTATCAGCCACACGCCAAGCCCCATGCCCAGGGCAAAGACCAGGCGGCGGCTCAACCACCAGCCCGCCAGAAACACCAAGCCGGCTACCCAGAACCAGGAAAGATCCCGCAACAACCCCTCAAAGAACAGAAGGAAGCTCAGGAGGCCCTGAGAAATCGCCTCAAAGGTCTCTCCGTAGTTTTGAACCAGCCAGCGCACAAAGGCATTGATTGCCTCCGCAAGATCCATAGATTTACACCTCCAAAGAAAGGGAGGGGGAACCGAGGCCCCCCACCCCCATGGCTAGCGTTAGAGCGCTCGCTTCACTCTTTCAGCAACTTCAGCAGGCACCCAGGCCGTCCAGAGCTCTGGATGGGTTTTCAGAAAGTGGCGGGCCACCTCCTCCTCCTTGGCCCGGTTTTCCTCCATGTAGGCCAGCAGCTCGCTGGTTAGGGCGTTGGAGGTGCGGTACTTCTTTAGGAACTCCACCACGGAAGGAGCCTCACGGGCTAGACGTGTATTGACTGCGTTGTAAACCGTTTCCATGGGGAAGGCGGTGGCCTTGGAGGGGTTGTCCTGCCCTATAAGGGCATTCCAAGTCTCGGCATCATAGGAGGGTTCTTCCAGCATGGTCAGGTCGTATTTACCCAGAACCCAGGTAGGCCCCCAGTAGTAAAAGACGATGGGACGCCCCCGCTCGTAGGCCGAAGCAATGGCCGCCACCAGGGCATCGGAGGTGCCGGGGCGGAAGTTGGTGAAGTGGGCCTCGAGGCCGTAGGCTTTGAGCTTTTTGGTGTTAACCCTTTCCGCGAACCAACCCAGCACCCCGTTGTAGAAGCGCCCTTTGCTGGGCTCCTCGGGGTCGCGGAAAAGCGTCTTGTACTTTGGAAGGTCAAAAACGGACTTCAGGTCGGGCGCCATGGGCCTGATACCCCTTTGGGAATCGCCCTTAATCACGTAAGTGGGTACAAACCATCCCTGCACCGCATCGGGAAAGGTTACCCCAAGGCGCTGTATCTTCCCCTCCGTTTCCAGTTGAGTAACCACGTCGCGGGTCAGGTTGTACCAGATTTCCATGGATACATCGATGTCCCCCCGGCCCAGTCCGGTGATCAGCGGGATGGAAGTGCCCGGTAGGGCGTCTGTCTTACACCCGTAGCCCTTCTCTAGGATGAACTGAGCAATCCGGTTATGCACGCGGGCGCTTTCCCAATCGTAGTCGGCAAAGACGATGGGCCGATTTACCTCGCATTGCTGGCCCATAGCAGTGCCAAAGGCCACGACGAGACTGAGTAGAACAAGTTTTCCTCGCATTACCACCTCCGCAGGCAACTCTATTGCGGTTGCTTGACGGACTTGTGAGGGGTGGAAGCGAAGGGGTTCATTCTCACCTATGAGAACCACCTCGAGCCAGGTTGGAAAAAAGGTTTTTTCTACAAGGCTGGTGGGCACATGAAAGAAGACTTAAGTGCTTTAGGTGTATCTCACATACCCAACACATACTTCACACACACTTCCTATGCTGCTGAACTGGTTGGGGGACTTAGGAGTAGGTAATGTTTTTTGTATTACAAAATATATCAAGTATATGTAACAGCTTACGAGATGTATTTTCCTGATCATGAGAAAATTATAGTGATATACTCACGCCTGGCTATGCGGAATAGCTGACTCCAGAACGACACTATCATGTGTCTGGAGATTATTTGCTATTAGAGCATGGCAACAAATTAGGACAGAGGTGAAAAGAAAATGAAAAGAATGGGAGCAGTGATTTTTCTTTTTTCTGCGCTTCTGCTTGCGGGGTGCGCTCCTTCGGTTTCCACATCCGTTGCTGGCAAAGAAATTAAGAAAGTCGACTACTCGAGCTATAAAGGACCAAGGGCTCGGGTCGTGGTGGCCAGCTTCGAATGCAACAGCCCTCAATGTGGTACTGGCCCTGCAGTTTCTGGTGGAGCAGCTCAGGTGCTCAACTTTTTTGGGATTAGCATTCCTGTTGCCACCTCTGGTATAGGCGCTGATGTATCCACCATGCTCAACACTGCGCTGGTGAGCAGCAACCACTTTGTGGTTTACGATCGCAGCATCATTACACAACTGCGTAGCGAGGCTGCTTTGTCGAACCAGCAAAACTCTTTCACCGGGGCCGATCTTATTATCACCGGTGTAATCACGGGGTTTGAGCCCAATGCGTCCGGAAGCAGTGGGCTGGGAGCCATTCCGTTTATTGGCGGCCTCGTTCAGCAAAAGAAATCCTACATCCGCGTGGATATGCGCATTGTGGATACCCGTACTGGTGCCATTATTGCCGCCTTCCCTGTGGAGGCAGAAGCCACCGACACTAATTTCGCGGGGGTCGGTGCTGGGCTTTTGCCTGGAGGCCTTGGTGGGCTTGTAGGTGGCTTGCGTACATACAGCAACACGCCTATGGCAAAAGCGCTTGCGCTTATGATTGAAGCTGCAACACAAGCAATCATAGAGCGCGTGCCCGAGAGCTACATGAAATACGATGCCACCGGTAAGCCAATCCAGTAATGTAAACCCAGCGCCATACGAATGACATAAACCGTGGGATTGCCGGTGTTGCCCAGAGAGAAGAGGCAAAACCGGCAATCTCGTTTTTCGGGCTCTTGTAAGGGCTTCGGGAAGGATGCCAGGAGCGATGAAATGGGGGTTTTCATGAGCATCCATCAGGCGTTATCTAAACGGGATCAGCCGGGAGCTTGTCCTCTCGGCTTTCTCTTGTACCCGGCTCCAGCCACTGTCCGCTACCGCACCGCCCCATGGTACTAGGAGACGCGGTTGGGTTGGACAAGACCCCGCGCACCAGGCCAACCCGGGTGCGGTGCCGCCCAGCCCGGCAAGGCCTCACGGGCCCGCACCTTCTGTCTGCACGTCCCCAGCATCGGATTACCTTCCGCCACCCAAAGCTCCAGCATTCTGCCCAGGACACGGGCCAGGTGGGTCGTATCCAGTCTTTCCAGCATTCAACAAATAGCCACCACCCACAGCCCCAGTAAAGCAGGCAGGGGATGCGCCCGGCCCTGTCTGCGGCCACGGTTGCTTTTTCATACCACCCGATACTCGATAATACGGTCATGCTGGCAGGGCTTCGGGCCGCCGTTATCGGTTTGCTGCTCCTGGCCTTCTGGGGGCCCAGCCTGCCGTTGCAGCCGCTGCAAACCGTGGTTCTGCTGGATCAGAGCCCCTCGGCCCGGGAGGCGGTCTGGCAGGTTGCGCCCCGGCTTCAGCTACCTGGTGCCCAGTATGTGGCTTTTGCCAGTGGGGCCATCCAGGTGGCGGGCCCGACAGCCCGGCGTCTTGACCTGGGCGAGGGCACCCGTCTGGGGGAAGCCCTGGCGAAAGCGCGGGAGCTGAAAGCGGATCGGATAGTGCTGGTGTCGGATGGGTTGTTTCAGGATAGGGCCGAGCCCATTGGCATACCCATCTACAGCCTTTACCAGCCGCCCAGCCCCAACCTTTCGGTTGTTCTAACCGGGCCGGCGCTTCCAGCCAAGGGCGAGACTGTCGAGGTGCGGGCCGTGCTGGAGTCGACCACGGCGGTGCGGGCTCAGCTTACCTTCAACGGGCCGGCTGGGGTTGTGGAGCGGGCGGTGCAGCTCGAGCCCGGTCGCAGCAGTGTGGGGTATCGTTTCCGGCTGGATGGGCCCAGCACGGTCACGGTGCGGGTGGAGAGCCCCCTGGGCCTCGAGCAGGGCCGCCTCGAGCTGAGCCCCACGGACTCGACGCGGGTCTGGGTGCTGGGGGATGCGGCCCTGGCCCGCTATTTGCGAGCCCAGGGCTTTAGCGTGGAGGAGCGAAAGGAGATCACCCTCCCCATCCGGGCCGAGGTGGTGGCCTTGGGGGTGGGGGCGCGGGATCTGTCGGCTGCTGAGCTGGATGCCTTGCAGAGCTTTTTGAACCAGGGTGGGAGCCTGCTCTGGACTGCGACCCCCCAGGGCTTGTTTTTTGGCGGTTGGGAGCGCACCAGTCTGGCCGATAGCCTGCCGGTGGAGCCGGTGGAGGAGCCGGGTGGGGTGGGGATTGTGCTGGTGTTGGATGTCTCGGGCAGCATGCTCGAGGACGACAAGCTGGGGCTGGCGGTGACGGGTTCGCTCGAGCTGATCCGCTCGGCCCGCCCCCAGGACTACATCGGGGTGGTGGTCTTCTCCGACCGCCCGCGCTGGCTGTTCCGCCCCCGGCCCATGACCGAGCAGGGCCGCAAGGAGGCCGAGAGCCTCCTGCTCTCCACCCAGGCTGGGGGCGGCACCATGATCCGCCGGGCCTACCTGGAGGCCCTGGAAGCACTGGAGCAGGTTCCCACCGAGTCCAAACAGGTGATAGCCCTCACCGATGGGCTGGCCGCCGATGTAACCCCCGACCTGTTTGATGCCGCCCGCGAGGCCAGCCCCAGGATCAAAACCAACACCGTGGCCATCGGGGCTGATGCCGACGGCCGGTTTTTGCGCGAGCTGGCCCAGGCCGGGGATGGCACCTACTGGGATGTGCCCCGCCCAGAGGATCTACCCCGATTCTTCTTGGAAGAAGCCCAGCGGGTTTTCCGGCGCGAGGCCCTGGAGGGCAGCTTCCCGGTGGCCGTGCGACCCCACCCCATCACCCGCGCCGCCAACCCCCCGCCCCTCTCGGTGATCCTCCCGGCTAAAACCAAGCCCTGGGCCCAGACCCTGCTCAGCTCCGGCGAGGGTACCGTGCTGGCCGTGGGGGAGAGCGGGCGGGGCCGGGTGGCCGCCCTCACCACCGACCTCTCGCGCTCCTGGCAAGGCTGGCAGGGCGCCCCGGCGCTGCTGGGTGAACTCCTGCGCTGGCTTTCGCAGACCCCCGCGCGGCCCCGGGTGCAGGCTGTGCGCGAGCTGGACGGGGTGCGCGTGACCCTGGAGGGCCAGTTCGAACGGCCCCGCCTGCGCGCGGCAGGCCAGGAGCAGCCCATGGCCCCGGTCGGGCCGCTGCGCTTTGAAACCTGGCTGCCCCGAGAAGCCGTGGGGGAGGCTGTGGTATTCGAAAACGAGCAGCCACGCTTGCGCTTGCAGCTACCCAGTCTGCCCGAATGGCGCCTGGAGGATGGGCGGGAAAACCTGCGCCGCCTCTCGGAGCTGAGCGGGGGCCGGCTTTTGGCCGATGCCACTGAGCTGCGAGAACTTGCAGGCCGCAAGGCTTACAACCTGCAATGGCCCCTCATCGCGCTGGCGGTGGTGCTTTTTTTGCTGGAGCGTTACCTCGAGCGAAGACGAGGCCATCGCGGCTTATGAGGAATTGCTCGCCAGTTTGTTTTACTGCTCGCGCCTGCGGCCTCGAGCGAAGACGAGGCCATCGCGGCTTATGAGGAATTGCTCGCCAGTTTGTTTTACTGCTCGCGCCTGCGGCCTCGAGCGCAGACGGGCTTATCTCCAAAGAAACCCTGTACCTTGGCCTGCCCCACGCTCGGCGATAATTTGGTCAAATCCGGCTTGACTTCTACCGCACCGGCGCTAGTGTGGGAGAGATGCGGCGGTACCCGGTTTTGATTCTGCTGTCTGCGCTACTGGTGGGTTGTGGTTCCAATGGGGCTTTGGTGTCGGCCATCCCCAAAGAGGTAGTGCTGGAGGGGCTCGAGGGTAGCCTGGTGCTACCGGTGGGCTCCAACGTGGCCTGGAAGATCGAGAGCTACAGCACCTGGCTGAGCGTGACGCCGCAAGCCGGTATCGGCCCAAAAGTTGTGCAAATCCGGGCCGAGTTTGCCGACGGAATTCAAGAACAGCCCGAATACACCGGCAGCCTCCGCCTTACGGGTGATCTGGAAGCTGAGGTGCTGGTTCGGCTGCCGTTGGTGAAGGTTACGGGTGGGGTGGTGGACTCGAGCCTGACCGCTGCCTCGGTGAGCGGGGCGCCCCTGGCCTCCCAGTCGTTGCCTAGCCAGAGCGCCCCGGCTCCCAGCGCTGCTAGCAATGAAATTCTGGTCAAGTACCGTACCGATCTGCGCGCCGCTGTCCTGCCACAGGGGAGCCGGGTTCTATCCCACGACCGCATCAGCCGTATCACCAAGCTGCGGGCTGCCAATCCAGAAGCCTTGCTGCAACGCCTGCGCCTCGACCCCAGCGTGGAGTGGGCCGAAATCAACGGAACCGTGCGCGCCCAGGGTGAGCCCACCGACCAGTACTACCCACAGCAGTGGCACCTGCGCAGCACCGGGGCGCGCTTTACTTATCTACAAAACTACACGACCCCCATCACGGTGGCGGTGGTGGATTCCGGTGTGCGTTACGATCACCCTGACCTGGCCGGGCGGCTGTGGCGGCCGGGCGAGGGGGCTTACGATTTTGTGGGCGATGCTGCGCCACCTGACAACCCCGCCGACCCCTACGATCCTTGCGGTGCGCCTGCCCCGGACACCTTGGGCGACGATGACCCCACCGATCCCTGTGACCTTAATGGAACCACCGGTGGAAGCCATGGCACCCATGTGACCGGCCTCATTGTGGCAAACAGCGGGTCGTTTGCGCCGCCCTGCGCCAATTGCTCGGCCTCGGGGGTGGTGGGAATGGCCTACAATGCCCCCGTCAAGGTGCTGCCGTTGCGGGTACTGGATTCGGGCGGTAGCGGTACGTTTGAGAACGTGGCCCTGGCGGTGCGCTATGCGGCGGGCATCCCGGTGGAGCTGGGCGGCCAGCTTGTACAGAACCCGCACCCAGCCCAGGTGATTAACCTTTCGCTGGGCTCAATCAACTACTCCAACGCCATGTGCGAGGCGGTGGCGGATGTGGTGGCTCGAGGGGTGCTGGTGGTGGCAGCGGCGGGCAATTTCCAGAACCGCAATCCGGGTGCGCTGGTCTACCCAGCGGCCTGCCCTGGGGCCATCTCGGTCGCGGCCACCGATATGTACAACCAGGTGGCGTACTACAGCCAGCAGAATGGCGAGGTAGACATTGCCGCGCCGGGCGGCAACACAACCCAGCCAGGGGGCGGTGTGCTCTCTACCACCTGGAATTATCAAACCAACCTGCCCAACTATACCTTTTACATGGGCACTTCCCAGGCTGCTCCCCAGGTGGCGGCAGCGCTGGCCATGGTGCTGTCCAGCGGACGCGCTACCAACGCGGAAGAAGCCTGGAACCTGATCCGCTCGAGCGCCACCGATCTGGGTGCGCCGGGCCGGGACAATGCCTACGGGTATGGCCTGCTCAACCTGCCGGGGGCTTTTGGCTGGACGCTGCCCCGGGGCGAGCTTCTGGTAAGCCTGAGCGGCCCCATTGCCCGGCGGGTGCCGGTGGTCAACGGGCGCTTCGAGACCTTTTTGCTGCCGGGGCGCTACACCCTGGTAGCCTGCCGCGACGATTCGGGCAACAGCTTGTGCGATAGCGGCGAGCCGCAAGTGGAGCGTCAGGTGCAGGTGAATGGGGGGAACACCCTCGATCTGGGAATCATCCAGATAGGGTCGCAGTAAGGATTGCACGGTACCAGACCCGAAAGAACCCCGGGGCGGTTTGGGGGTAGGGAAGGGGTGCGCTCGAGAACCGTAGCAGGGCCTGGCATCCAGCAAGCCAACCTTCGAGCGGCCGCACCACCGCAAGCTGAGCGCGGCTACTCCCCGCCAAAGTACTCCGGTAGCTGGTCGCGGGTAATCAGCACATCCCGGGGCTTGCTGCCCTGGTGCGGCCCCACGATGCCCATGGCCTCGAGGGCGTCCACCAGCTTGCCGGCCCGGGCGTGCCCCACCGAGAGGCGGCGCTGGAGCCGGCTGACCGAGGCGTAACCCTCCTCAATCACAATCTCGGCGGCTTTTTTGAGCAGAGGATCGCCGAAGTCGATTTCACCGGCATCGGGGCCGCCACCCCCGCCCAGGTTCAAGGGGCCTTCGAAGTCGGGGCCGTACTGGGCCACGAAGGCGTCTTCGAAGCTCTGTTCCCGTAAGAACCCGGCGATGCGGTGCACCTCGGTTTCCGAGAGGAAAGGGCCCTGCAGGCGCACCGGCTTGGGCAGGCCCGGCTGGTGGAAGAGCATATCGCCCTGGCCCACCAGCCGCTCGGCCCCGTAGGTATCCAGGATGGTGCGGGAGTCGAACCCCGAGGAGACCGCAAAGGCCATGCGGGCCGGGATATTGACCTTGATGAGCGAGGTCAGGATGTCCACCGAGGGGCGCTGGGTGGCCAGAATCAGGTGCATGCCGGTGGCGCGGGCCATCTGCGCCAGGCGCAAAATGGCCTGCTCGACCTCTTTGGGGGCGGTAATCATCAGGTCGGCCAGCTCGTCAATCACAATCACCAGGTAGGGCAAGGTGGCCTCGCCGGCGGCCCGCATTTTGTGGTTGAACTGCTCGAGGTTGCGCGCCCCCACCTGGCTCATCATCTTGTAGCGCCGCTCCATGTGGGCCACCGCGCCCAGAAGCACCCCGGCGGCGTCGGCGGGGTTGGTCACCACCGGCCGCACCAGGTGGGGGATGCCCTCGTAGGGGGTGAGTTCCACCATCTTGGGGTCGATCATCAGAAAGCGCAGCTCGGTGGGAAGGTATTTGAAGAGCAGGCTGGTGATGAGGGTGTTCACCGCCACCGACTTGCCCGAACCGGTGGAGCCCGCGATGAGCAGGTGGGGCATTTTGGCCAGGTCGCGCACCCAGACCTCGCCGTCGATGCTTTTGCCCAGCACCATCGGCAGGGTGTCTTTGCTACGGGTGAAGGCGCTGGACTGGACGGCCTCGCTGTAGCGCACCAGTTCGCGCTCGGTGTTGGGCACCTCGAGGCCAATCACGCTCTTGCCGGGGATGGGGGCTTCGATGCGCACCGAGCCGGCGGCCAGGGCCAGGGCCAGGTCGTTGTGCAGGTTCTGTACCCGGCTGATTTTTTCGCCGGGGGCGGGCTCGAGCTCGAACCGCGTCACCGTGGGCCCGCGCGACCAGCTCACCACCCGGGCCTCCACCCCGTGGTGCTTGAGGGTGTTGTTGATGAGCTCAACCTGCCGCTGGGTGATGAGTTCCAGCGCCTTGGGGTCGTAGCGTGGTGGCTCGGGCGGGTCGAGCAGGTCAAAGCCGGGAAGCTCGAGGGCGGTGGAGGTTCGGGTGACGACCGGGGGCGTGGGAGCGGCTTTAGCTAGGCTAGGCCTGGGGCTTTCCTGTGCGGGTTTGCTGGGGGTTGGTGCTTTATCGGGCTCGGGGAAGACCAGGTCAAAGTCGAAAGGGGGCTCGGTGGGGGGCTTGGCGGTTGCGACGGCAAAGGCTGGCGGCTCGGCTTGCAAGCCTTTTTCCAATAGAGCCCGCAGCCCGGCGGGGTGGGCTTCCAGCGGCGCAGACTCTACCCATTCGGCCCAGCGCAGCCAGCCATCCACGCGCCGCTCGAGGTCAAGCGTCAACGCCTCGCTTTCCTGCCAGGCCGCCAGGCGGCCCTGGTGTTCGTCCAGGGTGGTGAGCAGGGCCTGGGTGGTGATGGGGTGAACCAGCGCGCGCGCCGCGGCCTCACCCTGGCGGGTCAGGGTCTGGGCCTTGGTGAGCAACGCGCCGACCTCCAGTACCAAAGCGGTGCGCCGTTCTTCCAGGGCCTGGGCCAGGCCTTCGCCTTTGAGCGGCGCGGCCAGGGCGGCGGCCAGGCGCTCGAGGCGCGCTGGAAGGGGGCGCGCTTCCGTGGCCAGCCTGCCCGCCAGCTCCTTGGTGCGCTCGGTTTTGAAGTCGTCCAGAAGCTTGGCCAGCCCCTCAATGACCTCCGGGTCTTTAGGTGTGCGCCTGAAGGCCTCGAGGTCTTGTTGCAGGACGCGCAAAGCTTTGTGCTCGGGGTAGCGTTCCGATAAGGCCCGAACCTCCCCCAGCAGGCGCTGGGCGGCCTGCGCGAGGCGATAGGCATGGTGCAGCCGCCTGCCCGCCAGCACGATCCGGCGCAGACCTCTGCTCAAAAGAAAACCGGGCCGCTGGCGAAGGGCCAGGTCGGCTACCAAACTGAGGGCCAGCAGCGGGATGAGGAGGCCAAAGTTGCCCAGGTTGTCTACCAGTAGGCTATGCAGGCTGCTGCCCAGCAACCCCCCGTAGGGCTTGGCGAAGTGGGCTACAAGCGGTAGGGTGAGCAGGCCCGCTGTAAAAACCAGCCCCACGTTTCTGGCAAACCTGCCCAGGGGTCGGTCTAATAATAGCCACAGGCCCAACAACGCAAATGCCGGTGGAATGAGCCAGGCCACGTACCCCAGGTGGCCCCAGAGCAAGGCTTGCAGGCCATGCCCAATCTGTCCAGCCAGGTTGGAGCCAAAATAAATGGCGGCAGCGAGCAGTGCGGCCACCCCTAAAACCAGCAAAGCCAGGGCCTCGAGGTCGCGCTTGCGTTCGGTTGAGGCGGCCCTACCCGCTTTGTCTGCTTTGGATTTGCCCTTCGCCATCGCTTACGATTGTAACATACCCAGTAAACCTCGAAGGGCTGCGTTCTAGACGCCAAATCTTGCTGGGCTGGTATAAAGGCGCGAACCACAGGCTGCTGAAAAATACCTGTGGCTCGCGATGGTTGGCTTACTTAGGAAGGGCTTTGATCACCGCATCGGTGATCTCGAGTTCGTCGGCAGCATAAACCACCAGACCGCTGGTGGCCGCCACTTTTTTGTCCAATATCATGGCAAAACCCTGCTGCTGGGCGACCCGTGCAATCACCTGATCGATCTCCTCGGTAATCGGTTTGAGCGCGGCGTTGGTCCGGTCGCTCCACTTTTTGCCCGCTTCTTGCAGGCTCTGGGCCAGCACCCGGTAGTCCTGCTGATCCTTGGCGGTGGCATTGCCGGCCCGCAGCTTGGCCTCGAGGGGTTGGAGCTGATCGCGTAAGGGTTTCAGCTCGCGCTCGGCCTGGTTACGGATATCCTGCACTTTTTTGAAGTCCTTGTGGGCCTGCACCACCTTTTCGGCGTCCACATAACCGATGCGGGTGGGGGTGGTACGGTTTTGTGCGATGAGCGAACCGCCCAACAGCAAGCTTAGGAGCATTACGACAAACAACCAGTTTTTGCTCATAGTTCTTCTCCGCTACTTAGGTAAGGCCTGCAAGATGGCTGGGGTCAGGTCGAGCCCCTGCGCCGCATAAACGACCAATCCACTGCTGGCCGCTACTTCCTGATCCAAAACGATGGCAAAACCCTGTTCCTTGGCTACTTTACTCACAATTTTGTCGATGTCTTCGGTGATGGGTCGAAGCACGCTGTTTTGCTGCTCAGTCCACTTTTGGCTGGCGGCCTGTAGATCCTGGGCCAGGGTGCGGTAGTTTTGCTGTTCCTGGGCAGTGGCGTTGCCTGCGCGGATTTTGGCCTCCAGGGACTGTAGCTCAGCTTTTAGGGGGTTGAGCTCTGCTTCCGCCTTGGCCTGAACCTCCTTGACCTTGGCAAACTGGGGGTGGGCTTCTACCACAGCCCGCGCGTTAAGGTAGCCAATCTTGTCGGCTGTGGGTTGAGTTTGTGCCCCCAGCAGGCCGCTCAGGAGCAGTCCGGCCAGGGCGGGCACAAACAGCGAGAATCGCTTCATATCGGCCATACTGTAAGGGTGTGGCCTTAGCGTAGCGTGAGAGCGAACCCCCTGGTCATTTAGGCCGACCTGGGCTATGGTATCGCCTGTGAGGTGTGCCATGAAGCGTTTACCTGTTTTGATCGTCTTGCTGTTGCTGGTGTTTGCCTCTACAGGCTTTGCGCAACGCTCCTTCCAGCTTCGCATCTCAGTGCCCTCGCCCACATTGGGGTTTGGCCTCGAGGCCAACCTGCAGCGCGACCTGGTGGCCCTGGTCTACGGCGATGTGATCTTTCAGGGGCCCGGCTTCCTGATCGGGGGCGAGGTGCTCTTTAAGCCCGATCTGGGCCAGTTCGACCGTGATCTGCGGGGTATCAAGCCCTACTTTGGTGGGGGGCTGGGCCTGCGGCTGCCCAACGCCAACTTTGCTCTCACCCTGGACGCTGGCCTCGAGTTCGCCCTCGACCGCGATACCGGCCTTTTTATCGGCGGCCAGAGCGTTTTTCCCCTTAACAGCTCGCCCTATGGACGGGTGCTGTTTGGGGCCACCTTCCGCTAGCCCCAAAACCTCGCCCAGGCCACAGCGCCCTAATTGCGGGGCGCTTGTTTTATGGCTCCCTGAGCAGGCCCCAGCTTGTGACAGCGGGGTAGGAGCCCAGCACTTTGACAAACGAGGCCCTGCGCAACAGGGTCAGCAAGGCCTGGGAGGGGCCGGGGTCTTCGGCGTGACCCTCGAAGTCGGCGTAGAAGATGGGGGAGAAGGGGCGGTCGGGGTCGCGGCGGGGGCGGGACTCGAGCTTGGTCAGGTTGATGCCCTGGTCGGCAAAAGCCTGCAAAGCGGCCAAAAGCTCGCCGGGCCGGTGGCGGGTGGTGAAGACCACCGAGGTTTTGTAGGGCCCCTCGCGGCGGGGGAAGTCTTCGCGTGAGAGTACAAAAAAGCGCGTGTAGTTACCAATAAAGTCCTGGATGCCTTCGGCGATGACCTCCAGGCCGTAGCGCTCGGCGGCGCGGCGGCTGGCGATGGCCGCCAGGCCAGGCTGGGGGTGTTCGGCCAGCTCACGGGCGGCCCCGGCGGTGTCGTAGACCGGTTCGGCCTCGAGCTTGTACCGGGCGATGAAGCCGTCGCACTGGGCCAGGCCCTGGGGGTGGCTCTTGACCTTACGAATATCCTCCAGCCGGGTTCCGGGCGGGGCCAGCAGGCAGTGGTCTACTTTCAGCACCAGTTCACCCACCACGTGCAGGTCGGTCTCGAGGAGCAGGTCGTAGGTCTGGTTGATGATGCCGGCGGTGGTGTTCTCAACCGGTACCACCCCCAGGTCTACCTCGTAGTTGGTTACTGCTGCAAATACCTGATGAAATGTGGGCAGGCCGATGGTCTCAGCATCTGGAAAGGCTTTGAGTGAGGCTTCTTCGCTATAGGCACCCTCGGTTCCCTGAAAAGCGATCCGCATAACGTAGCTCAGTATAAGTTTTTTGTGCGGATAGGGCATAATGGTGGTTTGTGCTAAGGCAGGAATCCATTTCCGACCCCGCCACTTGGAACCAGATGGTGTCTTCGCTACCCATTACCAGTGCATTGCAGTCCTGGGGTTGGGGTGAAGTTAAGAAGCTCTCGGGCTGGCAGCCAGAGCGCTGGGCGCTGTTTGAAGGCCAGCAGCTTATTGCGGCGGTGCAGCTTTTTCGTCGGCAGTTGGTGGGGCCGGTCTCCATGCTGTACGCCCCCCGCGGGCCAGCGCTGCGGGACTTAAGCGATCTGCCCAGGGTGGTACAGGCCCTCAAACAGCGGGCGGGGGGGGCGGTTTACCTGAAGCTCGAGCCCGAAGTGGGGTTTCCGGCTGATTTATCGGTTCCCGAGTTTCCCCCGGCACGGCTTGAAGAGACCATCCAGCCCGAATACTCCATCTGGCTCGACCTGTCGCTGGGCCGTGAAGGCCTGCTGGCCCAGATGGACAACATGCACCGCCGCAACACCAGGCTGGCCGAAAAGCGGGTGGTGACCACCATAGAGGGGATGGAGGCTTTCGAGGAATTCTGGCGGCTGTTTGAGGAGACCAACCGCCGGGCCCGGCTGCTACAGCATTCCAAAGCCTACTATCAAACCGTCCTCACGGCCATGAACCAGCCCTTTGGAACGGCTTTTATCTCGATTGCCCGCCAGGAGGGCCGGGCGCTAGCCGCGGGCTTGTTTGTGGCTTTTGGGGGTAAGGTGGACTACCTCTATGGGGGCAGCAGCCGGGAAAACTCCAACGCCAAGGCCCCCAACGGTATGCACTGGGGGGCCATTAACTGGGGTATTGAAAAGGGCTACCGTATATACGATTTGTGGGGCGTGCCGCGGCGCAACGAGGGTAGCCACGCCGCTGGCATCGATGCCTTCAAGGAGGGTTTTGGCGGGCAGCGGGTGCGCTTCCCGGCCTACGATGTGGCCTTTTCGCCCCTGTATGGGCCCCTTAAAAAAGCTTTGCGCCTGAGGAAAAATTGGGTCAACTACCGCACCCGCGGCACAACCCGGGATGTGCTCTGAAGTAGGCTTTCTGGTCTGGTTTTTTATATGAGCTGGTGCAGGGTATGTGCTTGCAAACGGTGCCGGAGCACCAGAAAGAGCTCGGCTGTAGCAAGGGCATCCCAGAGAGCATGGTGCTCGAGGTGGCCGGGCAGCCCAAAGGTAGCCCTGGCAGCCCCCAGCGCACCGGGGTAGGGCTGGCTGTGGGGCTCGAGCCACCTTTTTCGTTCGTTTAGTCGGGCCAGCAATACCGCTGTATCCACTACCAAGGGCTTTGGCCAGGGCCGGCCCAGGGTCTTATAGCTTTGCCGGAGAAAGCTTAGATCAATCGAACTGAAGTGCAAAATCAGCACGTCCTGGCCGATGCGCTGCTCCATTTCGTCGAGCACCTGGGCCAGGGGTGGGGCGGCCTCCAGTTCGCTGGGTAGAATATGGTGCGCCTGGATGCCTTCAACCGAGAGCGCCTGGGGCCGCACGGGCCGAACCAGGCTATAGTAGTGTGCGCCAAACTCGATAACCCCCCCCCGGATGGGCACCATCCCCACCGAAAGAATCTGATCGGATGGCTCCAGGCCGCTGGTTTCCAGATCCAAAGCCCAGTAGTTGATCTCGTTCCAGGCGGGGCTTTTGCGCAAAGGCCAGATCATGGGCGGTGGTCTAACCCAGGCGGTCGGTATGGAAGCGCTGGCCCATGGCCTCCTGCATCTCGCGAATCTGCAAGAAGGCTTCCTTGAGATGGCGGCGCTCGAGCGAGGAAAGCTGCTCGAGGCGAATCTTGTTATCGGGTGGGAGTTCCTGCCGCAGGTTGGTGAGTTGTTGCCGTAGACGGATTTTCATTAGAAAACCGAAGGCCTCGATTAGGGTTTCGGCCCCCTCTGGGCTCAGCTTGTTTTCCTGGGCGGCGATTTTCAGGCGTTCGACGGTGCTCTTGGCCAGGCTGCCGGCCTCCAGGGCGTGTACCCGGGCCAGGCTGACGATGGGGGCGATGCCCCCTTTCTTGATATCCACACCGCCGTCTTCTTCCCTGATCTGCCGAAAAAAGCCGATGGGGGGGCGGAAGTGCAGTGAGGCCTTGGCTAGGTGAGCCAGGAAGATGGACTCCTCGCCGCTGCTAGCCACGATGCGCTCGAGCGGCTCCAGGGAGAGTTCACCGTACACACTGCGGAAATCGAAGAAAATCTGGGCCTCGAGCAACTCCTGGGGGGTGGGCATCTTTACCCAGTGCTGGAAGAGCCTTTGCCACTCCGCGATGGGTTTGCGCCAGCGGGTGGCCATATAGCCGCCCGGGCAGGGTGGGAAGCCGGCCTGGATCAGGCCGCTCACCACATACTCCGCCAGCTCGGCAAAGTACCGCTGGGCCTCAGGGCTTTCCTCGGCATAGACCAGGGCGTTGTCCTGGTCGGTAAGCAGGGCCTGCTCCATGCGCCCTTCGGAGCCGAAAACAATCCAGGCGTAAGGTGTGGGGGGCGGCCCCAGGCGTTCTTCAGCCAGACGGAGCAGCGTCCGAACCAGGTGGTCGTTAAGCGAGCTAACGCTGCGGCCAATTTCGCTGGCCCCCAGGCCCCCGGCCAGAAGGGACTCAGCGATACCGCTCAGCTCCTGGCCGTAGCCTTTGAGGTCTTCTGGGTTGTGGGTGCGCTCGAGCCGCCTGAGCAGGTGGAGGGGGCTGCGGGCCTGCTGCCGCATGAAGACCGTGTCGGTTACCACCCCCACAATCCGGCCGTCCTGCTCGAGCGGCAGGTGGTGTATGCCCTGGCGAACCATGAAGGTTAGCGCTTCAAACAAAGGGGTGCTGGCCGGTAGGATTTTGGCCGGGGCGCTCATTACATCGGCCAGGGGGGTCTCGGGGCCTTTCCCCTCGGCCAGCACCCGGTTGCGCAGGTCGCGGTCGGTCAGGATGCCCAGCGGGCTGCCTTCGACCAGAATCGAGCTAATCTGGTGTTCGCGCATGGCTTTGGCTGCTTCCTGTACGGTGGCGTTGCGGGCGATGAAGACCGGGGGACGGGTTATCAGCTCGCCTACCGGCAGACTCAGGTCGATGGGGGCGGCCTCGAGGCCCTCTTGCTGGGTTACCAGACGCAGGCGGGCGGCCAGACCTTTGGTAAAAAACTCTGCGAAAGGGCGATGGGTCATCAGCTCACGAAAAACCCGTTCTGGCCAGCGGTAGACCAACAAATCTTCCTCGGCGATCACGTCGAAGGCCGGGGCATCTTGCGAGATCAGGGAGGGGTAGCCAAAAACCTCCCCCTCCTCGAGGTACATCATGGCCTGGCCGTCGCGCTCGAGGCGGGCCGTGCCCTTACGAATCATGTACAGGTGCTGGCTTTTAGATCCATGCCGGGCCAGTACCTTGCTGTTTTCGGGGAAAAAGGCAATTTCCAGGCCTTGCTCGACCTGTTCCAGCGCTTCCGCTGGCAGCAGATTAAACGGGGCGTGGGCGCGGATGAAATCGAGGGGGTTCACTTGGCTGAAGCATTGGGCCCCTCTTCGGGCAGGCGGATAATCAAGCCCGAGCTGAGCCAGGCCGATAAAGGCAGGATGACGCTTAGAGCCTGGTTGGCCCCGGAAAAAACCTGCAAGGCATAGCCGAATAGCAAAGCAGGCAGCAGCATGAAAAAGATTCTGAAGATGCGCTCGAGGCCAGGTGTGGGCGGCAGGGGCCAGAAACGCGAAAAAATGAGTCCTAAAAGACCTCCCAAAACCACCGCCGAAGTGATGCGCAAAAGGTCGAGCGGGGTGGGAAAAGGCCAGCCAGTCAGATAATGTCCAGCCGTATAAAACAAAAACAAAAAGGCCGAAATCCCAACCAGCAACCGCAGCAAACGTAAGGTTAGATCGGGGGGTACATAGACATTGACCTTTTTGGCTTCAATCCTTTTGTTTTTGCTCATGATTGCAAACAAAGCTTATCACAAAAGAATGGGGGTGGGTTGATCCCCACCCCCGACCTGGGTTTAGTGATAATGAGCCTCTTTGGCGCCGCGTGGAATCCGCACCGATTCCACCAGATCCTGTACTTCTTTGGGCGGCTCGGGGGTCATACGTGAGACCACGAGGGTGATGATCAGGTTGATCAGCATCCCCACGGTACCGATGCCTTCGGGGCTTACCCCAAAGAACCAGCGGGGCATGCCAAAGTAGCTGGTGCCGATGATATAGCTGGCTGTGAAGACCAGACCCACCACCATGCCAGCGATGGCCCCCTCACGGGTGGTGCGCTTGTCAAAGATGCCCAGCAGGATGGCCGGGAAGAAGCTGCTGGCCGCCAGCCCGAAGGCAAACGCCACCAACTGCGCGATAAAGCCCGGTGGGTTTTGCCCAAAATATCCGGCGATCAGCACCGCCAGCAAAATTCCCACGCGGGCCACCAACAGACGCTGCCCCTCGGAGGCCCTTGGGTTGATGATGCGGTAATACAGGTCGTGTGAGAGCGCCGAAGAGATCACAATCAGCAGCCCCGATGCGGTGGAAAGCGCTGCGGCCAGACCACCTGCCGCCACCAGGGCGATGATCAGCGGGGCCAGCTTGGCTACCTCGGGGGTGGAAAGTACGATGATGTCGTTGTTGATGAACACCTCGTTGGCGCTGGTGGTATCGGGGTTGTTGACGTCGGGGCGGGTGGTGCCGGGGACAAACTTGAAGGCATTGCCCTTGGCAACAGTTACAATGCCGTTGCCGTCCTTATCCACAAAGCGCAGCAGACCGGTTTTTTCCCATTTGGCTACCCAGTCGATCTGGCGTACTTCCTCAAAGCTTTTACCGTGCAGGGTGTTGATCAGGTTGTAACGGGCAAACACCGAGACGGCCGGCGCAGTGGTGTAGAGCAGGGCAATAAACAGCAGCGCCCAACCTGCCGAAGCCCGGGCGTCCTTGACCGTGGGCACGGTATAGAAGCGGATGATCACGTGGGGCAGGCCAGCCGTGCCGAACATCAAGCACGCTGTAATCAGCAGAATGTTCAGCATGTCGAAGCGCTGGAACGGCTGGGTGTACTGGGTGAAGCCCAGGTCTACCTGTAGCTGGTTGAGCCGGCTGACGATGTCGCTAAAGGTCAGGGCTAGCTGGGGAATGGGGTTGCCGGTGAGGATGCTGGCGATGGCAAACGCTGGAATCAGGTAAGCGATGATCAGCACCGTGTACTGGGCCACCTGCGTCCAGGTGATGCCCTTCATTCCACCCAATACGGCGAAGAGTGCGGTAACGGCCACACCCACCCACAACCCGGTGGTGCTTGGTACTCCCAGGTAGCGGGCAAAAACCGTACCCACCCCCACGAGCTGCGGGATCACGTAGGTGAACGAGACAAACACCGCAGCTATCACCGCCACCACGCGCGCGGTCTGGGAGTAGTAGCGGTCGCCTACGAAGTCTGGCACGGTAAATTTGCCGAACTTGCGTAGATATGGGGCCAGGAGCAACGCCAGCAACACGTAACCGCCCGTCCAGCCCATCAGGTAGATGGTGCCGTCGTAGCCCAAGGTAGAGATCAGGCCCGCCATCGAGATAAAGCTGGCTGCGCTCATCCAGTCGGCAGCGGTGGCCATGCCGTTGGCAATGGGGGGTACTCCACGCCCGGCCACATAAAAGCCCTCGGTCTCACGCACACGGGCCCAGATGCCGATTCCCACGTACAGGCCGAAGGTCAGGAGCACGATGATCCATGTCCAGAGTTCTACGCTCATTGGTGGCCCCCTATTCGTGCACGTCGAACTGCTGGTCAATCTTGTTCATCTGCGAGGCGTAGATGAAGATCAAGATGACGAAGATGATGATGGCACCCTGGTGGGCAAACCAAAAGCCCAGGGGAACCGACCCGAGCTTGATGTTGTTGAGCACATTAACCAACACAATCCCAAACCCATAGGAGACCACTGCCCAGACGATGAGCAGGTTGCGGATTAGGGTGATGTTGGCCTTCCAGTACGCATCGGCCTTTGCTTTATCCATGCCTACCTCCATGTAGCACAAGTCCAGCCACCATTGCTACGGGGGTGGTCGCTTTTGCGCGTTTCAGACTTGCGCCATGAATCTAATGCTCTTTTGTTGACTCGGTCAAGTTATTGCCAGTTTTTGTATATCTGCGAAAAGCGATGCAATTATTTGTTTTATGAGAATAGAGCGCATCGGCTCGGTGCCTATCTGGACGGTGCTGCAAGGGGCCAACACGCTGGTGAGCAGGCGAAACTTAAGCATCTGAAGCAAAGCAATGCTTATGAAAAACCAAGGCCTGCTTATCGCCGGGCCTGTGACCAATTGAGGAGGCGCTCCCTTTTGGGGGGCGGCATATATACCAACACATGATAGAGACAGCCTGTAGGGGTTTGAGGGCTGGTTTTTGAGACGGTGGCTACTCCTCGAGTGTGCTCAAATCGCCGGGATCCCGCCCCATCTCCTGGGCCTTGAGCAGGCGGCGCAGAATTTTCCCGCTGCGGGTCTTGGGGAGCTTGTCCAGGAAAACCAGTTCACCGGGGGTGGCGATGGGGCCCAGCTCGAGCCGCACATGCTGCACGATTTCGTCTCGCAGGGCCTCGGTTTTTTCGTGTCCTACCCGTAAAACCACAAAAGCCTTGATGTTTTCACCTTTGACAGGGTCGGGTACCCCAATTACCGCGGCCTCAGCCACCGCTGGGTGTGAGACCAGGGCGCTCTCTACGTCGGCGGTGCCGATGCGGTGCCCGGCCACGTTTAGCACATCGTCGGCCCGACCCAGCACCGCAAAGTAGCCCTCTGGGGTTTTGCTGGCCACGTCGCCGGCGGCATACACGTGGCCGGGGATTTCCGTCCAGTACTGGGCGTAGCGGGCGTGGTTGCCCCAGACCGTGCGCATCATGTGGGGGAAGGGGCGCTTGAGCGCGAGCAAGCCGCCGGTTCCAGGGGCTACCTCGTGGCCCTCGGCATCCACCACCGTGGCCTCCACGCCGGGCAGGGGCACCCCTACAAAGCCGGGCCGGCCCTCCAGGGTGAGCGGGGTGCCCAGGGTGGGGCCGCCCAGTTCGGTCTGCCACCAGTTATCGGCCACAAAGCCGCGCTGGCCGCCCTCCATCAGGTGCTCAACCGCCCACTGCCAGGCCTCGGGGTTGAGGGGCTCGCCGGCCACCCCGATGAACCGCAGCGAGGAGAGGTCGTGCCGGGCCGGCCATTCGGGGCCAAACTTCATGAACATGCGAACCGCCGTGGGGGCGGTGAACATCACGTTGACCCGGTAGCGCTCGACGGCCTGCCAGATGGCGGCGGGGTTGGGGTGGTCGGGCGCGCCTTCCCGCAGCACGCTGGTGATGCCCTCGAGCAAAGGCGCGTACACGATGTAGCTGTGCCCCACAATCCAGCCGATGTCCGAGGTGGCCCAGTAGACATCGCTATCCTTCACATCGAAAAAGGTGCGCAGGTGGTAGGCGGTGCCCACCATGTAGCCCCCGTGCACGTGCACCACGCCCTTGGGTTTGCCGGTGGAGCCCGAGGTATAGAGGATAAACAAAGGATGCTCGCTGTCGAGTGGGACGGCCTGGGTTTCAGGCCGGTGCGACCAGAGCAACTGATTGAAGTCGTGGAAGTGGGATCCCTCCGGCACCGCTTTGCTGCGACAGAACCAGACTGTAGGTAGGTTCAAGCCTTCGATGGCCTGAAGCACGATGGCCTCGAGGTCTACCGGCTTGCCCCGGCGGTAGCTCACGTCTCCGGCGATTACCAGCCTGGCTCCGGCGTCCATGATGCGCTCGCGCAAGGCTGAAACCCCCAGCCCGGCATAGACCACCGAGTGAATGGCGCCAATGCGGGCACAGGCCAGCATGGCAATAACGCCTTCCAGGGTGAGGGGCATGTAGATGATGACCCGATCGCCTTTTTCCACCCCCAACGCTCTGAGCCCGCCTGCAAAGCGTGAGACCCGATCCAACAGCTCGCCATAGGTCAGCTTTTGCTCGCTGCCGTCCTCGCTTAAGTACAGGAGCGCGACCTGGTTGCGCTTGGCGCCCTGGGCATGGCGATCCAGGGCGTTGTAGGTGATGTTGGTCTGGCCGCCCACAAACCAGCGGTGGTTGGGGAAGTTCCACTCCAGCACCTGCCCAAAGGGCCGGAACCAGTGAAACCGCCGGGCCTGTTCACCCCAGAACGCCTCAGGGTCTTGCAGGCTGCGGGTGTACTCGGCCCAGAAGTCGGACAGGTTGGCTTGGTTTCGCTGGGCCTCGGGGGCCTGGTAGCTGACCTTGGGTTTTAGCAGTTGCTCGAGTTCCATAAGGGGCCTCCGGTTCTTGCGGCGCTGCTGCTTAACCGAGCGCTTCTCAAAACCTTGCCGCTGGGGCTTGTGGCAAAAATAGAGGAAACCGCTGTGGCAAGAACCCTGACCGGAGGGGGCTTGAAACACCTGGCCCAACGAGCTTGCTGCATACTCACGGCTCCAGGGTGGACAGGTCGCCCGGATCGTTGCCGAGCTCCTGGGCTTTGAGCAGGCGGCGCAGGATTTTGCCGCTTTTGGTGCGGGGTAGCTGGTCGAGGATTTCGACCTCGGTGGGCAGGTGGATATTGCCCAGTTGGCGGCGCAGGTGGGCTTGCAGTTTGTCGGCCAGGATGGCGCGCACCTCGAGGCTGGCCTCGCGGGTTTTGAGCACCACGTATACCTTAATGACCTCACCGACCTCGGGGTTGGGAATCCCCACCGCGGCCACTTCGGCCACCGAAGGGTGCGAGAGCATGGCCCCCTCGATCTCAGCCGTACCGATACGCATCTCCCCGGCCTTGATGACGTCGTCGGAGCGGCCCAGCAGGGCGATATAGCCCTCTTTATCCCGCACGGCGATATCGCCGGTGCTGTAGCAGCCGGGAATGCGGCTCCACTGCTCGAGGTAGCGCTCATCGTTGTTCCAGAAGGTGCGCATGAAATGGGGGAAGGGCTGGCTGATGACCAGGTGGCCTTTCTGGCCGGGGGGTAGCTCACGCCCCAAGGAGTCCACCACGCGCACCTCCACCCCTGGCAGGGGCAGGCCGACCTTGCCGGGTTTGGCCGGCATGCACACGGGGGTGGAGAGGCACGGGCCCCCGGTCTCGGTCTGCCACCAGTGATCCACCACGTGGGCCAGGTGTTTGGCGGCCCAGTGCCAGATCTCGGGGGCCAGATACTCCCCCACGCTGGCCACCAGCCGGAGGTCGGAAAGCTGGGCCTTCTGGGCGAATTCGTCGCCGTGCTTGCGCAGGGTGCGTAGCCAGGTGGGGCTGATGATCAGTACGTTGACCCCGCAGTCCTCCAGGGTCTCATAGAAGCTGCTGGCATCGGGGTAGTCGAGCCGCTCGGCCCGCAGTACGGTGGTGAGTCCTTCCAGCAAGGGTGCATACAGCCCGTAGCTGTGCCCCACAATCCAGGAGAGGTCGGCGGTGGCCCAGGAGATCTCGCCGTCCTTCAGGTCGAAGAGGGTGCGCAGGTGGTAGGTGATGCCCACCATATAGCCCCCGTGCACGTGCACCACGCCCTTGGGCTTGCCGGTGGAACCCGAGGTGTACAGGATGAACAAGGGGTGTTCGCTGTCGACCGGCAGGGCGGGGGTGGTGGGCCGGTGGGCCTCGATTAAATCCCAGAATTCCAGCGGCCTGACCGCGCCGCCCCGGCTGAACCACAGCACCGGTATATCCAGGCCCTGGATGGCCTCCTCGAGCACATGGCTGAAGTGCAGGGTGCGCCCGCCCTGGTACATGCGGTCGGCCGCCACCAGCAGCCGGGCCTGGGTATCCTCCAGGCGTTCGCGCAGGGCCTGGCTGCCCAGGCCGGCAGGAATGGCCACGTGCACCGCCCCGATGCGGGCGCAGGCCAGAAAGGTCAGGGCCATCTCCAGCCCGGTGGGCATATACACCGCCACCCGGTCGCCGGGCTTGATGCCCAGCGACAGCAGCCCACCGGCCAGCCGGGCGGCCAGGTCGCGCAGCTCGCGGTAGGTTAGCTTGTGCACTGTGCCGTCCCCGGCCAGGGCCATCAGGGCCAGTTGATTGCGGCGTGGCCCGTCGGCGTGCCGATCCAGGGCGTTGTAGGTGATGTTGGTGGTGGCCCCCACAAACCAGCGATGGTAGGGGCCGTCCACTTCGCGAACCCGCTTCCAGGGGTTGAACCAGTGGAAGCGCTCAGCCCATTCACCCCAAAAAGCCTCGGGCTGCTCGAGGCTGCGCCGATACTCGGCAGGGTAGTCCTTGAGGTTGGCTTTTTCCACCAGGGGCCTGGGGGCCCAGACGGGGGTTTCTTCGCTGGATGCGCCCAGGTAAACGGGCTCGCTGGAGGGTAAGGGCTTGCTATCGCTGGGTGGGGTGTGTTCGACCTGGACGCGGCTGGAAGCAGCCCTGGCTACCTCCTGCACAGCTTGCACCAGCCGGGTGAAGGCATAAGGAAAGCGCCTCGAGGGCACCACCACCCCAAAGGCTCCTATCACCGTACCGTCCGGGCTGAAAATGGGGGCGGCCACCCCGGAGATGCCGTCGGCGTGCTCCTCGAGCTCCACGGCAAACCCCATCTGGCGCACCTTGGCCAGCTCTTCCTCCAGGGTCAGGGGGTCGGTGATGGTGAGCCGGGTATAAGCCTTCAGATCTTGCAGGTGGGGGGCCTGGGCCTGGCTGTCCATATAGGCCAGCACGGCTTTGCCTAAAGCCAGGGCATGAAAGCCTTCAGACACTTGATCCACGAGGCCGGCCAGCTTGGGCAGGCCCTGCCGCCCGCGGGTGGACAGGCGCAGCTTGCCGTCGCGATCCAGCAGGGCCAGGTAGGTGCGCTCACGGGTGCGCAGGTAAAGCTCTTCCAGCGCATCCGATAGCTTCTCAGGCTCGGCCAGGCGGTTGGGTGAGGGCGCCAGGGCGTTTTTGGATAGCCGGTAGGTGCTACCGTCCCGTTCGGCAAACCCTTCCGAGACCAGGCTGGCCAGCAGGGCGTAGGCGGTGGAAAGGCTTTTGCCTAAAAAAGCGGCCAGACGGGCAGCCTCCACCCCCTCGGGGTGTTCGGCCAGGTAGGCCAGCACCCTTAGCGCCGCTTGAACGGTGGTGAGTTTGCGACTCTGTGCCATAGGTCTTCGGGTTGCTGCACCGTATGATCAAAGGAAGACCAGCGCAGGCTCATCTGGGTTCTGCGGCTATGATGGCCTGGATTGCTCTGGGCTGTCAAGTAAAGCCGGGTTTCGCATATTTGCCGAAGCCCAGTCTTTCTTGACGCCGACCCCTGCCCCGCCTATGCTCACCAACAAACGACCCCTTGATTCGGTAGCCTAACCGAACCCAGAAGAGGTAATTTATGGAAAAAATCGAAGCGGTTCTAAAGGAGGAGCGGGTTTTTCAACCCTCGGAGGATTTTCGGCAGGCGGCCCGTATTCGTCGGCTCGAGGACTACGAGGCCCTTTACCGCGAGAGCCTCCAAGAGCCCGAAAAGTTCTGGAGCCGGGTAGCCTCGGAGCTACACTGGTTCAAGCCCTGGGATAAGGTGCTCGAGTGGAACCCCCCCAACGCCAAGTGGTTCATCGGGGGGCAGCTCAACCTTTCCTACAACTGCCTGGATCGCCACCTCGCAACCCGTGGCAACAAGGCTGCCATCATCTTTGAGGGGGAGCCGGGCGACTCGCGCATCCTCACCTACCAGCAATTGCACCGCGAGGTGAGCAAGTTTGCCAACGTGCTTAAAGGGCTGGGGGTGCGGAAGGGCGACCGTGTGACCATCTACCTGCCCATGATCCCCGAGGCTGCCATCGCCATGCTGGCCTGTGTGCGCATTGGGGCGGTGCACTCGGTGGTGTTTGGGGGCTTCTCGGCCTCGGCCCTGGCCGACCGGATTAATGACGCGCAGGCCAAGGTGCTCATCACCGCCGACGGTGGCTGGCGGCGGGGGAACGTGGTACCGCTCAAGGTCAACAGCGACGAGGCTTTAGCCGATGCCAAATCCGTTGAGCAGGTGGTGGTGGTGCGGCGCACCGGCCACGAGGTTCCTATGGAGCGGGGCCGCGACCACTGGTACCACGAGCTGATGGCCTCGGCCTCACCCGACTGCCCCCCCGAGCCCATGGACGCCGAAGACCCTCTTTTCATCCTGTATACCTCGGGTTCCACCGGCAAGCCCAAAGGGGTTTTGCACACCACCGGGGGCTACTCGGTGTATACCTACCTGACCGCCCAGTACATCTTCGACCTCAAGGAGTCCGATACCTACTTCTGCACGGCGGATGTGGGCTGGATTACCGGTCACAGCTATGTGGTGTATGGGCTGCTGCAAAACGGGGCCACCACCCTGATGTACGAAGGCGCGCCCAACACACCGGACGAGGGCCGCATCTGGAGCATCATTGAAAAATACAGTGTGAGCATCCTGTACACCGCGCCCACGGCCATTCGCGCCTTTATGAAGTGGGGCGAGCAGTGGCCCCTCAAGTACAACCTCTCGAGCCTCCGCCTGCTGGGCTCGGTAGGGGAGCCCATCAACCCCGAGGCCTGGTTCTGGTACTACAAGGTGATCGGCAAGGAGCGCTGCCCCATCGTGGATACCTGGTGGCAGACCGAGACCGGCGGGATCATGATCACCACCCTGCCGGGTGTGCACCCCATGAAGCCCGGTCATGCCGGCAAGCCCTTCTTTGGGGTACAGCCCGAAATTGTAGACACCTCGGGCCAGCCGGTGAACAACCCCGACGAGGGCGGCCACCTGATCATCCAGAAACCCTGGCCCTCCATGCTGCGCACGGTCTGGGGCGACCCGGAGCGCTTCGAGCGGCAGTATTTTTCCCAGTACCCCGGCAACTACTTCACCGGCGACGGGGCCCGGCGCGACGAAGACGGCTATTACCTGATTCTGGGCCGGGTGGACGACGTGCTCAACGTTTCGGGTCACCGCCTGGGCACCATGGAGGTCGAAAGCGCCCTGGTCTCGCACCCGGCGGTGGCTGAGGCGGCGGTGGTGGGGCGGCCCGACCCCATCAAAGGTGAGGGCATTGTGGCCTTTGTAACCCTCAAGACCGGTTTCAGCCCCAGCGCTGAGCTGGCCCAGGAACTCAAGGCCCATGTGGTCAAGGCCATTGGGGCCATTGCCCGCCCCGACGAGATTCGCCTGACCGATGCCCTGCCCAAAACCCGCTCCGGCAAGATTATGCGCCGCCTGCTGCGGCAGGTGGCCTCGGGTGAGGAGATCAAGGGGGATACCAGCACCCTCGAGGATCGGGGGGTGGTGGAGCGGTTGAAATCCACCCCCGCGCAGTAGCTTTTATAAGGGAGCAGGGGTGTATTCCGGCCGTATTGCTTAGGCTTTCAAAGGTGAACGATGCGGCCGGAATGCGCACTGCACAGCAAGCCACCCTTGGCATCGGAAAAAGCCAGGGAGTGCTGTGCACCGGACTCCAAAAGGTCATCCCCTGGAGTCCGGTGATGTTCTGTTGGGATTTGCGCGGGTGGCCCTACTCCTCGTCGGCGCTGGCGACCGCCTCCCGCCGCCCGGCTTTCCACTCCAGCCCGGCCCAGATGAGGCTCTCGAGGTCGCCGTCCAGCACGTTCTCGGGGTCGTGGCGCATCTCGCCGGTGCGGTGGTCTTTGATGTACTGCTTGTCCAGCACGTAGCTCCGGATCTGGCTGCCCCACTCGATAGGCCGTGACTCACCTTTGAGCCGGGCCAGCTCCTCCTGCTTTTTCTTCCACTCGATCTCGAACAGCTTCGAGCGCAGGATGTTCAGGGCCATCTCTTTGTTCTTCTGCTGGCTGCGGGTGACCTGGCACTTCACGAAAATGCCGGTGGGCAGGTGCACCACCCGCACCGCGGAGTCGGTGGTGTTGACCCCCTGGCCGCCCTTGCCCTGCGAGCGCATCACGTCAATGCGCAGGTCTTCGGGGGCAATTTGGATGTCCACCGATTCGTCTACCTCGGGCATCACCTCCACCGCGGCGAAGCTGGTCTGGCGCTTGCCCTGGGCGTTGAAGGGGGAGGGCCGTACCAGGCGGTGCACCCCGGCCTCGGCCGAGAGCAGGCCGTAGGCGTTCTCACCCCGCACGATAAACTGGGCCTGGTCAATTCCGGCCTCGGCGCCGGGTTCTAAGTCCACAAGCTCTAGGCTGAAGCCCTTGCGCTCGGCAAAGCGGGTGTACATGCGGTAGAGCATCTGGGCCCAGTCGCAGGCCTCGGTGCCGCCCGCGCCGGGCTTGATGGTCACAATGGCTGCGTTTTCAGCGTAGGGAAAGCCGAGCAGGGTTTGGTGGTAAAGCTCCTCCAACTCGCGCCCAGCCCGCTCGAGTTCGGGTTGCATCTGCTCCCGCTCCTCGGGCGAAAGCTCCGGCCAGAGTTCCAACAGCCCTTGCAGGTCGGACTCCAGGCGGCGGTAGCCCTCCACCGCTTTGCGCAGCCGGGCTGCTTCCTGCGAGATTTTGCGGGCGTGGGCCGGGTCGTTCCAGAGGCTGGGGTCGTTGATTTGACGGTCTAGTTCCTTCAGGCGGGCTTCTTTACCCGCGATGTCAAAGATACCCCCGAAGGGCCTCGAGCCGGTGTTCTAGGGTCTCTAAATCCATAGCACTTGAGTGTAGGCTTTCTGGGGCCAAACGTCAAACGTGGTTTGACCCGAAGCAACGGCCCCCATCAATCAGCAGCCAGGGCCAGGTCGGGCATTTGCAGGCCGACCTGGGCCCCCAGGCTGCGCAGCCGGTTTTCGATGTCGTCGTAGCCGCGCTCGATGTACTGCATTCCGGTGATATGGCTTTCGCCTTCGGCAGCCAGGGCCGCGATAATCAGACCTCCTCCAGCCCGAATATCGCGGGCCTCAACGGCAGCCCCGGTGAGCTGGCGGCCCTGAATCACCAGGGTGCGGTCTTTTAAGGTGACATCGGCCCCCATGCGGGCCAGCTCGCTGGCGTGGGTGAAGCGGTCGGGGTAGACCCGATCCGAGACCAGCGAGGTGCCGTGCACGGTGGCCAGGTAAGCCGTGGCCGGGGGTTGCAGGTCGGTGACGAAGCCGGGGTATTCACGGGCCTCGAGGTTGAAAGGTTGGGGGTTGGGGGTGGCTTCCAGTCGAATCCAGTCCTGGCCGGTGGTGATGTGGTGGCCCGACTGCGCGAGCTTATCCAGCACCGCGTCCATGTGGAACGGTTCCACGTTGGTCAGGGTGATGGAGCCCCTGGTAGCGGCGGCGGCGAACAGATAGGTGCCGGCCTCAATGCGGTCGGGGATGACGGTGTAGCGCCCCCCCCGCAGACTGGGCTTACCCTTGATGTGCAGGATGCTGCTCCCGATGCCCTTGATCTCGGCCCCCATCATGGTCAGGAAGTTGCACAGATCGACGATCTCAGGCTCCTGCGGGGTGTTTACCAGGACAGCCTCGCCGCCCAGGGCTGCGGCCATCAGGGCCTGCTCGGTACCGCCCAGGGTGGGAAGGTCGTAGACCACCCGACCCGAGGCCGGTTTGCGCCGGCGGGCGGTGTAGGCCAGGCCCTGCTCGGTGATCTCGGTGGTGACCTCGAAGCCCAGCGCACGCAGGGCTTTGATGTGCTGATCGACCGGCCGCTCAGCGAAGTTGCAGCCACCCGGCAGGGGCACGGTACCCTCGCCGGCCCGTGCGGCCAGGGCGCCCAGGACGTTGAAGCTGGCCCGCATCTTGCCGACCAGCTCGAAAGGGGCCTGGGTAGAACGAATTTCGGGTGTGTGCAGGTGCAGGGTACGGCCCTCCCAGGCGTGGCGGGTGCCCAGGTGGCCCAGGAGCTCGAGCAAAACGTCAATATCACGCAGGCGCGGAACCTCTGTGAGGGTAACCGGCTCTGCGGTAAGAATGCTGGCGGCCATTAGCTTGAGCGCCGAGTTTTTGGCCGGAAAAATCCGCAGCTCACCACTAAGGGGAACACCGCCGCGAATAGTTAAGATTCTATTCATACAGGATCGCGTCTCCTGGGTGTGCTCGAGCGTTGTTGTGCATGTTACACATCACACTCACTATGAGCATAGTAAGCCAGAACCGTATTGTCAAGCACAAATGTAACGTGCTAAATTATAGCCAGAAACGCATGCGAGTATTCTACCGTAACCATACTCGTGCAGTGCTTAGACCAACCGGTTATGCCTAAGAAAGAGAAAAAGCGCCTCCAGGTAGTCATCAGCGACGATCAGGACGCCCTCCTGACCAAGCTGGCCTACGAGCTTTCCAGCCCGGAACAACTGGTTTCCAAGTCGGAGGTGGTGCGGCTCGCCATCGAAAAGCTCGCCGACGGGATGGAAGAAGGCCAGCAAAAAGCTGAATTAAAAGCGCTTCTGAAGCGGCTCGAGGAGCAGGAAGAGTAAACCCGCCCGGCGTATTACAGCCCGGTTCTGCTGGGCCGCAGGACGCCTGCTTTGAGCCTGCCCCAGCCCAGGCTGAAGTTTCCAACGGGTGTTTGCAGCGCCACCAGCTTCCAGCCATCGGTGCCTTCCGCTGGGATGGGCTGTCCCAGGGCAAAAGCCAGGGTTCGGGGGTCGTCGCTCGGCAGGAGGAGGGGGTGGTTAACCTCCCCAGGCGTTAGGTAGTGGGCCAGCGGCTGACCTGGCAGAAACCGCCCAGTGTCTTTGCGGTGGCCGGTTCGTGCCTGGCCCAGGTAAAGCCCAGGCGCTGGCGCGCGGAGGCCCTCGAGGTCGGGTAGCCCGGGGGGCAGCAGGTAGAGGTGCCCGGCGCGCTCGAGGAGCTCCCCCTCGAGGGCAATTTGCAGGTGTTCCTCACTCCAGGCCTGCCACAGCGCTCTGGCCTCGCGGGAAGGTGGGGGGATGCGGGCCTGAGGGGGGTGGTTCTCTGCACCATCGATCTTGCGCAGCCTGGCCAAAAAGTGCCCCTCCCCGCGCAGCCGATGGGGCCACAGCCGGGCTGTTCGGGCCAGGGCGGGGAGGCCATCGCCCCAGGCCGGAACCCCGTCGGCAAAAAGAGGGGAGATGCGGGCGTCCTCGAGCGTCCAGCCAGGGGTGCGCAAGAAATCTGCAATGACCTGCTCGTTTTCCTCTGGGGCGAAGGTGCAGGTCGAGTAGACCAGTGTGCCGCCTGGGCGCACCAGGTCAGCGGCGGCGGCCAGCAGGGTCTTTTGTATCCGGGCGGCCCGCGATGGAGCCCCAGGCCCCCAGTGTCGAACCACCTCGGGGTCTTTACGAAACATGCCCTCCCCGGAGCAAGGGGCATCCAGCACCACCCGGTCGAAGTAGGCTCCCCAGGCTTGGGCCAGCTTCTCCACCGGCGCCGAGACCACCGCCAGATTGGCGCCCCAGCGCTCCACGTTTTCCAGCAGCCCGCGCACCCGCTTGCTATCGATTTCGTTGGAGATCAAGAGCCCCCGGCCCTGCATCCGGGCCGCCAGATGGGTGGTTTTACCGCCGGGGGCGGCGGCCAGATCCAGCACCCGCTCACCGGGCTGGGGGTCGGCCAGTACCCCCACGGCCTGGGCCGAGGGCTCCTGGATGTAGTACAGCCCCGCGTAGTAGTACGGATGGGGGCCGGGCCGGGCCTCGGCCGGGTAGTAGAAGCCCTCAGGCGACCAGGGGATGGGCTCGAGGGGCCAGGGGCTGATCTGCCGAAGCTGCTCGGGGCTTAGCTTGAGCGTGTTGACCCGCAGGCCATAGCTGCGGTCGGCCTGGGTAAGGGCCCTCAAAAACTCCGGAAAGGCCTCGCCCAGCAAGTCGGACATTTTGTTCAGAAAGGCTTTGGGCAGCACAACGCTTACAATGCTAACCGATGTCCATTGTAGCGATTGGAACCGATATCGTAGAGCTTGCACGCCTGCGCAAGGTGTGGCAGCGGCACCCCCGGCGGTTTTTGGAACGCCACTTTGTGCCCAGCGAGATCCAGTACTGCCTGGCTAAGCCCGACCCGGTGCCTTCGCTGGCGGTACGGTTTGCGGCGAAGGAGGCCTTTCAGAAATGCTGGCCGGATAGCTTTGGCTGGCTCGAGGTCTGGGTGGAGATGGAAGGGCGCAGACCCCTGCTGCATTTTGCCCCAAAACTCCGAACCCGGATGGAGGCCGAACATCTAAAAGCCCACCTTTCACTTACCCACGAGAGGCACTATGCCCTGGCGATGGTGGTACTGGAAAGAACCTGAACAGTTAGGTGGAGGTAGGGGTGTTGTTTCAGACTGGCTGCAACCCGCGGTCAGACGGGGCTTCCAGCAGCAAAAAATGGTGCCGGGAATGGGACTCGAACCCACACGCCCTTGCGGGCAACGGATTTTAAGTCCGTAGCGTCTACCATTCCGCCATCCCGGCAGACCCGCTCTCTAGTTTAGCCGTTATACGCAATCTGGCAAGATAAATCGCAGCAATACAGCAATGGATACTTTTGTTGAGCCCTGAGACGATTTGTTATCCCAGGTGATACTCATGCGTTACTTATTTATGAGAACAAGCAAAGTACTACTATTGTGTAGCCTCATAAACATACTTTGTGTTGCGGGTAGTGGAGGAAAATTTATGCATATTAGCCGGGTAGTAGAGGAGAAATTTCACATGAAAAGCCGACAAAACCTGAACGAGCCGGTTCTACCCCTACTTTTTGATCAAACCGACACACCTGAACAGGTAGCGTTACTGTAAGACACAAAAAGCTGGAAGGCTTGGCGGCCAGCAGCTAAAAATCATCCATATAGCACTGCTTGGCTCAGTGATTTACCTCCCAGTAAATCTTCCCTTTTATTTGGAAACACTTGCGAGAGGTATGTATGCCTGATTTTATTGGAGCAGTATTGGTGCTGGTCTGCTTTGGATACCTTGTTGCCATCTTTGACGACCTGATTTTCGATGCGGCCTACCTGTTTCGAAGACGCCGTTTTCAGCAGGCCGGTCTTTCGAAGGAGGAACTTGAAAGCGACAACCCCAAGCGCATCGCAGTAATGGTGGCAGCCTGGCAGGAAGCTGGGGTGGTGGCCAAGATGGCGAAGGCCACGTATCGTCTAATGCGTTATCCGGAGGATCGGATCGAGTTTTTTATTGGGGTATACCCCAACGACGAGGCCACGTTGCATGAAGTACGCGAACTGTCCAAGAGCAACCCTCGAGTACATTGCGTAGTTAATCAGAAACCGGGGCCAACTAGCAAAAGCCAGAACCTTAATGAGGTTTTTGCCTTTATCCAAGACCTCGAGAACATCCGGAATCAGGCGTTTGATGTTATTGCTCTACATGACGCAGAGGACGTGATTCACCCTTATGCCTTTCGCTTCTACAGCGCCCTGCTTAGCCGCCATGACATGGTGCAATTGCCGGTGATTGCCATGTTTCCCAGGCTGCCCTGGTGGCGGTGGCTAAACCGCATTGTTTCCGGCACTTATGCCGACGAATTTGCAGAGAGCCACCTTCACCACATGCCGATACGCGAGGGGTTTGGCTTGTTTGTGCCCAGTGCTGGTACCGGCTTCGCTTTGCGACGAGAAGTGGTGAGCTTTTTGGCGGCTGAAGGCCCGGTTTTCCGAGAGGGAAACCTGACCGAGGATTACGACATGTCGTTGCGCTTGTGGCAAAAAGGCTTTCGGGTGCACTTCCACGTGCAGCGGCTCAAGCGCATAGATGATCGAGGCCGGGTTTGCAACGAGGTAGTGGGAATTAAGGAGTACTTTCCTTTTGAAATACCGGCTGCTGTAAAGCAAAAGGCGCGCTGGATTTATGGCATTACCATGCAGAGCCCCAAGGAGACTGGCCTCAAAAGACTGCGCTTAAAGGAACGACTGATACTCTGGCGTGATTGGAAGGGGAAATATACCAACCTGATCCATTTTGTGGGCTATCCACTGGCTTTGTACTCTGTACTGGCCTACTTCCTCGACTGGCCGCATGCAGATCCCCGGTTAATGCTGGTGCTCAGTGGTGGTGTTCTGCTGATCACCCTCGAGCGCCTCCTGATGCGCTTTGCTGCAATCAAATCTGTATATGGGGTAGCCGAAGCACTACAGGCCACCGTGGTGCTGCCATTGTTTCCCTTGAGGTGGTTTGTGGGAAACATCATCAATGCTCTGGCTACTCTGAGGGCCTGGCGTATGTACTTCTGGCCCGCTCGAGGGGCCCGCAAAGGTGCGACCCCAGTTTGGGATAAAACCGAGCGCAAGAGCTATGTGCCTGCTGAGGTGCTTGAGTCTGTTCGCCGTCGCTTGGGGGATGTGCTGCTCTTTTACGGTGATGTAAGCCCCCAAGAGCTGGCTTTAGCCTTGCGCACAAAGCCTTCCGGAGTGCCCTTGGGTGAAATTTTATTGCGCAACCAAACGCTTGATCCCGATCGCCTCAGGCTGCGCATTACCGAGACCCAGGAACGCCTGCAGAACGAATCCAAAGTATCAGCCATTACAGCGAATAAATGACGTATTGCGTTGGATTGGCAAAGGAGCGGTGGTATGAACCTAGCAAAATGGCTCGAGGCGGTCAAGCATTACAGCAAAACTTTGCTTCTGCTGCTCGGCCTGCTGATTTTGGCAGCTTGTGGCAGCTCTCCAAGGCCGAACGTGCAGGACATACAAGACAACCAGGGGGGTGGAGTTAATACGCAGGCAGTCACCCCGGTGCTGATTCTTTATCCTGATGGGCTGGGTACATTTGCTGAATCCGACGGAGTTTCTTTACAAGGTAAGGCCAAAATTGGGTCTGTGCAACTCAAACCAGGCCTGGCCTACGACAGTTCGACACGCCCTAAGAAAAGCGCTAAAGACAAGCGCGGCCAGACGGGGGCACAGGCGCTGGGTGACGTGCAGACCCAGGCCTTCTCCTATCCCGATGCGGCCCAGATCTATGCCATCATGCTGACCAACCTGTTGGGCCGCTACGCCGATGTGGTGGTAACCCGCAAGGCGATTTCTGCCTACACGGCTGGAGAGGCCAACCAGTACTATCGCACCTTTTACATTGGCAGCACTTACGAAGACCCAATTCCGCCCGCGTTCATCTCGGACATCATGGCCGGTGCAAAAGTTACCTGGCTCAACTACAACATCTGGCGTCTGGATAACGCCGCCATCGGGGCCAGCCTGAGCCAGCTCGGCTTGCGCTATGTGGCCTTGTACCCGGAGTATCAGCCGTCTGAGTTTTCGACTGGCTTCAACAGGATTGATTATCGGGGTTATGCTTTCAAAAAATACATCCCGGGCTTGCTGGAAGTGCCTATCGAGATGATGGAGGTGGCCCCCGAGTCTCCCAGCGTGATCGTACACGCCTGGGCCAGAAATAGCGCAGGGCGGCAGATACCTTACGCCTTGCAAAGCGGCAACTTTTGGTACATCGCCGACAATCCCTTCACCTATATTCATGAGCAGGATCGCTATCTGATTTTTGCGGATCTCATTGCGCCCATGATGGGCCGGGACACCACCTGTGCGCCCAGGGCCTTGGCCCGCATGGAAGATTTGAGCCCAAACGACCAGGGCGCTGATCTCAAGCGCATGCTGGATATCATCAACCGGGTAGGAATTCCCTTCCTGGCTACGGCCATACCCCTGTACATCGACAACAACACCACGCCGGTAACTCAAATTCGCTGGACGCAAAACAGCGGGGCCCTCGCCCAGCTTCGCCGCATACCCAGGATTCGCGGCAGAATTTTCCAGCATGGCTACACCCATCAGTTTGAAAATCTGAAGAATCCTTCTGGTATATCGGGTGATGACTGGGAATTCTGGCGGGTGGAGCTGGATGCCAGCGGCAATCGCATTACCAGCACGCCCATACCGGGGATGACCGCCAGCAGTGCGCTGCAGCGCATTCAGACCGGGCGCTCGATTTTGAGCAGCCTGAGCACTGCGCTGTCCAACTTAACCCCCGTTGGCTGGACAACCCCTCATTACGAGGCAGACCCCAGCTACTACGCTACCTTCAACCAGACGTACAACCGGGCTATGGAACGGCGCATCTACCGGGTGGGTTCGGTTATTGCAGGGCAGTTTTTCCCCTATCCAGTGCGCGATGTGAATGGCACCCTGATGCTTCCTGAAAACCTTGGCAGCGTGCAGCCCAACTACCTGCTGCCCATGGTAGAGGAAGCGGCTCGAGCCAACCGGGTGTTGCGTTGCCCCTGGGCGGGCCATTTCTTCCACGCCTACACCATTGACCCAAGTTACACCGGCCCCAATGCCTACTCGGCGGCGCAGTTTGAAAGTTTCCTGGGCTATATTCGCAATACCCTGGGCTACACGTATGTAGACCCCACGGGCGTCACCACGCAGTAGCCGGTGCTGTGGCCCTATGCAACGAATCGGTGCTTTGCTGATCTTGCTGATGCTGGGAGGGTGTTATGACTTCACCCTCCCGCCTGGGCCTGTGAACCCCAAGCCGCCGCTGGTCAGGAGAATAGGGGTGCCCCCCTCTGGTACGCTTTACCACGGTGTGTATCCGGGTCAAAAGGATCGGGAGGAGTACCAGATAACACCTTCCTCGCTGGAGGCCTATGAGCAGGCCGTCAACCGTAGGGTGGCCTGGGTCTATTTTTCCAACGACTGGTTTGCTGGTCGGGATTTTCCTACCGCTACCGCTGAGTGGATTCGGGCGAGGAATGCCGTTCCATATATCCGACTGATGTTGCGCAGTAGCAGCGAGACGTATGTTCCCGAGCCGCTGTACAGTTTGCAGGCGATTCTACGAGGCGACTTTGACCCCGATCTCAGGGCCTGGGGCCGGGCGGCCCAAAATTTTGGCACGCCCCTCTTGGTGGAATGGGGCACCGAGGTCAACGGCCAGTGGTTTTCCTGGAACGGCCGGTGGAATGGCGGGCCTACGCTGGGCCCCGAACGCTTCCGTGAGGCGTATCGCCACATTGTTCAGACCATTCGATCGGTTGGGGCCGACAATTTAACCTGGGTGTGGCACGTGGATGCCTACGATGATCCTGCCGCTGAGTGGAACCGTTTGGAGAATTACTACCCTGGCGACGATGTGGTGGACTGGATTGGTGTTTCTGTTTATGGGGCACAGGAACCGACGGAGAACAATTCCCAAACCTTTGCAGATGGTATGGATGCGGTTATGCCCCGCCTGTTACGGCTGGCGCCGACCAAGCCTGTGGTGGTGGCGGAGTTTGGGGTTACAGCCGGCAACCCGGGTGTGAATGCTGTGCAGTGGGCTGAGGCTGCCCTCACCGATCTGCTGGCCAACCGCTGGCCAGCGGTGCGTGGGTTTTCCTGGTGGAACGAGGCCTTTGATCAAACGGAGATGCGGGTGCAGGTGATTCCTGGTCTGAGGGAAGTGTTTCGTAGCAAACTGGATTCGCCAAAGGTGTTGGATCACCCTTTATGAGCAGGTGCGCCTGGGCGGCCCGGTAGAAGCTGCCCTGGGCGTTGCGCAGAGGTTGATCTGCTTTACGGGAAGCTGTCGCAGCAAACAGCGTTTCTCTGCTTGAGAACCCCTGGTTATTATCTTGACTATGAAAGCAGCTTTTATCGGACTGGGCGCTATGGGGTATCCGCTGGCTGGACATCTGGCAAAACGATACGAGACCCTGGTTTGGAATCGCACCTTTGATAAGGCCCTGGCCCACGCCAAGGCCTATGGCTCCAGGCCAGCCGATCTGAGCGAACTCGGCCAGGCCGATATTCTGTTCACCTGTCTGCCCACTTCCCTCGAGGTTGATGAGATGGCCCACAAGCTACTGCCCTACCTGCGCCCCGGCACGCTTTGGGTGGATCACACCTCGGGCGAGCCCGAGCTGGCCAGGAAGACCGCCCAGGTGCTGCAGGAGAAAGGGGTTTCCTACCTGGATGCCTGCCTGTCAGGTGGCGTGGCCGGTGCGGTTCAGGGCAGGGCCACTGTGATGGCCGGGGGTTCAGCCGAAGATTTTGCCCGTGCCAGGCCGGTCATGGAGGTCTATGCCGCAAAAATTGTGCACGTAGGGCCGCTGGGGTCGGGGCATGCGGTCAAGGCGGTGAATAATGCCTTGCTGGCGGTTAACCTGTGGGCCCTGAGTGAAGGCATGGTGGCCCTGGTCAAGCAAGGGGTGGATGCCAGGCTGGCCCTCGAGGTCATCAACGCCTCCTCGGGCCGCTCCAACGTGAGCGAGAACCTGTTTGGTCAGCGGGTGCTGAGCCGCCAGTTTACCAACACCTTTGCGCTGGGCTTGCTAGCTAAAGATCTGGGTATTTGCGCCAAGGTGCTCGAGGCCGCCGGCACCCCGGCCCCCCTGCTGCGGCAGATGCGGGAGTTTTTCGAGATTGCCAAGCGCGAGGTGGGCAGCACAGACGTGGATCACACCGCTGTGGCCCGGCTGCTCGAGCAGTGGTCGGGGGTTGAAATCAGGTAATCGCAGGGCTGTGTTCCGTTGCGATTTCGCCATGGAAAGTGGTTTATGGCCGCTGCTGATGAGAAATTGGGGGTTCAAACGTAGGGCATTCTCAGATTGAACCCAGTATTGCATCATAAAGTAAAGCATGGAAAAGCTCAGGCTGGGTGGGTTGGGTAAACCGGTTGTGGCCGCCCTGGCGCTGCTGGCTGTGTTTGCTGCGGGTTACGCGATCGGGTTGCGGTCGGCGCCCAGGGCATGGGCGGTGGGGGCCTCTGAACCGCGCTTGGGACAGCCCCGTTGGGTACAGTTTGACCAGCAGCAGCCGCTCCAACCGATGCCCGATCCCCGTGAGCTGATTCCACTTCAGCCGGGGCCGGGGCCCGGCCAGCCGCAGCCCGGGCAGGAGCCGGCTGCGGAGTGTCCCATTCTGATTTACCAGGATGGTCAGCTATACCGCTTTGACCTGCCCGGACAGCCCATGCCGGGGCCCGGAGGCCCGCAGCCAGGGCCCGGTATGCCGGGGGGCTCCCCAGAGCTGATTCCCCTCGAGCCCAACACCCCCTCCCTGCCCAGCCCTCCCCCGCAACCCACCCCCACCCCTCCCGACAGCAATCCGGATCAGAGCATCTAAAACCACCTACCGCACCTCGTGTGTTTGTTTTCTGGAGAGGTTGTTATGAACGAAGCGCCTAAAACCACCCTCGAGCCCCAGGCCGTGATGGATGCCGCCGCCAAGCTGCGCACGCTTTTGCTGGAAGTCAAGAAGGTGATTGTGGGGCAGGATCTGATGCTGGAACGCATGCTGGTGGCGCTGCTGGCGCGGGGCCACATCCTGATCGAGGGGGTGCCGGGGCTGGCTAAAACCCTGGCCATCAAGACCATGGCCGAGGCCATCGGGGCCAGCTTCAAGCGCATCCAGTTCACCCCCGACCTGGTGCCCGCCGATCTAGTAGGCACCCGCATCTACAACCCCAAGGAGGCCAGCTTCGAGGTGGAGCTGGGCCCCATCTTTGCCAACCTGATTCTGGCCGACGAGATTAACCGGGCCCCGGCCAAGATCCAGTCGGCTTTGCTCGAGGCCATGCAGGAGCGCCAGGTCACCATCGGACACGAGACCTTCAAGCTGCCCGACCCCTTTTTGGTACTGGCTACGCAGAACCCCATCGAGTCGGAGGGCACCTACTTCCTGCCCGAGGCCCAGGTAGACCGCTTCATGTTCAAGGTATGGATTGACTACCCCGCCTTCTACGAGGAGATGACGGTGGTGGAGCGGGTTTCTACCAAGTTTGAGCGGGTCAACGAGGTGCTCACCGGCGACGAGCTGCGCCACCTGCAGGCCATGGCCGACCAGGTGCACGTACACCAGGCCGTCACCGAGTACGCCGTGCGGCTGACCCGGGCCACCCGCGACCCCGGCGAGGTGGGCCTTTCGAACCTGAAGAAGTACATCAGCTTTGGGGGTAGCCCACGCGCCAGCGTCAACCTGATTCTGGGGGCCAAGGCCCTGGCCATCGTGCGGGGCCGCGAGTACGCCCTGCCCGAGGATGTGCGCGACCTGGCCCCCGAGGTGCTGCGCCACCGCATCATCCTGTCCTACGAGGCCCTGGCCGACGAGGTGAAGCTCGAGGAGGTGGTGCAGAAGATCATTGCCGCCACCCCCTTGCCCAAGGTGCACATCGGCGATCCCTACCGCGATACCCGGCCCGCCGCCGAGAACCCCTCGGCCTGAGCAGGACGAGTTATGCTGCTGCGACGACCGCGCAAGAGCCAGATCGAAGTCACCCTCGAGGCCGAACCCACGAAGGCCCCACCCCGCCCGCGCGAGCTGCCCACTGAGCTGCTGCGCAGGCTCGAGTTCCGGGTTTTGAAGCGGCTGGACGGGTTTTTGTTTGGCGACTACACCGGCTTTTTCTACGGCCCCAGCCTGGATCTGGCCGAGGTGCGGGAGTACCAGCCCGGCGACGAGGTGCGCCGCATAGACTGGAACGTGACCGCCCGCACCGGCAAAATCCACATCCGGCAGTACCGCGAAGAAAAAGAGGTCACGGTCTGGTTGATTGTCGATCTCTCGGCCTCGATGCGCTTTGGTACCCGGCGGGTGCTCAAGCTCGAGGAGGCCCTGGAGTTTGTGGGCACCGCGGCGGCCATTGCGGGGCGGCACGGCGACAAGGTGGGCGCTATAGGTTTTTCGGAAGCTGGGATGCGGATCGTACCGCCCGGTACGGGCCGGCGGCAGGCGCTGCGGATTCTACACGAGCTGTACGGACTGGTGGCCGCACACCAGGGGGCTGTTCCCGGCTCAAAACAGCGGGCAAAGCCGGTAGAACAACCCAGTCCTGCCGGTGGCTCGCTGGAACAGGCGCTCGAGCACGCGGCCAAAACCCTCAAGCGCCGGGTTCTGCTGTTTGTGGTCTCCGACTTTCTCAGTCAAAACCCCGAGCAGGAGCCCCTTTGGGCTTCTGGCCTGCGGCGGCTGGCCTATCGCCATGATGTGGTGGCGGTGCGCATCTTCGACCCTGCCGAAAAAGAGCTGCCCAACGCGGGCGAGCTACGCCTGCGCGACCTCGAGAGCGGTGAGGAGATCTGGATTGATACCAGCGACCCCAGGGTGCGCCGGGCCCATGCGGCTTTGGTGCAGGCCCGCGAAGCTATGCTCGAGCGCACCCTGCGGGCGGCCCAGGTGGATGCGCTGCACCTGTCTACCGCCCAGGAAATTGTGGAGCCGCTCCTCAAGTTCACCTTGCGCAGAAGGGGGCGAAGATGAGCTTTACCTGGCCTGCTTTCTTGTGGCTGCTGCTGCTAATTCCTGCGTTTATTGGGTTCCTGGCCTGGGTCAACCGGCGACGGGAACGCACCGCCGAGGCTTTCGCCGACGCGCATTTGTTGGGTAGCGTGGTGCGCCGGCCGCCCAAGGCCCACGTGCGCTGGCCTTTGGCGCTGCAGTTGCTGGCCCTGTGCTTGCTGCTGCTTGCCGCGGCCCGTCCGGTGGCCAGTCCCCCCTTGCCGACCAATAAGGCGGCCATTGTGCTGGCAGTGGATACCTCGCGCTCCATGCTGGCCACCGACCTCAATCCCAACCGATTGGAGGCCGCCAAGGCCACCGCCCGCAAGTTTATCGAGCTGGCCCCGCCCACCACCCAGATTGGCCTGGTCAGCTTCTCCGACTCGGCCTCGGCTTTGGTGATGCCCACCACCGACCGCCAGAAGCTGCTGGAAGCCATCGAGCGGCTCAAGCCAGCCCAGAACACCTCCATCGAGAATGCCATCATCACCGGGGTGCGGATGCTGCCGGGGCGCAACACCCTCAGACCCCCTGCCGAGCTACAACCCCCCGGTCTGAGCCAGCCTGACCCCTTGCAGGGCATCCCCGATCTGCCGCTGCCCCAGCAGGCCCAGCCCCCGGCCAACCTGCCGCCGGGCAGCCTGGTGATTCTGTCGGACGGGGCCTCCAACGTGAGCAGCAATCCCACGCTGCCCACCCGCACCACCCTCGAGGTCGCGGCCCGCTTTGCCAAAAACGCCAACGTGAGGCTGTACACCTTCCCCATGGGACAGCCTGGCGGTGCGGTGACCCAGATTGAAGGGCGGCACTACTACATCCCTTTTGAACCCAGGAACCTCGAGCAGCTCGCCCAGGCCACCGGGGGGAAAAACACCTACCCACCCACCGAGGAGGCCCTCCGGGCGATTGTTAAGGAACTGGGGGTGGTCATCCGCTGGGAGGGTACCAAGACCGAGGTTTCCTCGCTGCTCTCGGCCCTGGCCGCCGCGCTGATGATTCTGGCGGCCGGGCTGAGCCTGCGCTGGCAGCGCCGGGTGCCGTAGGGGTTTGTAGCCATGGGCTTTCTCGCACCCTGGAACCTGTGGGCCCTGCTGGGTCTGGTGGCCCTGGGTGTGCTGTACTGGCGATGGCGGCAGGGGCGCTCGAGCGGCCATGTCTGGTATCCGGGGATAGGCCCCATGGCTGGCACGAACCAGCAGAACATCTGGTTTTACCTGCCCCTGATCGGCTTTTTCCTGGCCCTGGCTGCGGCCCTTCTCGCCACCGCCCGCCCCACCCTCCGGCTGATGATGCCCGAGAACCTGGCCGGGGTGATTCTGGCGATTGAAAACGGCTGGTCTATGCGCCAGACCGATATCGCCCCCAACCGCATGGTAGCCACCCAGATGGCCGCCAAGGCCCTGGTGGATAAACTCCCCAGGCACATCAAGGTGGGGGTGGTGACCTTTTCCGGCTATGGAACCTTGCTGCTGCCGCCTACCACCGATCGCAAGGCCATTCGCCAGGCTATTGATAACCTCGACCTGGGTGGGGGCTTCTCCTTTACCTACGGACTGCTGGCCGCCCTGGAGGCCCTCCCCCAAACCCCTCCCGAGGGCTCGAGGCCCGGGGTGATTGTGCTGTTTTCGCACGGTCACGACGTTTCTGGCAACGACCCGCTCAAAATCGCCGATCAGGCCCTCGAGCGCGGCATCCAGGTACACGCCATCGGGGTGGGCACCCACGGTCACAACTTCGACGAGGAGATGCTCAAAAAAGTAGCCGACCGAACCGGGGGCCGCTACTACCCCATCTTTTCGGCCAGCGACCTGAGCAAAGCCCATGCCGACCTGGGGCGGGTGCTGGCCTGGCGCCCCCAGACCACCGAGGTTAGCGGCCTTTTGAGCTTACTGGCTGCGCTGTTGCTGGGCTTTAGCCTGGGGTTGTCGGCCTGGCGGCGACGGGTGATCTGAATGAGCTTGCTGTGGCCCTGGGCGCTGGCGCTGTTGCTGCTGGTTTCCCTGCTGGTCTGGCTGTACGGGCGTGCTTTGCGGCCGCCCTCCGAGCTGGTGGTGCTGCACCCCGACGCGGGAGCGCTGGCCCGCTCTCGGAAAGCTCTTGGCGGATGGCAGCACCTCCCGGCTGGGCTGTATCTGCTGGCCTTGCTGGCAGCGGTGCTGGCCCTGGCCCGGCCCTCCCTGCCGGTGTGGCAGGCTGATCCCAAGGCGGCGGTGGTGCTGGCGGTGGATATCAGCCTCTCGATGCAGGCCACCGATGTGCAGCCCAGCCGCTTTGAGGCGGCCCGGGCGGCCCTGCGCACCTTCATCCGTGAGCTACCGGAGGGTTTGCGGCTGGCCCTGGTCACCTTTGCGCGGGATGCCCATCTGGTGGTGCCCCTCACCACCGACCGGGGGCGCTTGCTGGAGGCAGTGGATTTTTTGCAGTTGAACCTGGGCACGGCCATCGGCGATGCCATCCTGGAGAGCATCCAGGCCCTGCCCCCCCTTTCCGAGCGCGCCGAAGACCCCGACCCCAGGCGGCTGGCGACCATCATCCTGCTTACCGATGGGCGGAGTCTGGGTGGGGTTGACCCGGTGGTGGCGGCCCAGGAGGCGGCCCGCCAGCAGATCCGGGTGCACACCATCGGCATTGGCCGTACCACCAGCGGCCCGGTGCCGGGTCTGCCCGAGGTATACGCGCAGGCCGCGCTCTTCGACGAGGAGACCCTCAAAGAGGTGGCCCGGGTGGGCGATGGGCAGTACTTTTATGTCGATTCGGCGGAAAAGCTCAAAGAGGCCTACCGCGACCTGACCCGCCCGCTGCTGTGGCGCATCCGCCAGGACGAGGTCACGGCAATTTTTGCCTTGCTCTCGGCCGCGCTGCTGCTACTCAGCCTGGGGATAGCCCAGATGCGGCGCCGGGTGGCGTAATTCAGGCCTCGGCGCTGCTGCCGGCCATTGAGCCCTGGCGCATGAGGGTCTGGGCCAGCTCGAGCCGGGCGATAAGGGAAGGGGCCTCGAGCAAAGCCTGCCGATCCAGCGCCGAGACCCGCAGGTTCACGCACAGAAAAGAGGCCTGGTAAAGGGGGTCGTCGGGCAGGTTGGCGATGGCCTCTTCCAGGGCGCTGGGGTCGGCGAACCCAGCCATGTAGCTGCGGAAAGCCTCCATGGCATCCCAGGCCACCACGATCTCCTCGCTGCGGGCGCTGCGCTCGAGGGGCCAGGGGATGTCCAGGGTGGTCTGGTACAGGTTCTTTTCAAAAACCCCCACCCCCTCCACCCGGCAGCGCTCCCCACCCCGGCAGACGATGTTGAAGGTGCCGTCGGGGTTTTCCGAGGCCGCCAGTAAGTCCACATACCCCCCCACCGCCCGGAAGCCCTGCGCGGTAGCCAGGGTAATCACAAAGCGCCGCTGGTCTTCGCCCTGGGCCAGCAAGTCCCGCACCATCTGCTTGTAGCGCTCCTCGAAGATGTACAGCGGAATCAGCAGCCCTGGAAAAACCACGGTCTCGGGCAGGGGGAAGAGGGGGAGGCGCTTCACGGTATCAGGTTAAGGGGTACAGACGGCGGTGTGCAAAGGTGTTGCTTCACTTATGCTGTTCCTGCCAGCGCGCCTGCAGCTTCTCGAAAATTCGCAGCAGCTTGGCCCTGGGCAGGATCACCTGCTCGGTGTAGCCCACCCCAATCTGGTCGCCCAGCTCGTTCCAGGCGGTGCACTGGGCGTGCACCCGGTTGCCTTCGGTGCGCAGGTGCTCGGCCACAATGCGCACCTTCATGCCGGGCAGGGCCGAGGCCAGGTGATCCACGCTCACCTTGGAGCCGATGCCCTCCTCGCCCTCTTCTAAGAAAGGCAGGATGATCTTGCGCCCGGCCAGTTCCATGTGTTTGGCCATCCAGTAAGTGGCGTAGACCGGGTGCAGCTTGCCCAGTTGGGGGTCGTCGGGGTGCTCGAAGTCCACGGTCATCTCTTCGGTGACAGTGGTCTCGAAGCTGGCCTGATAGCCGGGGGGAATGGGTTTCATAGACTGGGTGTTAGCGCAGCTTGCGCAGGTCGGCCACCCGCTTGAGCTTGCCGCCCTCGCTGCGGGGGGCCGTGCCGGGGTTGATGAGCGAGACCTTCACCGAGAGGCCCACGTTGTCCTTGATTTTCCGGGCCACTTTCTCGCGCAGGTGGGCCAGCCGCTGGTCGGCCTCAATAACCTCGTCGGAAAGCACCTTCTGCCCGATTTCACGGAAGAAGGGTTCGGCGACCTCGAGCTTCAGCTCCAGCTCGTCCATGGGGCCCTCGCGGGTGAGCACAATCTGGTAGTGCGGCACCACCTCGGGAATCTCCTTGAGCACCGCCTCGATCTGGGTAGGGTAGACGTTCACCCCCCGCACGATCAGCATATCGTCGGTGCGGCCCCGGATCTGGGCCATGCGGGCGTGGGTGCGACCCGAGGGGCCGGGCTCGCGGGTGATGTAGGTCAGGTCGCCCGTCCAGTAGCGCAGGATGGGCATGGCCTTCTTGGTCAGGGTGGTGAAGACCAGCACCCCCACCTCGCCGTCGGGCAGGGGGTCGCCGGTCTCGGGGTCTACTACCTCGGGGTAGAAGTGGTCTTCCCAGATGTAGCTGAGCCCTTCGCGCTCGTTCACGTCCTCGTTGGAAACCCCCGGCCCGATGATCTCCGAGAGGCCGTAGATGTTGGTGGCCCTGACCCCCAGCCCCTCGTCCACGCTCTGGCGGATGGCCTCGGTCCAGGGTTCGGCCCCCAGGATGGCGTACTGCAGGCTGATCTCCTCGGGCGTGATACCGCGCTTTTTGAACTCCTCGGCCAGGGTCTGGGCATAGGAGGGGGTGCAGGCGATCATCTCGGGCTTGAAGTCCTGAATGAGCATGATCTGTCGGTCGGTCATGCCGCCCGAGATGGGCACCACCACCATGCCCAGCTTTTCTGCACCGCCGTGCAGGCCCAGCCCGCCGGTAAAAAGCCCGTAGCCGTAGGCGTTGTGCAGCATCATGCCGGGCCGGCCCCCTGCGGCCGCCAGCGAGCGGGCCACCACCTCGGCGAAAATCTCCAGGTCGCCTTTGGTATAACCCACCACGGTGGGCTTGCCGGTGGTGCCGCTGGAGGCGTGGATGCGGGCGAGCTCTTGGCGGGGTACGGCAAACATCCCGAAGGGGTAGGTGTCGCGCAGGTCTTTTTTCTTGGTGAAGGGCAGCTTGTGCAAATCCTCTACGCCCCGGATGTCGCTGGGTTTGAGCCCCTTCTCGTCCAGGGCCTGCCGGTAGAAGGGCACCCGCTCGTACACATAAGCGACCTGCTCGCGCAAGCGCTGGTTTTGCAGTTCGGTGAGCTTGGGGCGGGGAAGGGTCTCGAGTTCGGGCTGGAACATGGGCATAGGCACCTCGAGGTCTGTGGGCTTCAGAACGACAGTTTACACCTGTGGCAGGGTTGTGCTTTGGTGAACCGGCGGATCGAAGCTCAGCTCATAGCGCGGTCATCCCCCCGTCCACGGCCAAGACCTGCCCGGTTACGTAGTCCGAGGCCGGGCTGCACAGGTACAGGGCGGCGGCGGCCAGCTCGCCGGTTTTCCCGATGCGGCCCAGCGGTGTGCGCTCGCGCACGAGCTGCTCGGTGCGGGCCAGCAGTTTTTCGGTCATGCGGGTGGGGAAGAAGCCCGGCGCCAGGGCGTTCACGCGGATGCCAAAGGGCCCCCACTTGACCGCCAGATCGCGCGTCAGGGCGATGAGCGCGCCTTTGGAGGCCGAGTAGGCGGCGGCGTCCATCACCTCGCTGGGGCTGCCGGCCAGGCCCGCGACCGAGGCAATGTTGAGGATTTTGCCGTAGCCGCGGGCTTTCATGCCGCGGGCGGCAATCCTCGAGGCCAGAAAAGCCCCGGTTACATTGATGTCCAGCACCTCGCGGATCTTCTCCACCGGTACCTCCAGGGCGTCCTGGCCCCAGGTCACCCCGGCGGCGTTGACCAGGACCTCCACCGGGCCCACCCGGGCAAAAGCGGCCTCGAGGCTCGCTTCGTCCTGCACGTTGCCCACAATGGGTATCGCATCGGGGATGAGCTTCAGGGCCTCTGCAAAGAAGCTTTCGCGCCGGGCCAGCAGGGCCACCCGGGCCCCGGCCTCGCGCAGGCCGCAGGCAATCTCCAGGCCCAGGCCCCGCGAGCCCCCGGTCACCAGGGCGGTTTTGCCCTGGAGGTTGAACTGCTCGAGCACCCTCATACCCGCTCCACCACCATGGCGATGCCCTGTCCCACCCCAATGCACATGGTAGCCAGGCCAAACTGCACCTGGCGGCGCTGCATCTCGTGCACCAGATTGGTCAGGATGCGGGCCCCCGAGCAGCCCAGGGGGTGGCCGATGGCGATGGCCCCGCCGTTGACGTTCAGGCGCTCATCCTCGGGCTCGAGGCCCCACTCCTGCAGCACGGCCAGGCTCTGGGCGGCAAAGGCCTCGTTCAGCTCAATCAGGCCGATGTCTTGCAGGGTGAGGCCAGCCCGCTGCAGGGCTTTTTGGGTTGCGGGCACCGGCCCGATGCCCATAATGCGCGGCTCCACCCCCGCCACCGCGATGGCCCGCACCCGGGCCATGGGCTTGAGCCCGTGGGCCCTGGCGTAGGCGTCGGCCACCAGCAAAACGGCTGCGGCCCCGTCGTTGAGCGAAGAGGAGTTGCCGGCGGTCACGCTGCCCCCGGCCCGGAAGACCGGCCTGAGCTGGGCCAGGGCCTCGAGGCTGGTGTCGGCCCGGGGGCCCTCGTCGGTTTGCACCAGGGTGGTATTTCCTTTGCGGTCTTTGACCTCCACCGGCACCATCTGGCTGGCGTAGGCCCCGCTCTGCTGGGCCCGGATGGCTTTCTGATGCGAGTGCAGGGCAAACCGATCCTGGGCCTCGCGGCTAATTTTGTACTGCTCGGCCAGGTTTTCGGCGGTCTCGCCCATGGCCTCGGTGCCGTAGAGCTCCTTCATCCGGGGGTTCACCAGCCGCCAGCCCAGGGTGGTGTCGTAGAGGGTGACGTTGCCGGTGGCGAAGCCCTTTTCGGCCTTGGGCATCACCCAGGGCGCGCGGCTCATGCTCTCCACCCCGCCCCCCAGGTACACCTGGCCCTCCCCGGCCCAGATGGCCCGCGCGGCGCTGGCTACGGCGTCCAGCCCGCTCCCGCACAGGCGGTTGACGGTGGAGCCCCCCACGCTGATGGGCAGCCCGGCCAGCAGCAGGGACATGCGGGCCACGTTGCGGTTGTCCTCGCCGGCCTGGTTGGCACAGCCCATATACACGTCCTCTACGTCGCTACCGGGGATGCCGGTGCGCTCCAGCAGGGCCTTGAGCGGGATGGCCCCCAGATCGTCGGGGCGCACCGAGGAAAGGGCGCCCCCATGCTTGCCGACCGGTGTGCGAACAGCGTCCAGAATGTAGGCTTCCATGGTCATAAGGTGTTTTATCCTATCGGGGTCGTATCCACAAGCGCCTTTTGCGAACAGGCTAACCTTCGGCAAAGCGGAAGACCGTGCCGGTAAAGAGGGCTACCACGCGCCCATTGCTGCGAACCTCGATGCGGTAGGTGGCGGTGCGCCGGCCCAGGTGCTCCTCGAGGGCGTGGGCCTCGAGGTGCTCACCAGCCTGCACGGCCTTGAAGTACTGCATCTGGGTGGTGAGGGCCACCGCGGCGGTGCCGTGCGAGTTGGAGGCTAGGGCAAAAGCCGCGTCGGCCAGGCTGTACAGGAAGCCGCCGTGGCAGGCCCCGTGGATGTTGAGGTGCTCAGGCCTGACCTGCGCGGCCACCACGGCCCGGCCAGGCTCCACCAGCCGGGTTTCCAGGCCCAAAAGCTGCATGTAGGGGTCGGTGAGGGTGTGCATGATCAGACTTCGGTCTTGGTGCGGATGCCCAGGTAGGACTCGATCACCCGCGGGTCGTGTAGCAAGTCCTGGCCGCGGCCTTCCATCACCAGCTCGCCGGCCTCGAGCACGTACCCCCGGTCGGCCAGCTTGAGGGCCATGCGGGCGTTCTGCTCCACCACCAGGATGGGGGTGCCCTGGGCTTTGAGCTCGCCCAGGATGTGAAAAATCTCCTGCACGATCAGGGGGGCCAGCCCCAGGCTGGGCTCGTCCAGCAGCAGCAGCTTGGGTCGGGCCATCAGGGCCCGCCCAATTGCCAGCATCTGCTGCTCGCCCCCGGACATGGTGCCGGCCAGCTGCTTGCGCCGCTCGCGCAGGCGAGGAAAAAGGGTATAGACGCGCTCGAGGTCTTCCCGGATGCCTTTCTCGCGGCGCTGGAAGCGGGTAAAGGCCCCCAGCAGCAGGTTGTCCTCTACCTCCATCGAGGCGAAGAGTTCCCGCTTCTCGGGCACCATCACCAGGCCCTGGGCGGCCAGGGCTTCCGGGCTGCGCTGGCCTTGGGCCTGCCCCTGGTAGCGCACCGTGCCGCTGGCGCTCACCAGCCCCACAATCCCCTTGAGGGTGCTGCTCTTGCCGGCCCCGTTGGGGCCGATGAGGGTGATGGCCTCGCCCGCCCCTACCGTGAGGGACAGGTTGCGCACGGCCTCCACGGCCCCGTAGCGCACGGTGAGGTTTTGCACTTCCAGCACGCTCATGCGGCCTCCCCCAGGTAGGCCTCGATCACCCTGGGATTGCGCTGTACTTCGGCAGGGGTGCCTTCGGCCAGCTTTTCCCCATAATGCATCACCACCACCCGGTCTACCAGCCCCATCACCAGATCCATGTCGTGGTCTACCAGAAGCACCGTCACCCCTTCGTTCACCAGCTTGCGAATCAGGGCGGCAAACTGGCGCTTCTCGCCTGCCCGCAACCCCGCCGCTGGCTCGTCCAGGAGCAGCACCTCGGGCCCCGAGGCCAGGGCGCGGGCAATCTCCAGCAGCCTGAGCTGACCGATGGCCAGCCCATCGGCTTTTTGGTGGGCCAGATGGGCCAGGCCCACCCGCTCCAGCGCCCGGTAGGCCTCGGCCAGGGCCGCCGCCTCCTCGGCCCGGTTGAGCCCCAACATGGAGGCCAGCAGGCCCCGCTGGGTGCGGGCGTAGGTGCCCAGGGCGGCGTTTTCCAGCACGGTCATCTCGGGGAAGAGGTGGGGGTGCTGGAAGGTACGGGCAATCCCCAGCCGGTGCACCTCGTAGGGCATCCGGCCCGCGAGGGGCTGGCCCTTGAAGCGCACCGTGCCTTGGCTGGGCGCATAGACCGAGGTAATCATGTTGAAGCAGGTGGACTTGCCGGCCCCGTTGGGGCCAATCAGGGCCAGAATCTCGCCCCTGCGGAGCTGAAAACTCATGCCGTTGACCGCCAGCAGACCGCCGAAGCTTTTGCTCAGGTTGTCAACCTCGAGCACCACCTCACCCGGCTTTCCCACAACCAGCCGGCCCGGCAGGCCGCTGCCAGCAGGGTTTTGCGGGCGGGCTTTGGGTAGGTAGCGCTCGAGGAAGGGCCACAGCCCTTTGGGGGCAAACATCAGAATGAGCACCAGAATCAGGCCATAGGCGATGATCTCGTAGTTGCCGGTGCGGCCGAAAATGCGCGGCAGCAGGCCCTTGAGCACCTCCTCGAGGCCCGTCACCAGCCCCGAGCCCAGAATGACCCCCGGGATGCTGCCCACGCCCCCGGCCACCGCCGCAATCAGGTACTTGATGGAGGCGTCCAGGCTGAAGGGGGTGGGGTTGATAAACTTCTGGTAATGCACATAAAGCCAGCCGGCCACACCGGCGTAGATGGCCGAGAGCACGAAGACCTGTAGCTTGAGCACCGCCGGATTCACCCCAAAGCTGGCCGCGGCAATGGCATCCCCCTTGGAAGCCCGCATGGCCCGCCCGATGCGGCTGTTGGTCAGGTTCCAGGCCGTCCAGGCCCCCAGCAGTACGAAAAACCAGGCCAGGTAAAAGTAGCTTCTGCTGTCGTTCAAACTCCAGCCAAACACCGAGACGGAGGGAATGCCGCGCAGGCCGGTATGCCCGCCGGTAAGCTCAATCCAGCTCCCCATCACGATGTACAGGGCCATACACCAGGCGATGGTGGAGAGGGGCAGGTAGTGGCCTTTGAGCCGGGCGGTGATGCCGCCCAGCACCACCGCGCCCACCACCGCCGCCAGCACCCCCAGCGGCAGGGTCAGCCAGGGGTTCAGGCCCTGGCCAATGGTCAGGAGGGCGCTGGTGTAGGCGGCCAGCCCCATGAAGGCCGCCTGGCCGAAACTGGTCATGCCCGATAGGCCGGTGAGCAGGTACAGCCCCAGCGCGACCAGGGCGCCAAAGGCGATGTAGTTGCCCACCGTCAGGTAAAACGAGGACGGGGGTAGCAAGAGCGGCAGCAAGAGCAGCAGTCCAACGGCCACCAGGGTGATGGGGGATAGCTGAAGCCTCATCAGTCCTCCTCCCCCAGCTCGTGGCTTTGCAGGCTGCGCCACAAGAGGATGGGCAGCAGCAGGGCAAACACGATGGCATCTTTATAGGCGCTGGCCTGGAACGAGGCCCAGGACTCCATGGCCCCCACCAGCAAAGCCCCCACCACCGCCAGCGGATAGCTAATCAGGCCGCCCAGAATGCCGGCCACAAAGCCCTTGAGCCCCAGCAAGAAGCCCTGGAAGTAGGCTGGGGAGATGAGGGGGGCCAGCAGCAACCCGCTCACACCGGCGATGAGGGTGGCAATGCCAAAGGAAACATAGCCGGCCTGGCTGGGGCTGATGCCCAGGAGCCGGGCCCCGTAGCGGTTGACCGCGCAGGCCCGCAGGGCCTTGCCGTAGATGCTTTTGGTGAAAAACAGAAACAGGCCCACCATGGCTAAAAGCGCAAAACCGTAGACCAGGAAGGCCTGGTTGTTGACCGGTACCAGCCCAATGGTGGTCTGCCCCCCCAGGATGGGGGGTAGGCGGAACTGTTCGGGGCCAAAAAACACCAGCCCCAGGCCCATAAAAGCAAAGTGCAGCCCCACCGCAATAATCAGGTAGGTGAGCACGCTGGCATTCTTGGCGGGTTCAAAGAAAAGCCGGTAGGAGGCGGGGCCAATCGGCAGCACCACCAGGAGGGCCAGCAGCCAGCCCAGCCACAGCGGCACCCCCTGGGCCCCCCACCAGGCCAGGCCCAGCACCCCCAGCGCACTCAAAGCCAACCAACCGGCCCGTCTAAGGTTTTTTCGGTCTAAAATGGCCCACCATAGCAGCATGGTCGCCGCCAGCCAGGCCGTGCCGGGAATCTGGCCCTGCAGGTTCAGCCCGCTCACCTCGGGGGGGAGAAACCACACATAGGTGAGGGGGGCATAGACCAAAAACTCCCCCAATGGAACCAGAATCACCCGGGTTACCGCAAAGACCAGCACCAGCGAGAGCGCCAGCAGCGCGTAGATGGTGCCGTTTTGCAGGGCATCGGCGGTGAGAAAAGAGACAATCGTCCAGTCCATAAAGCTCGGGTGGCCGGTGGCCAATAGCCTGGGCTACCAGCTACTGGCCACCGCCATCTGCCTCCTACCTAAAGGTTCGCAGCAGCCTCCAGTCCAGCTTCCCGGCCGGTGTCTTAACGACCTCGACCATCACCGCGGCTTCGTTGAAGCGCAGGCCCAGGTGGTCGGTGGGGGACATGTTGAAGATACCGTGGGTGCCCACCACATTGCGGGTGGCCTCGAGCTCGTCGCGCAGCACCCGGCGGAAGGCGGCCAGGTTGGTGGGCTGTTCGCGGCGCAGCGCGCGCTCGAGGGCCGGGCGCAAAATAGCCCAGGCATCGTAGGCGTGGCCGCCAAAGGTGGAGTAGCTGCCGATGCCGAAGCGGGCCTCGTACTGCTGTACGTAGTTGGTAGCCACCTGCCGGTTGGGGAAGTCGGGGGGGAGCTGGTCGAAGACCAGCACCGGGCCGGCGGGCAGGCGGGTGCCGATCAGCACATCGCCGCCCACCCGCAGGAAGTCGGGGTTGGCCACGCCGTGGGTCTGGTAGATGAGGCCCCGGTAGCCGCGCTCGCGCAGGGTGCGCTGGGGCAGCACCGGCGCGGTGCCCGAGCCGCCGATCAGCACCGCATCGGGGTTGCGGGCCAGGATGCGCAGCACCTGACCGGCCACCGAGGTGTCGGTGCGGGCAAAGCGCTCGGAGGCTACCACCTGAATGCCGGCCTCGCGGGCCGCTGCCTCGAAGGCCCGGGCCCAGCCCTCGCCGTAGGCGTCGTTAAAGCCGATGTAGGCTGCGGTCTTGACCCCGGAAGCGGCCATGTCCCGCACGATGGGCTGGCTCATCTGCTGCTCGGTCTGGGGGGTTTTGAAGACCCAGCGCCGCTTTTCATCCACCGGGAAGACGATCTCGAGGTTGGCTGCCAGGGAGATTTTGGGCACACCGGCCTCGGCCACGGGGTCAATCATGCCCAGGCTGGCCGGGGTGGTGGTGGTGCCGATAATCGCCAGCACCTGGTCTTCCTGGATCAGGCGTCGGGTGGCCCGCACCGCCTGGGTGGTGTCCGAGGCGTCGTCCAGAATGATGAACTGCACCGGACGGCCCGCCACCCCACCCCGGCGGTTGACCTGCTCTTCCAGGAGCACCAGGGTGTTGCGCTCGGGGATGCCCAGGCTGGCGGCGGGGCCGGTGGCCGAGACCACCACCCCGATCTTCAGGGGGGCCTGCTGGGCCAGGCCCAGCCCCAGTCCAAGGGCCAGAAGTCCTATCAACGCTCGCTTCATCTTGCCTCCTTTACACCGCTTTTTTGCCAATCTCCCTCAGCGCCCGCGGCCAAGGATAGATTTCCGAACGATTCCAAACCCGCTGCTACCATCCGGCGTAGCAGGGGGTGCGGGCGGTAGCGATCCTCGCCTAGCTCGGCGTGAAGCCCTTCCAGGGCCCGCAGCACCGGCTTGAGCCAGAGCCGCTCGGCCCATTCCAGGGGCCCCAGCGGGTAGCCCGTGCCCAGCCGCATGGCGCGGTTCAGATCGGCGGGGCCGGCCACGCCTTCGGCCAGGGCCGAGACGGCCTCGTTGATGAGCAGGGCCAGGATGCGGAAGCCCACCCCACCGGGCTGGTCGGGGAGTACCAGGGCGTGGTGGCCGTGGGCGTGGAAGTAGGCCTGGGCCAGCTCGAGGGCCTCGCTGGCCCCGCTCAGGGGTGCGAAAAGCTCGACGATGGCTTTTTCCCCGATGGGCGGCACCAGGCTAAAGCCGGCCACCGGGCGTCCTTTGAACTCGGCCTGCACGCTGCTGACCGAGTGTGCCCAGACCAGCGAGACCACCGGCAGATTCTCGAAAAAGTCGTGCTTGCGCTCGAGCTTGACCCGGCAGTCCAGCACAAACCGGGCCTCGGCGGGGTTTTCGGTGTGACGGAAGCGGGCCCGGAGCGCCTGGGCCAGCGGGTTGGGCCCGACAATCAGGGGAAGGGGAATTCCTTGGGTCTGCACCGGGGGCGGGGCGGGCGGTTTGGGCGGGCCGGGGGGGTAGGTGTACCAGCCCTGGCCGGTTTTGCGGCCCAGCATCCCCGCGGCCACCCGCTGGTACTGCAACGGGTGGGGCCGGTAGCGGGGCTCGCCGTAGAAAGCCTGATAGACCGAGGTCGAGGCGGCGTAGTTGACATCCAGCCCGATCAAGTCCATCAGCTCAAAGGGCCCCATGGGGAAGCCCAGGCCGCGCAGAATCCAGTCTATGTGCTCTTTGGCGATGCCCTCGCCGTGCAGCCTCAGGGCCTCACCGTAAAAGGGCCGGGCCACCCGGTTCACCAGAAAGCCGGGGGCGTCCACCACCTGCACGGGCTCCTTGCCCCAGCTTCGCATCAGCTCCAGCGCGCGCTCCAGCAGCGCCGGGGCGGTCTGTAGCCCCCCCACCACCTCCACCAGCTTCATGCGCTGGGCGGGGTTGAAGAAGTGTAGCCCCAGCACCCGCTCGGGGTGCTTGACCCTGGCGGCGATGGCCGAGATGGAAAAGGTCGAGGTGTTGCTGGCCAGGGTGTTGTTCGGGTTGAGTTCGCCCAGCTGGCCCAGCAGCTCTTGCTTGAGCTCGAGCTGCTCCGGCGCTGCTTCGATAACCCAGGCGGCCTTCGCACACTCCTCCAGCGATTGGGTGGGTTGTATGCGGGCCAGAACCTCGTCCGGCGTGCCCGCCAGGCGGCCCTGCTCGGCCAGCTTTTGCAGGTCAGCGCGAATATCGGCCAGGGCGCGCTCGAGGGCGGCCTCGAGGGGGTCGTAGAGCCAGACCGCATGGCCGGCCAAAGCCGCCACCTCGGCGATGCCCCGACCCATCGTGCCTGCCCCCAGTATTGCTACCGTTTCCTTCACCAAGCCTCCCTCAACCAAACAAACACTCGTTTGTTTAACCTTGTGTTGGGCGACAGTCTAGAATCTACAAACCACCTTACCCAAATCAGGCACTGCAGTTATGTTTAGAGCATGAACCGCCGTGCTTACCCATCGGACGTCCGTGATGAGGAATGGGCTCTGGTGCTGCCCTATTT
>Ga0116210_1000109_pt1 | contig 82579 bp, 71 predicted proteins | sample TshhotsprinmetaG_FD_94483 | JGI IMG/M metagenome (GOLD analysis project Ga0116210, IMG submission 94483) | Hot spring microbial communities from South Africa to study Microbial Dark Matter (Phase II) - Tshipise hot spring metaG | ecosystem: Environmental > Aquatic > Thermal springs > Hot... | reverse complement strand
GGCCGGGTGCGGTGCAGCCTTTGAGGCATGTCGCTGGGCGAACGCGAAGAAGCTGACGGTCGTTATGGTCGATAAGGCCGCAACGGATCGGAGCGGCGCCGTCGCGATGGGCCTCTCCGCTATCAACACCTATGTGGGCGAGAACAAGGTCACCGATTATGTGAAGTACGTGAGGAACGACCTGATGGGTATTATCAGGGAAGACCTCGTGTACGACCTTGGAAGACACGTTGACGATTCCGTCCACCACTTCGAGGAGTGGGGCCTCCCGATCTGGAAGAAAGGCGACGACGGATTCTCGATCGATGGTCATGAAGCGAAGGAGCAGGGGAAGCCGATGCTGAAGGACGGCGGCGTCCCGTGCAGATCCGGAAAATGGCAGATCATGATCAACGGTGAGTCGTACAAAGTAGTTGTCGCCGAGGCCGCAAAGAAAGCCCTCGAGTCGAACAGGGCGGCGACGGGTATCCCGCAGAACCACTTCGAGAGAGTCTTTATCGTGAAGGCGGTCATGGACAAGAATGGCAAGAACGTGGCAGCGGCCGTCGGGTTCAGCGTTCGCGAGAACAAGATCTATTCGTTCAAAGCCAAGGCAATGATCTGCGCGATGGCTGGCGCGGTGAACTGCTTCAGACCGAGGTCGGTCGGCGAGGGTATGGGGAGGACCTGGTACCCCGTCTTCTGTGCCGGTTCCGGGTATGCCTTCGGTATGCAGGCCGGCGCCGAGATGACGCTCATGGAAAACAGGTTCGTTCCCGCGCGGTTCAAGGACGGGTACGGTCCCGTCGGCGCGTGGTTCCTTTTCTTCAAGGCGAAGGCGACCGATTCCTACGGGAACGACTACTGTGCCGATAAGGAGTACTTCGATGATGCAGTCGCCCGCTACGGAGACTACGCAAAGAACCTCGGCACGGCGATCAGGAACCATCTCATGATGAGGGCGATGAAGGACGGGAGAGGCCCGATCCTCATGAACACCCATACCGCAATGAAAGAGTTCTCCGAGAGGATCATCGGTCAGCTCGGCGAGAAAGCGGGACAGAAGAAGCTGAAACACCTCGAAGCCGAGGCGTGGGAAGACTTCCTCGACATGGCTATCGGGCAGGCGTCCCTCTGGGCGGCCAACAACATTGAGCCGGAGAAGATGCCGTCCGAGATCATGCCGACCGAGCCGTATCTCCTCGGGTCGCACGCCGGCTGCGCGGGCTTCTGGGTCAGCGGTCCTGGCGACATCCCGGGGACGCCTCCGGAGTGGTCATGGGGTTACAACAGGATGTCGACTGTTCCCGGACTCTTCATGGCGGGAGACGTTGTCGGGGCATCGGGACACAAATTCTCCTCCGGTTCTCACGCGGAGGGCAGGATTGCGGCAAAGGCTGCCATTGCATACATCCTCGACCATCCGGACTACAAGCCTGATCCCAAGATGACGCTCGACGAGATCGCAGCGGAACTCTATCTGCCATTCGAAATTTACGAGAAATACAAGACCTACACCACCGATCCGCAAATCAACCCGTATTTCATCGGACCGAAAGCGATCCAGGCGAGATTGATGAAGATCGCCGACGAGTATTTTGGCGGCTGCGCGACGTGGTACATGACGTCGAAGACCATGCTCGAGGAAGGCCTCAAGAAGCTCGAACTGCTCAAAGAGGACTGCAACCATATGGCTGCTGCGAACCTGCACGAGCTGTTACGGTGCTTCGAGAACTACCACAGAGTCCTGGCGGTCGAAGCGCACGCGCGCCATATCCTCTTCAGGGAAGAGTCCAGGTATCCTGGCTACTACTACAGAGGAGACTTCAACAAGATCGACGACGCCAACTGGAAGTGCTTCACCAATTCCAGGTACAACGCCGAGACCAACACCTGGGAGTTCAAGAAAGTGCCGTACGTACAGATTTTCCCGTAAGCAGCTCATCCTGTGGGGGAGGGTAAAACCTCCCCCATTTTTTATGTATCCTGGCAAAGATTTTTGTTGACAGGTGTGCTATAATATGCCCCGTCTTGCAGAGTAAGTTACAAAGAGAAGGTTATGCACGCGAAGGGATAACCCGCTCTTTGTGGTTTACTGCCCTAAAGGAGGGTCGATATGGCAGAAAATAAGAAAGTTCTGGTGATTGGAGGCGGTATGAGCGGCCTCACCGCCGCGGTCGAGGTGGCAGAAGCAGGACTGGAGGCGCATATCGTCGAGAAAAATCCGTACCTGGGCGGAAGGGTAGCGCAGCTGAACAAGTATTTTTGGAAGCTCTGCCCGCCAAACTGTGGCCTTGAGATTCAGTTCAAGAGGATACGGAACAATGCGCTTGTGAAATGGTACACCCTCGCCGAGGTCCAGGAGATAAAAGGCGACGAGGGCAATTTCGACGTGACGATAAAGATCCAGCCGCGTTACGTGAACGATAAGTGCGTAGGATGCGATGCCTGTGCCCAGGCGTGCCCGTCTTACAGGAATAATGACTTCAATTTTGGCATGAACCAGTCGAAAGCGGCGTACCTTCCGCACGAGCAGGCGTTTCCTTTCCAGTACGTCATCGACGCGACCGCGTGTCAGAAAGATTGCCAGAAACCATGCCTCGATGCGTGCAAGTACAGCGCGATCGATTTTGCGATGAAACCGGAAACGATATCCCTGAACGTGGGCGCGGTCATTCTCGCCGCGGGGTGGAATCCTTATGACCCGGCAAAATTGGACATACTCGGGTCGGGGGGTTTCAAGAACGTCGTGACGAACATGATGCTGGAGAGAATGGCCTCCGCGGACGGACCGACCGCGGGAAAGATCATCCGGCCCTCCGACGGGAAACCCGTCAAGAACGTTGCGTTTGTGCAGTGCGCCGGGTCGAGGGACGAAAATCACCTCCCGTATTGTTCATATATTTGTTGCCTCGCATCCCTCAAACACGCCCTCTATATCAGAGAACAGTACCCAGACGCGAAAGTGACCATCTACTATATCGATATCAGGACACCTGGTCTCTACGAGCCGAGATTCTACTGGAAGGTCAAGGAAGATCCGAACGTTGCTTTCATTAAAGGAAAGGTGGCGGGCGTCTCGGAGGAACCCGGCGGCGATGTTGTCGTCGACGTGGAAGACATTTACGCCGGAGGGAAGGTCAAGACAAAGTTCGACATGGTCGTTCTCGCAACCGGGATGGAAGCGAGCAGTTTGGCGCAGGGGATAGGTGTCCCGTATTCCTCGGACGGACTCGTCGATGATACAACCCTGAGAAAAGGTTTTTATGCCGTCGGCACGATGAAGAGCCCTGCCGACGTAGCACGGTCGGTTCAGGATGCAACGGCGGCCGCAATAAAGAGCATCCAGAGCGTGAAGAGGAGGTAGGGGATGGAAAAGAAATTCGGGGTTTACATTTGCAAAGGATGTGGGATAGCCGAGACCGTCAACATAGAGAAACTCGCGAAAGCCGCCAAGAGGGGGAAGATCAAGGAAGAGGACATTAAAGCGCACGATATCCTCTGCAGTCCCGACGGCTTGCAGATGATCAAGAACGACATCAAAAAAGGCGGCGTGAACACGATCATCGTCGCTGCCTGCTCTCCTCGCGTGAAGTATGAAGAGTTCGATTTCCCGGGGTGCTTGATAGAGCGCGTCAACATACGCGAGTTCGTTGCCTGGACACAGGAGCCGAATAACGATGAAACACAGGCATTGGCGGAGGACTATATCACGATGGGCGTCGTGAAGGCTGAGAAGTCGGACCTCCCGACGCCGGCGATACTCGAAAATCTGAGTTCCGATATCCTCGTCATCGGGGGAGGCATCTCCGGAATGACGGCTGCACTTGAGGCCGCCGAGGCCGGGTACAAAGTCGTCCTCGTCGAGAAGGAGCCGCGGCTCGGAGGGTTCGCGAATAAACTGTACAAAAAAATCCCCGTTCGGAATTTTAATCCCGTCATTGTCGATACCGATATAGAAAAGGTCATCCAGCGGGTCGAGGCGCATCCCAACATCAGAGTCTTCAAATCGTCGAGAGTCGAAAAGACGGAGGGTCAGCCGGGTCTGTTCGACGTGACGATTTCAGGGGCGTCGGGAACCGAAACGGTAAAGATCGGGGCCATCGTCCTCGCTACCGGTTGGGTGCCCTATGATGCGACGAAACTCGACTATCTCGGGTACGGCAAGTTTAAAAATGTGGTCACGAACGTCGAATTCGAGGAGATCGCGCGGAAGGGGACGATCGCGAGGCCGTCGGACGGCAGAGACGCGACGAAGGTCGCGTTCATTCAATGTGCCGGCCAGCGTGACGCGAATCACCTCACCTACTGTTCCTCCATGTGTTGCGCGACGTCCCTGAAACAGGCTCGTTACGTGCGGCAGAATCCGAATGCGGTGGCAATGATTTTTTATAAGGACATGAGGACGCCCGGACGACTCGAGGCCTTTTACCGGGAAGCGCAGAATGATCCTGGCATCATGCTGACGAAAGCGGAGGTGAAAGGCGTTTCCGATGCGGGCAACGGAAATCTCTTCGTGGAGATGGAAAATACGCTCCTCGGTGAAAAGGTGAGGGTGGAAGCCGACCTCGTCGTGCTCGCGACAGGGATGGTACCGACGACAAGGGCGCCGCAGGAGTATCTCGACGGACTGGCCGTCGCCGCGTCGAAAGGCGACGAAGCGAGAAAGGCGTACCTTGAATCGACGCCGAAGCCCGACTTCATTCTCAACCTGACCTACCGGCAGGGGCCCGAAATCCCCTCTCTCGAGGGTGCGTGCGGTTTCGCGGATTCGAACTTCATCTGCTTTCAGTACGAGACGAGACGGACGGGAATCTATGCGTGCGGTCCCGTGAGGCAGCCGATGAACATGACGGACGCGCAGGAGGATGCCGTGGGCGCCGCCTTCAAAGCGATACAGTGTATCGACCACGTGGCGAAAGGCATTTCGGTCCATCCGAGGGCATGGGATCTCACCTTCCCGGATCCGCAGCTCATCCGTTGCACGGCGTGCAAGAGGTGCACGGAAGAATGTCCTTTCGGAGCGATCGATGAAGATGAAAAAGGCATCCCTTACTACAAGGTGAATCGATGCAGGAGATGCGGTACGTGCATGGGCGCGTGCCCCGAGCGCATCGTTTCGTTCAAGGACTATAGCGTCGATATCATCGGATCAATGATCAAGGCGATCGACGTGCCGGAAGAAGAGTTCAGGATCGTATGCCTTGCCTGCGAGAATGACGCGTATCCCGCACTCGATACCCTCGCCATGAACCGTCATAAAATCGATCCGTGCATTCGCTTCATCCCGATGAGGTGCCTCGGCGGGATGAACCTCGTCTGGATCGCCGACGCCTTCTCGAAGGGCGTCGACGGGTTCCTCCTCATGGGGTGCAAATTCGGAGAGAATTACCAATGCCATTTCGTGAAAGGGAGCGAGCTCGCGAATTACCGCTTCAGCAAGGTCGGCGAAACGCTCAACAAACTGCAGCTCGAGGCGGAGCGCGTGAAACTGCTCCAGGTGGCGATCGACGAGTACCCGAAACTTCCGGAAATGATCAATGAATTTGTGGAAAGGGTTAAAGAGATAGGACCTAATCCGTTCAAGGAATTTTAGAATAGGATTGGAGGAAGAGATATGGCAGAAGAAAAAAAGGAAGCCCAAGCAGTAACCGCAGAGGCGACGGCTACTCCGGAAGCGGCTGCTCCCCCCGAGCCGTTTACCGGTGTGACCGTGACCCCTGACCTCGAGTTCGTCGACGCGATCATAAAGAGCGGCGGCGAATCGCTGAAGAGATGTTACCAGTGTGCCACCTGCTCCGTTGTCTGCAACCTCACGCCGAGCGACGATCCTTTCCCGAGAAAAGAGATGATTTACGCGCAGTGGGGGATGAAGGATAAGCTGTTCGGCAACCCCGACATTTGGCTCTGCCACCAATGCAGCGACTGCACGGCGTACTGCCCGCGCGGCGCGAAGCCGGGTGAAGTACTCAACGCGGTGAGGAAGCTCTCGATCGAGAACTACTCCGTTCCCCGCTTCCTCGGGAAGGCGGTCGGGAACCCCGGATCTCTCGTCCTCCTCCTCGCTATCCCCGTGGTGATCTTTCTCCTCATCCTCGCCGGTCTCGGTCACCTCAATCTGGAGAGCATCCGCAATGCAGAGGGCAAGATTGCCTACTCTTCCCTGATCAAATCGTACTATATCGACGGGGTATTCGTACCGGTCTTCTTTTTCGCCGTCGCCTCGCTCGCCATCGGAGTATCCCGTTACTGGAAAGATATGATCCGGAGCACCGGATTGCAGCCGAAGGGGGGTATCGGGAGCGCAATAACGGCGACCATCGGCGAGATCCTGGCCCACAAGCGGTTCGAAAAGTGCAACGTGACGAAGTCGCGAAAGCTTTCGCACATGCTCGTCTTCTTCAGTTTCATCGGCCTCGCGATCACGACCGCGTGGGCGGTGCTCTACCTGTACGGGTACGAGATCATGCACGCGATGGGGAAGACGCCGTATTCCTGGTTGCGGGGACCCTCGCCGTATCCGCTGACGGATCCCATGAAGTGGCTCGCGAACATCAGCGCCGTAATGCTGCTCGTCGGCATTCTCATGGTGATGAACAACAGGAAGAAGAACGAGGCGAAGGCCGGGAAGGGGAGTTATTACGACTGGCTTCTCATCTATATTATTTTCGCGGTCATGGCGACCGGCATTCTTTCCGAACTGTTCCGATTGGCTGACCTGGCGTTACCGTCGTACTTGATCTATTTTTCCCATCTCGTCGTGGTTTTTTTCCTCTTCGCCTATGCACCGTTCTCGAAGATGGCACACATGCTCTACCGGGCAACCGCCATGGTTTTCGCGAAGGCAACGGAAAGGGATGTCGAGATCACGTAGGAATTCCTTTGTGAGAAAAATCGAAAGAGAGGAGGGAGGTGAAAGGTCGGCAAAGACATTTTCCTTTTCACTGGCAACTCACAGGGTACGCATGATTGAAAAAGGAGGGTACGTATGAGCAATATCGTCTTGTTTGCATTAGCATGTGGCGCACTCGGCGTCGCTTACGCATTGATCACTGCTTCTTGGGTTCTCAAGCAGGACAAGGGTAGCGAGCGGATGCAGGCGATATCCGATGCGGTCCGGGAAGGCGCGGTTGCCTTCCTCAGAAGGGAGTACACGACGGTTGCCATGGTCGGAGTCGTGATTACCGTTTTGCTGTTTTTCCTCGGTGTGTGGACGGCGATCGGTTTCGTCATCGGTGCGGTGGGCTCCGCTCTGGCAGGGTACATCGGCATGATGGTAACGGTGCGTTCTAACGTTCGTACCGCACAGGCTGCGTACAAAGGGCTGGCAGCGGCACTCAATGTGGCGTTCAAAGGCGGATCCGTGACGGGGATCATGGTGGTCGGCCTCGGCATACTCGGCATCGCGGGCTACTATTTTATCGCAAAGTCCGCGGTCGGTGACGAAGCATTCCACGCGCTCGTCGGTCTCGGGTTCGGTTGCTCGCTGATGAGCGTCTTCGCCCGTATCGCGGGAGGCATCTATACGAAGGCGGCCGACGTCGGCGCGGACCTCGTCGGTAAAGTCGAGGCCGGAATTCCCGAGGATGACCCCAGGAATCCCGCCGTTATCGCCGATAACGTCGGTGACAACGTGGGTGACTGCGCGGGAATGGCGGCTGACCTCTATGAAACGTATACCGTGACGGTCGTCGCCGCAATGTTGCTTGCGAAGACAGCCTTCGGGCCGGGAAGCCCGTGGGTCGAATTTCCTCTCCTCATCGGCGGCATCTCGATCATCGCTTCGATCATCGGAACCTTTTTCGTCCGCCTCGGCAAGAGCCAGTACATCATGGGCGCGCTCTACAAAGGCTTGGCGGTCTCGGGTATTCTCGCGGCCATCGCGTTCTACTTTGTCTCCGGATGGTTCCTGGGTCTCCCCAATGTGAACCCCGCATTCACGCAGATGGGCGTATTCACCACGGCGCTCATCGGACTCATTTTGACGGGGCTCATCGTGATGATCACCGAGTATTTCACGTCCAAGAGTTTCGCTCCTGTCAAGCACATCGCGCAGGCAAGCTTGACCGGGCATGCAACGAACGTAATCGCCGGTCTTGCCGTGAGCATGAAGTCGACCGGGTTGCCCGTTATCGTCATCTGCGGTGCGATCGTCTGGGCGTACTATATCGGAGCTGGCGGTTTTGTGAATATACAGCAGGAGCAGGCGGTCGCCGGACTCTTCGCGATTGCGTTGTCAGCCGTTTCGATGCTTTCGATGACGGGTATCGTGGTTGCGATCGATTCCTACGGACCGATTACCGACAACGCGGGTGGTATCGCGGAGATGGCCGAGTTGCCGAAGGAGATTCGTGAGATCACGGATCCTCTCGATGCTGTGGGAAACACCACGAAGGCTGTCACCAAGGGATATGCGATCGGTTCGGCCGGACTCGCTGCGCTCGTTCTTTTCGCTGAATATTCACGTTCATTTGGCGAAGCGTTATCGTTCGAACTTTCCAATCCACTCGTGTTGGTGGGACTCTTCATCGGCGGTCTCCTCCCATACTATTTCGGTGCGCTCCTGATGGAGGCGGTCGGGAAGGCTGCCGGCGGCGTCGTGGAAGAGGTGAGGAGGCAGTTCAGGACGATACCCGGTATCATGGAGTTCAAGGCGAAGCCGGAGTACGGAACCTGCGTCGATATCGTCACGAAGGGAGCTATTAAGCAGATGATGGTACCTGCGCTCATCCCGGTTGTCGCACCTATTGCCGTCGGATTTCTCCTCGGTCGGGAAGCCCTCGGCGGCGTCCTCATCGGGAGCATCGTGACAGGTCTTTTCCAGGCGATTGCGATGACGTCCGGCGGAGGAGCATGGGATAATGCGAAGAAGTCATTCGAGGACGGTGTTGTCGATGCCAAGGGAGTCCTCCATAAGAAGGGGAGCGATGGTCACAAAGCATCTGTTACGGGTGACACGGTCGGAGATCCTTATAAGGATACGGCGGGCCCGGCTATTAACCCAATGATCAAGGTTATCAACATCGTGGCTCTGCTCATTGTTCCTCTCATTTAGGTCTCGATGAGCGCGAAGGCCGGCAGAGATTTCTGCCGGCCTTTTTTATTATAATGAAGACAGTTTTACAGGAATATGAGACGGTACTTTTACAGTACACGTCCGTTATCCCGGAAAATGTGTTTAAAAAAGCATAGCAAGAACTCCCTGTGCTCTTGGCGCGAGGGATGAGTTGCTTCCCTATATTTGTCATTGCCTCATGTGATCGGCAATCTATGGTTCGACAAGCTCACCATGACAAAATGTCACCCTGAGCTTGTCGAAGAGTAGATTCGGGAGCCTGTACCATACTCGGTACGGGGTCAAGTCGGAGAACGACGGGATGGCGTTTGATTTTCACTCGTTGCGCTCTTGGCGAAGGGTTCTGAATACCATACTATTTCTGTCAGCGACTGCAGAAAGAAAGGATTGAAGAAAAAGATGCCGTTACCAAGCATGAAAGATGTTGAGCCAACCCAGCTTTCTCTGAAATCGGAGTTTAAGTTCAGATGTCACAAGGGCATAGTCTGTTTCACGAAGTGTTGCAGCAATATCAATATCCTGCTGACCCCGTATGACATTATCAGGATGAAGAAGAGGCTCGGGATATCCTCCGAAGAATTCCTGGAAAAGTACACGACGATGGAACTCGACGAGAAATCGAAACAGCCACTCGTTCGTTTGAAGATGCTCGATGACGAGCATAAACGATGTCCGTTCGTCACGCCCGAGGGGTGCACGATTTACACGGACAGGCCCGCCAACTGCCGGTACTATCCTGTCGGGCAGGGCATTCTGCGGAAGCAGACCGAACAGGGTCCGGTCAACGAGGAATTCTACTTTTTCATCCGGGAGCCTCACTGCCTCGGGTATCAGGAGGACACGAAGTGGACCATCCAGTCATGGAAGGATGACCAGGAGGCGAGTTTCTACGATGACATGAATCGAGAATGGAAAGAGATCCAGCTTCGAAGGAATCCACTCCTCAAGGAACTCGACTCCAACCAGCAAGCCCAGGTCTATACGGCATTCTACGACATCGACAGGTTCAGGCGTTACGTCTTCGAGAGTAAGTTCCTCGAGGTGTTCGAGATCGACGGGGACGTCGTCGAAAAGATAAAAACGGATGACGTCGCGTTAATGAAGCTCGGTTTTACGTACATCAAATTTTTGCTTCTGCTCGAGGACGGACTGAAGGTGAAGCCGGAGTATCTCAAGAAATAGCCGCGCAGAGCGGGTCTTCATGGCGTAAAGGAGGGGGTATGCGGGATATAAAAAAGATGTACCGCACGATCATGGAGGATCATTTCCCCGGCGAGGTGATCGTGAAATTCGGCGATCAGACGCTCTTCTACCGCAAGAGGACGTGGAAGATACCGGACGAAAAGACGGGGGAGCTGATCGAAAAAGGGCTTCGGTACGGGGAGAATCCCGAGCAGGAAGCGGCACTCTACGAACTCGTGAACGGGAATCTCGTTCTCGGCGCCTGCCAGTTCATCGAGCCCGGAAACGGACTGGTGAGCAGCATATCGGAAGAAGACATGATCCAGGCGGGCAAGCATCCGGGCAAGATCAACCTCACGGATCTCGACAACGGGCTCAACATCATGAGATATCTTATGGAGAGACCCGCTGCAATCATCCTGAAACACAACAATCCGTGCGGGGCGGCGTATGGAACGACGCTCGCGGAGGCTTACGAGAAAGCGAATATGGCCGACAGAATCGCGGCCTTCGGCGGGTGCCTCGTCCTCAACAGACCTATGGACAAGGAGACGGCGGAGATGGTAAGCAGGAACTATCTCGAAGTCGTTGCCGCCCCCGATTTCGAAGAGGGGACGGTCTCGGTGCTCGCGAAGAGGAAGAACCTGAGGATCGTGCGGATAAGCAGGATAGACCAGTTAGCGCGATATCGAACTCTGCGATTCGTGGATTTCAAGTCTCTCATGGACGGTGGCATCATCGTGCAGCAGTCGCCGCTCAACAGGATACAGTCAAAAGAAGATTTTTTGCCCGCGAGGGCAACGTATCAGGGGAAAGAATATAGTATCGAAAGGCAGCCGACCGACCGCGAGTACGAGGATATGCTCTTCGGGTGGTTCATCGAACAGGGCGTCACCTCGAATTCTGTCCTGTACGTGAAGGACGGCGTAACCGTCGGCATCGGGACCGGGGAACAGGACAGGGTCGGCGTTGCCGAGATTGCGGTTTTCAAGGCGTACACGAAATACGCTGATGCGCTCTGCTACAGGAAATACGGCATCGGCTACAAGGAATTCGAGCTCGAGGTCCGCAACGGCAGGCGGAGCCGACGCGATCTGACCGAGATAGACGACGAAACGAAGGCGGAGAGAGGCGGGCTCATCGGATCGGTCATGGTGTCCGACGCTTTTTTCCCCTTCCGTGACGGCGTCGACGTCGGGATCAGAGAAGGCGTCACGGCGATCGTCCATCCGGGCGGATCCGAGAGGGATTTCGAGTCGATCATCGCCTGTAACGAAGCGAACCCGAAAGTCACGATGGTGTTCACGGGGCAGAGGGCATTCAAACATTAAGCAAAAAAGGAGACGCGATTCCTCGCGGATGATCTGACACGTCCAATGCGGCATCCGCACTTTTGACCTGCCCGTTTCGGGATAGCGGCGAACGCTCCGTCGAAAAACTAAAAAGAGCCCCGCAAGGGTCTTTGCACTTCTTCGGACGGCGATCGCAGCTCACCGTCTCTTCCTTGCCCTTACGGGGCTCCCGAATACTTTGAATGCGATCCCAGAAACGGAAACCGTGAGCTCTTTTACAGCTTGGATGCTTCGGGAGATGCTTTAGGCTTCCTTCTCGCTTCTGAAGGCCTGCTCACCGCATCCCACTCCCGCGTCCCATAATATTTGCTCGATCCTCAGGTTTAAGCCGTTCTGGGTCTCGCATGTCTGTCTTTCAGTTAATTCTATTTTATCAATTTCGGTATCGATTTCAAGAGCCCGATGAATGGGGAAACGGACGTATTTGTCGGTCCCGCCGGTTTTTCCCCGAATCCCTCCATCGCTTGTTCCCTCTCGCCGTCTTTCCTTCCCTTTCTCCGATCTGGGCGAACGCGAGCTACTTATCGCCGCAAGAGCGCTTTTTTGCTATACTTTTTGTATGAAGAACCAGGAGATTGCGCGAATTTTTTCTGATATGGCGGATCTTCTTGAAATTAAGGGGGAGAATCCGTTCAGAATCCGTGCATATCGGCGGGCTGCCCTCAATATCGAGAATCTCTCCACGGACGTCGCTGCCGCTTCCGAAGATGATCTGCTGAAGATCCCGGGCATCGGGCGCGATCTTGCGGCGAAAATTCTCGAGTTTTGCGGGAGCGGCAAAATCCAGGCGTATGAAGACCTCAGAAAGGAGGTGCCCGAAGGGCTCAGCCTCCTGCTCTCGGTGCCGGGCCTCGGTCCAAAGACCGCAAAGCTCCTCTTCGAGCAGTTGCACGTCACGGACCTTCGGGACCTCGAACGCATGGCGAAGGAGCACAAGCTCGTCACGCTGCCCGGCATCAAGGATAAGACGGAGGAGAACATCATCAAGGGGCTCGAGATGCTCAAGCGGGGTAAGGAGAGGCAACCGCTCGGAAAAGTGCTGCCCGTCGCGAAGGAGATCGTGGATCAGATGCAGGCAAAGGCGCCGGTGAATCGGATCGAGATCGCCGGGAGCCTGCGGCGTTGGAAGGAAACGGTGAAAGATATCGACATTCTCGCGACGTCTCGCGATCCGAAAGGGGTGATGCACGCGTTCGCGCGCCTCCCGCAGGTTCGCGACATTCTCATGCAGGGGCCGACGAAATCGAGCGTCATTCTCCACACGGGGATCCAGGTTGACCTCCGTGTCGTCGAGGAAGAGAGTTTCGGTGCCGCACTCGCGTACTTCACCGGCAGCAAGTCGCACAACATCCGCCTCAGGGAAATGGCGGTGAAGGCCGGGCTCAAGATCAACGAATACGGCATCTTTCGGGAGAAGGACGAGAAGAAACTGGGCGGCGAAAAAGAAGAGGATGTCTACAGACTGCTCGGCCTGCCGTTCATACCGCCGGAACTGCGGGAAGATACGGGGGAAGTTGAGGCAGCCCTCTCGGGAACGTTACCCCGCCTCATCGAACTTTCCGACATTAAGGGGGATCTTCACGTCCACACGAAGCGGAGCGACGGGAGCCACGATCTCGAAGAACTCGTCGCGGAGGCGAGGAAAAGGGGGTACCGCTATCTCGCCATCACGGACCATTCGAAAGGGCTCGGGATAGCGCGCGGCCTCAGCGAGGAGAAACTCCTCGAGGAGAAGAGGGAGATTGCAGCCCTGAACAAGAAATTGAAGGGGTTCCAGCTCCTTGCCGGAGTCGAGGTTGACATACGCGGCGACGGGAGCATGGATTTCGACGATAGGATTCTCGGGGAGATGGATATCGTGATCGCATCGATCCATTCCGGTTTCAAGCAGTCGAAGGAGCAGATGACGAGGAGGCTCGTCGCAGCGATGAGGAATCCCCACGTGTCGATCATCGCGCACCCGACAGGGAGGCTCATCGGGGAGCGGGACCCGTACGAGGTGGATATGCAGGAACTGCTCAACGTAGCTGCGGAGACGGGAACGGCGATCGAGATAAATGCCTACCCGCTCAGACTCGATCTGAACGACGCGCACGCCCGGGCGGCCAGGGAGATGGGCGTGAGGCTCGTCATCAGTACCGATACGCACGTCACGCACCAATTCGAGTACATGGAATACGGCGTTGCGATCGCGAGACGGGGATGGGTCGAAAAGGGCGATGTTCTGAATACGCTCGACCTACGGTCGCTCCGCAAGAAACTTCGGAAATAGTACCCGTCGTTTCCGGCTGCGGATTTCTCCTCTGTCCCGTCGTTCGTGCTTCCCGCGCGTGTTAGAGAAAACGTATCCTTCCCATAGTCTTATCATGCGGATGCCTCAGGGCAGCATTTCCCGCGGGCCGAAGCCCGGCGAGGAGCGATGCCACGATGTCTTGTCATTGTAGTTTCGTGACGTTGCCGAAAAAAAAAGGATTTGGTTTTTTTTCATTTTTTTGTTATATTCTTTCCGTGGAAAAGACGGTTCTCGTATATGAAAAGGACGAATCGGTCATCCGGTTCCTCAAGTCGTTCTTCCGTCGCCGGCGGTACTACACGGTCCATTTTTTCGGTGAGGGCAAGCGCTCGCTCGGAGAGGAGATCGAGCAGAAAAAACCGTCGGTCTTCATGGTCAACAGCCCCGATATCCTGACCCAGCTGCAGGGATTGCGTATCTCCTGTCCCGTGATCGCCATCATCTCCGGAGATCAGACGAAAGGGATTCACGCCGCGATCAAGTCCAACGTCGACTGCTATCTCGTGATGCCGTTTTACGAGGAAGAACTCGATCACAAACTCAAAACCCTCATTTACAGGAGCAGCGTCATCGAGAACCTCTATCGGGACAAGAAGGACCTCGAGACGCTCCTGGAACTCACCTACCTCGCTTCTTCGACGCTCAACCCGAAAGAGGTGCTCTACCTCGTCGTGAAAAAGATTTCGGAGGTGCTCCACGCCACGAGATGCTCCATGATCAGCGTCAATCTCGAAGAGAAAAGGTTTGCGCGGGTCCTCGCGACGTTCGAGGATCCTACCCTCACGAATTTGCGTCTCGACCTCAGGAAGTACCCGGAGATCTCCGCGGCGCTCTCGAGCAAGAAGCCCGTGATCATCCAGGACGCCCAGAAGAATCCGATCATGAAAGGCGTGAGAGAACTCATTGCGCCCCTCGGCATCAAGTCGATTCTCGTGATCCCGATATTCTTCAGGGAGGAAGTCATCGGGACGATGGTCCTGCGGATGTCGCGCGTCCACCACTCCTTTTCGAAACGCGAGGTGGACTTTTGCGTGGCGCTCGCGAATGCAGCGTCGAACGCCCTCTACAACGCGTTCCTTTTTCAGAAGCTCGACCGGGAGAGGGGGAACCTCGAGAAGCTTTCGGTCACGGACTATCTGACGGGGGTCTACAACATACGGTACTTCTACTCTCGGCTCGAAGAGGAATTCAATCGTGCCGAGCGATACCACCTGCCCCTGAGCTGCGTCATGATGGACATCGATTACTTCAAGAAGGTCAACGATACCTACGGGCATAGGGTCGGCGACTGCGTTCTCAGGGATTTCGCGCAGCTCGTGAAGCGGCATACGAGGAAATCGGACCTCTTCGCCCGCTACGGCGGTGAAGAGTTCATCCTGCTTCTCCCGCAGACTCCCCTCGACGGAGCCATCGTCGAGGCCCGACGTCTCCGGAAGATGATCACGTCGACGCAATTCCCGCACCTGGGAAAAGGCCACACGATTACCGCCAGTTTCGGGATATCGGGGTTCCCCGACGAGAAGATAAAACATTTCGACGATCTCATCAGTCTGGCGGATAACGCCCTGTACGCCGCGAAGCGAAAAGGTCGCGACCAGATCGTCGTTCGTTCTTCCGCGTAGGCACGTCCTCTCTCGCCGCATCTGGTACAATGAAGGTGTGGATATCATCACGTCTCACTTGAATGCCGATTTCGATTCGCTCGCATCCATGGTCGCTGCGAAAAAGCTGTATCCGGAGGCGGCGATCGTCTTCCCCGGTTCCCAGGAGAAGAAGGTCAGGGATTTTATCGAAGCGTTCCGTCCGGTGGAACCGAAGCGCGTCAAGGAGATCGATCTCGCGAAGGTGACTCGACTGATCATCGTCGATACGAAGATACCCGATCGGATCGGTCCCCTCGCTGAGTTGCTGAGCTCCAAACACGTTCGAATTCACATTTACGACCACCATCCCTTTCAGAAAGGGGATATCCGCGGTGAGCTCGAGAAGATCGAGGCGGTCGGCGCGACCGCGACGATATTCACCGAGATCCTGAAGAACAGGAAACTCCACCCCTCGCCGATGGAGGCGACGATCCTCGCTCTGGGCATCTACGAAGAGACGGGATGCCTCCTCTTCCCGTCAACGACCGAGAGGGATCTGATGGCGGCCGCGTACCTCCTGAAGAGGGGCGCGAATCTCAATATCGTCTCGAGCTTCGTCAAGATGGAGTTGAGCATGGAGGAGTTCGACCTGCTCAACGAACTCGTCCAGGCGTCGAAGGAAATGGTGATCGGTGGCGTTCGGATCAAGGTCGCGAAAGCATCGCACGAGCGCTACGTCGGCGACGCCGCGCACCTCGCGCACAGGATGATCGACATGGAGGACGTCGACGCGGTGATCATCCTTTTGAGCATGGAGGGGAAAATCCTCCTCGTCGCGCGGAGCAAGGTGCCGGAGTTCGACGTCGCGCGCGTCATGAGGGAATTCGGGGGAGGCGGTCATCCGACCGCGGCCGCCGCCACCATCAAGGGAGAGTCTCTCGAACTCGTCGAGGACCGTCTTTTGGAACTCATTCGGACGAGCGTGAAGCCGGCGAAGGTTGCCTCCGATATCATGACGAAGCCGGTGATCAGCATCCAGTGGGACATGCCGATCAAAGAGGCGGAGACGATGATGACGCGGTACGGGGTGAACGTCCTTCCCGTGTTACGTGGCCAGGCGTACGTCGGCCTCCTCTCGCGCGAGATCGTCGAGAAGGCGCTGTTCCTCGGGTTCGGGAAGAGCAAGGCTATCGATTTCGCGACTGCCGATGCGATCACGGTCGGCCCGCTCACGCCGATACGGGAGATCGAAACGCTCATGATCGAGCAGAACCAGCGGTTCATGCCGGTCGTCGAGCAGGATACGATCATCGGCGCGATCACGCGGACGGATCTCCTCCGCACGCTCTACGAGGAATTCCTGCGCCGCCGGAAGATCGAGGAGACGGTGAGCAGGGAACGGCTGACGGCCGGCAGGAACCTCTCATCATGGCTCAGGGAAAAGTTTCCGCCCGAGATTTTCACTCTCCTCAAGCGGTCCGGCGAGGTTGCCGAGTCGCTCGGATTTCAGGCGTATCTCGTCGGCGGTTCCGTTCGGGATCTCCTCCGCGGCGAGGAGAATCTCGATCTGGACATCGTGATCGAAGGGGACGGAATCCTCTTCGCGCGGACGATGGGGGAACAGCTCGGGGCGAAGGTCAGGACGCACCAGAAGTTCGGCACCGCCCAAATCTTTCACGGTTCGTTCAAACTCGATGTCGCGACTGCGCGCACGGAGTACTATGAATCTCCGGCGGCGCTCCCCAAGGTGGAGACCTCGTCGATCAAGAAGGATTTGTATCGGAGGGACTTCACGATCAACACGCTCGCAGTGAAGTTGAACCCGAACGATTTCGGAGTCCTCATCGATTTTTTCGGCGGCCAGCGGGATCTCAGGGAGAAAACGATCAGGGTGCTCCACAATCTCAGCTTCGTCGAGGACCCGACGCGCGCGTTCAGGGCCGTGAGATTTTCGGAGCGGTTCGGGTTCAAGATCAGCAAGCACACGGAAAATCTCATCAAGTCCACGATCGAAATGAACCTCTTCGACAAGCTGTCGGGCCCGCGGCTCTACGAAGAATTGCTCCTGCTGTTCGAAGAGACCGACCCGATCAGGACGCTCAAACGTGTCTCCGAATTCGGTCTCCTGAAGGTGATCTGCCCGAATCTCATCTTTACGGAGGACCTCGAAGCGACGCTCAAGTCCATGCACGAAACCCTCTCGTGGTTCAAGCTCCTCTTCCTCGAGGAGAAACCGGACACGGGCATACTCTACCTGATGGCGCTCCTGTCGGGATTGAAAGAGGAGGATATCAGGTCGACCATGGAGCGATTGTCACCGTCGCCGCGCATCAAGGAGACGATCATCCGCGGGATTGCGTCCGCACGCCACGTCGTGGAGCAGCTGCCGCTTCGCGACCCGGCCGATATCTACCGGCTTCTGCACCCCCTGAAGCTCGAGGTCATTCTCTTCGCGATGGCGCTCAGCCGCGACCGGCAGAAACAGAAGGCGATATCGCGATACCTCACCGAACTGCGGCACGTCAAGCCGCTCCTGACCGGCGAGGATCTGAAGAAGATGGGCATCTCCCCGGGCCCCGTGTATTCGAACCTTCTCAGGGAGCTGCTCCACGAGAAGATGCGGGGGAAACTCCAGACCCGCGAAGACGAAGAACGGTTCGTCACGAAAGCTATTCGGGGATGAACCTGCTCTCCAGTTTCTTCATGAGTTTGTCCATCGTCGTGTACTCGAGGTCTTCCAGCCCGAGGCGGTGCGGCTCGAACGAGCCGTGCATCCGCAGGTAGTTCGCGATCTCGTTCGCCTTTCTCCGCGCCTCGTCGAATGCGGGATCGTCGAAGAGATCTCTCGGCCCGATCAATTTCCCGTGACTGATCTGAAAACCCGCAGCGATGACCCTCGGCGGACCGTCGAAGCGCGAGGGGTTTGCTTCGTAGAAGGCGACGGGCATGAGCGGACCGCGATGCGAACCGCGCATCCATCCCTCGACGATGTGCGCGAACGCGAAGGGCTCGAGCACCTCGCCGACGGCCGGGAGCCCCGACTGGCACCGAACGATCAACACGGGGTCGTCTTTGCCGATGTACTTGCCCGCGATAAGGCTCAGCTTCTGCGTCGAGGCGACCGCCGCGATCGTGCCGTCTTTCCTCCGGACGCTCCTGATCATGTATCGTCTCATCGCACCGATGAACATGAGGAGTTCGTACATCTCCTCCGGACAGGAGAAGGTGATCTTCTTGCGGCCGTACGCATCGAGGACCTCGAAGACGAACCCTTCGTGCATCGCGGGGTCGATGACGAGCCCCGCGGTGTTGAACGGATCCGCGAAGATCTTGTAGAGCGGGAGGTTCCACGCGCCCGGCGAGGTCTTGTCGGCCATGAAGATGATGACCGGTTCGCTCTTCCTCTCTTCGAATTCGATCTCCGCGACGCCCGGCCCCATGCCTTTCACCGTTCCCGTGAACGCGTCGCTCAGGAGATCCTGCCCCGCGCCGTAGAGTTTCAGTTCCTTCGCGACTTCGGTGCAGGCGACGAACGTATTCCATGCGAGTTTATGAATCGTCTCCGAATCGGGGCCGTGCGTGTGCGTCATGATGAGTTCGAGGTCGTCCCCGCAGCGCGCGACGTGAAAGTCGATGAGCACGTCTTGCTCGCGGGCTTTGCCGAGCCGCTCCTTCGCCATCTCGAGGAGATCCGAATGAATGCACGAGTGGCCCACGTAGCCTCCGACGTCGGCCTTGATGACGCTGAGCGTTATTTTCGAGTTCATCGCGCGTCCCTCACTTTTTCAGGGTTTTCCCGATTCTTCTCTCGATCGACTTCACCTTCTCGTCGATTCTGTTCGGCTTGCCTTTCCTGTCGTCGATCGATATGATCGTCACGGCGCGCTCCCCCTTCTTCATCACCGCCTTGTGACATTTCTTGATGAGCTTCATCGTATCGTCCCAATCGCCTTCGATGACGGTTCCCATCGGATTGATTTTGTAAGGAAGCCCGCTCGCATCGACGATCTCGAGAACCTCCGCGAGCCTGTCCCCAAGACTGCTCCCGATACCGATCGGTATAATGCTGAATTCGACGAGCATCGAAACCTCCTTTCTCTCGTCTTGTGCGTCGGAACATTTCCGCGGTGCAGGGTTTCGGTGAGGAGGGGAAGGACGTTCGTCTTCTGTCCTTCCCCTTCGTACAATCGTATTATTTCACGGCATCTTTGAGCAATTTGCCAGCGGTAAATTTAGGAATCCTGGAGGCAGGAATAGTAATGACATCGCCGGTTCTCGGATTGCGGCCTTTTCTGGACTTCCTCTTCGCCACGGAAAACGTCCCGAACCCCACGAGTGTTACTTTCTGTCCCTTTTTCAGTGCGGAGCGGATCGCGTTCAGAGTGGTATCCAAGACCCTCGTCGCGTCAGATTTACTCATCCCCGCGCCAGACGCGATTTTGTCGATCAGTTCTGCTTTGGTCATCGAATCTTCCCCCCTTTCGTTGAAGTATTCTGCTGCGTGGTATTAGTCCCGGAATAACTGCGATAACAGTATCAAGGAAGAAATCATTTTGTCAAGGTAAAAAATGCACGGGCCGGCCGTCGAAAACGCGCGCCTGTCAACGGATTGCGGTGCGCGCGGAGCGCGCTCCCACTGGCGGCGGGCGCTCGCGCGTCGGCGCATCTGCAGAGCGCCGTCCATGCATCCGATTGATGCGTTGCTTCATCCCCTCGATTCGGCGTTCATTCGATCGAGCTGTCATCCGCGCATCGGCAGTCCGTTATTGACGGGATTGGTCGCGCTCGCAGGAAAAATGGTCGGGGAAGAACGATATCCCAACATGTAGTGGTACGCCAATCGAAGCCGCACATAATATGGGAAGTGCGATTTTTCTCTTGACAATCAAACGCCCTCACTCTAATATGTTGTGGAATAAAGTGGTAAAAAGTGGAGGGAACGTGCCGGCTTTCTCGGGCAAGTACTATTACACCGCCGACCAAAAGGGGAGAATTATCATCCCGGCTCCGTTCAGGGATGTCATTACCGCGCATTATAGCACAAAACTTTTTATCACGATCGCGCCCGTCGACGAGTGCCTCCGCATCTATCCCGCGGAAGAGTGGAATAAACTCCAGGAACGGGTGAGGACGAAGCCGAGTTCCGACAAGCACGTCAAATTTTTCATGCGGAGAGTCATCGGTTCCGCCGTGGAGATAGACATGGATAAGCAGGGGAGGATCCTCATCCCCGCGGCATTGCGGCAGGATGCGAACATTAACACGGAGATCGTCATTGTCGGTCAGGTTGACAGGATCGAACTCTGGAATCGGGACGAGTGGAACAAACTCGTCGACCTCTCGCAAATCGACAAGGAAGAAATGGAGAGGGGGCTTGCGGATCTCGGTTTCTGAGATTTTCCCGATCGTGTGACCGCGGCCATTTCGCATCGCCCCGTCATGTGCGAACGGGTTGTGGAAATGCTTCGTATACGGCGGGAAGGGGCGTATGTCGATGCGACGGTGGGACTCGGCGGACATGCGGAAGCGATCGTAAGGGAACTCGGGCCTCGCGGCAGGCTCATCGGGATAGACAGGGATGAAGAGGCGATCCGGGAAGCGGCAAGCAGACTCGCGGACTCCCGGGTGACGCTGGTGCGGGGAGACTTTTCGGATATGGAAGAGATGGTTCGCGCACAGGGTATCCTCCACGCTGACGGTATCCTGTTCGATCTCGGGATATCGAGTGCGCAGTTGCGGACGCCGGAGAGGGGATTCAGTTTCGCATCCGATGCGCCGCTCGACATGCGGATGGACAAGAGCCAGCCATTGACCGCACGCGACATCGTGAACCGGTACCCCGAAGAGGAACTCGAACGGCTTTTGCGCGAATACGGCGAAGAGAGGCACGCCCGCAGGATTGCCGCGGCGATAAAGCGGCAGAGAGCGAAAAAACCGATCGAGACGTGCGCGGAACTCGCCCGCATCGTCGAGCAGGTCTATAGGGTCAGGGGGAGGATACATCCCGCGACGAAAACCTTCCAGGCGTTGCGCATCGCGGTGAACCGCGAACTCGATGAACTCAGGGAGGCGTTGTCGGCGTCGGTCACTCTCCTCGCGCGAGGCGGCCGGCTCTGCGTCATTTCCTACCATTCGCTCGAAGACCGGATCGTGAAGCATTGTTTCGCAGACCAGGCACGGAAAGGGTTGTTCAGCGTTTTGACGAAGAAACCCATCACTCCCCGACCGGATGAGCTGAGAGGGAATCCGTCGTCGAGGAGCGCAAAATTACGGGTGGCGGAGAGACTATGATAGTTGGGAGAAGAAGGAGCATCGGGAAATTGGTCGTGACGCCTTTCCTCATCGCATTGTTGCTGATCAGTGTCTTTGCCCTGGTATTCGTGAGGTCGCAGATCGTGAAGCTTGAGTATCGTCTCGGCGAACTCGAAAAGAAAAAGACGCTCTGCCTCAGGGAGCGGAAGGTGCTGTTCGCCGAAAAAACGAGCCAGCTCTCGTTCGCGCGGCTCGAGGCCTCCTCGCAGAGTCAGGACGGCTTCGTCCTCCCTGACAGGCTGAAGGTCGTGCAGATCGGGAAACACACGAGATCGATGCCGTCCCATGCTTCCTTCAAGGAGAAACAGCTGGCAGAACCCTAAGAAACAGGGGGGCGGGGGATGCGGACAGGACGGGCGGTCATTCTTCACACGGCGGTCGTCTTCGGTTTTTTGATCGTTGCCTATCGTCTCACCGATCTCATGCTCTTCGACCACGAGCGGCTCGCCAGGCGGGCCAAGCAACAGCACACGGCGGTCGAGGACGTGCAGGTGCGGCGGGGCATCATCTTCGACCGCATGGGTCGCGAACTGGCGCTCAATCTCGACCTCGAATCACTCTACTGCGACCCGAAAACATTCGCCCCGAGCTGGGAGACGATCAGGATGCTCGCGCCCCTCGTCGACCGGGAGCCCCAAAAGATGCTCTCGCGGATACCGGATGAGGGACGGTTTGTCTGGATCAAACGAAAGCTGCCGCCCGAGACCGCGGACAAAGTCCGCGCCCTCAACATCGAGGGCCTCGGCTTCGTGACCGAAGCGAAGCGGTTTTATCCCAAGGGTGATCTCGCGTCGCACGTCATCGGTTTTGTCGGGATCGATAATCAGCCTCTCGAAGGCATCGAGTTGCAGTATGATAAATATCTCGGCGCGAAGGGCGGGAAGGTTTTCCGCGAGAGGGACGCGAGCGGCAGGACCCTCTCGTCCGGGATCAGCGCGGAGGCAAAAGGGAACAACATCGTGCTCACGATCGACGAGGTTTTGCAGCGCATCGTGGAGAAGGAACTCGACCGGGCTCTCGAGCAGTGGCGCGCGGCTGCCGCCACGGCCGTCATGATGGACCCGTACAGCGGGGGAATCCTCGCCCTCGCGAACCGGCCGGCCTACGACCCCAACGCGGGAGGGTCCGCGCCGGGCTTCGAGAAGAGGAACCGGGCGATAACGGACTGCTATGAACCGGGATCCGTCTTCAAGATCGTCATCGGCGTCGGGTCTCTCGAAGAGAAGCTGGTGACACCGAATTCGCTCTTCGATGTGAGCAGGGGCGGCATCGAGGTCGGCGGCAAAGTCATCCGCGACGTGCACAAGTACGGTGTGATCACGTTCAAAGAGGTCATTCAGAAGTCATCGAACGTCGGTTCGATCATGGCTGGCATGAGACTCGGGAAGGAGAACATCTATCGGTACGCGAAGCTGCTCGGCATCGGGGAGAAGACGGGTATCGACCTGCCCGGCGAGGTGTCGGGCTGGATCCCCAAGCCGGAACACTGGTCGGGCACATCGCTCGGGGCGATACCGATCGGGCAGGAAGTCGCGGTGACGCCCCTGCAGATCGTGAGGGCATACGCGGCGATCGCCAACGGCGGCTATCTCGTCCGGCCGCACATCGTCTCCGAGGTCCTCTCGCCGGACCGCAAGACGCTCGCGTCGTTCCGGGACGGCGAGCGGCGCGCGGTTCTCTCCGCGAAGACCGCCGAGACGTTCAAGGAAATCCTGAAGAGCGTGACGGAAGACGGCGGCACCGCCCGCAGCGCGTCGGTGGACGGCAATCTGGTTGCGGGCAAGACGGGGACGGCGCAGATGATCGATCCCCGAACGAAGAGATACTCGAAGGACAAGTACGTGAGTTCATTCGTCGGATTCGTTCCCGCGGACAATCCCCGGATCGCGATGATCGTGGTCGTTTACGAGCCGAAAGGGCAGATTTACGGCGGGGTCGTCGCGGCTCCGGTTTTCCGCGAGATCGCGCGGCAGGCGCTGTCGTACCTCAACGTGCCGAGGGAGGACGTCCCGGGGAAGCAGGCGCTGCTGGCGTGGAGATGAGGGTGAAGGCACTTTTAGAAGGGTGCGATTACCGGGTTATGAAAGGTGAGAGCGGGATCCTCGACGGAGAGGTCGCGGGCATCGCCTACGATTCCCGTCAGGTGAAGGAGAATTACCTCTTTGTCGCGATACGAGGGGAGAAGGTCGACGGGCACATGTTCGTGGACGACGCGGTTGCGAAAGGCGCGAGGGTCGTCGTCGCCGAACGGGACGCCGGGCTTCCGGGCTGCGCGTGCGTTCTCGTCGGCGACAGCCGGCGGGCGCTCGCGTGCATAGCGAACAATTTCTACGGGCGGCCTTCCGAAGATCTCTTCGTGGCCGGCGTGACCGGCACGAACGGGAAGACGACGACGACGCACATCCTCAAGTCGATTCTCGAAGCGTGGGGTAAATACGTCGGGATGATCGGCACGATTCGGCATATGGTGCGTGACCGATCCTTCCCGGCGCTCCACACGACCCCCGAGTCGGTCGAGTTGCAGGAACTGCTGCGCGAAATGGTGCGGGAAGGGTGCACGCACGTGGTCGCGGAGGTCTCGTCCCACGCCCTCGCGCAGCATCGCGTCGACGGCGTCGTCTTTCGCGCCGCGGTCTTCACGAATCTCACGCGGGACCACCTCGACTTTCACGGCACGATGGAAGAGTACTTCGAGGCAAAAAAACGACTCTTCACCGAACTCCTCCATGAGGATGCCTCCGCGGTTGTCAACACCGATGATGCGTATGGGAAACGGCTCGCCGCTCTGCTCGAATCGGCATCGCCGGCGCGATCGGTGATCACGTGCGGCGTCGGAGAGGAGGCACGCATGCGTGCCTCAGATATCCAAACCTCTTTTGATGGGGTGCGGTTCCGGCTCTCGTACGAGGGCCGGCGCTACGACGTGGCGTCCGCGCTGATCGGTACGCCGAATGTGTACAACATCCTTTCGGCCGCCGCTGCGGCGGTCTCGATGGGCGTCCCGTGGGACGATATCCTCGAGGGCATCGGGAAGACACGGCCCGTCGCGGGACGATTCGAGAGGATTGACGAGGGCCAGCCGTTTCTCTGCCTGGTCGATTACGCGCACACGGAGGACGCGCTCGAAAGGCTGATCGTGACCGCGCGGGAGCTGCTCTCTTCAGCGCGCCTGGTCGGCACGTCGTCCGGGTCTGGCCGCATCATAACGGTGTTCGGATGCGGCGGGGACCGAGATCAGGGGAAGAGGCCGCGCATGGGAGAAATTGCGACGAGGTTGAGCGATTTCGCGATCATCACGTCAGACAACCCACGGTCGGAGAACCCCCTCGACATCATCAAACAGATCGAGGATGAAGCGGTCAGCGCGAGGTACCTCGTCGAACCGGACAGGAGGATTGCGATTCAGAAAGCGGTGGAGATGGCGGGGGACGGCGACATGGTGCTCGTTGCCGGGAAAGGCCACGAAGAATACCAAGAGATCAGCGGCGTGCGGTATCCGTTCAGCGATGTCGCGGTTCTCCGCGAGTCGATCCGCCGAAGATACGGCGGGGGCGGTGCCGGATGAACGACGTCATTCCGCGCGAGGGAACCCGCGCAGCGTCGTTTACGACGGAGGATATCATCGCGGCGACGGGAGGCGAGATCCTTTCGAGTGGGCCTGACTCCTTTGCCGGCGTCAGCATCGACTCGCGGACGATACGGGCAGGGGAACTGTTCATTGCCCTCAGAGGCGAGAGGTTCGACGGCCATGAATTTCTTCCGGACGCGCTTCGCAAGGGAAACGGCGCGATCATACATTCCGGCGACGCGCGTGGCGTGCCCGGTAAAACGGTCGTGCGCGTGCCCGACACGTTGAAAGCCCTTCAGGATATCGCCCGTTTTCATCGGGCGCGGCACGCAATCGCCGTCGTCGGGGTGACGGGGTCGAACGGGAAGACGACGACGAAAGAGCTGATTGCCTCGATCCTCGCGGCCCGCTTCCGGGTTCTCAGGAATGAGGGAAACCTGAACAACCAGATCGGGCTTCCGCTCACCCTGACGAAGATGGAGGCCGGTCACGAGGCCGTCGTCCTCGAAATGGGGGCGAGCGCCCCGGGAGACATCAGGGACCTCTGTCGCATTGCGAAGCCGGACTATGGAGTCCTGACGAATATCGGACGGGCGCATCTCGAAGGGTTCGGCGATATGGAGACGGTTCGGGAGACGAAACTCGAGTTGCTCGAGACGGTGCAGGTCGCCGTCGCGAACGCGGACGACCTCTTCCTCATGGAAGGAATACGCCGCGCCGGATTTCGCCGCGCCCTCGTGCGGTACGGTAACGAGGCCACGGCGGACGTGCGCGCGGTGGATCCCCGCGTGTCAGAGGACGGGCTCGCATTCGGGATACGGTTCCCCGATCGGCGGACGATCGACGTGAACGCCCGCCTCGCGGGGCTTTTCAATGTGTCGAATATTCTCGCCGCGGCATCGGTCGGCTATCTCTTCGGGGTCGATCCGCTCCTTATGAAAAGCGCGATCGAGTTGTTCGCCGGCGTTTCCCGGCGCATGGAGATAAAGGAATACCGGGGGATGAAGGTCATCTGCGACGTTTACAACGCGAATCCGTCCTCGATGCACGCCGCGCTCGTCGAACTCGCGCGGATGAGGAAAGGGAGGGCGATCGCCGTCCTCGGCGATATGCTCGAACTCGGTGCCTACGAGGAGGAGGCGCACCGCGACATCGGGAGGGCATTGTCGGCGCTTGCCGTCGACGTGCTCATCGCGGCGGGACGCCGCATGGCTTCGGCGGTGTCGGAGTTCAACGGCACCGCGTACCGGTGCGAACGCGCCGAAGAAGCAGGCGCGATCCTCAGGGAGGTCGGAAGGGAAGGAGATACGGTGCTGATCAAGGGGTCGAGAGGAATGCAGATGGAGAGGGTTCTGGAGGAATAGTGCTCTATATCTTCCTCTACGGCATGCGGGACTGGTTTTCACCTCTCAACGTCTTCCGTTACATCACGTTCAGGACGGCCCTCGCAGTCCTCACCGCGCTCTTCTTCTCGCTCGTCCTCGGGCCGTGGCTCATCGGGAAGCTCAGGAGGCTGAGCCTCACCCAGCAGATACGGGAAGACGGGCCGAAAGCCCACATGGGCAAAGCGGGGATCCCGACGATGGGCGGGATCCTCATCATCCTCTGCATCCTGATCTCCGTCTTTCTGTGGGGCGACCTCAAGAATGTGTACATCTGGACGGTCGTCGTCTCGCTCGTCGGGTTCGGCGGCATCGGTCTCCTCGACGACTATCTGAAAATCGCCCGCCAGAACCATCGCGGCCTGCGAGCGTACCAGAAGTTCAGCCTGCAGATCGCGCTCGCGCTCGCGATCGGGACCGTCCTCTACATCAATCCGCGCGATCCGTACGCGGACGTGCTGAGCATTCCTTTTTTCAAAAAGTGGCTCATCGATCTCGGGCTCGTCTATATCCCATTCTCGGTGCTCGTCATCGTGGGTTCGTCCAACGCCGTGAACCTTACCGACGGGATAGACGGACTCGCCATCGGCCTCGTCGCGATCGCGGTCCTCGCGAACGGCGTGCTCGTGTACATATCGGGGCATAAGGGGCTGGCGCAGTATCTTCAGGTCCTCTTCCTGCCCGGCACCGGAGAGTTGACGGTCTTCTGCGGCGCGATGTTCGGCGCGGCGCTCGGGTTTCTCTGGTACAATTCCTATCCGGCCGACGTCTTCATGGGTGACGTCGGCTCCCTTGGGTTAGGCGGCGCGCTCGGGACACTCGCGGTCATCACGAAGCACGAAATCGTGCTCGCGGTCGTCGGCGGCATCTTCGTGATCGAGACGATTTCCGTAGTACTGCAGGTCGCGTCGTACAAGGCGACGGGCAAGCGCCTGTTCAAGATGGCGCCAATCCACCACCACTTCGAACTGAAGGGGTGGCCCGAGCCTAAAGTGATCGTGAGGTTCTGGATCATCGGAATAATGCTGGCGCTGTTGAGTTTGGCAACTCTTAAAGTGAGGTGAAGATGGTCGGTAGACAGGATGCAGGAAACAGGAAGCGGGAGGAGAAGCATTATCGGGTTTTCGTGCTGCTATGTGTCTTGTTTCATCTTTGCTGTATGCTGTCGACCGTTTCGCGGGCCGAGACGGTCCGTTCCCGGGCGGCGGTGGTCATGGATGCCTCATCGGGCAAAGTGCTCTACGCGAAGAATCCCGACTTGCGGTGTCCGCCCGCGAGCACGACGAAGCTGATGACGGCGATCCTCGCGGTCGAGCACATGAAGCCAGAGAGCGTCGTGACGGTGAGCAAGAGGGCCGCCACCGTCTCTCCGCACAAGGCGGGATTGAGGGAAGGCGACCGGGTAACGGTCGAAGAGCTCCTCTATGCTGCGTTGCTCGGATCAGCCAACGACGCCGCGGTCGCCCTCGCCGAGGCCGTTGCCGGCTCGGAGGAGAGGTTCGTGGAATTGATGAACGGAAAGGCTGCCGCGATCGGCGCCCGCGATACCCGTTTCATCAATCCGCACGGTCTTCCGGGCCCCGGTCAGTTCATCAGCGCTTCTGACTTGTCCCGGATCATGCAGTACGCCCTTCGCTCGCCGCTGCTGAGGCAGATCATCAGCACGCGTGCGACCGAGATCGAGACGGAAGGGGGCCGTGCTATCCCGCTCAGGAACACGAATCGGCTCCTCTGGACGGACGGGGACGTTATCGGCGGCAAAACCGGGTACACGCGGACGGCAAGGCACTGCTTCGTCTGCGCGGCGGAGCGGTCGGACGACGCGGTCATCGTCGCCCTCCTCGGAAGCCCGAGCAGAAACAACCTCTGGAGAGAGTCGGACCGTCTTCTCGATCGGGGGTTCACTGTGTTGCAGGGCGGCGCTGAGCCCGTCGTCTATCTCGCGAAGGCGGGGGGAGCGGCTGCCGCCGGATTCATGGCGAAGAAGCGGAAGACCCGCGTGGAGAAGAGCTCGCGGACGAAGAAGACGTGCGTGCTGACCGCGGACCGCGCGGGCGGGAGCGCTAAGCTCGCGTGCGCGCGGAAGAAGGGAGCTACATACGAGAAGCACAGGGATAAAACGAAGCGGTATCGCGTCGCGCGGAAAGGGATAAGTGAGAAGAATAAAGGGTAAGCGCGTGACCGTCGTCGGCATGGCGCGGAGCGGAACGGGAGCCGCGAATCTGCTCGCCCGGCTCGGCGCGGACGTCGTCGTCACGGACAGGAAAGAGGAGAGGGAACTCTCGGCGTTCGCAGGTGCCGTCGATCCGAGGGTAAGGCTCGTCCTCGGAGGCCATCCCGAGGAAGTCTTCGCGGGCGCCGATCTGATCGTGCTGAGCCCCGGCGTTCCGGCCGGCGTGCCGACGATCCAGCACGCCGCGGCGAAGGGAATCCCCGTCATCGGGGAACTCGAACTCGCCTACGAGATCGCGGCGCGCGGCCTCGAGGACCCACCGACGGCACCGCTCGTTCGCGAAGGCAGTGGCGGGTTCCTCGCGGTCACGGGGACGAACGGGAAGTCCACGACGACCGCGCTCCTCGATTTCATGATGAAGAAGAACGGGTTCCGCACCATTCTCGGGGGGAACATCGGGAACGCTCTCACGACGGAAATCCTCGGGAGGATGGAGAATCCCGAACCCGTCGATTTCATCGTGGCGGAGGTTTCGAGTTTCCAGCTCGAGACGACCGCGGCGTTCAAACCGCGCGTCGCCGCGATAACGAACATCACGCCGGATCATCTCGACCGTTACCGCGACGTGGAAGAGTACGCGCGCGCGAAAGCCAGGATCTGCGAGCGTCAGGGCCGGGGGGATGTCCTCGTGCTCAACCACGACGATCCCGTCACGCGGCGCCACTATAAAGAGTGGCTGTCGGGACGGGATGACGCTCCGACCGTTTTCTTTTTCAGCAGATACGAAACGGTGCGCGGTGTCTACGCGCGCGACGGCGCCGTTTTCTGCAATTTCGAAGGGTACGGTTCGCATTTTGGGAACTGCGAACTCATCGCCGAAGACGCGATCCGGATCAAAGGGGTTCATAACCTGGAGAATGCCATGGCTGCTTCAGCCATGGCTCTCCTTGCAGGGTGCGACGTCGATTCCGTCCGCGCCGCGCTGGGGGAATTCGCCGGGCTCGAGCACAGGCTCGAGTTCGTCCGTGAACTCGACGGCGTCAGGTATTTCAACGATTCGAAGGGGACGAACGTCGATGCCGCGATGAAATCGCTCGAGAGCTTCCCGCACTCCGTCCTTCTCATCGCGGGCGGAAGAGACAAGGCCGGCGACTTCTCGCGTCTGCGGGAACCGGTCAGGCAGAGGGTCAAGCTGCTCGTCCTGATCGGCGAGGCAAGGGAAAAGATGAAGAATGCGCTCGGCGATCTCACCGAAACGACCTTCGCCGATGACCTGCGCCGCGCGGTGGAGGTCTGCCGGGAGAGAGCCAGGCCGGGAGACGTCGTCCTCCTCTCGCCCGCCTGCGCGAGTTTCGACATGTTCGCGGATTTCGAGGACAGGGGGCGCCGGTTCAAGGATATCGTGAGGGGGCTCGCGTGACGAAATCGTGCGACAGGGTGTTACTGATCGCGACGCTCGTCCTCGTCGGTCTGGGGGCGCTCATGGTCTTCAGTTCGACCTCCGTGATCACGCCGGTCCTCGCGCGGAAGAACGTCACCGAGTTTCACTATTTCAAGAGGCATCTGTTCACGATCCTCATCGGGGTGTGCATCCTCTTCCTGACCACGTACAAGGGACGGCCCGGGAGCGTGAAAAAGTCCGCGATCCCGCTCCTCGTCTTCTCGTTCGCGCTCCTCGTCCTCGTCTTCGTTCCGGGGATCGGCGTTACCGCGGGTGGCGCGACCCGGTGGCTGCGGCTGTGGCCGTCCACTTTCCAGCCGTCGGAACTCGTGAAGCTCTCGATGGTCATTTTCCTCGCGTTTCACCTCTCGAGTCCGGCGTACCGGACCGACAGGTTCGCGTCGTTCCTCAAACCGATCGTCGTCATGGTCGTGTTCCAGGCGGTGATCCTCCTGCAGCCGGACTTTGGGGCGGCGATGAGCCTCGCCTTCCTCACGTTCGCGATGCTCTTCGTCTCGGGGATCCGCCTCCGGTACCTCGCGTCACTGGGCGTCATCGCGCTGCCGGCAATCGCCCTGCTCGTCATGGAGCCGTACCGGTTCAGGAGGCTCACCTGTTTTCTCGACCCGTGGAAAGACCCCCAGGGGTGCGGTTTCCAGCTCGTGCAGTCCTTCATCGCCCTCGGAAGCGGCGGACTGACCGGCGTGGGCATCGGCAATTCGAAGCAGAAGCTCGCGTACCTGCCCGAATCCCATACGGACTTCATCTTTTCGATCATAGGGGAAGAGATCGGATTCTTCGGGGCGCTCGGAACGGTCGCCCTCTTTCTCCTTATTTTCATCAGAGGCATCCAGATCGCGAACCGCGCGAAAGACCCTTTCGTCTCGTATCTCGCGACAGGCCTGACGCTCATGATCTCGCTCCAGGGTCTCATCAATTTCGCGGTCGCCGTCGGGCTCGTGCCGACGAAAGGGTTGCCACTCCCGTTCATCAGCTACGGCGGTTCCTCCCTCCTCGTCAACATGGCGGCTGTCGGAATGCTCCTCGCGATATCCCGGAGCGGCGAGGCCGGCCACGAGAGAGGCGAACGGAGGATCTTGGCGAGGAAGAGTTTCGGGAGGAACCTCGCGGGAAGGATTACAGGGGAGCGCTTTCCCGCGGCACCGCGGTATCCGGTTCCCCGGCAAGGAGAGCGGGTTCTTCCATGAGGGTCATCATTGCCGGCGGCGGGACAGGAGGGCACGTTTTCCCGGGACTGGCGCTCGCGGAGGAATTGAAAAAACGCGATGCGGTCGTCGAGGTCGTTTTCGTCGGCACCGAGGCTGGCATCGAAGCGAGGGTCGTGCCGAGAGAGGGATATCCGATCCGGTATGTTCGCGCGAGCGGCATCGTCGGGATGAGCGTTTTCGGAAAAATGAGGGCGGTTATGTTGTCCGTCCTGTCCATCTTTGACGCGTACAGAATCATTCAGGCGGTGAGGCCCGACATCGTGATCGGCGTCGGCGGATATGCATCGGGAGCGGTCGTGTTCCTCGCCTCTCTCCTGTCGGTTCCGACGATGATCCTCGAGCAGAATTCCGCGCCGGGGATGACGAACAAAATTCTCGGAAAATTCGTCGACAGCGTGTGCGTGACGTATCAGGAAAGCATGTCGTTCTTCCCTTCGGACAAGGCGTTCCTGACCGGCAACCCCGTGCGCGAGCGGCTGCTGAAAGGGAGCGCGGCTGTCGGCCGCCGTCTCTTTTCCCTCGGGGAGGGACTCTTTACGGTCTTCGTTTTCGGCGGGAGTTCCGGCGCGCGCAGTATCAATAAGGCCATCGTCGAGTGTCTCCCGCACCTCGATGACCTCAAAGACAGGGTCCAATTTCTCCACCAGACCGGACAGGCCGATTACGACGCCGTCCGGAACGCCTTTCGCGAGAGCGGATACAGGGGGACGATCGTCCCCTTTATCTATGAAATGGGCGACGCTTACGCCGCCGCGGATCTCGTCATTTCCCGCGCCGGGGCGACGACGCTCGCCGAATTGACCGTGCTCGGCAAGCCGGCGATTCTCGTCCCGTATCCGTTCGCGGCAGGGAGACACCAGGAGTTCAACGCGCTCAAGTTGCAGGAAATGGGCGCCGCGCGGGTGATCCTCGACGGTGAACTCCGCGGAGAGACCCTTGCCGCCGCGATTCGCGAACTCGTCCTCGACGCGGCGACGCGGGAGGAGATGCGGAGGGCGAGCGCGTCCATCGGCCGCCCGGACGCCGCCGCGCGGGTCGCGGATGTCGCCTTCAGCCTGCTGAGGCAGTCGTCTCCGTCCGGCGCGAGGCACGCGGTATGAAGGGGAGGACAGGATATGTTTGAGAGTTACCGGGTCATCCATTTCGTCGGCATCGGCGGCATCGGGATGTCGGGGATCGCGGAGGTCCTCCACACGCTCGGGTATCGCGTCACGGGATCCGACATCAAGCGGTCGGAGACGACGGAACGTCTCGAGCGGGCGGGGATCCCGGTCTGGATCGGCCACAGGCCCGAAAACGTGGATAACGCGCACGTCGTCGTCGTCTCCTCGGCGGTCTCGGCGGACAATCCCGAGGTGATCGAAGCGAGGGCGCGGTCGATCCCGGTCATCCCCCGCGCGGAAATGCTCGCCGAGATCGCGCGCCTCAAGTACAGCGTTCTCGTCGCCGGCGCGCACGGGAAAACGACGACGACGTCGCTGCTCGCGACGGTCCTCGCGCACGGCGGATTCGATCCGACGGTCGTCATCGGCGGGCGACTGAAGGCGACCGGAAGCAACGCCCGACTCGGTCAGGGCGATTTCCTCGTCGCCGAGGCGGACGAGAGCGATGGTTCGTTCCTGAAACTCTCGCCGACGATCGCCGTCGTCACGAATATCGACAGGGAACACATGGATTACTTCCGCACGATGGACCGCCTGAAAGAGGCGTTCCTGTCGTTCATGAATAAAGTGCCTTTCTACGGGGCGTCCGTCGTCTGCCACGAAGACGAATACGTGCGCGAACTGTTGCCGTCCGTTCACCGGCGCTGCCTCACCTACGGGTTCTCGAGGGAAGCGCAGCTCCGCGCGGAGAACATCAGGAAGGGCTTCATGTCCACCGCGTTCGACGTCGTGTACCGGGGAAATCGGTTCGGGACGTTCGATATCCCGGTTCCCGGCGTCCACAACGTGCTGAACAGTCTCGCCGCGATCGGTGTCGCGATCGTTCTCAAGATCGACGCCGATGCCGTGCGGGAATCGTTCAGGGGATTCACGGGCATCCAGCGGCGGCTCGAGCTGAAAGGCGAGGTGGACGGGATACGGGTCTACGACGATTACGGGCATCACCCTTCCGAGATCCGGGCGACGCTGAAGGCCCTCAGGGAAGGGCACGAGGCGGGCGGGGAGTGGAACGGGAGAGTGCTCGTCCTCTTCCAGCCGCACCGCTACACCCGGACGCGCGACCTCATGGATGAGTTCGCGGTCTCGTTCGCCGATGCGGACGCGCTCATCGTGCTCGACATCTACCCTGCGGGGGAACCCGCGATCGAAGGCATCAATTCCGAAGCGCTCGTGCGGAAAATGAGAGAAGCGGGGTCTGGCGACGTGCGGTACGCTGCGGACCGCGAAGAAGCGATCGATCGTATTCTCGGCATCGTGCGGGAGGGGGACATCGTGCTCACCCTCGGGGCCGGGAACGTCTATAGAGCCGGCGAGGAGATCGTGCATAAATTGAGGACGAAGAAGATACCGTGCAGATGACGGACGTCAGAGTGCGCGACATTTTCACGAGGGGATTGTTCGAGGGCGAGGTCCGGTTCTCGGAACCGATGAGCAGGCACACGTCGCTCAGGATAGGAGGACCCGCGGACGTCTTCGCCGTACCCGAAAACGTTCGCTCTCTCGCGTACCTCTCGAACGCCCTGCGGGAAGAGAGCGTCCAATTTTTCGCCCTCGGCTCGGGGACGAACGTGCTGGTGCGTGACGGCGGAATCGATGGTGCCGTCGTCTGCATGTCGGCGTTCCGCCATATCGAGCGGAGAGCGGAGGATTCGGACGCCGTCACCCTCTCGGTCGGTACCGGTACCCTCCTCCAGCGGCTGGTGCTGTTTTCGCGGGATAACGGATACGCAGGGATCGAGGGGCTCGCCGGCATTCCCGGAACCGTCGGCGGCGCGATCTGCGGCAATGCGGGGTCATTCGGCTATGAGATGAAGGACGTCCTCGTTTCGGTTGACGTGATGAGGCCGGGCGGTGAGATCGAACGCGTGCCGGCGGAACGGCTCTCCTTCGGGTACCGGACGTCTTCCCTCGCGCGGAACGATCTCGTCGTGAGCGCGGAGGTGCGGCTCCTGAAGGGGAGGCCGGAGGACGTCGCCGGACGCATCGAGCAGTTTCTCGGGGAGAAGCGGAGCAGGCAGCCCATCTGGGAGGCGTCGGCGGGGTGCGTCTTCAGGAATCCCGCGGGTCGGTCCGCGGGAAGGCTCATCGAGGAGGCGGGCTGCAAGGGCCTCCGGATCGGCGATGTCGTCGTCAGCACGCTCCACGCGAATTTTTTCATCAACGTCGGCGGAGCGACCGCGGCGGACTTCATCGCGCTCATGCGCGAGGTGGCCGCGCGGGTGAAGGAAACGCACGGGGTACTCCTCGAACCGGAGATCAGAATCGTCGGAAGAGACGATGGTGACGAATAAAAGGATCGGCGTCCTGATGGGCGGGCAGTCCGCCGAGCGGGAGGTGTCGCTCAGAAGCGGGCAGGCGGTTTATCGCGCCCTGAAGGAACGTGGATACGACGCGGTCGCTCTCGATGTCGGGCCGGACATCTGCCGCAGGCTCTCGGACGAAGGAGTGGAGGTCGCTTTCATCGCGCTGCACGGCGGGCACGGGGAAAACGGTGCCATTCAGGGGGTGCTCGAGATCCTCGGCATCCCGTACACCGGTTCCGGCATCCTCGCCTCGGCACTCGCGATGGACAAAGAACTGGCGAAAAAGGTCTTCAGTTACCACGCGATACCGGTGCCTCCCTCCCACGTGCTCGCGGATCTAACCGCCGCGGCGACGGCGATCGGCTTCGATCTGCCGTGGGTCGTGAAACCTGCGGCGGAGGGATCGAGCATCGGGGTGAGCATCGTGAAGAGCGAGAGCGAACTCGCGCGCGCCGTGAGCGAGGCGCGGAAGTACGGCCCGCGGGTTCTGATCGAACGGTACATAGAAGGGAAAGAGGTCCAGATCGGCATCCTCGGTGGAAGGGCCATCGGCGGGGTCGAGGTGAGGCCGACGGTCGAATTCTACAGTTACGCGGCGAAGTACACGCCGGGATTGACGGAGTACGTGCTCCCTCCCGACATCGACGGCGCCGCTTACGAGCGGGCGGCGGCGGTGGCGTGCGCGGCCCATGCGGCGCTCGGGTGCAGGGGCGCGACGAGAGTCGATCTGCGCATCACGCCTGAGGGGAACCCGTACGTGCTCGAGGTCAACACTATCCCGGGGATGACGGAGACGAGCCTGCTGCCGAAGATCGCGCTCCGGGCGGGATTGCCGTTTCCAGAACTCGTCGAGGAGATAGTGAGAGAGGCGCTCCATGAAAGCGAATAGGGTGAAGAAGGGCATCGGCGTCGCCTCTTTCCGAAACGTGCGGCTTGGGTTCGCTGCCTTGCTCGTCGGTCTCCTCGCTTTTTCCGTGTATTATCTCTTCAACCACGTGAAGCCGATCTTTCACGTCCGGAAGGTCGTGTTCCACGACAACAAGCGCCTTTCGGAGAGCGAACTCCGGGAGATCGCGCGGGTGCCGGTCGGCAAGAGCCTCTTCACGCTCCGCGGCCGTGAGATAACGCGGCGGTTGCTCGAGTCTCCGTGGGTCTTGTCCGCGTCCGTGCGGAAGGAGTTTCCCGACACGCTCGCGATCGCGATCGAGGAAACGGAGCCGTTCGCACTCCTCGACGTGCGCGGGCGCCTCGTCCTCATAGACGAACGCGGGGAATCTCTCGAAGAGCTGAAAGACGACGCGGTGCCCTTCCTCCCCGTGATCCTGAGCGACCCCGAGCGCGAGCGCGAGGGGTTCGAGGAGGCGCTCAAGCTCGTGCGGCTCCTGAACGAGATGGGGATCACGCAAGGACGGGACCACGTCGAGGTGATCGCGCACAATCCCAATGAACTGTCCGTCGAAATGGACGACGCGGTCGTCAAGATAGGCGCGGGCAACTACGAAGAAAAACTCGAACGGCTCCTCCACCTGGAAGAGGAGCTCAAGAACAGGAATATCGCGGTGGATTACATAGACGTGCGGTTCGGCGACAAAGCGTTCGTCAAGCCGATGATGGCGAAGAAAAAGGAGGAGTAGGCGCGATGCCGTCGGGTCGGTCAGAACAGATACTCGTCGGCCTCGACGTGGGGACGACAAAGATCTGCACGGTCGTCGGCGAGGTCGTTCGCGGTACCCTGCTCATCCGGGGCATGCAGATCTCTCCGGCGCAGGGCATGAGGAAAGGCGTTGTCGTCAACATGGACGAACTCACCTTGTCGATCGCCAACGCCCTCCGCGAGGCCGAATCGGGCTGCGGGGTCGAAATCAACTCGGTCTATCTCGGCCTGTCCGGGGCCCACGTGAAGGGATTCGGCAGTATCGGGGCCGCCGGCATCGGCGGCAGAGAAGTCGGCCGCCGGGAGATCGAGGAGGCGCTCGACTCCGCGCGGTCGGTCTATGTCCCTCTCGACAGGGACGTCCTCCACGTCCTTCCGGCGGGCTACGCGGTCGACGGCCAGAACGGCATCACGGATCCGTCCGGCATGACGTGCGAGCGTCTCGAGGCGCATGTGTTCGTCGTGACGGCATCCGTCTCCGCGGTGAGGAACCTCGTCGCGTGCGTTAACAAGGCGGGAGTCGAGGGCGTCGAGGTCGTCTTTTCTCCGCTCGCGTCCGCCGGCGTCTTCCTCACGGAGGAAGAGCGCGAGATGGGGGCGGTCTTCGTCGACATCGGGGGCGGCACGACGGACATCCTTTTCTTCAGAGACGGGTGGCCGCGGCACTGCTCCGTCCTCGCGGTCGGTGGAAATCATTTCACGAACGACATCGCGGTCGGGTTGGGCGTTTCCGTGAGCGAGGCCGAGCATATCAAGAAACACGTGGGCATCGAGGCGCTCCGGAGAGCCGGGGATGGGGACGAGATCGAGGTTTCCTACGAGGGCCGGAAGAGGGCTTTTTCACGAAGCCGCCTCGTGGAGATACTCGAGGCGCGTTCGTACGAAGTGCTCGATCTCATCCGAAAGGAACTCACGCAGTGCGCCGCCGGGGATATCGCTCCGACGAAGGTCGTCCTCGCCGGAGGAGGCGCGCTGCTCAACGGCCTCGATAGGATGGCGGAATCCGTCTGGGGCGTCCCCGTGAGGCTGGGGAGCCCCCTCAAGAAGCGCGGTGTCCAGAACATGCCGGACGCGCCGGCGTGCGCGACCGCGGCCGGCCTCGTCCTCTACGGGTTCGACGCGCTGCCGGACATGGTCCGCACGCGGGACGCCGTGGCGGGGGTATTCGGCTTCATAAAAGGATTGGCAAAAGAAATCTTCAATAGAAAAAAAGGAGGGATAGCGTATGTTCGAAATTGAAGAAGCACGAGGACAGTGTGCGAGGATCAAGGTCGTCGGCGCCGGGGGGGCCGGCGGCAACGCGATCAACACGATGATCGCCTCGAATCTGCACGGCATCGAATTCATCGCGGTGAACACGGACGCGCAGGCGCTCGAAATGTCGCTCGCGCCATCGAAGGTCCAGATCGGGTCGCAGCTCACGCGCGGTCTCGGCGCCGGATCGGACCCCCAGATCGGCCGGGCTGCCGCGGAAGAGGACGCGGCGCTCATCGCCGAATACCTCGAGGGCGCCGACATGGTGTTCATCACCGCCGGCATGGGCGGCGGCACGGGGACGGGCGCGAGCCCCGTGATCGCGAGCATCGCGAAGGAGCTGGGGGCGATCACCATCGCGGTCGTCACGAAACCGTTCTTCTACGAAGGGAAGATACGCAACGAAAACGCGGAAGAAGGGATACGCGCGCTGCGGGACATCGTGGACACGCTCATCGTCATCCCGAACGATAAGATTACGCTCGTCGTCGAGAAAGGGACGCCCCTCCTCAAATCGTTCGCGATCGCGAACGACGTGCTCAAGCAGGCGGTCCAGGGGATATCCGATATCATCCTCGTCCCCGGCCTGATCAACGTGGATTTCGCCGACGTGAAGACGATCATTCAGGACAAAGGCAGGGGAGTGATGGGCTGCGGCTTCGGAAAGGGCGAGGGCGGCGCCCTCGAGGCGGCCCGGAAGGCGGTCTCGAACCCGCTCCTCGAGGACTCATCCATCGAGGGCGCGAAGGGCATCCTCGTGAATATCACGGGGGGGCTCGAACTCTCCCTCGACAGCATGAAGGATGCCGTGTCGTTCATCTACGACTTCGCCCACGAAGACGCGCACATCATCATCGGCGCGGTGATCGACCCCGACGTGCGGGACGAGGTGCGGGTGATCGTGATCGCGACGGGATTCAGCGAACGGAAGGAAAAAGCCGAGCTTCCGCACGTGAAGAAGTGGTCGCCTCTCAAGCACCCGATTCACCTGAAGGGGTCGGAACGCGTTCTCTCGAAAAATCTCGCGCAGAATTCCGTCGGCGATTTGGTGCCGACCGAGATCATTGCCTACGAAGAGCACATCGATATGCCGGCATTCATGAGAAAAGCGCCCCAGCTTCAGAAAGGGCTTTAAGGTTCCCTCCCACGAGGGGCCTCCTTCCCCCGGGAGGCCCCTCCCCCCCCTCCTTGTGCGGAAAGGAGGCAACGCGTCATCGATACCGAATTGTTCGCCTGCATTTCTCGTCAGCGACCGGCGAATGAACCCGAATGGGCCGATGGTCCGGCTTGGGCGGCTGGCCGGCTCGCGTCACGGAAGGTTTTCGTCAGGGAGCTTCTTCGGCAAAGTTTTGAAGTAGTCTCGGCGGTAGCGGGTCAAGATGAAGCGCCATCGAGCTGGTGCATGACAATCAAACGAGCGAGCAAGCCGTAACGGTCTTTATCCCGAGATCGTACCGATACTATCCGGGAAATTCCCGATGTCCGTCCGCGGTGCTTTCCATGCATCGCGAACACCCATTGCCAATTTCATGACTTTCTGCGGGAGTATGTGAGAACCTGTCTCGAAATCGGTTTTCTCTTTTTTGTCATTCCGTGCTCGACACGGAATCCAGTGACGTTGCCGTTTTATTCTCTAAAAACAGAGAATGACGAATCGCAAGTGTTAAACACGTACGACGCTGGATACCGGCTTTCACCGGTATGACGCGAATTCGAGAGAGGCTCTAAACGTATGGATATTTCTTGCAAGATGTCTGAAATCCCTGTATACGTCGAGAAGCAATCTCGTCTCCTCGAGCCTGCCCAGAACTCACCGAAGGGCTCGCCATGACAACGTGTCACGCCGAGGCCATTAGCGGCTGTCATCCTAAGCGTGTCGAAGGATGACATTGCGCTCGGGGCGGGCTTGCCGAACCATGAATGCTGTATTCAGCCAGCCCCCACGCAAGAGGCGGAGAAACTTCGGGCGTGACGGAAATGATCAATTGCTCCGATAACGATTATTTCGGTTCTCACGTGCCCTTATTGGGGAATCAACGGTGGTCTTTTCCTCGGCTTCCGTCTATTGTAGAATTACGCTAAGATATGAAAAATCAGATTCGGTATTTGCAGAACCTCTTCTATGACATCCTGAACGACTACGGGAAGGTGTTCATGGTCGTCAAGTATTCGGAAAAGACACGCATTGGCACGCGCGGCTTCACCGACGAGGAGAAGAATAAAGGAATGATCCTCGTCTTCACCAGGATGAACAATAAAAATCTCGTCTGGCTGGAGGACGGCAGCATTCAGACCGTGCTCGGGTTCGGCGCGGGCAACAGGCCGGAGAAATGCTTCATCCACGCCGACGATATTGTCTCGATCTTTTCCCATGACGCCAGAGTAAAGCTCGACCGGTGGGACATGATCGATCTGCGGGATGCCGGCGGGAAATCCGAAGACTTCTCGAAAACCACAGGCAAAGGACCCGAGGACGCGAAGATAGTCTCTCTCGACAGGTTCAGGAAATCGAAAGACTGAACCCATGCGGAAGACCGTCTTCCTCTACACGAAGGAATACCAGCGTTTCGATTACGGGCCGTCGCATCCCCTGAGGATCTCGCGGCTCGCGCTCGCGTATGAACTCATCGGGGCATTCGGGCTTCTCGATCTCCCGAACACCTGCTTCATTGAAGCCCAAAGGGCGAGCGATGCGGATGTCCTTTCGTTTCACAGCAGAGAGTACCTGGATGCCTTGAAGGAGGCGAATACGGGGAAGGACCTTCTCTACGGGCCGTTCTTCGGCATCGGTCCGGGCGACAACCCGGCGTTCGAGGGACTCCTCGACTGGTCTCTGCTCGTGGCGGGTGCGTCGCTCCAGGCGGCGTCTCTCGTCGACGGCGGCGAGGCCGACATCGCGTTCAACATCGCCGGAGGCCTCCACCACGCGCTCGCGTCGAGGGCCTCCGGGTTCTGCTATATCAATGACGCCGTGGTGGCCATCATGTCGCTTCTCAAGAAAGGGCGGCGAGTCGTCTATATCGACATTGACGCCCATCACGGCGACGGCGTGCAGGAAGCATTCTACCGAACCGATCGCGTGCTGACCATTTCGATCCACGAGACGGGAACGATGCTCTTCCCGGGCACGGGGTTCGAGAACGAGACGGGGGAAGGTCGCGGAGAGGGATATTCCGTGAACGTCCCGATGCCGCCGTACTCAGACGATGAACTGTTCTTGTACGCGTTTCGCGAGACCGTTCCCGCGCTCATCGAGAGGTTCAGGCCCGACGTCGTCTTCACCCAGCTTGGCGTGGACTCTTTCCGATCCGACCCCCTCGCCCACCTGAACTATACGGTCAACGGGTTCTGCGAGGCGGTGAAGATGATAAAAGAGCTTGCTCCGAAATGGGTCGCGCTCGGTGGCGGCGGGTACGACATCCCGAATGTCGCGAAGGCGTGGACGCTCGCGTGGGCGATCATGAACGGGGTCGAACTGCCGGACGCGATACCGCCGGATTTTCTCGCGCGCAACGCGGACGCGGGGTTCCCGGACGGCCGCTTGAGGAGCGAAGGCTACTCAATAGAAGGCGAGCGGAAGGAGCGGATGCGGGAAGAGGTCGAGCGGGTCGTCGCGTTCGTCAAAGAGAAGGTGATCGCGAAGATGGTGCATTGACGGGGCATGGCATCCTCGGTGAGAAGGTTGTCATTGTGATTCGCAGCAGAAGCATCTCTCCTGACGGCGAGATCGCCGTTCATTGAAATTGTGACGTCATCCAGCAACCTCTAATTCCGCACTCGATGCGGATCCAGGTTGTCGTTAATTCTGGATCCCCTCGCCTCTGGCGAGTCATGAGGCGACCGATCGGAGTCGGGTGATGACAGAAAAAAAGGGAAGAATGGATTTCAGGGTCAAGCCGTGGAATGACGTGGGAAAGGGCGCGTGGCGATCCCGCCGTTTACTGAAGTATCATGACGTCATGCAGCAGCGGGGCGTCACAGAACGTTCATCACGGAGCGGGCCGTTTTTATCTGCCTCCCGTCGGACACCGTGGTGTAGAGAACGCAGTATCCTCTCGGGAGATCTTCCGGCAGTTTGAACTGAATCGTCGACTGGTAGGTTCCGGATTCCCTCACGACGTCCCTCGTGTCTATCTCGATGACGGTGTACGCCGTCCACAGCCTCCTCGTTTCCGTGAGGGTCACTTTTTCCGTCCCCTCGGGAGCGAGGACGGTGTACCGCACGACGGCTTTCACCACGGAACCGGTCACGACCGTATGCGAGGCGAGCGATGAATCTTCTATGATCAATTTCACCCGCTTGTCCCGCAATCTCTTTTCCGCTTTCTTCTCTGCCTCCCTTTCCTCCGCCGCTTTCTTCTCGCGGAGCTTCTCCTCTTCCGCCTTCTGCTCTTCCGGTGTTGCCTCCTCCGCCTTCTTTTCCCGCTCTTTCGGTTCCTCCGCTTTCTCTTCCCGCCTCTTTCTCTCATCCGCTTTTCTCTCCTGCTCTCTCAATTCTTCCGCCTTCCGTTCCTGCTCTTTTCTCTCCTCCGCTTTCTTCTCCTGGTCGAGGTATCTCTTCGCGGCCTGATCTCCGTTTTCGAGGAGCCTGTCTTCGTACTTGATCGTCGCGACGCTCGCAACGTCCGCGACGAATGCGCCGACAATGGCTCCGCCCGTGTTGCCCGCGATGAGCACTCCCGCGACGCCGCCGGCGAGGGTTCTCAGCGCCTGCTTCTGGTCAGGATCGTACCGGCTATATTTCGGCGCGCAGGCAAGGAGGAAAAGGGTTCCGGCAAGGAGGATCAAGGAGATGACGAAGAGATCTCCGAGGGAACGTCGGCGGGCATTGCTCTCGGCGAAGCCGCCGGACCGAAAAGGCGTGCGTGTGTTGTGGACGTAAGGTGTACGGGCGTTTTTCCGGATCCACCGAATCATTGTGTGCACGCGCCAGCCCCCCATGAAAGATACTAAGCTATTTTACCCGATTCCTTTGCATGGAATAGAAGAGGCGGAAATTTTTTTTGAAAAAAGCAATAGTGCCAATGTAAAAAGCAACTTTTCTATTGCAACGCGCGTCGCGCGTCGGTATAGTGTACTTTGAAAGGGGTTTCCCTTGCGCTTTCGAGTTTGCCGATATAGAATTTATCGGCGAAGGGCCGTAAAAAATGACGCCTTTTGCGCGCGCTCCCGTCGCGCGTGACACCTCTCGGGCGTCGGCCGCTCTCATCCGCGACCGGCGCGATGATAAGGGCGGAGGGTGCCGAGGGAAGCGAGAGAGAACTTCTTCCCGCTCCGAAGAGAAGAACGGAAAGGAACGGGGCATGATGCGCAGGTATCTTCGGGTGCGGTAGGAGGTGGGACCGAGCCAACAGAGCATTCATAGGCGACCGCAAGACTCGATTTATCTCCGATAAAGCCAAACCCTTCGTGAGGAGGGGACGGAAAGCATTCGGTCTTCATGTCATCGCATCGAAGACGGCCGGGCTGCCGAGAGAAAAAGGAAGCCCGGTTTTTTTTATTGAGACATTGATGTCTGAAGAATTGCAGATTCAATAACAACAGAGGGAGAGTTTCAGCAGTCTGGAAATTGATGCTATTAACGATTGAGAGGCAAAATATGCCTGAAACGAAAGGGGGGTTATGGGAAGAATCAAACGATTTTCAGACAAGGAAGTATGCAGCACAATTTATTGAAAGGAGGGGAAAAGAAATGAAATCCAAGAAGTATTTTTACGTGTTCGTCCACGCGATGCTCACGTTGGTTTTGATAGCGGGACTGTCGGGCAGCGCCGGCGCTGCTTACACCAACCCGCCCAACACGGTGAATTTCACATTTAACGGCTGCGACAACGATGGCACAATTTTTCTGCCGAATGCGGATGGAAATTTTGTTTGCCCCGATCCAGAGCCGTTGGGTGGCAACGACACGCGTTATCAAACGGGGAAACCTCGGTAAGGGCTGGAACGAACTCGACCTCGTTCCGCACCGGCTCATTGCCAGAAATGGTAACAGTGGAACTCCGGTCACCTATAACGTCATCATCGCAGCCGACTATAAAACGTCCGGGAAGATCGGCTACGACTCGATAACAGAACCACAGATAATCCGGCAGCCACAACTCAATGCCTTCTCCGACTCCTCTTGCCGGATGTCTTCTACCGTCATGGCTGAAAGAGCCGGAGTGACAGGCGGCGTCGACGTGGTGATCTATCGAATACTTACAATCACACAGAATTCCGGTACCACGTGCGTTATTGACTGGGCGAACAGGCTTGCGCTCGGCGCGAGTCAATATCCGGGATCGTCTCTGCAGTCGTATATGTTCGAACAGGAAGATTTTAAAACGGGCAAGAAGACCGTCTCAATTCCTGTGAGGCAGGCGGTGCCTCAGTCCTTAAGCAAGAACATGACGGCAGACCAGGATGTCGACTACGTCTGGAGCATCAGTAAGTCGCCTCATGACGCAACGGTTAACTTCGGTGATGTCTGCGATCCGGAAGCGGTTTTTGAAAAGCAGGTGAAGGTAAACATCGAGTGGAAAATCCTGCCGGGCGCTTTCGGCTGGGTCACCGTCGTTACCAAGGTATATGCCACGAACCCTGCGTCGAGAACGGTCACCGTCGATGTGACGGACGTGATCCGGGGCAATACTGGCGGAGGGGTGGTTACTCTCGATACGGCCGCTTCGGGACGTGTGGATGTGCCTGCCAACACGACTCAACTCGTCCTCACTCATACGTATAATGCCCCATACAACGTCACAAGCCTGAGCGATGTGGCGACGGCTATGTATTTTGACAAGGTAACAGGTTTGCCCATTCCGGGAACTACGACGGCGACAGCGTCTGCGCCTGTGCGTACAAACGTTCAGGATTCGGTAGTGAATGTCAAAGACGAAGAATCCATTACCGGAGAAGGCCTCAGCTTTTCGGTTGATGAAGTTACCGTAGATCCGATATTCCCCTGGAGTTTCACGAACTATCCGGCTCTAGGTGAGATCACGGTCGGCCCTGTTAACTGGCAGGCCCTCGGTCAGACGGCTTGCGCGAACCAGGACGGTTGCAAGGTCGGTGCTGTGGAATTCACCAAGACCGTCAAACTGGACCAGAAGATAAAAACAAGCGGGATGTTGACTGACACGGCGGTTGTAGCCCGCACAACGGGCGAAACGATTGATAGCGACGAGGCTTTCGTGGAGATCTATTCGGATGCCTCGGTGAAACTGACGATTACCAAGACTATCCCCGACCCAAGCATCCTCACCGGGCAGGAGACTCTCAGCTTTGTTTTCGACGTCTGCCCCGCCGGAGGCATGTCGGGCGATTGCACGGGATCTTACATAAGCCCCAGCCCAACCATTACCTTCGCGGCGGGCGATTCGGCGAGCAAGTCCGTCACGATTGGCGGCTTGGCTCCGGGATATTACAGAGTGTACGAGCAGCCTGTGAAGGGCTTCTCGCCGGAAAGTAATCCACAGTACGAAAACATCAACCTGCCGACCTGCGCGGGAAGTCTGACCTTCGCCAACACCACTCCTCAGGAATTGATCGCGAGGGCCAAGGTGAAGAAGGTGACGGCTCCGGCAGGCTCCGAGGCTGGCTGGTCCTTCACGTTGTCAACCGACACCGTCGGATGTGACGATCCGAATGAGACCAAAACTACGACAGGCACCGGTTTCGAGACCTTCGAGGCACTGCTCAAAGACGGCTGTCAGTATACCATTACCGAGACGGCGCAGGCAGGATGGGAGAAAACCGGCGAATCCGGCAAGTGGGAAAGCAGTAGCGCCCCTGCGGGTACGTGTGAGTTCTGGGTGAACTATCCTCAAGACTACGGGGATGTGTTCGAGTGTGTCATGACCAACACCCGCGAGACCGGCTCGCTGAAGATCACCAAGAGCGTGAGCAACCCTGATGAAGCGACGCTGCCGGCTGCCTTTACGGGCACGTATGATTGCGGCACCGGTTACACCGGCACCTGGAGCGTGGCTGCAGGCGGATCGCAGACGATCAGCGGCATCCCGACGGGCAACACCTGCTCGGTGGTTGAGACGGCACCGGCTGCTATCACCGGATACACGTGGGGAACGGTCACGTATACACCCTCTTCAATTGTGATCAGCACGAAGGGTGAGACGTTTGAGATCGTGGTAACCAACTCGATCACGCGTGACAAGGGGTCATTGAAGATCACCAAGGTTGTCAACGGCGGCGGCGCGGGCTTCACGGGCTCCTTCGGCGTTGAAGCTGTCTGCACGGGCGACGGTGGCACGCATAAGCCCACCGTAGAATACCCGGCTCCGGGCTTCGTAACAATCACCGATATCCCGGCGGGCAACACCTGCACAGTCACCGAGACATCGAAGTCCGGCGCACCCGACGGTTACACCTGGGCTGCCGAGATAATTAGCGGGAGCCCCGCAACAATCAGTAAGGGTGGAACCGCTGAGGTCACGGTCACGAACACGGTTACCGGCCTCGCTAAGGTGGTCAAGACCGTCAGCGGGCAGGCGCCGGCTGCTGGTCAGACATTTACCTTCCAGTTGCGAAAGGACGCTTCGACCACCTCAGACGGGACTGTGCTCGAGCAGAAGAACACAGATGCCAGCGGCGACATCAGCTTTACAACTGTCCTCTTGCCCGGCCAGACCTATCAGATATGCGAATGGGTATTCCCGGGCTGGAACACAAACCTCGCGGGCGATGGGCCGCTTTTTGTGCCAAACAGCATCATACCGCCGGCGCTCCCGAACCCGAATGTGGACAACCTGACTGTGTGCGCCAACTTTACGGCGGCCGCGGGTACGACGAGGACGTTCAACGTCGATAACACCCCGCCTCCGGGCGGACGCGCGTTGACGATCGGGTTCTGGAAGAACTGGGCGTCCTGCTCCACATCCAAAGGCGGCCAAAAGTGGATGCTCGACCTCGCATTGGGAATCGCAACCGCGATGACGCCGAACCCGCCTGATGGGCTGGTGATGTCGGCGCAGAACGCAGGATCCGGATGGCCGGACTATGCAGCCATTCGGTACCTGATTCTGAAGGGCGACCCAAGCAGCACGATCGACAACATCAAGGCCGCGCCCGACTGCTCGAAGGCGGTCAATTTACTCAACAAGTCCACCATTGACGGCAAGAAGAAGATGTCGAGCGACCCGCTGTTCAACATGGCAGCGCAGCTTGTCGCGGCGGAGGCGAATCGCTTCATGGGCGCCGCCGTCAGCGGTGTAACCATCACAAACATCGACAGGGCTGTCCTGCTGCTGGGCAAGTACAAGTTCAACGGGCTGCCTTACACCCCCAAGCTGAGCACCGCTGATGCGAACCTGGCGAACTGTCTGGCGACCCAGCTCGACAATTACAACAACAACCGTCCAGTCAGCTCTTGTCCGTAGAAGGATTAGTGACAGTTTCTGTCTTTGGACGGAGGCATACAGCTTGAGAGAGGAGGTGACCCGTGAGGGTCACCTCCTCTTTTTTTGGTTTTCTTGCAGCCTTGCCCGGCTACTTTTTCTTCGCCGTCGAACTTATCGTGACGGTCGCCTTGTTGCTCGAGACCGAGGTATTCCCTGCGGCGTCAAAAGCGGTTATGAAATAGGTATAGGCCTGTCCGGCCGATACCGAATAATCCGCGTATTGCGTGCTGGTTGTCTTCGCAATGACCGCGTTGTTGCGCCAGACTTTATACCCGGTCACTCCGACATTGTCGGTCGACGCAGACCAGGAAAGGTTCACAGTCCCACGAACGAGTTTGGCCGTGAGTGAAGAAGGAGCCGTTGGCGGCGTTGCATCAGCAGTAACTGAGTATGTGCCGTTAACGGTGGCTGCATGTAGAGGCGCGGCATTACCGGAAACGCTGACCGATATTCCATAGTTGCCTGCGACCGCAGTTGTTGGAGATGTCACCGTGAGAGTCGCGCTCATGCCCGCGCCCGGCGAGAGGGTCAATGCCGAGGGGGAAACCGATCCCATCCATCCGACGGGCAATGAACTTGTCAGTGAGAAAGGTGTAGCGGCGCAGTCCACACTGTCCTTATTCATCACTGATACCGTGTAAGCGAGCGTAGAGCCAGGCTGTCCTGATTGCATCGCCGGCGATATGCGTACGAGTGGTGCCGATGGGGTGCAAACGGGCGTTGGCAAAACGGTATAGGTTGCGGTCCGTGACGCTAGTCGGGCAGGGGTTACACCGTCAGCGACAGCGATAGTTATTGTATAGTCGCCTGCCGCTTCGGTAGTGGGCGATGTGACCGTCAGAGATGCCGAACCCATCGCACCCGGTAGAAGAGTCAACATTGCCGGCGATACTGTTCCTATCCATCCCTCCGGCACCTCGCCCGCCAATGAGAATGTGGCTTGAGCACAGTCAATAGTGTCCATATTCGTCAGAGATACTGAGTAGGTAACGGACGAGCCTCCGTTGGCGTTCTGGCTCACTGGCGTTATATTGACCGCGGGCGCATTGTTTACGCAAACAGGTGCGTGGTCAAGATGCACCAGCACCGTAACGTACTGATCGGTGCGGTTCAACTGCGTTATTGTCACCCCGTTCAAAGAATCGGTAAAGCTTTCCCCGTCAGCGAGAACACCGAGGAGATACGTGCGAGTCGCGGTATCACTTTTGTACCTGTGGATGTTCACTCCTTTGAGATAAATGGACGATAGTCCGGCGTCGAGCCCGATAGCCTGCCGGTACGTAAGATAATATGATTCTCCTGTGTCGGGTTTCGGTATCATCAAAATCTGCGGATAGAGCGCCTGCGAGAGATTCAGTTCGAGCGGCGCAATGGCGTATACGCCGCTCTCGACTATTCCGGTTATCTGGATCGGGTTGAGCCATCCTATCTGATCCTGATGCGGGCCATTGATGTGGCGCAAGCCAAAGCCGCCGTATCCCATGATATCCGATGTGTCGCCGTATTCATCAGTGGGCGTTGATGCGTGGAGCATGCCGAAGTTGTGCCCGAGCTCGTGGGCGAAGGTGTCGCTCCTATCGCATCGGAAAATCCACGACTTACTGGGATTTCCGCCAAGCGTGCCTACGCCTATATATCCACATGGGTTGGTTTTTGGCAGGACGTAAATCTTCCGGCTGTAGTTTGACAGATTCAGGCCGCTCGCCATTGCGGCCGCATCGGCGGCGGACGCCCATGCCGAGATGTCGCAGGCAGACGTTGTGGAATAGTTGATTGTGAAAGGGCCAACGACGTTGCCTGTGAGCCACAACTGGTCGAATGACATCTCGCGGTAGAGCGCATTCACTGATGCGTTGGGGGGATCCGAGAACACCCGATATCCTATATCAGAAACGGAACACGCTACTGCCGAGTCGAGAAAGTTCGCGACGATGACAAGCGTCTTCTGGTTGCCGGCAACAACCGGGGCTGACGGAACAAGTTGTACCACCTGGGTGCCGCCTGTATCAGCCATGAGATAAATATCGCGGTCTTTCTTCTTCCCGCGGACGGTGATGATCGCACCGGTCCGAAGCTTGCCCGGCGGTTCATTCTTGAAATGAAGATTGAAGACCTTGCCGCTTTTGATTTCCTTTAAATGGTAGAGGACCTCGGCATGTCTGTTGTCAAAATCATCGATGACGAGCACCGTCAACTCGCCGGTTATGATTGCGTCGGTGCCTTCATCGGAGGGCAAAGTTTTTGGGGAGTCACCCCAGGAGTTGGAGATGAACAGGATACAGAATAACCCCATGAGAGGAAGGATCGATCCCATCTTCAAATCAAAATCTCTTTTTCGTTTCACGGAGTACCTCCTTCATAGAGTTCATTTTCTAAAAGAAACGGACGTCTGAAAAAAGGAGGGAGGCCTCGTTTCTTCGGCGGCCCAGCCATCCTATCCGCATATCAGGATTTATGGCTTTGTGTTTCGCGGTTGCCCGGCATTTATCTCTTCGAAACATATGCCGTGTGTTTTGGGATTACGATACGCGGGGCTGGATCAGCCTGCTGTGACTCATATCACGGGAGGAAAAAGACAGGCGCCTTTTTCGCACTGCGGCGGCGCGTTGTCGTCTGTCACCATGGCGTCAAAGTAAATTTCATCGACATATCCATTCGACGACGCCGCGCGCGATAAGCGCCAGCGCTGTCCTTACCGGCGGCTCGCGGCACGACCCTGTCGGATAGAGAGCGCCGCACATTCAGCGTTTTCGGGTCACTTTTCACACAATACCCGCCGCCAAAGGGTGTAGAGAATCTTCTCCGTGAGGATCAAAGAGAAGGCCCTTGCATGTCATTAGGGTCCAAATGCCGTTTCGCTTTCACGAGCCACTCGAGGGGAATAAGCGCACCCTCTTCACCGGATCTGTGACTTATTTGTGACTTGAGGGGTGGTATGAGATGAACAGAAAAAAGCGCGCGATTCGGAATCGCGAAGACCGGGAAAAATAAGGAGGTAAGGACCATGAAAAAAAGTGATGAGCATTTCGCTCCTCATATTCTTATTCCTTGGACTCAATAGTGCCCATGCGGCGGACACTGATGAAGACGGCATCGATGATGTAGTATGAGTTTAAAAACGGACTGAAAGTTTACCGATTGAGTTGCCACCGCTCTGTGGCAAATCAGTTCAGGCTCTTCCTGCATCTGGCGGCATACCGGCTTGTGCTGAGACTCCAGGAAGCTTTGAAGAATACGGAGTTTGCCTCGATGCAGATCCAGCAACTCAGACTCAGGCTTCTGAAGATCGGAGGCCAGGTGATCCAGACAGCCAGGAGGATATGGTTTCGCCTGGCCAGAGGCTATCTTTGGAAGAATATCTTCTTACTCGAGCATCGTCGGATTGTTGCTGATACGACCTGAAGATCTTCTCCTCTTCTTCAGAAAGTGCTGCACAAAACGCGTCAATGGTGCGGTACGCCCAGAAATGAACCACATGGCGCTCTTTGAACACTTTGATGCCCGTCGGCTCCGATCGTGTGTGAGAAATTGCGCTGCTTTTCCCTCTCGTCCTCTTCTTTGTGAGTCGAATTCAACAAAAAGTGCCCTCGATGAAAAATTTATTAAGTAGGCTAAACGGGACAGGCGCCTTTTTCCCTATTATCGTGGAGTGGAGTGCGTCAGGGGGTGTCCTTTATCTTCCCTCCCCATTCGCGGAGATGGTTGACGATGAATTCGATCGTCCGCTGGTGCTCCTCTTTGCCGGTGCCCGCGACCGTGAAGAGTTCGCCGAAGGCGATGTAAATCGGCTTCGAGCGGTCTATGGGTCCGAGATCTTTGAGGTACTTTCCGTTCCCCCAAAAATCGGTCTTCACGGCGACCGGCAGGACGGGGACGCGCGAAGCCCTCGCGAGCTTGATCCCCATCGAATTGAATTCCGACGGCACGAATTCGACCGAGCGGGTGCTCTGCGGGAAGACGATGATCGAGGCCCCCTTCGCGAGGAGTTCCTTCCCCTTCGTCATGACGGTCTCGAAATCCTCGCGCGGATTCTCCCTCGTGACGGCGATCGGGTTCCGCGAGCGCATGACGGGACCGAAGATGGGATGGCTGACGAGGCTCTCCTTCACGACGAACGTGACCTCCATGTGGGTGGCGATGAGTGACGGCAAGACGAAGGTTTCGAGCGTGCTCATGTGATTGCCGATGATGACGACCGGAGGTCGGCACGCGCGCACGCGGTCGAGCCCTCTCATGTGAAAACGCCCGCCGACGGACTCGATGAGCCGGACGATCCTCAACGAGGATTCCGCCCACGCTTTTCTGTCGTAGAGTCCCTTCAGCGCGAGGGAGCGGCACCTCACGACTTCCCCGATGATGCGTGCGGCGAAGTACGCGCGGGAACCGAGAACCAATCTGTCCGCAAGCGCGCGCGGCGCGTCGTCGGGCGTATCGTACGAATCGCCGGTGAAGAACGGTTCGAGGATCACCGGGTCTTCCGCTTCTGGCGCACGACTCGTTTATCGCCGCCGCATTTTTATGTCGTAGCACCGATGCGCGAGTTCGACGAGTTCCGCGCGCTGCCACGTGCCCCGGTCGTTGAGCCGCTCCGACAGGGTGTGCGGAATCGCACCGATGCCGAGGTGGGCCCCGCTGATGGCGCCCGCCATCGCGGCGGTCGTGTCCGTGTCGCCGCCCGCGGCGATGGCGGTGCAGACGACTCCCCAGTAATCGCGCGGCCTTTTCAGGAACGCGTAGAGGCTCCACAGCACGCTGCTCACGACGAATTCCGGCATGCCCTTCCACTCTTCATCGTTGAGATAATCGGCGTCCTGCGCGACGCCGGCGATGAACGCCGCCGCTTCTTCGGGCGGAAGGGGCAGGCACCGCGTCACGAACGAGAGGCTGTCGGCGAATCCCCGGTCGAACGTCGCCGTCCACTCCGCCAACGTCGCAACGAAACGCTCCGGTTCGGGGTCGCTTTCGCGGAGGGCGAGCGCGACGGCGCCGCTGATCGCGACGGCCCCCGCAGAGCATCGGGGATCCTTGTGGGTGATCCTCCCCTGGTCGTGGGCCGCGCGGATGAGTTCATCTGGGCTGTCGAAGAAGAAGAGGCCGATCGGCGCGGCGCGCATCGCGCTGCCGTTGCTGGCCGAAGGCGGCGGCGTCCCCGCTTCTTCCCACGCGACGCCGAGCGCGAGCCTGCGCGCTGCTTCCTTCGTCGAATACCCGAACCCGACGATGCGTTTCTCGGCGAAGATTCTGAGAATGCGCCCGGCATAGTCCGCCGGCTCGAATTTCTCCCGCGCGACGTAGCTCTCCATCAGCTCGCGCGCGAGCTGGGAGTCATCCGAGTACTGGCCGAACTGGAAGGGAAATCTGCCGAACTCGCCGGCTTTCTCCGTCTTCAGGTAGTCTTCCACGTAGCGCACGGAGGCCGCGGGGGAGAAGCCCTCGACGACGAATCCGGCGGCGTCGGCGAGGCACTGACCGACGAGACAGCCGCTGAATTGATCCCTGCCGGGCCTCATGCACGCGGTTCTATCTGACGGTGCTGCCGGCGGGCACGTCTCTTTCGGGGTGGAGGAGGATCGCTTTTCCGCCGACGTCGACCGCGAGGATCATGCCATGGCTCTCGACCCCGCGTATCTTCCTCGGAACGAGGTTGACGAGGACGGGAATCTTCTTCCCGACGAGGTGGCCCGGCTCGTACGTGTCGGCGATGCCGGCGACGATCTGCCTCTTCTCCGAGCCGATGTCCACGGTGAGAAGGACGAGCTTGTCCGTTTCCGGGATTCTCTCCGCGGAGGCGATGGTGCCGATCCTGACGTCGCACTTCCGAAAATCGTCGTACGAAATCACCCGTATATTATCGGCGGGGCAGGAAAAATTTTCAACCGAACGAACCGCCCCGCGAGGGCCGCTCCGTTTACATCATCCGTGCTCTGTGATAGAATTTTCCCATGAAGAAAGCGCTTTCGATAGGACTCATCTGTTTGCTTTTTGCGGGCGTCTTCGTCACGCGCGGAATGAACAGGGAGTACGAGGGAGAGCGGAACGCGCCGAGCGGTTCGTTCATCGAGGGGATCCGTGTGGTCCAGAAGGAGAACGGCGTGACGACCTGGACGCTCGCTGCGGCGAGGGCCGATTTTCTCGAAGGGGAAGACAGGGCCGAACTCCGCGCTGTCCGCCTCGGCGTTCCCCGCCACAACCTCTCTCTTTCCGCGGACCGAGGCGTCTACGATTTTTCCGCGAATAGTTTTTCCACGGATGCGGTCGTGGAGGCACACGGCGACGGCTACCGAATCACGGCGAACGCGCTCGACTTCGACAAGCTCTCCGGAGGGATCCACACGGCGGGCAGGGTTCACCTCGAGGGGAAGCGATTTTCCGTCGAGGGTGACGGCATGAGCGCGGAAGAAGGGCAGACGGTGAGGATACTGAAGAATGTCAAGGCAACGTTCCAGCGGTAAGAGATTCGCCATCCTGTGTTTCCTGTCTCTCGCATTGCTCCTTCCCACCCCCGGCGTCCGCGCCGAGAGCGCGGCGAAAAAGGTAAGCGGTCCGATCACCATTACCTCCGAGACGCTGACCGCCGACAATCAGGCCGGCACGGCGCTCTTCGAGAAATCGGTGGTCGCGCGGACATCCGACCTGACGATGTACGCGGACCGCATGCTCGTCTCCTATGACAGAACGAGCGGGAGCGTGACCAAAATCGATGTGAGCGGTTCCGTGAAGGTCGTCATGCCGGAGCGGGTGATCACCTCTCGGGAAGCGGTCTACTACGCGGGCGAGGAAAAGATCGTGTTCACCGGCGAGCCGCGGGCGACCGAGGGGAAGAACGTGGTGACCGGGAAAAAAATGACATACCTCGTGAGAGAGGACCGCTTCATCGTCGAGGGGAGCAAGGTGTTTCTCACGAACAAGAAGGAGCAATAGGGGACGCATGATGCACCTCCTCGAGGCGAGAGATCTCCAAAAGAGCTACGGCGGCAGGCGCGTCGTGAACGGCATCAGCCTGTTCGTGAGCAGCGGCGAGATCGTCGGGCTCCTCGGGCCCAACGGGGCCGGGAAGACGACCACCTTTTACATGGTCGTCGGTCTCATCAAGCCGGACAGCGGGCACATCTTTCTCGATCACGAAGACGTGAGCACGTTGCCGGTGTACCGCCGGTCCCTCCTCGGGATCAGCTATCTTCCCCAGGAACCGTCCATATTCAGGAAGCTGACGGTCGAAGACAACGTGAGAGCGGTGCTCGAACTACGGGGGCTCCCGCGGGCCGAGATCGACGCGGAAACGGAACGCATCCTGAAAGAGTTTCAGCTCGAACACCACGCGAAAAAGGAAGGGTACAAGCTGTCGGGCGGCGAGAGGAGAAAGACGGAGATCGCCCGCGCGATCGCGATCAAACCCCGCTTCATCCTCTTCGACGAGCCCTTCGCCGGGATCGACCCACTGGCGATCGTCGAGCTGAAAAAGATGCTCGGGTACCTGAAAGAGCAGGGCATCGGGGTCCTCATCACGGACCATAACGTGCGGGACACGCTCTCGATCACCGACCGCGCGTACATCATCAGCAACGGGCGGATTCTCGGGGAGGGCAGTCCGGACAAAATCACGAGGGACGCGCAGGTAAAGAGAGCGTTCCTCGGAGAGGAGTTTACCCTCTGATGGTTCTCGAGAGCAGGCTCGAACTCAGACTCACCCAGAAATTGATTTTGACGCCGCAGCTCCAGCAGGCGATCAAGCTCCTCCAGATGCCGCACCTCGAGCTGTCTCACTATCTCAATCAGGAGTTGATGGAGAACCCGTTCCTCGAGGAGTCCCTCGACGAAGTGTCCCTCGATGAACTATCGCCCGAAGAGAAGGATTCCCTGGAGATACAGGAGCGCGAAGCGGACGACGAGGGTCCCCTCGAGAAGATGTCGAGTTTTTCGGTCGACGAGTATTTCGAGGAGCGGCATTCCGACGGAAGGGACCTGGGGTATTTCAATCCGGGTACCGTCACGCCGCCCTCGTTCGAGCAGTTTCTCTCGAGAAAACCGGACCTGTACGACCATCTCTCATGGCAGTTGAGGCTCTCGCACCTGTCCGAAGACGTGCGGAGAATCGGTGAAATCATCATCGGGAACATCGACGAGAACGGTTACCTCGTCGCGTCTCTCGAGGAGATCGCCCAGGCCGCCGGCGCGGATCTCAGCGAGGTCGAGCATGCGCTGTCGGTCATCCAGTCTTTCGACCCGCCCGGCGTCGGCGCGCGGTCCGTCGTCGAGTGCCTGCTCCTGCAAGTGAAGGCCCTCCGCCTCGAAGGGACGGTCGTCGAGCAGATCCTCCTCCATAACATGGCCGAACTGGAGAAGAAGAAGTACGCGGCGATCGCGCAGCAGCGCGGCGTCCCTCTCTCGGACGTCCTCGCGGCGGTCAAGGTGATCGAGGGGCTCGAGCCGAAGCCGGGCCGGAATTTCTCGAACGCCAGCCCGACCTACGTGACGCCCGACGTCTATCTCGTGAAGGCCGCCGGGGGATATCAGATTATCCTCAATGACGAGGGGGTTCCGAGATTGCGGGTGAGCAGTTACTATAAAAAGCTCCTGCAGCAGCAGGCTGATTTCCCGAAAGAGGACAAGCAGTTTTTGCTCGAGAAGATGCGTTCGGCGGTCGGCTTGCTCAAGAGTCTGGATCAGCGGAACCGGACCATTTACCGTGTCACGGAGACGCTCCTCGACCTGCAGAAAGACTTTTTCGAGCACGGCGTCCAGCACCTCAGGCCGCTCACCCTCAAGGAGGTCGCCGCGGCGCTGAACCTGCACGAGAGCACGATCAGCAGGGTCACGTCGAACAAGTACTTGTCGTGCGAGCACGGCATCTTCGGATTCCGCTTCCTCTTCAGCAGCGCCCTCAGCAGGGGCATGGGCAGCGTATCGTCCACCTCGGTGAAGGATATCATCAGGAAGATAATCGCGGAGGAGGCGAAAGGGAAACCGCTCAGTGACCAGCACATTTCGGAAATTCTGAAGAGGGACGGCATCACGATCGCGCGGAGAACGGTCGCGAAATACCGGGAAGAACTCGGGATTCCGTCGCAAGTGCAGCGGCGAAGGTCGATCCACTGAAAGGAGGCAGCATGAATATCATCGTCACAGGCAGGCACATTGACATTACTCCCGCCCTGAAAACGTACGCCGAGAAGAAGATCAAGAGGTTTGACCGTTACTTGTCGAATATCGCGGAAGCGATCGTCACGATCAGCGTGGAAAAATACAGGCACAAGGTCGAGGTCCTGATGAAGGCGAACGGCATCCTCATCCAGGCGGAGGGGATCACGGGGGATGTGTATTCATCGATAGACGAGGTGGCGGAGAAGCTCGAACGCCAGGTCATGAAGTACAAGGAGAAGCTCGTCTCGCATCGGAAAGGCGAGGCGAAGGCGGCAGCGGCGGGACCGGCCGGAGCCGGGAGCGAAACGGGACGCATCATAAAGAACAAGAGGTTCGAGGTGAAGCCGATGAGTCCCGACGAAGCGGCGATGCAGATGGAACTCCTCGACAAGGATTTCTTCGTCTTCACGAATGACAGCAGCGGCGACATCAACGTCATTTACCGGAGAAAAGACGGAAACTTCGGTCTCATCGAACCGGTAAAGTGACAATCCACGTTGCAGGACGCGGGGTCCGTAGTGAAAGACGTTCAAAAGCGCATGAGCGGCGTATCGCCGTCGCCACCTGTATCGTGTATCGTACGTCTCGCGTGTACCCGGATTGTTCACGCATGCAATGACGGGACATAGTACGAGCCGTCACTGCCTCTGAATCCATAAAGTAAACGGGTTAGACGGTTGAAACCGCTCATCGTCATTATCACGGGACTGTCCGGATCGGGGAAGACCGTCGCGCTCCATTCCCTCGAGGACTCCGGTTTTTTCTGCGTGGACAATCTCCCGATCGCGCTCATTCACTCGTTCGCGTCGATCGCGGCGAAGAACCGCGATACCGGGAAGATCGGCATAGGGATCGACATCCGCGAGAAGGGAAGCCTCGCGTCCATCAGCGACGTCCTCGGCGCGCTGGGAAAGAGGTTCCGGTCGGAGGTCCTCTTCCTCGAAGCGGAGAAGGACGTCCTGATACGGAGGTTTCGCGAAACGCGGAGGCCGCATCCGCTCGGGGGAGACCTCGAGGAATCCATCCGGGTCGAGAGGGAGAGGCTCGCGCCGGTGCGGGCGATCGCGGACCGCGTTCTCGACACGTCATCTCTGACGCCCCATCAGCTTCGGCAGCTCGTGGCGTCGATCTATGGAGTCCGGACCGGGAAGAAACCGATGACGCTCGTCATCATCTCGTTCGGTTTCAAGTTCGGCACGCCGCAGAATGTCGACCTCCTCTTCGATGCGAGATTCCTCCCGAATCCGAACTTCGTCCCTGCCCTGAAGCCGCTCGGCGGCACTGACAAGCGGGTGGCCGATTTCGTCCTCCGGAACCCGACGACGAAGGCCTACCTGAGAAGGATTCAGGGCCTCATCGACTTCCTGATTCCCCTCTACCTCAAAGAGGGGAGATCGTATCTGACGGTCGGCATCGGGTGCACCGGCGGCAATCACCGCTCGCCGGCCATCGCCGAGAAGCTCCGCGGGTATCTCGAGAAACATCCCATCGATGTGAGCCTCGTGCATCGGGATCTCGGCTGATTTGCGCGGCCCCTCCCCGTGTCGCGACGGACTGAACGTCGCGTGTTTCGAGCCGGGTTCCTGCGATCCGGATTCCTCTACTCTTGTTTACAAAGGACAATTCTAGTTGTTAGTATAGTGAGTTTACATCCGGGCGCGTGTATGTTCTGTCTTAGTCGCTGTCTCGTGCTCCTCGTTCGATTCGTGGAGAGGTGGCCGAGTCGGTCGAAGGCAGCCGCCTGCTAAGCGGTTGTGGGGGTAAAACCTCACCCAGGGTTCGAATCCCTGCCTCTCCGCCATGAGAAGCGAAAGGGCTGAAGTCGAACGTCGCCTTGGCCGCAACTGCTCTTTTCGCGGGTACCCCGGGCACCCTTCCGAAAAAACGTGAGGGATCCTTGGCGGAATCCCGCCGAAGCAGGGGCAGGCGACGGGATGGAAAACGGCGCGCGCGTGCAAATCAACTCGGCAAGAGTGTTCAGGAGGCAATAATGGAAAAGAGGAGTCTCGCGATTGTCTTGGTTCTCATGTGTATCTTTGTTTTCGGCGCCTGCAAGAAGAAAGAGCCGGAGCCACCGACGCCCCAGACGCCGGGTCCGGTAATGCCGTCGGGACCGCTGCCGTCGGGGCAGGTGCCGGCGGGGCCCATCCCCCAGGGACAGATGCCGCCTCGACAGGCGCCGATGGGACAGATGCCCCCATCGGGGCAGCAGTCCCCCCATCCGGGCATGATGGGGAAGACCCAGGTCGTCGTCCCGGAATCCGTGAAGGGGAAGTGGAGCGGCGCGCGGATTATTTTCGAGGACAAGGTCGAAAAGACGAAGAAGGAATTCGAGATAAAACTGAACAGCAACTTCTCCGTACCGAATTCGTCTCTCCGGATCCAGGTCGGGGAGTTTCTGCCCGACTTCAGGATGGACGGGCTCAATCTGACGTCGGGTTCAAACGAGCCGAGGAATCCGGCTCTCGGCGTAAAAGTCTTCGAAAATGGCAAGCAGATCTTTCCGGCGCCGGGGAAACAGTGGGGCTGGCTGTTCGCGAAGGTGCCGTCGATTCACCCCTTCGAGCACCCGAAGTACCGGATTATCCTGAAAGAAGGCGTGAAGAAAGGGTAAAATAGCTGAAGGGAGCGCCCATAGCTCAGCTGGATAGAGCGTCGGACTACGAATCCGCAGGTCGGGGGTTCAAATCCTCCTGGGCGCGCCACAATGCTTGACATCGTCGTCAATCTCGACAAGCCCGCCAATATGACCTCGCAACAAGCTGTCACGCTGGTAAAGCGCGCTCTGCGCGTGCGGAAGGCAGGACACGCGGGAACGCTCGATCCCATCGCCACCGGCGTGCTCCTCGTCTGCACCAACGAAGCGACAAAAATAACGCGGTTTCTCTCCGAACTCGAAAAGGAATACGTGTGCGAACTGAAACTCGGCGAAAAGACCGACTCCTGCGATTCGACGGGGCGCGTTATCACGCAGAGGGACTGCTCGCACGTGCGAGAGGAAGACCTGCGGCGAACCCTCGTCAATTTCACCGGCGACATCCGGCAGACGCCGCCCATGTTCTCGGCGATCAAGATCGGGGGCGAGCGGCTCTACGACCTTGCGAGGAGAGGAATTTCCGTCGAGCGCCCCGAACGGTCCGTCTTTGTCCGCGAGATCGAGCTTGTGTCCTACCGGCCGCCGTATGCGACGTTGCGGGTGGTCTGCTCGAAGGGGACCTATGTCCGGGCGCTCTGCGACGATATTGGCGAGGCGCTTGGGACGGGCGCGCACATGACCGCATTGACACGAACGCGCGTTGGCCGGTTCTGTGCTGAAGACGCCGTCACCCTTTCCGAGCTTTCGGAGAAGGGGCGTTCCGCGCCGTTCTATTCCCCGGACGAAGCGCTCGCGCACCTGAAGGAAATCGTGCTCGATGGCGACGCGTGGAAGAAGGCGAGGAACGGCCTCGCGGTTCATCTCGCTGATCGCGAACGCCTGGCGCTCGCTGGTTCTCAGTCCGAATCGCTCCATCCTTTCGTCCGCCTGAAGAGTCCTCAGCGCCTCCTCTTCGGCATTGCGGTTCTCGACGACTCGACCTTGAAAATAGAGAGGCTCCTCAACCCGGGCGGATGACGACGCGCGGTGTCGTTGCGTTGTTTCTTTGGCATCCGACCCACGCAGCGACTGTTTGGGGGAACGGCGATCGGACAGCCATTTTGTGACCCGAATCACAAACTTCAACTAATTTCTTAATTCTGCGCTGAAATCTCGTTATTAATAATAAAAAAAACTTGACATTAGAATTTTTTTTTGGTAATCATATGCTATGCTTTTCGGGAGAAAAGGGATCATCGGCCTCGATATCGGATCCGGGTATCTGAAAGCGGTCCAGCTGAGAGACACGAAAGGCGGGTATGAACTCGAACTCTTCGACATGCTCCCGCTCCCTCCCGAGTTGATCGTCGACGGCTCCATCATCGATTCCCTCCGCCTCGTCGATTCCGTGAAAGAGCTGGCACGCAAAGCGAAGGTCAAGGTCAGGGATGTGACAATCAGCATCGCGGGTCAGTCCTCCGTGATCGTGAAGCGCGTTTCCCTGCCGGAGATGTCAGAGGACGAGCTGTTCGAATCGATCAAGTTCGAAGCGGAGCAGTACATTCCGTTCGATATCGATGACGTCGATCTCGACTTCCAAATTCTCGGGCCGACGGACGAGCCCGGCAAGATGGATGTCCTTCTCGTCGCGGGGAAGAAGGAGATCATCAACGAGTACCTCTCGGTCGTGAAGGAGGCGGGATTCAACTGCCAGATTGTCGATGTCAATTCTTTCGCGCTCGAAAATATTTACGAGATCAATTACGAGATCGAGCCGGAGAAAAACGTCGCGCTCGTCAACATCGGCGCGAGCACGATCAACCTGAACATCCTCAAGGGCGGGATTTCTGTCTTCACGAGGGACAGCGCCGTCGGCAGCAATCTCCACACCGAGGTTCTCCAGAGAGAGTTCAACCTCACCTATGAAGTCGCGGAGAGACTGAAGCGGGGCGAGTCGGTCGAGAACGTGGCACCTCAGGACGCGCTCTCCGTCATGGAACTCGCATCGGAAGAGATCATCAGCGAGGTCAACCGCTCGCTCGAGTATTTCCACGAGGACGTCCACGAAATCGTCCTGAGCGGCGGGTGCGCGCTCGTCCGCGATTTCCCGACGATGCTCGCGGAGAGGATACGGGTCGAGACGAAGCTCATGGAGCCATTCAGGAACATAAAGATACCGAAACATTTCGACGTCGCGTACATTAAGGAGATGGCACCCATGGCTGCAGTCGCCGCGGGGTTGGCGCTGAGGAGGCCGGGCGACCGATGATCAAGGTCAACCTCCTCCCTGTACCAAGAAAAAAGAAACCTAAACCGATCCCCTCTGTTGTCATGGTCTCAATTCTTGTTACGGTGGTAGTGGCTGTCATTTTGGCTTACCTCGCCTTCTTCTACTCCTCGCGCCTCGCGGACAGGAAAAACCAGTTCGACGCGAACGAAAGGAAGATCGCGGAACTCAAGGAAATGATAAAGGCCGTCGAAGATTTCGAGAAAAGGAACAAGACATTCCGGGAGAGGAATGATATCATCGAGCAGTTGAGCAGGAACAAGAGCCTGCCGGTGAAGATCCTCGATGAATTCAGCGCGCTCCTTCCCTCCGGCGTGTGGCTGCAGAACATGACCGTCGCAGGAGGGTCCGTGAGCCTCGAGGGATATGCGTTCACGAACAATGACATCGTCTCGTACGTCGATCAGATAAAGAATTCCCCGCTGTTCACGGAGGTGTATCTGCAGGAATCGAAGAGCGTCGACGTTGAGAAGAACCCGGTCTACATGTTCAAACTGACGTGCAAGGTGAAGGTGTGACGTGGCGCTGAAGGGGAATCTTTCTCTGAGGAATCTGCCGTCGGCCGTCAAGGTGGTCATCGCGCTCCTTCCCGCCCTCGTCATCACGCTCGCCGCCGTTTTTTTCTTCATCCTCCCGAAGCACAGGGAAATCAAGACACTCGAGCAGAAGATTTCGGTTCAGGAGAACGAGATCGCGAAGAATCAGGCGAAAGCGGCGAAACTGCAAGAACTGACGGCGGAGAACGAGAGGCTCAGGTCGCGGCTCAACGAATTGAAACTCCAGTTGCCGGAGGAGAAGGAAGTATCGAGCCTCCTGAAACAGGTTTCGGATCTCTGCGTGGGGGCGGGCCTGAAGGTGATCTTCTGGAAACCGGAGCAGCGAAAGACGCATTCGAGCGGAATCGTCTACGAGATACCCGTCAAGGTCGAACTGTCAGGCAACTACCACAGTCTGGGGTATTTCTTCAGCAGCCTCACGAAGCTGAACAGGATCGTGAACATTTCGGATATCAAGATCAGCGATCCGAAGCCGGAGAAAGAGTACGCAACCGTCAAAATCTCTTTTATGGCAACGACATTTTCCGTCATTCCCGAGGAGGAGATCGAGAAACAGCAGCAGAGAGAAGAGGGGAAAGGCAAAGGGAAGCGGTCATGAAGCGCCTACTATACGCGTTTATCATTTTTCTGCTATGCTTATCGGGCGGCTGCAAAAAGGAGACGGCGCCGGGCAAAAAACCCGCGGCCCAGAAAACGCCGCCTGCCGCGGTGACCGAAGAAAAAGCGCCGTCCCAGGTCGTCAAGGTCGAATACGAGGCATATCAATACGAGGCGAAAGGGAAGAGGGATCCCTTCCTGTCGCTCGTAGCGAAGGAAACGCAGAAACCCTTGAGAAAGAATGGGGCCGGTCCTTTCGAAAGCTACGAGGTGGAAGAAATGCAACTCCTCGCGATCGCATGGGACAAGAACAAGTTCTATGCGCTCATCATGATGCCGGACAAGAAGACGTACACGATAACCGAAGGAATGGCGTTGGGGCTCCAGGGCGGTAAGGTGCACAAGATCACGAAGGACGCGGTGCACATAAGGGAATACGTCAAGGACTACAGGGGAGAAATAAAGCCCAGGGATTCAATCTTGAAACTCCATAAGGGGGAAGAATGATGATTCGCAGAGATCGATACAGGAACAGGAGAATTGTCTCTGGAAAAGATCGCGTGGTGATTTCCTCTCTCGCCGGATTCGTCTTGTGCCTGCTGCTGGGCGCCGCGCTCCTCTCTTCGATGGGATGCGCGTCCGCGAAGGTGAGCGCGCAGGCGCCATCGAGGACGATGATCTCGAACGTTCTGGTGGAGGATTACACCATCAGCATTTCGGCGGATCAGCCGTTCACGTACACGCTCTACAAGCCCGGTGACCCCTATAAGATCGTGGTGGACATGCCGGACGTCTCGGTCGGCGCGTTCAGCGCGAAGATCAATCCCCAAAAGAAGGGGATTTCGGAGGTCGTTCCTGTTCAGGTCGAATCGCCGTCGTTCCTCGCCCGGTTCGAAATACTCCTCGATACGCCATCGGCGGTCGACCAGGAGTACAAGAACAACGTGCTGACGATACGCGTGAAGGACGACGGTTTTTCGAAACCGGTCGCGGCGAAGTGGCAGGAGGTACCCAAGGAACTGAAGATTCCCGCCATCGAGAGAAAAGAGCGGGCTGTCGCAAGCCCGAAAGAATCGAGGGGATCCGAGACCGCGAGGCCGCTCGCCCAGGCACAGTTCCCGAAGGCGACCGAGATCACGGGCTTCGCGTTCGATTCGTCCGCAGGAGCGGTCGTGTTGCACATACGGGGAAACGGGGCCATGACGCCGAACGTCTTTCCGCTGGAGAATCGCCTGGTCCTGGATTTCAGCGATGTCGCGTTGAATGCTGCGATTCCGAGCGAGGTGGTGTCGCCTTTTCGTGGAATCCGTTCAGGCAGGCACGACGGCAAGACGCGCATCGTCATCGATTTGAAGGAGAACAGCACGTTCGACGTTTCGACGGCCGAAAACGCCGTTCTGGTCACGGTGAAGAGAGAAAAGGAACCGGCGGTCGCGCGCGCGGCACCGATGAGGTACGAGAGAGCGGAAGCGGAGACCCGTTTCCCGACGGCGGAGGCGGAAGCGTCCCCACGGAGCAAATGCCAGTCGTACCTCGAGGGGAAAGAGGCGATCAATTTCGATTTTCAAGACCAGGACATTGTGCCGATTTTCAGATTGTTCGCCGACATCAGCGGATGCAACCTCTTCGTCCATCCGGACGTGAAGGGCAAGGCGACGATGAAGTTCATCGACGTCTCGTGGAGCCAGGCACTCGACACGATCCTGAAAACGTTCAGCCTCGGCAAATCCGTCGAGGGTAACATCATCAGAATCGCGCCGCACAGTGTTTTCCAGAAAGAGAGCGAGGAGAAAGCGAAGGCGATGGAAGCAGTGAGCCTTGCCGAACCGCTCGATACGAGAATCTACAGCGTCAGTTACGCGAAGGTGAAGGATGTCGATGCGGCGATAAAGAGCGCCAAGCTTCTCACGCCGCGAGGCAGCACAAGCGTGGACGAAAGGACGAGCACAATCCTCGTGCAGGATATCGACGACGTGTTCCCGAAAGTGGAGAGTCTCCTCTCGACCCTCGACAAACCGACCCCACAGGTCCTGATCGAGGCGAGGATCGTCGAGGTCAACACTGCGGCAAAGCGGGATCTGGGCATTCAGTGGGGAATGAACATCCAGGGGTCGAATACCCTTTCTTCCCTCGGCGGCCTCTCAGGAGTTCCCTTTCTGAGCCGCGGTCCTTTCACGGGGAAGAACTATCTCGTCGACTTCCCGGCGAAGAGCGTCGGTGCGCTCTCCGGGTCAGGGTTTACCTTCGGTTTTCTCAGTCCTGACCGTACGTTCGGGCTCGATCTGCAGCTTTCTGCGCTCGAAACGATCGGACACGGCAAGATTATTTCGAGTCCGAAGATCCTGACCATCGACAATGGGAAGGCAAAGATTTCGCAGGGCAACAGCATCGCTGTCCGAAAGCTCACGGCAGAGGGGACCGTCTCTACCGAATTCAAGGATGTGACGCTCGAACTGAACGTAACGCCCCGCATCACGCCGGACAAATCGATTGGGATAGCGATCGAGATCAAGAAGGAAGAACTCGATTTTTCAGTCGTTTCCGTTGACGGGATTCCGGGGACAAGCAAGAAAGAGGCCAATACGAACGTCATCATAAAGGATGGTGAGACGATGGTAATTGGTGGAATTTACAAGACGAAGACCGACGACACCGAAAGCGGCGTTCCTGGGCTGATGAAGATACCCGTCCTCGGTTGGTTATTCAAGAGCAAGCTGAAAGAGACGCGAACCGATGAGCTTCTGATTTTCATCACACCGAGGATTGTCGAGAGACCCTAATGATTATAAATCCTAAATACGAAATCCTAAATTCTAAAATTACGATGATTTTTATAAATAATAATATAGTGTGGAGGCATAATGAAAAAACATAAATTTTTTCTGTCGGTTGTTTTCTGTATACTGTCTGCCGTTCTTTTGTGGGGCTGCGGCGGAGGGACGGGTTCCCCGGGTAGCACGGGGACCGAAGACACGGGCATTATAGTGGCAGCAACGGTCACGCCAATATACCTGGGTAAAAATACCGGTTCTGTGGATGCGTTCCAGTCTGTTTGTGATGAGGGCCCGCCTCGGGATTATGAAGATTTTACAGACCATAACGCCACATTGACGGTAACCGCCAGACTTATAAATCCTAATACGACTTTTCCGGCGGGAGACCTATATATTGAGAAATATACGGTTGAATTCAAACGCTCGGGTGATTCGATAGGGGCGCCGCCAATCGAGTCCGACACACGCTATAAGACAATTGTTATTCCCGCGCCAACCGGCACCAATGTTAGCACTGTTGAAGATACGGTCGTCCTTGTTGACCTGATAAGAAAAGACCGTTATGAAGAAGATGTCACGTCCGGCAGGTTCACATACGCGTCGGCGTATTTGAACAATTACACGGCGGTCTTTAAATTTGAGGGCGAGAACGCGTATGGAAAATATTTTTCTTTTAAGGCGCAAACGGATTTTCAGATAGGATCGTTTGACAATTGCGATTAATGTCCTGGAGGATAAGATGAAAAAATTTATCATCCTGTCAATATTGCTGGGCTTATCCCTGTTTTTATTCAGTTGTGGAGGAGCGCCGGTTCTTTAGATTCGCCTAAAGGTGACAATCCGGGAGAGCCGTCCGAAGTAACATTGCTGCCCTCCCATTTCATCGCGCAAACGGGTTCCGCCATAACATTGTATGCGAAGGTGCTCGACGGCAACGGGGCGCCTGTTCGCAATGTGCCGGTCAGTTTCCTGCGTGAAGGAGCGGGATATCTAAGCGCCGCGAGCGCGAAGACGAATCGTGATGGCAGCGCGTCGGTTACGATTACATCTGCTACCAGCGGATTTTCGACGGTTCAGGCAAAAGTGGTTAAGGGAGTTTCACAGATTAGAGACAGTAAAACGGTTTTTTTCTCAGCAGCCGATGTTTTGCGTGTGAGCATGTCTTTGAAAGTGAATAGTGTTCCGGGTAATACGGTATATGACGAGCAGGAAGATTTGACTTTGTTTGGTGATCCAGCGCCCGATGATACAGTTGAAATTTTGGCCACGGTCTTCGATGCAGGCGGGGAGCCGGTCCCGGGCCAGTCAGTGCAATGGCATACCGACCACGTTGAAGAAGTAGTATTCAGCCGGGTTGATATAGTAACTAATGAATGGGGCGAAGCAAAGGCTATTATACAGGTCGTGCCCGGATCATTAAGGAATACTGACACAAATGTCAATTATGGCTTATGCGGGCAATGGTGCCGCGAATATGCGTTCTCTTTTACTCAAACCAGTGAAGGTAGGGAACATCACGGTTTCTGCGAATCCCCAAACACTCGCTTTGGGAGGCACATCAATAATCTACGCTAATGTAACTACGACATTAGGGACCTCGGTTCCTAACGGAACAGCCGTGAATTTTAAAACTAACTTTGGTTTTATTGAGCCGTTTGCACAGACGACAGACGGTATAGCTATAGCAAAATATACAGCGCCTGCTCAAGCCGGGACTGCGAAAATAACTGCTTCTTTTGGCGACATATCCTCCGACCTTAACTTGACCATATCGGGTCCGTAGCCGTTTTTAGCGGCGCTTAGATTGACAATAAACGGCGCCTTAGCGGCATTGTGATGCTTGCAGTCTCTCGCCTTGTGCGCCAGCATACGCCGCAGCCCCGGGTGATCATACCGTTTTATATCGGTGCAATAATTAGGCGGAGGCTGCAAGTCATATTTTTAAACTAATGCGCGTGAGTGGAAGAATAACAGGAGGGACGGATGAAAATTCGTCCCTTTTTTATGCTATATTGAATCTCAGTTTATTGTTTATCATCGACCTGTTAATTTATGAATGGCCCGGGTTAGAAAGCAGTTTATGAGAGTTCGCCGGAACAGAAAGGCTGATAAGAAATCACAGTGAAAATAAAACTTTTGTCGTCTCAGAGCATATTTTATCTTAACTTACTGCTTGGTATTCTTCTGCTTATTACTGCAATTATTGTTATCCGGGATGTTACTTCGCGCTATTTCGAACACAAAAAAAATATTCAGAAAAGCACGTTCAAGCCCCGGGACTTATCGGCTCAAAAGCCTGAGAAGCAACTTTCGGAGTACGCCTCCGTGCTGGCGAATAATCCATTCGGGTTCCCGGGCGGTGAAATCAGGGCCCTGACCGGTTTGACCGCTCAAGGGGCACGGCAGGCGGATATCATTCTAATCGGGACGGTTGTCGGCCCCAGAGAACTCAGCTACGGAATTTTCAGGGATTCGGCGGGGAAGCAGGAGATTTTTAAGATCGGTGACGCCGTCTTCGATATCGGTAAACTGTACGGGGTTGAGCGGGAAAAAGTGCTAATCAGAAAGGGAGCGGAGACCGAAGAGATCCTCCTTGACGATGTTAAGGTGAAAGACGTGAAAAGACAGGCATCCGCCGTCGGAACCTCTTCTTCGACTTTCGCCCAGAGGGTTGGTAAGGCGACCTATTTGGTGGATCAGAAGCATCTCCAGCAGTCTATCGCGAATCCCGCCCAGATGATGACCGACGCGCGCTTGAGGCCGAATGTCGTCGACGGAAAAGAGGAGGGGTTCGTCGTGAGCGAGGTGAAACCCGGCGGGATTTACCACAGCCTAGGCTTGCAGGATGGGGATATCCTCTTGAGGATCAACGAGTACGATATCTCCAACCCGGAAAAGGCGCTCCAGGCTTTCACGGCACTGAAGGGCATGGATCAGGTGCAGGTGGATCTCGTCCGAGCAGGATCGCGCATGACGATGACGTACCTGATAAAGTAGTGAGGCGACGGGGACAGGGAGAGCGGAGGGGAGTTTTTTGGTGCTACAATACACGAAGCCGGAGATGAGAAAGAAGCGGTTCACTTCGTATGCAGCAGCGACCATCTTTTCTTTCGTCTTCATTCTGTCCTGTGTCTTCCATCCCGCATCGTCTCTCCCGCCGCAGGCATGTGCCGAGGACCGGGAAGATGCCGCAAAAGGAAAGAAGGTCGCGTTCAACTTCGTGGATGTCGATATCACCGCTGTCGTCAAGTTCATCAGCGACATAACGCACAAGAACTTCGTCTTTGACGAGAGGGTGAAAGGCACGGTGACCATCATCGCCCCCTCGAAACTGTCGGTTGATGACGCATTCAGTCTGTTTACGTCGGTCCTCGAGCTGAAGGGGTTCACGATCGTCCCTTCGGGGAAAGTGTACAAGATAGTCCCCGTCGCGCAGGCAAAACAGTCGGGCACGGAACTCCTCAAAGACGGAGTCCAGCGGGTCAGCGACGCGTACATCACGAGATTGATACCGCTCAAGGCGATCTCGGCGTCGAGAGCATTGTATTTTCTGCAGCCGCTCGTTTCACGGGATGGACACATCTCGTCGTTCGGTCCGGGCAATATGCTGATGATCGTTGACTCGGCGACGAACATCGAGAAGATTCTCTCGATCATCGAATCGATCGATACATCCGGGGATGAGGAGCCGGAACTCGTCCTCCTCAAATTCGCGAATGCGGACGACGTGGTGCGAATACTCGCGGAAGCGCTCGCGCTGAGCGCAAAAACCCAGCCGTCGTTGTATCGCGGACCGAAGCCCGGAGAGGCCGTGGTGCCGGCGCCCGAGGAAGCGAAGGCGACCGTCTTCGCCGATGCGCGCTTGAACGGGGTGATCCTCGTTGCCGACAAACGGGAGAGAGAGTCGATGAAGAGGATGATCGCGCTCCTCGACATCCCTCTCCCGGAAGCGACGAGCAAAATCAACGTTCACTTCCTGGAGTACGCGGACGCAACAGAACTGTCCAAGGTTCTCGAGAGCATGCTCGCCGGGATATCGGCGCAGGCGAGGCTCGGGCAGTCCACGCAGGCGGGTCAATCAGCGCGGGGCGTCTTCGAGCCTCTCGGCAAGATCATCATATCGCCGGACAAGGCGACGAACTCCCTCGTCATCGTCGCGTCGCCGGCGGATTACCAGAGCCTCACGCAGGTCATAAAACAGTTGGACCGGAAACGCAAACAGGTTTACGTCGAGGCGATGATCGTCGAAGCGTCGATCGATAAACTCCAAGAGATTGGTGCCCGGTGGCGCGTTATCGCCGAAAAAGACGGCGAGCCGGTTGCGGTCGGTGGCTTCGGGACGATCGACGCAACGTCGATGCAGAATATCATTTTCGGTCTCACGGGGTTGACCGCAGGAGGAATGGGCAATTTTCTCGATGTGCCTATCTCCGCGATCGGCCCCGACGGTAAGGTAGTCACGACGACGCTGACCGTTCCGGGATTCGCCGCCCTCTTCAGCCTGCAGGAGTTCAGAGGGTCGATCAACGTCCTGTCCACGCCGCAGATCCTCACATCCGACAACAGGGAAGCCGAAATCGTCGTGGGCGAGAACGTGCCTTTTATCTCGAAGAAGGAGTCTGACCCGTCGAGGCCTCAGTCCGTGTTCAGCACCATCGAGAGGAAGGATGTCGGAATCACCCTCAGGCTCACACCCCAGATTACCGAAGGTGACTATGTGAAGCTCGATATTTTCCAGGAGATCTCCGCCCTCAAGCAGGAGTCCACCGACGTGGTCCTGACGGTCGGTCCGACGACGACGAAGCGTTCGACGAAGACGTCCGTCGTGGTGAAAGATAATCAGACTGTCGTGATCGGCGGCCTCATGGAGGAGCGCGAGGAGGAAAACGTGACGAAAGTACCGCTCCTTGGCGATATCCCTCTCCTCGGTTGGCTTTTCAAGAATAAGTCCGTCGAGAAGAAGAAGACGAATCTCCTCGTGTTCTTGACACCCCATATCGTAAAAGATGCCGAGCACCTGGCGAAGATCACCGACGCGAAGCGGAGCGGATTCGGGAAGGCGGAGAACTCTTATGCAGAGGGAGAATTGCTCGTGCAGTTCAAAAGCGGCGTCAGTGAACAGAGGATCGACGAGATCCTCCGCGCGGAAGGGGTATCTCTCGTCGGGAGCGCGCAACCGAGCGGCCCATACCGTATTCGACTGAAACCCGGGCGGGATGTGAGGGACGCGATGCGCGGGTTTCTCGCCTATCCGGAAGTGGAATCCGCAGAGCCGAATTACGTCATGAAGCTCCAGAGGTGAGGATGCATGGAGACGGTCGACTTCATAAGGGATGAAGATGTCGAGACGACTCTCCTCAGCCACTTCCCCCTTCCTTTCGTGAAAAACAACCAGATATTTCCGATCAGGCGGGAGAACTCCCTGCTGATCGGCGCGGTCGCCGACGAACGGGGCCTGCTGGCGCTCGAGGAAGCGTCCAAACTTCTCGGACTTCGGGCCAAACCGGTGAGAGCGCCTGTCGGCATCATCATGGATGCGATTAACAGATTTTACGGGCAGATGGGTTCCGCCGAAGAAGTGATGGACACGATTTCAGGGGAGGATCTCTCATCGGTTGCGACGGCGTTCGAGGCGCCGAAGGATCTCCTCGAACTGACCGAAGAAGCACCGATCATACGGCTCCTCAACGCCCTGCTCCTGCAGGCGGTGAAGGAGAGGGCGAGCGACATTCACATCGAACCGTACGAAAGGGAACTCGACGTCCGCATCCGCGTGGACGGATTGCTCCGCAAGGTCTTGTCGCCTCCCAAAATCATACAGGATGCGCTCATCAGCCGGATCAAAATTATGGCCCATCTGGATATCGCGGAGAAACGGCTGCCGCAGGACGGGAGAATTCGTCTCCTCCTCGGGGGACGCGACATCGACATCAGGGTTTCGGTCGTGCCGACGACGCACGGCGAGCGCGCGGTCATGAGACTCCTCGATAGAAAACAGGGACTTCTTGGGCTCTGGGAGGTGGGTCTCGACCGGCGGCACGAAGAGATTTTCGAGAACTACCTCTCGAGGCCCGACGGTATCATCCTCGTCACAGGCCCGACAGGGAGCGGGAAGACGACGACCCTCTACGCCGCTCTCAACAGGATCCACACCGAGGAAAAGAATATCATCACGATCGAGGATCCGGTCGAATATGAACTGAAAGGGATCGGTCAGATGCATGTCAATCCGAGAATCGGGTTGACCTTTGCCTCCGGTTTGCGTTCGATCCTCCGGCAGGACCCCGACGTGATCATGGTCGGCGAGATACGGGACCTCGAAACCGCGGAAATCGCGATCCAGGCATCCCTCACGGGACATCTCGTCTTGAGCACGCTCCATACGAACGACGCACCGAGCGCGCTCGTCAGATTGATCGATATGGGCATCGAACCGTTCCTCGTGGCGTCGTCCGTCAGTCTCATCCTCGCGCAGCGGCTCGTGCGGACGATCTGTCCCTCCTGCAAGCGCGGGTATGAGCCGTCGGCGCTCGAGAGATCGTATTTCACCGATATTGCCGCCACAGGGGTATCGGGGGCAGGCGGGCGAGAATCGACTTTTCTCCTCTATCGAGGTACCGGCTGCGACCGGTGCAACCAGACGGGGTATTTAGGCAGGACGGGCATATTCGAACTTTTCGTCGTGGGCGACGAGATACGTCCGATGATCACGGAAAAGATCGATGCGCAGAGCATCAAGAACGCGGCGGTCGAACGCGGCATGAAAACGCTTCGGCGCGACGGACTCGAGAAGGTCATGCAAGGGCTGACGACGCTCGAGGAAGTCTTGCGGGTGACGAGGAAAGACCATGCCGATCTATCGGTATAGCGGCTATCGGACGGACGGCGCCGAGGTGACGGGAGCGATAGAGGCGAATAGCCCAAGGGAAGCGGCGCTGCGGCTCAAAGAGTCGGGTCTCTACCCGCGTCACATTTCCGAATCGGTCACGCGCGAGAGGAGAGGATTGTTCCGCCGTCCGGATCCCGATTTCCTCCCTGCCGTGACGCGGCAGCTCTCCGTGCTCCTCGCCTCCGGCGTGCCCCTCATGGAAGCGCTGAACGCCGTCGGGAACGAACGGAGCGGATTCCACAAGAGCCTGATGGTGCGCGTCAAGGAGCGCATCGCTTCGGGCGCGAGCTTCTCGAAAGCGCTCTCGGAAGAGAGCGGGGTGTTCCCGGAATTCTATGTCAACATGGTCGCCGCGGGAGAGACGAGCGGAGCGCTCGATAAGGTTCTCGGCCGCCTCGCGGATTTTCTCGAGGCGCAGAGCGCTATCAAGGCAAAAGTGAGGACATCGATGATCTATCCGATCTTCATGATCTGCGTTGGATTCGTTGTCCTCTCTTTTCTCTTCGCGTTCGTCATTCCCAAGGTCACGAGGATTTTCAAAGATACGCACGCAGCCCTTCCCTTCCTCACTGTTCTCCTCATCTGGATCAGCGAGGCGTTCCAGCGCTACTGGTGGATGGTGCTCGCGGCGATTCTCGGCGGCGCGATCGGGGTGAGGCGGCTGAGGGAGAAGAAGAGACTGCTCGTCGACCGGTTCATGCTCCGCCTGCCGGGGAAGATATTGCAAAGCCTCTACTGCGCGAGATTCACGCGGACGCTGGGCTTTCTGCTCGAGGGCGGTCTGCCCGTTCTCAGGGCGCTCGAACTCGCCGGAAAGTCCGTAGGGAACGCGATGCTGGAAGGACGGATTACGGATGCGGCTCGCAAAGTCGCCGAGGGAGCGAGACTCTCCGCGTCTCTGGATGGATTTCCCCCCGTGCTCACTCAACTCATCTCGACGGGCGAGCGAAGCGGACAACTCGCCGCGGTTCTGCGCAACGCGGCGGACGCGTACGAAGAGGAATTTTCGCGGAGAGTCCAGAAGGCCATCGCTTTTCTGGAACCGGCCATGATTCTCGCGATGGGATGCGTCGTGGGGCTGATCGTCCTCGCGGTTCTTCTTCCGATATTCCAGTTGAATCAGCTCATTAAATAAAGAAAGGGTTCGCGGGACCAGGGATGCGAGAGGTCACGTGCTTGCGGCGACGACGGTGAGCTATGGGTTCGGCATCGGGAAGGGTAATGACTCGTCTTTTTCATGCCCGGGATTCTCATGAGGGCAACCGTTACTCGACAGGCTCGCTATGAAACGCCCGTCATCGTTTGCCCTCTCGTATATGGTATCCTGAGCTTGTCGAAGGATCTGAATGTTCCGATCAAGTCGGGACTGAAACATTCTTTTATTGCTCGACCAATGTGTGGATGAGCAATGAATGGCGGAGGACGATATGAATGCCAATAAAGGGTTCACGTTGCTTGAAGTCATCGTCGTCGTCTTTATCCTCAGTCTGCTCGCGGCACTCGTCGCCCCGCGGATAATCGGGAGGACTGACGACGCGCGCATCGCCGACGCGAAGATCCAGATAAAGAATTTCGAGACCGCGCTCAAGCTGTTCAAGATGGACAACGGGTTTTATCCGACAACCGAGCAAGGTCTCACAGCTCTCGTCGAGAAGCCCACGATAGGCCAGATCCCGGAAAAGTACAGGGAAGGCGGATACCTCGAGCAGCGGAGGATCCCTCCCGATCCGTGGGGGCGCCCCTATGTCTACATATCGCCGGGCGTCTACGGCGACTTCGATTTGCTGAGTTATGGAGCGGATGGGAGAGAGGGCGGCGAAGGGAAAGACGCCGATATCAAGAACTGGGATTTGCAATAGAGGCGACCCGGGACGGGCGTGAGATTTTGCGGCACGTGATATTTCGATGCAGCGGTCGCGCCCCCTCCGTTCGGGGCTTCACGCTCCTCGAGCTGATCGTCATCCTTTTTCTCGTTTCGCTCGTCGCGACGATCGTGCTCCCGACCTTCGGCGGGTTCGGCGATCGCGGTGTCGCAGGAGAGGCACGCGAGATTGCGTCCATTCTCAGATACGTCCACGAGAGCGCGATCTCGCGGAAGGAGACCAATCGGCTGACGTTCGACCTCGACGGGCAGGTGGTCTCGTGGAGAACTTTGGAAGGCGAGAGGAAGAAGAGATTTCCCTCGATGAAAGGGGTGACCATACCATCGAAGGGCACCGTCTCCAGAGGCGGGGTAACCCTTTTTGCGGAGCCGCTCGGCTTCCCCGAAGACGTCCAGGTGACACTGGGCAAAGGCGACAGACAGGTGACCGTTGTGTTTCGTTCTCTCAGTGGCAGGACGAAGATCCAGGAAAAAGGATGAGACGACGTTCGGCGGAGTACGGAGAGGGTGATCACGGGGCATTCGCCAAACGTGCCGTCTTCTTTCGGCACGCGCAGAGGGACGCCCGTCGAGATTTGGGGCATGTCCGTGGCGCGGCAGGGCCTCGTTTCGAGCCTCCTTCCGGGGATCTATCGTTTCGAGAGCGCCCAAGCGGTTTTACCCTTCTCGAGATCCTCATATCCCTCGCGATTATCGGAGGGCTCCTCGTCACGCTCATCTCTACGCTGAGTTACCACTTGAGTATTGCGGGGAGACAGGAGACGATTACGCTCGCGACGCTCCTCGCCAAAGACAAACTCGCGGAGATCGCGCGTGACCGCCGGGAGGAGAAGGGGTATTTTGACGCCCCCTATGATGGATACGCATTCGAAACATTTGTCAGGGATTCGCCATATCCGGGGATCTCGGAGATTGGCGTCGTCGTGAGATCGGGCGAAAATGAGGTGGCGGTGCATGAGTTCGTCCTCGGGACGGGTCGGCAGTAGGGCGGTGGAGCACGACGCGGGGATCGCCGCTTCCCGTGCATGCCGAGGATTTACCCTCCTCGAGATCCTCGTCTCGCTCGCGATCTTGTCCGTCGTCCTCGCCGCCGTGTACAGCACGTTTTTTCTGGCCCGGAGGGCGGTCGATGGCATGGACGACACGCTCGTGAAGCTCCAGGAGGCGCGCCGAGCGCTCGATATCCTCCGGTGCGAGGTCGAAGCGTCGTTCTACGAAGCCGCGGACAAGAGCACCGCGTGGCGGGTGAAAGACCGCGACTATTACGGAAAAAGTGCGTCCTCGCTCCGTTTCGCCACGTTTTCGGCCCTCCGTCCGGGACTATCGCTCGTCTCCTATTACGTGGAGGGAGCAGACGACGGATTGCGTCTATTCAAGAAGATCGGGCCTCTTCGGTTGACGGAGGAGGACGCGGAGGCGGTGGAGGTGATCGATCGGCTCGATGCGTTCTCGATCGAGGCGAAGTACCAGGACGGGTGGGTGAGGACGTGGGACACGGATATCATCGGACGCGTCCCGGAAGAAGTGAGGATAAGCATCGCGGTAAAGCTGAGAAGCGGGGTTGTCGTCCTCGCTGACCGGGCAATGCCGAGGATCAAAGGACCGATATGACCGGCAGACCGAAAGACGATCGCGGCATCGCGCTCGTCGTGACGCTCCTCGCGGTGGCGCTGATCACCGTTCTCGTCGTCGAGTTTTCGTACGGCGTGTACGTGGGGACGGAAAGCCTCTCCACCTGGCGCGATTCGCAAAGGGTATCGCGCGTGGCGGCATCGGGCGTGACGATCGCCGCGAAAATGACCATCGATACCCTGAAAACACAGGGGTATTCGTACCCGGGGGTCGTCGAAATCCCCCTCTCGGCGTCGTTCGCCGGTATCGAAGAGACGATGCTGATACGGATAGAGGACGAGGGTTCGAAATTCAATCTGAACGCGCTCGTGCCCCCGAACGAAAACATCAGGGAGCACGATCAGCAGAGCCCGTATCGGTGCTTCAGGAGGCTCCTCAGGGTGCTCGGGCTCGACGAGAAGATCGCGGACCGCATCGTCGATTGGATAGATTCCGACGCAGAGGCGCGGCTTACGGATTCAGAGAGAGGTGCGCGGAATTCGGCGCTCGTGAGTGTCGATGAGGTCCTGCTCATCCCCGGCATATCGAAGTCGGAGCATGACGCGTTGCGGCCTTTCGTCACCGTCTACGGGAAAAGGGAGAATATCTCCGTCAATATCAACGGGGCACTCAAGCCGGTCCTCAGGTGTCTCTCGGAGCAGGTGAGCGACGAACTCGCCCAGCGGGTGATCGATTTTCGGAAAAACAATCCGTTCAGGGAAAAGAGCGACCTCGCGAAGGTCGCGGGATTCGAACGGGACGTCGGAATTCCTTCTGGTGCCATCGCGGTCAAAGGGGAGTACGTCTCCGTTCGATCCGTCGCCTCGGCGAACGGCGTGAAACGAATCGTCGAAGCGGTTCTCCGTGTCGATGGCGGAAGAGTAGAATACTGGAAGGAATACTGATGAAGCGGGTCGCCTTTTTCGACGTGACGGAAAGAGAGGTACGGCTCTCCGTGTTCGACGTGCGCGGGAGCGGGTATGCACTCGCCGAGAAGCGGACATTTCCGCTGTCGGACGACCATTCTTTTGCGCTGGATGCGGAGACCGATCTGCCTGACGGTGTCTACCTCAGCCTTCCCCTCCGTGCGCTGAATTTCAGGATCGTCGACGTGCCCTTCGAGGACAGGGCACGCGTCAGGGAGGTTCTCCCGTTCGAACTCGACGGGAAGGTGCTTGGCGGCACGGAATCCGTCATCTTCGATGCGGTCGCGATCGGCAGGAACGATGAGGGGCACGAGATCCTCGCGGTGTTCATCGAAAAGAAACTGCTCAAAAAGATCCTCGAACCGTTGCAGGCGCTCGGCATCGATCCGCTCTGCGTAACGTCTCTCGAGCTGAGGCACGCACTGGCAGACTTTTCGCCGGTGAAATTGGTGGCGCGCGCGCCGCTGTCCGACGATGAGCGGGAGCGGCTCGCCATCGAGGAAGTCCGACAGCCGACGATCGACCTGCGGCGCGGAGAGTTTTCTTACACGCGCGGCATCGAAAAGACGAAGAAAGCATTGAGGACCACGGCGGTTCTCCTCGCGCTCCTCGTTGTCATCGGGATGTCGGATGTCCTGTTCCGCATTTGGTTGTCGAGCCGGGAGATCGCGCACCTGAAAACGGCGATGCGCCAAACCTACCGGGATTTGTTCCCCGAGGAGAAAAACATAGTGAACGAACTCCACCAGTTGAAGGCGCACGTCAGGGAACTCGAGGGCAAGGAAGAAGCGATGGTCGGCGTAAAGCCGCTCGATGTTTTCATGGCGCTCGCCCGTATCGAACGAGACGGTTCGCGATTCCACGAGATCGCGATCGACGGCAAGAATATTGTCCTGCGGGGTGAGGCTGCGTCCTTGAGCGCGGTTCAATCTCTCGAGGAAAAGCTCCGGCGACATTTCGCCGGCGTATCGATATCGGAGTCGAAGGCGTCCGCGCAAGGGAAAACACTGTTTTCGATCACGGTTCGTCAGAGGGAATCATGAGGATTCCGTCGGGGAAAGGGAAGCACATCGGCGTTGTTCTGATCGTCTTCGCGACAGTGGTTGTCGCCATCGCTTCTCTGCGCACGCTTCATTCCCGCACGAAGGAACTCCGGCAGCTCAGGGCCCAACAGCAAGAGATGGCGCTCCTGAAGGACGAGTTTTTATCTCTCAGGGAGAAGGTGGGGGCTGTCGAGGGCAAAAAGAATCTGGCGAGCGTGCAGGGCGTCCTCCAGGCTGTCGATGAGGTGTTCTCTTCAATCGGTCTCAGGGATCGGGTGAAAACGGTCAGGATTATCCGCAAGAATGAGAGAAAAGATGGGACCGAGGAGGAGGCAGAGGTCTTTGTCGAGAAGGTGAGCATGAATGAGATGGTGAACCTTTTTTATCGGATCGAACACGCCCCCATGGTCCTCTCTATCCGGAGGGTGGCCGTCAAGCAGGCTTTCGACCGTCCGGAGCTTCTCAATATGGAACTCGCGCTTTCGTTTTTGAAATCACGGTGACACACCTCGTTTCGGATCCGGTGACGACGTGCGGAAAGGGAGAACCGCGGCATGTATGAATGATGGGCTCGTACCTATTCAAATTAAGAGAATCGATGTGGCTGAATATCGCGTCAACACCACGAATCTACAGGATGATTTCGTGGCACACCTCGTTGTGATGGCGGTCGGACTCCCGTTGACGCTCATAACTTGTATCGTAAACGCGGGCGTGGATCGACGTTACAAGGAATCGTCATGGTGTTTCTCCGGCATCCTGCCGTAGTGTGAAATATTCTGAACAGCAGTGACAGCTGATTCTTCTTCGGTGGAGCGACTCGGTTGAAAAAAATTCTTGGTGGGCTACTACTCATTGTCGTCGTGGTTTGGGCAGCATGGATTGTCTGTCCGTTATCGGTGTTCGAATCCGCTCTCGAGCGTTTTGGGAGAGGTCGGGATATCACGATTCGATGCGAGGGGTTGAAAAAGGGATATTTCTATCGTCTTTCTGCCGACCGCGTTCGTTTTGAACGGCTCGGGAAAACGCTCCTTTCGCTGGAGCGGGTTTCTGCCGGACTCGATCCCCTTCGGTTGTTTAAGGTCCAGGTTGCCGTTTTTGTTCGAGGGGGGGTCGGACAAGGGATCGTCGAGGGGTACGCCACACGGTCGCAACGAGCGATGCAGACCGACTTCACTTTTTCGGACGTTCCACTGGCGGATGTGGAGGCGCTCTCGAACGCAGGCATACGCGGAACGGGACGGATTTCGGGGCGTGCGAGTCTGGGTGGGCACGAAGGACGAATCAGCTTTCAGATTGCCGATGCAGCGCTCGAACCCGTCACATTCGAGGCCGTTGCGCTCCCGTTGAACATGTTTCACGCGATCAGAGGGACCATTGATACGGAAGGGCCTGCGCATCGGATCGCAGTTTCGCTCGAGGGCGAGCACATATATGCGAGATTGAGAGGGACGGTGCAGAGCAGGGTGGCTGACGGGGTTATAGAGCTCATGCCCGAGAGAGATCTTTTGGAAAATCCTTTCTTCCTCTCGCAGATGGAGCGGTATCAGGTATCGCCGGGGTATTACGTGATACCGGTGAAACGGCGCTTTTCGTTCGGACCCTGAAGCGCCCTGCAGGCCGCTCGCACCCTTCACGTAGTCCGGTCGGTAGATTCTCCCTGCGCAGGCGGTGCGGTACCCCGCGGGGGGAGGGTCGGTATCCGGCACGCGTTTCTCTGAACGAATTATTTATAGACAGAAAGGTAAATATCTTCCTGCGCGTGGCGGAGAGTGATGTTCGGGGAAATTTCTCGGATCGCGAACGCGATCAGTTCTTCGGGCTTCACGTAGAACAGTTCGACGCTCCTGCGGGGAACATAGTAGGTGAGAAAGTGGACGTGCAGGGATTCCCGACAAAGGCCAAAAAGTTTTTTCATCACGTGGTTGACGGTATCCTGAATCCCGGCAATTCTCAGATTGAAGACACCGATCGCAAAAACGATATCGAATCGTGACGGGAGATCGCTCTCTTCGATATCGACGGCGAGGAATCGGGCGGCGGGGTATTTCCGTCGGGCGAGTTCAACGAGGTTCTCGTTGACGTCGATGCCGCAGTACGAGACAGGGATGCCCCTCTCCATGAGAAACCCGAAAAAATCACCCTTCCCGCATCCGAAGTCGAGGAGGTGTTTGCCTGCCATGTCCCCCATGACGGTGAGCATGGTCTCGTATCTCCTCGTTTGCCCTTGTGGAGTCCACCTTAGGGCTTGGGGCGAGTCGCCAAAGTCCCGGAGGTGCCTGTCGTAGAATGCGAGCAGTTCTCTCTTCCCCATCGGGTCCATGGTTTATAGTATCATAAGTATGGATTGCGTTCTTTTTTGTCGTGGCATAACTATCGTAGGGAGGAGGACACCTTCGCATGGAGGAGTTCAGGTACAAGCAGTATACAGAAGAAGAATCTGCCGTTTACAATCAGACGATGAAAACGATCCTGGAGGGGCTTGAGGGCGGTCTAAGTTTTCGGGCGGCGTGCGATGCTGCGGTCGTGAACGATGCGCAGCTCAGGACGTTCATCGAAGACGATGCGCTGAAGATCGTGATCGCAGATATGCATTATACGAAAGGGGTTCCGCTTGAGGATATCGCGGTCCACCTCAACGTGCCGCTCGACGTGCTGAACAAAGCGAATGCCGAAATGCTCGAGGATGTAGCGATCTCCTCGGCGGAGGCATATCGCGCACACCATCCGAACGGCCCTGTGGGGAGTGCGTAGGAGGCCATGAACGGACAGCGAAAGAAAGTGAGGCTCTACTCTCTCAGCACCTGTCCAACCTGCCGGATGGTCAAGAACTTTCTCGAGAAGAACGGCATCGTATACGAAACGATCGATGTCGATTTGCTTGACGGCGGCGAGCAGTGGCTCATGACGAAGGAAGTGAAGCGATACAATCCTCAGGTGACGTATCCGACGCTCGTCGTGGAAGAGGTCGTCCTCGGGTTCGATGAGGATGCGTTGAAGAAGGCGCTCGAATTGGCATGACACCGGAACGGCTCTACGAAATCCTGAACAGGTACGCGGAGTCCCAGGGGATTCAGCTCAACAAGAACAAAGAGTACGTCATGGAGATCCTCGCGGGGCTCCTCACGAACGAGGCGAGGTACGGATATCGTTCGTGCCCGTGCCGTCTCGCATCCGGGCGGAAAGAGGAGGATGCGGACATCATCTGTCCATGCGTCTATCGGGATCCCGATATCAAAGAGTTCGGCAGTTGTTACTGCCGTCTCTATGTGTCGCGGGAGTGGAACGATGGGACGATCCCTCACGTGCGGGTACCGGAACGAAGGCCGCGCAGGGATTAGAAGGGAAAGGACCGATCGTGTTCTCATCGGATAGCCTCTCGCTCGACAGTCTGAAGAAAAATAGATATATCCTCGAACGCCTCTTGTGGGACTTCGAGCCCTCGCAGCTCATGCGGTCTTCCGCCGGGAAAACAGGCGAAGGTTCGAAACGGTGTGCTTCCGGGTATCTTTTCTACATTGAGACCATGGGGAAGCACCCGGCTCTTTTTCTCATGGCACAGAATGCGGGGGGATACGCTGAAACGCTCGCGAAGATCGACGGCGTCCCGGAGCACTTGATCCAGGAAGCGATTCAGGAGAACAGAGGAAAAGAATATTTCAAGATGTATCCGATCGGTGCAAGATTGAAAGAGTGGCTGAAGCGGGAGCTGGGATGACCGGATGAAGTTATTTCCCGGCCGCCGCTGAAAAGAAAGCCGTCTATCTTCTGCGAATCCCGCCATTTGTCAGAGCATCTCCCGAACCGCTGCAGATTCAGAGGCAAGCAAAAAACCTGTCGCGGAATTTCGCCATTATGAAGCGAGCGCTCACCGCACAGTGAGCGCTCGCTTTCGAGACGGTTCGAACTTACTTTTAGCGGAACGGTCTATGGAGCGTCAATGCAAAGCACGTACGCCGCGTTATTCGGGTGGAGGTTCCTGAACGATGCCCGCCAGCCCGTCGGGTTCGTGCCCCCATCGATCGCGAGACTGTTGTCGCTGTTTATCGGCGCAGAGCCGACAATGTTGTCATTTTGCCCCGTTCCGCCGGGGATACCTCCGCCGGCAATAGCTCTCAAAGTTCCACCGCATTGGACATTTATCACCCGAGCATTTTGCATGACCGTTCTGACCGTGACGGTGCCGACGCTTCCCGGATCGCCCTTTTCGCCCTGAGGTCCCTGTGGGCCCGGATCGCCCTTTTCGCCCTGAGGTCCCTGTGGGCCCGGATCGCCTGGGTCACCCTTGTCGCCCTTTATCATCAGGACGCCCCAGTCATCCGGTGAGGAGGCGGGATCGCTGCCTTCATTGTCTTTCAGAGCGATATAGGGGATACCGTTGTAGTAAATAACTTCACCCGCGACATACTGTGCTTCATTGCTCCATTCGCCCCTCCATACGAAGTCGGCTCCGCGATCGCCCTTATCGCCCTTTTCGCCCTGAGGTCCCTGTGGGCCCGGGTCGCCCTTATCGCCCTTTTCGCCCTGAGGTCCTGGTGGTCCCGGCTCACCCGGGTCGCCCTTATCGCCCTTTTCGCCCTGAGGTCCCTGTGGGCCCGGATCGCCTGGGTCACCCTTGTCGCCCTTTTCACCCTGAGGTCCCTGCGGTCCCGCCGGTCCTTGTCCCGCAAGCATTATTTCGAGAACGGGCGGGTGGCTGGTCGTCGTATTTTCCTTGCTGTCAAACCGCGCGACGATCCCATCTGACGGTATGATCACGAGTCCGTTATTGGCGAGGTCGCCGGCGACCCAGTCTTTGACGAGGTTCGTAATATCGACCGTCACGTACGCGTTAGTCTTGTCGATCCAGACAGGGCCAGCGGAAGCGGGGAATTCGTGAGAGGGACGGTTGAAATGCGTGATCGTTTCCTCGTCCCATGGGCCTGACACCGCGTGAATGCTCAATGCCCCGG
>Ga0116210_1000108_pt1 | contig 82725 bp, 82 predicted proteins | sample TshhotsprinmetaG_FD_94483 | JGI IMG/M metagenome (GOLD analysis project Ga0116210, IMG submission 94483) | Hot spring microbial communities from South Africa to study Microbial Dark Matter (Phase II) - Tshipise hot spring metaG | ecosystem: Environmental > Aquatic > Thermal springs > Hot... | reverse complement strand
CGAGGTCTCTTCATTTCTTTATCCTGGAACCCCTACGATAAGTTTACACTAAGTTCGGTGAGTCACAAGGCGGAAGGAGGCCAGTTTTACTGGATTTTAACGAAGAATGGCGATGGGTGGTGGCGGTAAAGATCGGTGTGCGCCGGGTTCATGTGGGTTTGGCCAACCTCGACGGTCACATGAAAGCCAAGGAAGTGACTCCCCTTGTTTCTCATGATCCCAAAAAGGTTGTGGATCAAGTTCGCGAGCTTGTTGCTCGGCTTTTAGCACAGTGTACTCCTCAGGAAGTTATTGGCATGGGAATATGTTGTCCGGGTATCATCGACACCAAGAAAGGGGAAGTTATCAAAGCGGTCAATCTTCACTGGCACCACGTTCCCTTACGGCAAATGTTCTCTTTGCATTTTCCCTGGCCGGTATTTGTAGAAAATAGTATGGATACCGGGGCTTTAGGAGAGAAGTGGTTTGGGAGTGGGAAAGATGTTCAGGACCTTCTTTACATTAGTTTGGGCAATGGAATTGGAGCAGGGATTATTTCCCATGGTGAGCTCCTCGAAGGATATCAACATGCGGCAGGGGAATTCGGACACACCAGTATCGATCTCGATGGACTGCTCTGTCCCTGTGGCAATCGGGGGTGCGTCGAGCTCTATGCTTCTGCTCCGGCCATTGTCCGTAGAGCCTGCGCGTACCTCGAGAAAGGAGGAGAAACACGTATTCGAGAGGTGTGGGATGAGGGTAGTGAAGAGCTCACCTGCGAAGTGATCGATAAAGCGGCTCGTCTCGGTGACCCGTTTGCCCTCAAGCTGTGGCAAGAAACAGGCGAGCTTTTAGGTCGAGCTATTGCTAATTTAGTCAATCTCTTGGATCCAGAAATAGTGGTTATTGGAGGAGGTCTTTCGCTCGCCCATCCTATTCTTCTTGACACTATTGCAGCGGTGATTTGGGATACCACTGCTTCGTTGCACGAACGAAAAGTGGAGGTACGGAGGGCTTTTTTTGGTCGGGATTCAGGTCTTGTTGGCGCTGCAGTACTCACCATAGAGCGGATTTTTGCCTAAGGTGTGAATATGAGATTGAAAGGAGGGGAGGAGAATTTTATTACCCCGAGAAAGAATCTATGAGCTTCTCAAAAGACGAAAGAAGAGTCAAACGATTTCTTGGAGTTTCTTATTTGGAGCTACTCCCTCTTTTACCCCCTTGTTCTGGCAAAAATTTGTAGCGCAAACTGGGATCCGAGATGTTGCCGAGCACTTCGACTTTGAGGTTCGCATTGCCCACTCTGAGGACAGTGATCCCCTCTTCCACACTACCAGTGCGAATTACGGAATCAAGATGGTGTCAAATGGTATCGGGAGAGACTTTTTCTCGGAACCACTCCCCCCAGAGGTAAATTTTACCCCTTGGGGGGTAGCGCTCCTCCCTTGGCCAGAAAACCCAGGTTGCGAAAAAATGTTTCACCCCTTAGCTGGAGTAAGGGCGCTTAAAGAAATAGAGGAATACCCTGTTCCTGATATTGATGAAGAGAGCATAGAAAAAGTTCGCCATAAAGCCGAGCAGATTCGTAACCGAGGTTATCTTTCGGCTTCCTATTGTGGGAGTATATATGAATGGTGTCATTGGTTACGCGGTATGGAAGATTTTATGATTGATCTCTTGGCAAATCCTTCTTTCGCTCATCTCCTCATCGAAAAAGTTGCTACTTTTAGTGAGCGGCTTACTCGAGTTCATGCTCAGTGTGGGGTGGATTTACTCTGTTTTTATGATGACTACGGTATGCAGGATCGATTGCAGATTCCTCCCAAAATTTGGCGAGAATTTTTGAAGCCTTGGTGGACGAGGATTATTGCTTCTCTCCGCCATGATTATCCTGAGTGTCTCTTTTTTCTCCACTCCTGTGGTAAGATCGAGGAAATCCTTCCCGATTTAGTAGAAGTAGGTTTTGACGTGGTTCATCCTTTGCAACCGGAATGTCATAACCTTCAAAAGATAGTAGAAGACTACCGTGATAGGTTGACTTTCTGGGGTACGGTGAGCGCTCAAAATACCCTCCCCTTAGGAAGTGGCGAAGACGTCGCACGAGAAATAACCCATCGTGTCAAACTTGCCTTGGCCAATGGGAATTTGATCGTTTCTCCTTCCAATACTCTTGGGCCTGAAACCCCGGTAGAAAATGTGTTAATTTTTGCCGAGGTGTGCCAAAGAGTGAGGAGTGGTGAGAGGGGGTGAAAGGAAAGACATTTTTCCGAGACGAGTGCAAAATGGGAAAGTGAAGAATAAGGAGAAAACAAAGGAGGTGTGCTCATGAGAAAATCATGGATATGGATAGTGGGAGTTTTATTCTTGATGACGGTGCTTTTTCCCTTAGGGAGCATGGCGGTAGAAAAAACCTATACTGTGGGCGTGGTCATTCCTTATGAGATTGGATGGTTTACAGCTTTCCACAAAGGTTTTGAACAGATAGCGAATAGAGAAAACGTCAAACTGGTGTGGCAGTACCACAACTATAAAGCAGATGATGAAACTAAGGCCGTTCAGAATTTGATCACGATGGGAGTGGATGCGAGATCGATTTAACCGCAGTAACCCCTTCCAGCGCCGAATATTCTTGTCGATTAGCGAGTGAGGCAAACATTCCCATTCAGATTACCGAAAGCGGCATTGCCGAAGGGAAGGGGAAACCAATAGCCGACATCGATTTTAACTGGTTCGATGTATATCGTACCGTCACTACCAGCCTTCGTCGTGATGTGCCGGGTGAGTTGAAAATCATTTGGATTCAGGGTTTCGCCGGCGCTCCACCGGTTATTCAAGGGATCCAGGGATTTATGGATACCATAAAGACCTTAGAAGGCATAAGTTTGGCTACTGACGTTCAATATGGTGATTACGCCACTGCTCCTTCCCTCAACATCATTAAGACCTTGGTTCAATCGGGATTGGAATTCAATGTGGCCATTGGAGCATGCCAAGAAATTACTGAGGGGATTATCCAGGGTTTGCGAGAGGAGAATGTGGATCTCGATAAGGTGGTCATCGTGACGGTAAATGGTGGTCCTATGGATGTAGAAAATCTGAAAAAGGGTTACATCGATTATGTTCTCAGCCTTTCTCCTGGACTCCATGGCATGATTTGTGCTCAAAATCTCATCAATTACCTCAAGGGAAGGGAGTATCAGAAAAAGAGCTACTCCCCAATTGTGTGGTGTAGCAGGGAAGACTGGGAGGAAAAACTCATTCCTTGGTTCCTCGATGAAAGCTGGTTCCCAGTAGTCGAAGAGTTTGTGAAAACTGGTCAGTATAAACCAGAATTGAGGGTAAAGTGAAAAGGGGAGGAGGGGTAACCCCCTCCCTTTTCCTTATGGAAAGTGATTGAGGAGGTTTTGTTTCCCTTGTCTCACGAAGGATATATCTTACAGGTAAAAGCGTTAAGTAAAAGTTACCCCGGTGTTCAAGCGCTTGGTAGAGTGGACTTTGATGTTGCTTTGGGAGAAGTGCACGCACTTGTGGGGCAGAATGGTGCAGGGAAATCAACCCTCATTGAAATCATCGCCGGTACTCTTCATCCCGATTCCGGTGAGATCTTCTATGAGAACAGAATGTATCCTCATTTAGACCCCTGGCAATCTATCCAACTTGGTATTCAAACGGTGTACCAGGAAAACCAGCTGGTTGAGGAATTGAGTGTAGCTGAAAACGTGTATCTCTAATCTTCCGATACGAAGGGGAAACATTGTTGACTACGCTGGTTGTCGTCGGATGACTCAAACCCTCATGGCTGAGTTAGGAATCGCTATTGCTCCGGAACGAAAAGTGAGTGATCTCTCGTTTGTAGAAAAAAAGTTAGTGAGCATTGCCAAGGCTTTTGCTCGTCCGGTAAAACTCCTCATTTTGGATGAACCGACCGCCTCGCTTGACAAATGCGGAAAGGATATTCTTTTCAGAATTATAGGCCATCACAAGGCAAAAGGAATGAGCGTCATTTATATTTCTCACAATTTAAAAGAAGTTTTCGAAATCTGTGATCGAGTGACCATTTTGAAAGACGGGAAAAAGGTGGCTACGCATCAGGTACGCGATGTTACTATGGATGACGTGATCCGCGAGATGATTGGGAGTTCCCAGGTTACGTTATACAAAAGGGAATTCCATCAGGCGTTGAGACGCGATGAAGAAATTTTAGAAATCCTAAATTATAGTAAGCGAGGCGTGATACGTGATGTTTCCTTTAAAGTGAAAAAGGGGGAAATCTTTGGGCTCGCTGGTCTTGTAGGTTCCGGTCGTACCGAGCTTGTGCGTATGATCTTCGGCCTTGATCCCAAAGATTCGGGACGATTAGTTTATCGGGGCAGTGATATTACCCCTTACAATCCTTATGACGCCATTCATAAAAGCATTGGTTATCTCACTGAGGACCGGAAATTTGACGGTCTTCTCCTCTCTCGTCCGGTGACTGAAAATATCAGTTTGGCTTCACTTGCACGAGATAGAAAATTCTTTCTTAACCTGCAAGAGGAGATACGATTCGCAGTCAATCTGAAACAGAAACTGAACATTAAAACTCCCTCTGTTTCTCAGCTTGCCATGAATCTGAGCGGGGGTAATCAGCAAAAAGTAGTTCTCGCCAAATGGTTACTCACTGCTGCAGAGATTTTAATCTTTGATGAACCGACGGTGGGAGTGGATGTAGGGGCTAAGGCGGAGATCTATCGCATGATTGAAGATTTGACCCGCCAAGGGAAGATTATCATTCTCATTTCTTCTGATAATCCGGAATTAGTGGCGCTCTGCGACAGGGTAGGCGTGATGCGCAATGGGAAGTTGGTGGTGATTCTCGAAGGCAACGAGCTCACCGAGGAGAATATTTTGCGTTATTCCATGGGGGTATGTGAGGGAATGGAGGTGCAACGGTAATGGATGAACTTACTCTTTCTCTCCGGCAAAAAGCTCTAAGAGAACAGGCGTATGTGTTACTCATTCTCATTTTGGTTATTTCGGTTATTACCACCATTGTCAACCCTCGCTTCGTTCACCCTCAAAATATTATTAACATTTTTCAGCAAATAGCCGTTTTGGGGATTGTGGCGAGCGGAGTAGGAATGTTGCTCGTTTCTGGGCATGTGGATATTTCGGTAGGGACGCAGGTTTCACTCCTTGGGGTTATCTTTGCCATGCTCATTCAGAGAATACTCGGTCTTCCTGAGGGGAACGTAGCGCTTTGGCGTCAGACCTTTGCTTATCCTATTGCCTTTGCTTGTACTTTGGTGGTGGGGTTTCTGGTTGGTCTTGCGACTGGAATCACGGTGGTAAAATCCCGCGCCAGTTCATTCATCATTTCTTTGGGGTTTATGTCTGCATACCATGGCTTAGCGTTGTTGGTGACCGGAGGAGCTTCGTACATGCTTTTTGGAAGATTTGAGACTTTGGGCAGAGGACGTGTGTTCCACTATCTTCCTATCTCCATCCTCTTCTTTCTCGGAGTAGTCGTTTTGTCACACGTTATTCTCAAATATTTTCGATACGGAAGGTTCCTTTATGCCATTGGGAGTAATAGGAGAGCGGCGCACGTTTCGGGAATCAATACCGATCGAGTGGTTATCCAAGCCTATATCGTAGTGGGTATCTTGAATGCTTTAGCAGCTATTATCCTCATTTCGCGGGTAGGTTCGGCTTTAGCCACTACCGGTGATACGTATGCCTTGGATGCACTGGCTTCGGTCATCGTTGGAGGGGTATCGCTTTCGGGGGGAAAGGGTGGCGCACTCAACATATTCTTGGGGGTGGTATTAATCGGTTTAATTGGTAACGCCCTCATCATTATGAATGTTAATCCCTATGCTCGAGATCTCGTGATCGGTCTCATCATCATTGCTGCGGTAACCTTGAGTCAACTCTCAGAGACAAGAAGATAGGAGGGATAGACATGGAAAAGATTACTCTTCTCAACACTATTGAGGAGTCTCTTTTTGAGGATTTTTTCCCTAAAGCCTGGGATTTGAAGCGTATCGATTGGTGTTGTAGTCGAAAACCGGAAGAAGTGCATGTGAGAGAAGCATGGTGGCATAAGGACTTTGAACCGGTGAGTTGCCCCACCTTGGGTGATTTTAATACTCTCATGGGACATGAAATTGCTTATCAGATCAGATTGGCCAAGGAAGAAGGGAGAGATTTAATTCTCGTTCTCTCGGTCGGTCCTATGGGGATGTACCGATGGACGGTAGAGTTTCTTAAACGCTGGGGGGTAGATTGTAGCCACGTTCACGGATTCAACATGGATGAATGGTGTGACGCGGAAGGAAACACTCTTCCTGCCAACGATCCTAGAGCATTTCGTAACACCATGGAGTCGGCGCTCTATGGACCCTTGGGGAACTTAACCGTTCCGGAGAGACAACGCCACTTCGCCACCAAAGAGGAACTCCCTACCTATGCTGAGCGCATCGGAGAACTCCGTGCTCAGGGAGCGAAGTTTGTTCTCATCTATGGCATTGGTTGGGTATTCCATATTGCCTTTTGGGAACCTCATTTCGCTTCGGACTATGCCAGTATGGAGGAGTGGCTCCAACCAACGCATCGCATCGCGGCGAAACTTCACCCCCTAACTATTATTCAAAATTCCATTACCAGCTTTAGAAGTCGTATCACTTTGGTGCCTGCAAGAGCGAATACCATTGGACCGGGTATTTTTGTGAAAGCCGATTATACCATCGGTGGGGTAGATGGATATCTTCCCTGTCGGAATATGATGTATCAGGCACAAGCCCTGTGGGTTACTCTCAAGTATGGTCCTTGTATGTGGATTCCCTCCTCGGTGATGCCTCGGCTTCCCGGCAAACTGTTCTTCGTAGCTCCTCTGGCCGGACCCTTAGAACCAGAAGTTAATTGAGGGAAGACCCAGGGTGATTTGTGCTCTTTTACTCTACGGAGGCAAAGTGATCGCCGAGGCAAAAACTCTTCCTCGGGGTTATGTTGCTATTGAGGAAGGTCGTATCGTGTCCTTGGGTGAGGACTGGACCGGTGTTGAGGCCCACCAGAAGATCGATGTTTCCCGTTACATCGTTACCCCTGGATTCATTGATATGCATACTCATGGTATTTTTGAAGTCAATTTCGTAGAGGATAACCTGGAATCGATGCTACGAGGAATCAAGCATTACTTCACCTTTGGAGTGACCCGAGTAGTAGCCTCGACCATTTCTCGACCTTTGGAGAAGACCGTAGAGCAGATCAAGCGGTTACGACGGGTGAAAGAGGAAAGTGAGTACTGTGCGCTTCTCCATGGGGTACACCTTGAGGGTCCGTGGCTCGCTCCCCGGTGTCAAGGTGGGCACTCCTTAGAGTATTTACGATTGCCAACGGAAGAAGATGTGACCTTCGTATTAGAAGAAGTCGGTGACATGATTACCAGCGTGACTTTTGCTCCTGAATTACCCAAGGCGGTTTGGCTTACCGAGGCTTTGGCCCAACGCGGCATTCTTCCCATCATCGGTCATACCGAAGCTTCTTATGAAGAGGCAGAGAGAGTCATCCTTGCTGGTGCTCGACACGTCACGCATATGTACGATGGTATCTTGGGGTACAGGGAAAATCCTGACGAAGCTTTAGTCATGCTTCCCGGTGTCGAAACCGCCGTGTTGTACTACGATACGGTGAGTGTAGAACTCATCGGTTGTCCGATTCATGTACCAAAACCATTTTTTCAATTTATCCATAAAGTTAAACCGATGGATAAGAAAGTTTTAGTTACCGATTCTTTATCTGGAGCGGGTATGGGAGAAGGGACTGTTCTTAGGTATAAGGACGGTCGCCGGGTGAGGGTGATCGAGGGGGTAGTGCGTATGATTGATGAGGATCCCACCATTGATGGAAATCTCACCGGGAGCGCGGTGACCATGAACATTGCCCTGCAACGACTCAGGGAGTACACCGGGATATCCTTGGAAGAAGCTTTGCGCTGGGCTACTCTCAATCCGGCAAAAGTTTTGGGTATCGACCACGAGACAGGGAGTATCGCGATCGGAAAACGTGCTGATATAGCCGTGATCGATGACTCTTTCGACGTTCAGTATACCTTTTTACCTGGTGAGATGGTATTTCGCAAGTGACAAGGAGGAGTGCATTATGGTCTTCAAACATTTGTTCGAGCCAATCTGGATTGGGAACGTGGAGATACCGAATCGTATTTGTCACGTTCCTACCGATATCAGTTCCGCCCATGCTGATGGTTCAGTGAGTGCGCGGGATATTCACCATCATGCTACTATTGCCAAGGGGGGTACCGGCTTCATTATTGTCGGCGCTACCTCTCCTTGGGGAAAGACCGGCCGTTCCACGGTCACTTGTATTGTGGCTGATGGTGATGAGTATATCCAGGTCTTGCTCGTTTAGCGGAGAGTATACACCGGTATGGGGCGAAATGTGCGGTGCAGCTCCAACATCCAGGTCGACAGGCAGCTCTCCCGCGGGAAGGGAAGTTTGCTTCTACCGATATGGTGGTCAATTTACCTTGGTCACAAAGCCACCCTATCATTTATGCGAGTGAAGAGGAGAGTCTCACCAGGAAATCTATGCATGTCCTGACTACCGATGAGATACCCGCTCTCATTGACCTCTTCGCCGAGGCGGCGTGGCGTGTGAAGCAGGCAGGGTTTGATGCGGTGGAACTTCACGCCGCCCATGGGTACCTCCTTTCGGAATTTATGAGTCCCTATCTGAATCGTCGGGGCGATCGTTTTGGGGGAAGTTTTGAGAATCGTATGCGTTTTCCCTTAGCGGTTATTGAGGCTATTCAAAGGAAATGTGGCCGGGATTTTCCGATTTTGGTCCGTTACTCGGTAGATGAATGGGTGCCGGGAGGTCGAGAGTTGCAGGAATCTATCCGAGTGGCGAAGGTATTCGAGGAGGCCGGGGTAGCTGCTTTAGACTTGAGCCAGTGTCTTCAGGAGAGTCCTGGAGCTGGCTTTGATCCCATGTATTACCCTGAGGGATGGACGATGTATGCTTCCCAAGCGATAAAAAAGGAGGTTCGTATCCCGGTCATCAACAGTCATTCCTTACGTAACCCCGAGTACTGTGAACAAATCTTAGCCCAAGGGAAGGTGGACATGGTTGGTCTCTCCCGCCAACTCCTCGCCGATCCCTATTGGCCGATCAAAGCCAAATACGGTCAAATCAAAAACATTCGCCGATGTATTTCCTGTCTTACCGGGTGTTGGCAGGAATCGCTGATGGCTAAAAAAGAAATCGCTTGTGCTATAAATCCTGCTTGTGGAAACCCCGAATTTGAAATTCGTCGAAAAGTCGCTCGAACCCTGCGCGTTGCCGTAGTGGGAGGAGGCCCTGCAGGAATGGAAGCAGCCCGTCATGCAGCAGAGCGGGGACATGCGGTAACGCTCTATGAGCAAACGGGAGAGTTAGGTGGAGCCGTTTTGGGGTGTTGCCTCGTTCCGGGTAAAGATAAGATGAAGTGGTATGTTGACTGGATTCGACATCAACTGCAGCAACTGGGGGTTGAGGTTCGTCTGCGGGTTGCACCTGGTGGGGAAGAACTTTCGGTATACGATGTAGTCATTAATGCTACTGGCGCTCATTCCTACTGTCCTCCGGTAAAGGGCATGCAGGAACGGGTTATTCCTTTTGAAAGGATTATGGCTTGTCCTAAGTTATCTTGCGAATTTCATCCTCATGACGGGAGGAAACCTCAGAAGCTAGAGGGTACCAAAGTGATCGTATGGGGAGACCATTATCCTGCAGCGGACACCGCCGCGTTTTTGGCCTCCATAGGGAAAGAAGTGACCATCGTTACCCCGTATCGGGAGTTTGGGTTAAGCATTGAGCCTATCCACATGTACGTTCTCCGTAAGCGTTTCCAACAACAGGATGCCGAAGCTCTCCATTCTGAGCCCTTCCGTTTTCCGGTCAGAGTGTATTCGCGGAGCGTTCTCCTTGAGATCGGTGAACAGAGTGTAACCATCCTTCGGGAAGGAGAGTTTGTCTCTCTTCCTTATGATCACATTGTCACCTGTTTTACTCGACCTAATCCGATTCTTCCTGGAATCTTGCAGAGTGTTTCCGTTCCCTGGGTGAGTGTAGGTGATGCAGTACGACCACGGAATCTTCATGCGGCGGTAAAAGAGGGGACGTGGGTAGGACTGACGGTAGAGGAACAAATCATATACAATCCCAATCGAGCTCTGGTAAACGATCTTCCTCTCGATGTTCGAAGACAACTTTTTTCTCCTCTCAACGACACTTGGGAAAAGGAGGGATGAACCGTGAAGTTTCGTGTCTTAGTGGTTGGTGTTGGAGGAATGGGGGCTTCACACACCCGGGCGTATGCTCACCTTCCCGGTTTCGAGATTGTCGGTTTAGTAGTAGCACGTAATGTCGATCGAGCGAAACAATTAGCTTCACGGTTGGGGCTCTCGGTGCCGATCTTCACCGATTACTACGAAGCGATGAGGAACACTAAGCTCGAGGTAGTATCCATTAATACTTATACTGATACTCATGCAGAGTACGCCATATACGCCATGCAACAGGGATGTCATGTTTTTTTAGAGAAACCTATTGCTCAGAATGTCTCCGATGCAGAGAGAGTAGCACAGGTCGCGCGAGATACAGGAAGAAAATTGGTGGTGGGGTATATTCTCCGACACCATCCTTCGTGGCAACGATTCATTGAATATGCTCGACAAATGGGTAAGCCATTGGTCATGCGAATGAATCTCAATCAGCAGAGTTACGGTCATGAATGGGAGGTCCATAAGGAATTCATTCGCCGAATGCCTCCTTTGGTGGATTGTGGCGTGCATTATGTGGATGTCATGTGTCAGATGACGCGAGCAAAGGCGAAACGTGTTCACGGTATTGCTGCCCGTTTGACCGATGAAGTACCTGTGGGAACTCACAACTATGGAGCAATGCATATCGTCTTTGACGATGGTTCGGTAGGATGGTATGAGGTAGGATGGGGTCCCATGATTAGTCGGACGACTTTTTTCGTGAAAGATGTTTTTGGGCCCAATGGCTCGGTGAGCATTGGTAAAGATGTGAGTCAGGTCGATCCTTCCGATGTTTCCCAACATACCGCCGTGAATACTTTAGTAGTTCATTGGAGTGACCGGGATAGTAACGGAAACCGATTACGTCAAGATGAATATATTGAAATTCAGGACGAACCGAGTCATGAGGAATTGTGTCAACGGGAGCAAGAATACCTCTATCGGGCAATCGTAGAAGACATTGATTTATCGGACCACGTTGATGACGCTGTCCAGAGTCTCAAAATCTGTTATGCGCTGTAGAATCTTACCTCTCAGGACGTGCTGTGGATCTCTGAGGAGGGGAGGAAGCTCATGATTTTGCCTCGTATCGGGTTTATCGTTTTTGGTGTACACAGGGGAATCAATGACCCCTTGGGGAAACCCTTTATCGATGAGAATCTCGTTGCGGCTTCCAAAAATGCGTTGAGAAGAGGGGATTGACTTTGTAGAACATGAGACGGTGGTAGCTTGTAAAGAGGAAGCTAAGAAAACTTTATGGAGCGTGAAGCACCGTGAAGATGTTGATGGGGCGATCCTCTTCTCTGGTGCTTGGGTATGGGCAGCGCATCTTGTTGGGGCGATTCGGGATTACGCTCTCACCGGTAAAGGGGTTCTCGTTTGGACCCATCCCGGTTTCCAGGGCTGGCGGACCGTGGAGGACTGGTTATGCATGGTGCTCTCCTTGAGATTGGAATTCCCCACAAGTTTGTGTACGGTGGATGGGATGAGCCTTCTGCGCTTGAAGCAATCGTGAGTTACTGTAAGGCAGCCCATTTTGAAAAATATCCTCAATCCTTCCACAGTTGATACTTTTGGAGGACGGGAGATGGGGCAAACCGTAGGCATAGCAGATCCTTCGCAATGGATGCGGGTCTTTGGGGTTGATATCGACAGTCGAGATACGACTGAACTCATTCGCATCGCAGAGGGGGTGGATAGAGAAGAACTTAAAGCACTGAAACCACGATTGTTGGAGCTTTTTAAAGCTTTACCCCCCCGAGAACGTGGCTAACGAACGTTCCATACCCTTGTATTTGGCCATCAGAAAAGTCGTGGAAAGAGAAAAATGGGACTTCTATACGATTCAATCCTTTCTGGGGTTGGGTGACGATTACTGTGCTACTTGTTTTGCTCAATCGATGACGCTCGAAAATGGAATACCTACTTCTACCTTAGGCGACCTCAATACCGCTCTTACTACTTTTCTCCTCACCAAACTGAGCAAAGAGAGAGTTTACTATGGTGATCTCCAGCACGTCGATAGAGAGAGAATAGAGGTAAAAATCATCGGTGATGGTGCTATCCCCCCGTCGCTGGCCGGCAAGGTTGGATCGGCTGGATTCACTCAACACGGGATTCCCACTGAAAGGCAGGCCGGCGGATTGGCGGTTCGTTTGATCTGTAAAGCGGGGGATGGGGTTCTCGCCCGTTTGGGAAGGAGACGTGGCCAATTTGTCATGGTCATTGCCCGAGTGTCTATCTTCGAACCTTCGGAGGAAGAGGTACCAAAAAGGCTTGCAGAATGTGGTATTCCTTTCTGGCCGCATGGATTTGTTTCCGTACATGGTGATATCCAAAAGCTTCTCGAAGTATGGATGAACGAATACGCTTGTTTAGGTTATGGGGCAGAACTCTATTCGCCCTTAATCGATTTTTGTGAAATGGTGGGAATAGAAACGGTGACCATTTAAATTTTAACCTCATCTTTGTCAGGAGGGGGTGTTACTCTAATTTTCAGAGTGAGAATAGAGGTATTCTGATAACAATACCTCCCCTCTCCATTACTTTGGGGCATGAGTCCTCATCTCTTTGAGGGTAACATCCTCGCTGAGATTTACGCCCTTCCTTCTTTCTTTGAAAAATTACCTCCTTGCAGTATAATCGGTGTAGGAACTTACCGAGTATGGTGAAGCGATGGAGAATATCAAGTTCGAAATCGGTTGGAGCACGCATGAGGAGGAAGAGGTGGCTCTCCAAGAGGCTCTCTCCCCCATAAAGGAGAAAAGTGGAGCTTTTTCTTTCGCCTTTCTCTTTGCCACTCCTCACTATAATCCTCACCGGTTGGTCGATTGCTTTCGGCGCATGTTCCCCGCAGTAAAACTATTGGGTTGTGCTACTGAGGGTATTATCCTTCGAGAAACTTTGCTTTCTCGGGGGTTAGCGGTTTTAGTGCTTGGTGGAGAGGTGAAATCGTTCACGTTTAATGGGCAAGAACACCATCCTTTACTCCTGGGAGAGCAAGCGGGACGAGCTATCCAAGATGCCTCCTTTCGCGAGGGAACGGTGTTCATTTTCTTCGATGTTTCTATTGAAGTACCTTGTTTTCTCCAGGGAATATACAACATTTTAGGCCCTCATTTCTCTTATCTTGGAGGAGGTACAGAAACCTCTACTTGGACGGAAGAAGGTGTATGTAAAGGTTCAGTCAGTGTTGGGGTAGTGGAGGGGATTGCCTTTTCCACTCAGGTAGGACATGGGTGGTCGCCCACTCAAGACCTCTTGGTGGTTACGAAAACAAGAGGAAGGGAAGCCATCGAAATTGATGGTATTGCTCCTTATGGGGCTTATCGGGAGAGAATAGGAACGGTTGCGCAGGAAAATTTTCTGCACGCTGCGGCTCTCCATCCCTTGGGTTTTCTCAACGTTTTTGGTGAATATCTCATCAGAGACCCGGCCTATCTCACTCCTGAGGGATCTATCGGTTTTGTGGGGAGTCGGGTTCCCTCGGGAGCGGTGGGGTATATCATGGAAGGGACGGAAGAAAAACTTCTCTCTACGGTAAAAGAAGTGACCCGAAGGGCCAGGCAGAAAATAGAAAAGCCTTGTTTTGCTCTGGTCTTCGATTGCGTGAGTCGTTCCTCCTTTTTAGGGAATCGCTATAAAGAGGAGCTTCGAGAAATTGTGCATCATCTCGGTGACATTCCCACGGTAGGTTTTCTCAGTACCGGAGAGGTTCATCCTTATGGACATGCTCCTCGTTTCCATAATAAGACTGTGGTGGTCTTGGTAGGAGGAGAAGGGGCACAAAATGCTTCTTACTCGCCGCTTCGTTCTCAGCTTACCCTTGAAGCAGAACTTGCCATCCTCCATGAAATTTCGGCGTTCTCCTTTTCCGGTTCTTACCCCGAGTTTTTCCAAGAAACCGTTGAAAGAGCGGTACGGCTTTTTGGAGTTCAAAAAGTGGCTCTTCTTACTTCGCAGGAGGAACAAGAGTTCTTTGCCTCTTTTGGTTTGTCTCTTCCTGAGTCTATGCCTACGGATCCGAAAGCTTGTTCAGAAAAGCAACTTCTTTTCCTTTTGGGGAAGAAACAAGAGTTGGGACGACTCTTTTTCGAGACCCTCAAGCCGATCACCTCTCGAGAGAGGCGACTCTATACCCTCTTTGCCCGTAAAATTGAGGATATTCTCCGTGAAGCGAGCTATCTCATGGAGAAAGAACAGGAATTGAGAAGATTAGAATATCTCTCGCACACTGATGACCTGACCGGCCTTTATAACCGTCGGGGGTTTTTCTTCCTCGCTCAGCATCAACTCTCCCTCGCTCGGAGGGAAAGTAAACCCTCGGTCCTCTTGTACCTCGATTTGGATAACCTGAAGTGGATTAATGACCATTTTGGTCACCACATGGGCGACAGAGCCTTGCAAGAATTCAGTAATCTTTTGCGAAGAGTCTTTCGCCAATCCGACCTCATCGCTCGCATCGGAGGAGACGAATTCGCTCTGCTTCTCTTAGGTGTGGCGGGCGAGGAACTCGACGAAATCATCCACCGCCTCAACCAAGCGGTGGAAGAATGGAATAAGGAGAACGAAGGGTCGTACCATCTCTCTTTTAGTGTCGGAGGTGCTTTGCTTGATCCCTCAGAATCGGTGAATCTCCATGAGCTCCTCCACCTCGCCGACCAGGAGATGTATCAGAAGAAGAGAACGAAAAATTTGAGTATGTAAACCCAATTTTTGGAAAACGAGGATACCCCTTTAGGGGTGGTCATATTCGGCTACGATGAATCTGTTTTCTCCCTCATTTGAGGTAAAAATTTTCCGCTGATTTTCAATCCCCTCTGGGTTGGTTATAATAGGTACGAAAAGCTCTAAGGAAAGGGAGGTGAGTGGCATTCTCTAAGGAGTATCCCTTTTTCCCGCGCGGCGTTCGCTCCTTTTTCGCTTATATCGCCTTTTTCAAGAAATACAGCGAGGCTCGTTCCCAAACGTGAATCGACTGGCCTCTCTCCTTGAGGTAAGCCGTCGTACCGTCTATCGATACCTCGACATTTTGCAGGACGATTTTGGTGCACCCCTTGCTTTTTCTCGCGAGAGAGGGGGGATATTTTTTCACTTCCTCTTGGAATTTCCCTTTTCCCGAATTCTCGGAAGGAGAACTCCTTTCGCTTTTCATTCTGGTAAATGTCCTGAAACAGTTTGAGAATACACCTCTTGAGGAATCACTCCAGGTTCTGCGCAAGAAACTCGAAAAAATTTTCCCCTCACTCTTAGGAATCATACCGGATAATCTGCGCATGATGCTTTCACCATTTGTTTCAGTTCTCGAACCCCGGGTATCAATCAGTGAAAATTTCCGAAAAGTCTTTGGGGCTATTCGAAATTATAGAAAGATTCGCATTACCTATCGTTCTCTTTCCTCCGGTGAGAGGAGGGTCCGCGACGTTGAACCCTATCACCTCTATAACTTTGAGGGAGTGTGGTATCTTTGTGGCTTTTGTCTCGAACGTCAAGCGTTACGTGATTTTGCTCTGGATCGCATGGAGGATATCGTGATTTTGCCAGAGCGGTTCGTGATGCCTCCTGATTTCGACCCGCATGTTTACCTCTCTCGGGCTTTTCGCATGTTTCGGGGAGAGGTTTGCCGAGTGGTTGTGCGCTTCGATCCCTACCAGGCTCAGTGGATACGGGAACGCATCTGGCATCCTACCCAAAAAATTACCGAGCTTGAGGACGGAGGGCTTCTTTTTGAAGTTGAGGGCAACCAGGAAGAGATCAAAAGATGGGTCATGGGGTATGGAACGCATGCTGAGATCATAGAGCCACCCTCACTCCGGGAGGAGGTGAAGGAGGAGATTAAAAAATTGTATATCCAGTACTTTGAGAGTGACAGGTAGTGTCACCTTCAAGAATTACAATATGTCCTGAAAGGAGGGAAGGGTAATGCGAATACAGGTGACATTCAGGGTTGAACGCCTCCCTCTTTTGTATCGCAATGCCTTCATGAGTTTTCTCAAAGAGGTTCTGCAGGCGACACCCTCGGGAGAGAGGCGCTTTCCTGTGCTTTTTTTCTATGACCAGCGGAAAAACAAGGCTCCTAAGCCCTTTGGTTTTGCCGTTCGTTTTACCCATGACAAAGAACGTTTTGCTAAGGAGCAGGAATGGTTATACTTCACTTCTCCTCTCTTTTTGTACCTCTCTGTTTTCGAGGCCGGACCTTTCATCGACTTTTACAATGGTTTTCTTCAGGAACCGATCTATCCCTTCTTGAAAGAAGAGTTCGTACTTCCTCGGCCGGTGAGCATTCTTCCCCTTCGGGAGAAAAAAATCCTCAAAGAAGGAGCCCGCTTTCGTACGCTCTCGCCGATCTTGATCGAGGACGCTTCTCAAAAGCCCATCCTTCCGGAGGAAGACCCCCAGGCTTTCCTGCGGGAACTCAACTACTATGCCGATACCATGCTTTCGGGAGTGCGAGGGAGAGGTTTTTTACGGGAGCTTGGATTTGAGCCGTTGAGGCTTCGGAAGGAGGTTGTAAAGCATGCCATAAAGAAAGGGGAAAAGGAATCTCGGGTGTATACCTTTACTTGTTTCAGCGGGGAATTCCTCATCCGTGGAGACCCCCAGGACCTCTATGACATTCAAATTCTCGGTCTTGGTCGGCGCCGTGCCCAAGGCTTTGGAATGCTTGAGGTAGTAGGCAATGGATGAGGTGGTGCTCTATCCGGGAAGTTGGTTGTACAACGCGGGAGTAGTGGGATTACTTCGCATCCTCGATTTCGGTGGGAGGTGCAATAGTTACAAGTTTACCAACGATGGTGTTAGAATAGATCCAAAAGCCTTCTTCAACTTTGGTTTTCTTTACTTTGCTTACGCAACTAAACTCTATCTGCTAGAGAACTTTGATCGCCTTTCGGTCTTAAAGTACAGGAAAAGTGAGATTGCGAAACAACTAGGTAAGGAAGGAGAAAGGCAGGTTAGAGAGAAGCTCAGAAACATCGATCAGGAGATTAGACAAAAAATTTTTGCTCTTGAGGCAGGGGGAGATTGACAACAATTTACGAAACAAATAGAGGATATGCGAGAACTCAATGTTTCAGCAACTCAATTGGGAATAAAAGTGGAGGAGCTTTCAAAGTTCCTGGACGAATTGAAGACGACAAAAAAAGCCTCTGATTACTTAGGGCGGTTCTACTTCAACAAGGATGTTATAGCTAATCCAAAGGGTAGGAGGCCCCAAAGAATTGAAAAGTTCACTGAAGAATATCTTTCCTTTTTGAAAGCTAACTCTTCCCAAGACGGAGAATGTACCTGCTTTCTTTGTGGTCGTAAATATCAAGATTTGGAGTCCTTCTCTGAACTCACTGAAGGAGATTTTTCCTGTTTAGGGATAAGCAAAAATGAATTTGATAACGTGTATTCGTTCTACGCCAGTGACGGTGTATCATATCCGATGAAGTGCCCACTATGTCAATTGATTCTTTTGTGTGCCTTTGCCGGGTTTAACAAGAAGCCGAGGCAGGTGCGCGAGATTGACGAAACAGAGCATATCTTCGTGAATTATTCCCATATAGAGGAAGCTTATCGAGTGAATAACCGGCTAAATAGTTTCATGCAGGAAGCGAATTTGAAAATTTTTACAACAAAACAAAAAAATCCTCAACCCTTACTTACATACCTTAGAGGTAGTTCTTGAGGTTGTGGAGAGAAAGACGCGTTGGACGTTGGAAAATATCCTTTTCGTCGAAATAAAAACCTCGTCAAGAAAAAATCAGAACAAGCCTCATTTCGTTTACTTTAACCTGGATCAAGCTTTTGCCGAGGTCGTTGAAGAATTCAGTGCTTTCAAGCAACTGATTTCCGCTTTGGCTTTTCGTTATGAAGTAAATAAGAATGTCGAGGTCTATCTCTCTACTGAAATCCTGAAAAGGCTAATCCAGAAACAACCTATTGTACCCCTTGCTCTCAAATATCTTTCTGAAAGTATTGCTAATCAAGAAACGCGTCTTGGGCCTCTTTGGTCAATGATTGTTCTTGATTTTGTGCTTCGTAAAAAAAGAAGTGGTTTTCAGGAGGTGAGTGAATTGAGCAGTGGAGAAGTTTACGGTATCCTTCGGAGGATCCAAGATTGCGGTGCTTCCAGTTTCTCCATGGAGGAGATTGACCTCGAGAAACGTTTCCACCTTGCTCAACGATTTTTATCCCTCATCCGAGGAACAAGAAAAGAGGATTTCTGCAATGAACTCTTGAGATTATATGTAGTCCATGAAAAACCGATACCCAAAGAAGTAAGCGATCTCATTTACGAGAGTGAAATTGTTTCCTTCCAGGAGAAGGCATTGGCGTTTATTACCGGACTCTTGAGTTTAAGAAAGGGATCAATCTTAACCCGAGGTAGAAAATCGAACAGAGGAGGTTTCATGATGTGGAGAGAAAAGATGAGGAGAGAAAAGCATTAACCTTGACTGCTGTGGTAAAGGCCTTTCCATTAAACTACGACGAGGGGTACGGCAATGTGGCAGTGGCAAAAAAGGTACACCGAGGTAATGGTGAAACTTACCTTTTCGCTTCCAGACAGTCGATTCGCTACAGCATTACTGAATGGTGCTTCCAAAACGCTGGTTGGAAAAGGGCTACTGTTTCATCTGGTGAGGGAAACAAAAAAGTTGTCCAGCTTGATCTCAAACAATCATCGGGATCAGAAGAGGAAAATTATTTCGAAGAGGCCGATCTCTTTGGGTACATGATCACGACTGGAGAAACCAAAACGAGAAGCGCCGTAGCTCGGCTGACACATCTTATTTCTCTCGAGGCTTATTACGGAGATCAAGAATTTCTCAATAACAAGGGTTTTGCCGACAGAATCAAAACAACACCGAATCTGGCAAACATCGAAACAGGGTATGGTTATTATAAGTACACCTTAGCGGTAGATCTTGATAGAGTAGGTAAGGATGAAAATTTCGGTTATAAATTTGATAAAGAGAAAAGAAAGAAAAGAGTAAAAGATTTGTTGGAAGCAATAAAATTCCTCTATCGAGATATAAAAGGTCGCAGGGAGGATCTTCGTCCTCTTTTTGTCATTGGAGGTGTTTACCCTATAAAGTTGCTCTTTTTTCACAATGCGGTTAATATCTACTGGCGTGGCTCAAAACCTTTCGTCAGCAGAGAAAGCATTAAAGAAGTGCTGAGGGTGGAATTGCGCGAAAAGAACGGAACAAAGGAAAAAGTAGTTGACTATACAAAAATAGGTATTCAACGAGGAGAATTTGGAAATGATGGAGACTGGACAAAATCGCCTTTTGAAGCTATTGACGATATAAAGAAGGACGTAGAAGAAGCTTTTGACAAATGGCTCCAACATTGAGGATCGAGATCAAACAGGACAAGGCTGTATATAGGACACCTTACTCTATGGAGATAATCGAAACATATCCTTTGCCTCCCTACTCCACAATTATTGGCTTTCTCCACAATATGTTGGGCTTAAAAGAAGTCCTTTGGGAAATCAATGTCTCTATTCAAGGCTCCCATGAGGGGGTATTGAGAGAATATGTCAGTTTTCACAAGTACTCTAAGGGGGAACGAGAGGGGAAAATCTATCCGATAGTAGTCACTTCTTTGGTAAAGCCTTTTCTTGTAGTACATGTGAGGATGTCGAATGCAGACTGGCACAGACGACTTTTGGCGGCATTACAAGACCCTTTATACTTCCCTTACTTAGGACGTCCGGAAGATTTGATTACTGAGCTTAAGGTAACTGAGGTAGAAGAAACTGTTTTCCGCTCTAAGAATTCCCCAAGGGGAGGATTGGAGCTATCCTTTGACACTTACGTGCCTGTGGCTCAAGCAAGAACTTACGATCTATATGGCATGCGTTATTTTCTCCCAAGCTACTATCGTAAGAAAGAAAAAGGAACTCCTTCTAAGGGACTGCGTATGCGGGTCTTTGAATTAATCCCTGTCTTTTACGTCCAGAAGGGGAGATCGATCGTGCAAGATGTCCGAGTAGATAGCAAAGGCCTTCCCATATGGTGGATGACATTATAGCTAAATCGAGGCCAAAGCAGACCCTGAAGGAACACACCGAAAAACTTCTTGAGAATTACCATGTTCTCAAAGAAAGTTATCCATTTCCTTTAAATAAAGAGGATTGGGAAATACTACAAAAAGCGTGTCTCTTCCATGATTTTGGGAAAGCAAATGAGTATTTCCAATCTCTTATAAGAGGTCAAGGGAGCCTTAACCAGCGCCTCAACTTTCCCCACAATTTTCTCTCCATCGCCTTTATTCCTGAAAATGACGAATTGCTCATGCGATTGGTAGCTTTCCATCACTGGAGAGATATTCCTCCTATCGAAATGTAGCCTTAGAGGCTATTCATCAAGATATAGAGAGATACTTACCAAAAATTAACGAGTAACGGTTTATTATTCTCCTGGGTTTGTTGAATCGTCTGGATCACGCTTCATCTGCAGGAGTGTCTGTAGAGAAGAGAAGACTTGAAAAATTTCCGGTAACCAGAGGCAAATTATTGCAAAAGACCTCCTGTCCCTGGCAGTTAAAAGAATTTAAGGAACAATATCAACAGCAAAACGGAGTTATTGCGGCCTCTACAGGCTTGGGAAAGACCGAGATGGGGCTCTTGTGGAGCGGTGGAGGGAAAACTTTCTATACTCTCCCCATACGGACCTCAGGTAATCCATGTTCGACCGATTAGTCAAGTACTTTGGAAATGAAAATGTTGGTCTTCTCCACAGTGATGCGTTTGGAAGAATCTTGCTTGGTATGGGAGAAAAGGGGGAGACCGATGACGCATTGGTACATTATGATACGGCAAAAAACCTCTCGTTTCCTCTTACCGTAGCCACGGCGGATCAAGTGTTCACCTCAGCCTTAAAATTTTTGGGGTTTGAGAAGATTTACGCTACCTTATCATATTCGAAAATCATTGTAGATGAGATTCAGGCTTATTCTCCTGCCACTGTTGCCATTATCATACAAGCTCTTCAAGAGGTTCAGAAGCTTGGGGGTAAATATCTCGTTCTCACGGCTACCCTACCTCCTATCATCAAGAGTCATCTCGAGTGCGACTTTTACATTGAGCATATCCCTAACTTGGAGAAACACCGAGTGGAACTAGTTTCTGCAGAGATAAATTCTCAAGTCATAAGGTTTGTAGGGAAGTTTTGGGGAAAGAAGATTTTGATTGTCTGCAACACGGTTAGGAAAGCTCAGGAGGTATATCGAATTCTCAAGGACCGGTATTCTCGATTTCGGGGGTACGATATAGAAAGCTGTTGTGTCAAAAGAAATCCCCTAATTCTATTTCATGGTTGCTTCACGTCTTGGGATAAAAGGGAAAAGGAGCGTATTGTCCTCGATCAAAAATTCTTGGGTATCTTGGTGGCAACACAGGTGGTTGAGGTGTCGTTGGACATTGATTTCGATGTCCTCTTGACTGAACTTGCGCCTCTTGAAGTTTTGATTCAGCGAATGGGCAGGATTTATAGGCGATACAAGGAAGACGGAAAATACGCTCTGCAAGAACCTAATGTTTATGTCTTCACTGAAAATCCCTCAGGAAAAGGGACTGTGTACGAATCTGAAATTGTTTCAAAAACTCTGTCTTTTCTCAAGGATGGTATCCTTTCAGAAAGAAACAAGTTAGAAATGGTAGATCAATTCTATTCAGAAGCAAATCTTAGGGATACCAGATACCTTGCCTTGTTTCGGAATGCTTTGGATTTCCTTAATAAAAGCTATGGCGAGAATAGTAAGGACAAAGCACAGGAAATTTTCCGGGGTATGGATTCCGTTAATGTCTTACCATCATCTTTTCTGGAAAGTCCAATTCAAAACCCGTCTCTTTTACAACATTTGTGTCTTCAGCAAGGTATCTCCTTAAAGTCTGCGCTTATCGGAATTAATTATGGAAACCGAGCTCAAAGGATGCTTGGCTACGAACTCATCAAAGATTTCCTTGTGCCTATAAGGACCTGGACTTTACAAAAAACTGAGAGCAAAAGTCTATCGGACCTCGTTAAAAATGATCTTTTTAGAGGCATCTTGGTAGTTGATGGAAGATATGATGAGGAAGGTTTTAAGATTGACGCTAGAGATTGCAAAAACAGCACTTTCTCTGAGGGGGAAACTTTTGGGGATGGCATCATATGAGTGATTTCTTGGGGACGTTGGAGAATCTTCACATTACTGGAGTGAGGGTAAACTACTTCTTTGTATGCCCAAGAAAGCTCTGGCTCTTTGACCGGGGTATACAAATGGAGAAGAACTCCGATCGGGTCTTTTTGGGGAGACTCCTTGACGAAGAGAGCTTCCCCAGGAAAAGGAAGAGGATAACCATTGACGATCTCATCGCCATTGATGTTCTCGATGATACAACTGTTTACGAAGTGAAGTACAGCAGGTCTTTTGAGAAGGCGAGCAAAATGCAACTTGGATATTATCTCTATTACTTGCGAAAGTTGGGTATCGAGAGGGAGGGGCTTCTCTCCTATCCCCGGCTTCGGAGAAGAGAGAGTATGATACTCACGGATGGGTTTATTCAAGAAATTGAGGAAGCTCTCTTGAAGATTCAGAAAGTCCTTGCTTTACCCTCTCCTCCAAAGGCGGCGCGAAGACTATACTGTCCAACGTGCTCGTATTTTGAGTTCTGTTTTGGATAAAGGGGGGGTAGAGATGCAGCCATACTATATCCTGAGTAGCGGAGTGATGAGAAGAAACGAGAATACTCTGCTTATTGAGAAAGAGGATGGGAAAAGAAAGGTTATTCCCATCGAGAATATGGATGCCCTTCACCTTTTCGGACAAGTCACTCTCAACACCAATCTCCTCACTTTTCTCGCTCAGCAGGAGAAGCCTCTTCACGTGTATAACTATTATGGGTTCTACAGCGGCACCTTTCTTCCCCGAGAGGGAAACATTTCGGGAGAAGTCTTGGTTCACCAAGTCGAACATTACCTTAATCCTCAAAAGCGCTTTTCTCTTGCTCTTTCTTTTGTGGAGGGAGCCATATTTCATGCTCGAAGAAATCTGCGGGAATACCAGGAAACCACATTGTTCATTCAAAAGATTGAGGAAGAGCTGGAGCAGGCAAAGTATGTGACCACCATTTCCGAGCTTATGGGTTGCGAAGGAAGAGCAAAAGAGGCGTATTATAGAGCGTGGAACATATTTCTTAAAGAAGAATTCCCTTTTGAAAAAAGAATCAAACATTCTCCCTCGGATCCGGTGAACGCACTCATTTCCTTCGGGAATTCGCTGCTTTATACTACTATTCTCTCCGAGTGTTACAAAACCCACCTTCATCCTGCGATTAGTTACCTTTATGAGCCGCGAGAGAGGAGATTTTCTCTGTGTCTTGACCTTGCGGAGATCTTTAAACCCCTTATAGTTGATCCAATCATTTTTCGTCTTGTCAATTCTGGTGTTATTGTAAAACGTGACTTTATTCGGGATCTTGAGGGTTGCTATCTCAACGAGGAAGGACGCAAGAAATTTCTCCAGGCTTTCGAAGAAAAATTGTGTACCACCATTAAACATCGCCGTCTAAAGCGCAAGGTTTCTTACAGGACCGTTTTGCGCCTCGAGTGCTACAAGCTCATCAAGCACCTTCTGGGGGATGAAGTGTATGCTCCCTTTAAGGCGTGGTGGTAACATGCCGTACTGTATCGTGACTTATGATGTTGGGGAGGAGTGAATTAACCGGGTGCGGAAGATTCTTAAACGCTATTTCACTTGAGTTCAGAATTCTGTTTTTGAAGGAGAGATTCGGGAAGGCATGCTCGAAAAGTGCTTTCGGGAAATACAAAAAGCCATAAAAGAGGATAGTGACTCCGTATATGTATACCATTTTGAACTTCAAAGTTCGTGTGTAAAACGCGTCATTGGTTGCGAAAAAGAAAAGGTGCTCAATCTTATATCGTAGTTTTCTGCATCGAAGGGGTGGTGTTCTTGACTACCTTAAGAGGAGCTTTATTTCTGGATAGAAGCACATTTTTGAGGGTTGGGTGGAAAACCCTACCGGAGGTTCGCTGCAGAAAGTTTCATTTTTGGACTTTTCCTTTCCTCAAGAAAATGTTTCTTTCTCTTTTCGTACATGCGTTTTTATTTTTATTTGGTTTTTGGGTTTGATCTGAACTATGTGGGATGTAAACACGTTTTAGGTTTTTCATCTCCGTTAGTAGTAACCCGCTTTTCCTTGTTACCGCGAGGCGCATGTTCCGTGCCGTGGCGTGGTCTCTCTTTTGAATCAAGAGAAAAAGATGTTTCGCCTTAGTGGAGGTCGTAATGGAAAACCAGGTTCACGAGGACGAATGAGAGAAACTGAGGTTCGAAAAAACGGGGGAAACGAGATTTGTCATACTCCCAGACGTCATATTCTTGGGTTCTTATCGTGATTAGAATTTAATCAGACTATACGCATGCACAAGAACCTGCGCACATTATCCTCACGTTATGAGAGAATGAAGCGGGCTACGCCCGAGGCGTTCAGACGCCTCTCTCACATGATTGGCTTCTTGGGGATTGTGAATATTTTTTTCGAGATCTCTCTTTAGGTTAATCGATTCCGTGTTTTTGCCTCTCTCTTGACAAAGAGGAAAATACACCCTTCTGAAAATCTGGAATCTCCTACAATAAGGGGTAGGAAAATGAGTTTTTCGAAATCGAGGGAACAGAGGAGGTGATGAGCGAGACCAAAGTGATCACTAAGGTTGGTAAGCTTATCTTGGGTAATACGAAAATTTTTTAAAATTCCCCCTTTTCCCCCTAAAGTTCTTTCTTCCTTTGCCGATATACAGAGTAAGGAAATGAAAGGGTAAACTCTCCGAAAGGGGAGGGCACAAAGCCACGGGCCTACGGTGGGAACACTAAGGTAGCCGGGTTGCCAAGTTCCTTTCTTTTTAGGCTTGTTTTGTTGCCCATACTCCCTCTCGGATGCAAGGGGGTCTTCGGGATGAGAAAACGGCAGGTCGTCTTCTTGGTTTTAGGTTTATTGGTAGTGGTCTTAGCCGGGTGTTCTTCGCAGCTCACGCTTCCCCCTCAGAATCGAGAAAGTCTCTTTCTCTCCCGATGGGTAGAGAATTCCTCTTCTCGGGTACTCCTTGACGTTCCATTTTTGCCTCAGGTTCCCCCTGGTGATTGGGCCAATACCCGTAATTGTGGAGTTGCTGCGGCAGTGATGGTGAAGGCTTACTACTATGGGAGTACTCCAACTCCCCAAGACATTGTTGAAGCCGATGAATGGCTTCACGCCCGTTTTGGACTTCCGCTCAATAATTATAATGGAGATTTTACCAATGTTTTTCAAATCCGTAGTTGGCTTGAAGCGCAAGGGATTTCGACTCGTATCGGTATGGGAAATGGAGAGATGTTACGTTCTTTTCTGAAGGAAGGAAAACCGGTCATTGTTGCCGTTTTTGCCCACATGAATCCGAGGAGTGCTAAACACGCCATGCTCCTTGTAGGAATGACCCAGGATGCGGTGATCGTACATGATCCTGGGAAACCTAATGGCGCGAGCAACGTGTATTCTCTCAATCAATTCTTATCAAGTTGGCAGGCGCAGAATAACTGGTATATCACCATTGAATGAAAAATGAGTACCAGCGAGTGGTGAAAATAGGAAAATTTTCCTATAGCTTTTTCTCGCGGAAACCGCTATCCTCAAGAGGAAAAAGGTGGTTTCCGTGGGACGTTTGGTTGGCTTGGTGGTTATTTTCATATTTTTCGCCGGATGTACTCCCTTTTTTGGAGCGAAGACCGTAATGTACGGATGCGTTAGGGTACCTGTGGCCCTGCCAGGGATAGATGGAGATTTAGAAGTAGGCAATGATTTCCCCTTTCCTCATGCGGTTGTAGAAATTCGAGGAGAAAATGGTGAACGATGGGAAACGGTTACGGATGGTCAAGGGAAATATCAGATTGAGGGGGTAGAGAGTCAGCCCTTCCTTCTTTATGCTCGACGTGGAAGAATGGTTGTTGCCCAGGGTGTCTCCCTTCTTTCGAGCAAAGAAACACGTGATCTTGGCGTGGCTAATTGTTATACTACTGCTCAAGTAGCTATTTTTGAGGCTGCTTCTTCACTTTACGAGGAAGCTGTTTATTTTCGAGATATCCCCCATTTTACTCCCAGTTCTGCGTTGGTTACTTTTGTACGAGAGGCGTTCCTTCGACAAGAGAACCCCTTAGAAGACCCACGAGTAAAGGAAGAAGCACATCGCCTCATTGATGTGTGGTTTGCACAATAGTTTTTCACCTTTTCTCCATAACCTCTATTCTTCTTTTGTCACATATCTCCTCTATAGTAGAATTCATCAAAGAATTTGGAGGCGTGAGTCATGAAGAAGTACCGAGAATGGATAGTAGAGTTTTAGTCTTCTTGTTGTGGGGTGGAGTAGTCTTTGCCGTAGGAACCCCGAGAGCATGAATTGGGAGTAAACCCTCACCGGCCATACTGTGGAGTTAACCGTACCGTGGTGAGCTTTGATAACACCCCTCCCCCGACTAAGCTCCTTGTGAAAGTTGGCAAGGAAACGGTGACCGTAGAACTTGGTCCCTCATGGTTTATCGATGAATTGGATATTGAAGAGAATGAGGAAGTGAAGCTCGTTGGGGAATGGATTACCGACAACGCGATTTTCGTGGCTTATTCGCTTCTCCAGGGAGAAGAAACCATCACTCTCCGTGACGAGGGCGGAAAGCCGTTATTGGAGTGGTCCTTCTCAAGATAAAGCCCGAGGTCAAGGACCGAATCAAGGCCAAAGCGAGGCCAATCGAGAGCGGAATCGGGTAAGAGAGGAGAATTGAAATACACTCTCAGCGCAAACCACAATCCAAAATCAGGCCACAGGGCGGATCAACCAGGGAATCAGTCCCAAAATGGCTATGGAAAACGCGAAAGAGGTAGGTGAAAAAATCTTCATGGCGAAAGAGAAGGAACGTTGACAGGGAAGGAGTTTCTCGTTATGCTAATACAGGGTTTGTAATGGAGAGAAGAATCCTATTGTGGACAGGTGAAAAAGCCCATCTTTCCGAAGCTGGAAAGATGGGCTTTTTATTTACGCGTTGGGGAGGTTTTCAAGGTGGGTGGATGGTGTAAAACGCATCTTTTGAGCATGCGGTTTTTGACAAGAGAAGATATCGTATATCTCCTCGATAAAGCCGACGAGTTCAGGGAGCTTTTGGAGGCTTCTCCCCGATATCGAGAGAGTTTGAAGGGATTGGTATTGGTTAACTTCTTCTTCGAACCGAGTACCCGAACACGTGTCTCTTTTGAAATAGCAGGGAAACTTTTAGGGATGCAGGTCGTCAATGTGGATGTGGAGGTGAGTAGCCTTCGTAAGGGGGAGAGTCTGCGAGATACGATAAGGACTCTGGCTCGGCTCAAACCCGATGTGTTGGTTATCCGGCACAGTCAGAGTGGAGTACCAGAATATTTGGCTCGCTTCTCTCCCTTCCATATCGTGAATGCCGGTGACGGAACACATGAACATCCCACCCAAGCATTGCTCGATCTTCTGGCTATTCGACGGACTTTCCATCATTTTGAGGGATTACGCGTTGCTATTGTAGGAGACGTTCTCCACAGCCGGGTCGCCCGTTCTTTGAGTATCGGACTGAAAAGCTTGGGGAGTGAGGTCATTTTTTCGGGACCACCGACCTTAGTACCTCCCCAGGTTGAAGCCTTAGGTGCAAGAAGAGTTTTTCCGGTAGAGGAAGCGATCACAGGGGCTCAAGTCATCTACCTCCTTCGTATTCAACGAGAACGGCAGGAAGCAGGTTATTTCCCCAGTCTTCGTGAGTATGCGACCTTTTTTGGTTTGAAAGAATCGTTGTGGGAAAAGGCATTCCAAAATGCCTTTATTATGCATCCCGGACCGGTCAATCGAGGAGTAGAAATGGGGTATGGATTGGTGGAGCATGAACGATCCTTGGTGGAAGAACAGGTGACCTGTGGTTTGGCCGTGCGAATGGCGGTTTTGGAAACTTTGGTACGTGAGGGGGAGAGGATACCGTGCGGAGAATTTTGATTAAAAAAGGAACGTTGGTTTTCCCCGACCGGGGAACCTTGGCCGATCAAGATATCCTCATCGAAGAAGGAATCATTGCCAAAATAGGGAAGGGACTGCAAGACCCTCAGGCATATTCCATCAATGCTTCGTCGCTCCTTGTGGGACCCGGTTTTATCAATCTCCATGTTCATTTTCGAGAACCGGGAGAAGAAAAAAAGGAAGACCTCTTGAGCGGGAGTCGTGCTGCAGTCAAAGGAGGTTTTACCTCAGTAGTATGCATGCCCAACACCAATCCCCCCATCGATCACCCGGTAATTGCTCAATTCATTGCTTATCGGAGTAACGAAATCGGTTTGAGCAGAGTTTTTCCGTGTGGGGCGATTACTCTGGGATGTGCTGGAAAAACTATGTCCGATTTCGGACTCTTAAAGCAGGCTGGAGTGGTAGCGCTCAGTGATGATGGAAGGGCAGTGCAGAGTCCGCGGACCATGTATCTCGCTATGCAGTATGCGCAATATTTCCATCTCCCCTTTCTCCTTCACGAAGAAGAGGAGGGGATCGCCGCTCAAGGACACATGCACGCTGGTGAAACTGCCTTTCTTTTGGGATACAAAGGGATACCCGAGGCTGCCGAAGACGTCATGATTGCTCGTGATATGGTTTTAGCTCTCTACACCGGTGCGCAGGTCCACTTTACTCACCTTTCTACCGCCTTGAGCGTGGAACTCTTGCGTCTGTTTCGGGGACGGGCCTCGGTAAGTGCCGATGTTACCCCTCATCATTTACTCCTTTCCGATGAAGATGTTCCTCAACTTGGAAGTTTAGCCAAGGTGAAACCTCCTCTGCGAGGGAAGAGAGATCGAGAGGCCCTCAAAGAGGGTATCAAAGAAGGAATCATTACCATTCTCGCCTCGGATCACGCCCCCCATGCTGAGGAGGATAAGGGTGAAAACTTTGCCGAAGCTGCCTTTGGAATTTCCAACTTGGAAATAACTGTCCCTCTCTATGTCAAGGCTTTGATTGAAGAGGGAGTTCTCGGATGGGTAGAATTATGGAGGTGTTTGAGTACTAACCCCGCGCGACTTTTGGGCTTTTCGGAACAGGGAGTTCTCGAAGAAGGAAAGATCGCCGACATTACCATCGTCGATCCAGATACCGAGTGGGAAGTGAATGTAGGACGTTTTGTCTCTAAGGGGAAGAATTGTCCATTCGAAGGATGGTCGCTTAAGGGATGGCCGGTGTATACCATTGTTGGAGGGAAAATAGTCATGCGAGAAGGGAGCCTTGTGGATGGCGAACTTTGCTGATCAGATGGTAGCCAAAACGAGAGAAGTCGGGCCCTTGGTAGTGGGATTCGATCCCCATTTTTCGCTTTTGCCGCCTTTTCTTTTGGAGAAGTGGCTGGGGCGAGAGAGGACTCTTGAGAATCTTGCCCTTTGTGTGCGAGATTTCAATGGAACACTCCTTGAGGCTTTGAGTGGGGTAGTTGGTTTCATCAAACTGCAGATGGCTTTCTACGAAGCCTTAGGGATAGCGGGTATGATGGTCCTCAAAGAAACGATCGACGAAGCCAAACGTCGGGGGTTTTTGGTCATTCTTGATGGGAAGCGGAACGATATTGCAAGTAGCGCCGAGGCGTATGCCTGTGGATACCTTTCGGGAATCTCGATGAGCAAGGAATGGTATTTCCCCTCTTTTTGGGATGTAGATGCCCTGACCGTGAATCCATACTTTGGGAGGGATGGGCTTTTACCATTCGCCGAAGAAGCGCAGAAGAAAGGCAAGGGCATTTTCATCCTCGCCCGGACCAGTAATCCCTCGGCCTCTTTTATCCAGGATGAGGGGGAAAAGGAAAAAGTGTTCGTGAAAGTCGTGCACTTGGCTTGGGAGCTGGGAGAAGGGTTTTTGGGGACACAGGGGTGGGGTAGTGTGGGGGTTGTAGTAGGGGCAACGTACCCTGAGGATGTGCGGCTCCTTCGTACCATGTTTCCCCGCTTACCGTTTCTCCTTCCTGGGATAGGAACCCAACAGGGTTCGCTTAAAGCCGTCACCTTCGGTTTAGGAGAAGGAGGTCTTGGGGTTTTAGTGAACGTTTCGCGGGATATTCTCTTTGCCTATCGAGAGACGGAAGACCGGGAAGGGTATGCCTTTGCCGAGAAGGCCAAAGAAAAAGCCTTGTTCTATAGAGAGCAATTGAAGGAGTGCACCGAAGAATGGAAGCGATCATTTGCCGAAAGCAATGGTTAGGGGAGTCGTTGGTACTTTTTGAACTCGAGGAACCTCATATCGCCTCTTTAGCTCGACCGGGACAGTTTGTGATGGTGAAGGTAGAGAGAGGATGGGATCCCTTTTTGCGTCGTCCCCTGGGAATCATGCAAGCCCAAGGAGACCGATTCACTCTGTGTTTTGAGGTGGTTGGTCGGGGAACGCAATTTCTTGCACACAAAGAAGTAGGGGAACGCCTCGATGTGCTGGGACCCTTGGGTAACGGATTTTCACTCACTCCTTTCTTTGGAGTGTTGGTAGCAGGGGGAAGAGGTTTTGTTCCCCTCTTTTTCCTTGCTTCAACTTTTGTGAAGGAGGGAGTCCCATTCGTTTTTTTCTGGGGGGTCCGGAACCGAAAGGAGCTTCCTCTCTTCCACCTCGGTCGCGAATTTCCCTCCGTCTTTTATAGTTGTGAAGAAGGCATGGAAGGAGGATTTTGCGGAGATGTCCTCACCCTGTGTCGGGACCGTTTTACCCATCTCCCTCTTTCTCCGCAAGCTCGGGGGTATGCATGTGGTCCGGCGAGGATGCTTGCTGAACTGGCTAAGGAGCCTTGTTTTCGGGTTCTTCCCTTTGAAGTATCTCTTGAAGCTCTCATGGGCTGTGGGTTTGGGGTATGTTTGAGTTGTGCAGTGAAAGCGAAGAGAACCCCGGGCTATCTCCATGTATGCCATGACGGTCCAGTATTTTCCTTAGATGAGGTAGAACTATGAATTGGCAGGTTCGTTTAGGAAGGGTGAACTTGGAGAATCCCTTGGTTCTCGCTTCGGGAACCTGCGGATACGGGCGGGAACTTGCCGCGTACCTTGATTTGAATCGAGTGGGTGCTCTGACTACGAAAAGCCTGAGCTATGAGCCTTGTGTGGGCAATGCTCCTCCACGTATGAAGGAGGTTTACGGAGGAATATTGAACTCCATCGGCTTAGAGAATAAGGGAGTGCATCGGTTCTTGGAGGACGACCTCCCTTTTTTAGAGGGCTTGACAACGAAGATTTTTGTGGGAGTATGGGGGAAAACAGTGAATGGGTATGTGGTGGTTGTTCGGGAGCTCGAAAGGGTAAAACGTATTGATGCCATCGAGCTCAACGTGTCGTGCCCAAATGTGGAAAAGGGAGGAGCTACTTTTCTTGAAGATGGAGAGGTCTTGCGGACTTTGGTCGCTCAGGTGCGCAGCGCGACGCAAAAACCGCTCATCGTCAAGCTCGGCCCTCAAGTGAATGATTGGCCAAGGGTGATCTCCATGTTAGAGGAAGAAGGGGTCGATATTCTCAGTCTTACTAATTCCTTCCCGGCTTTGGCCTTAGATGTGGAAAGGATGGATTTTTTCTTTGCTCGCAAATTTGCTGGGTTATCTGGTCCCGCGGTGAAACCTTTGGCCCTGCGCATGGTATACGAGGTAGTAGGATTGACTAAACTCCCAGTGATTGGCATGGGGGGGATAGCGAGCGCCGAAGATGCAGTAGAATTTCTCTTGGTGGGAGCGAAAGCGGTAGGGGTAGGGAGTGCGACCTTGGTCGATCCGCAAGCTCCTTTAAAGATTTTGGAAGGTCTTCAAAAGTATTTGTTACGAAAAGGCATTCCTGATATTCAAGATGTAATTGGGAAGGTGAGGAGAAACGATGGATCGTGAAGCCATAATCGAATTGTTTCGCAAAGCAGGTGCTTTTATGGAAGGACACTTTCTCTTAACCTCTGGTCTCCATAGCCCGTATTATGTGGAGAAATTTAAGTTGCTCCAATTTCCTGAATATGTAGAGCTTTTGGCTCGTCAAATTGTAGCCCATTTTGGCAGTACTACCATTGATTTAGTGGTCGGTCCGGCGGTGGGTGGTATCGTGCTCGCCTATGAAGTGGCTCGTCAGCTTGGAGCACGCATGGCTTTTACCGAGCGAGAAGAGGGAAAGATGATCTTTCGGCGGGATTTCGCCATTAAAGAGGGGGAACGGGTGCTCGTAGTAGAGGATGTCGTGACCACGGGTGCATCGGTACACGAGGTGATTAAAGCGGTAGAGGAAACTAAAGCAGTCATCGTGGGCATCGGGGTTCTCGTGGATCGGAGTGGGGGTAAGGTCCAGTTTGCCTATCCTTTTTATTCTCTCCTCGAACTCGAAATTGCCACTTATACCCCCGAGGAATGCCCGCTTTGCCGAGAAAAAATCGCTCTCCAAAAGCGAGGGAGTCGATACTTGAGGTAGGAAAGTGTCAGAATGGAAAACCCTCTTGGATAACGAGTTTGATCTTTTTGAGCCGATTAACTTGGCACAGAGTTTAGTGCGTATTGAAAGTGTCTCGGGAGGTTCAGGCGAAAACGCCATTGCTCGGTTTATTGCTAATTATTTCATTGACTATGGTATTGCAGTGGAATGGCAGGAAGTGGAATCCAATCGGGCTAATCTCGTCGCCGAAGTCCAGGGAGGCTTAGGAGAGGGTCCGTGTATCCTTTTCAATGGACACCTCGATACCGTGCCAGTGGGGAGTGGGTGGAAGTACCCCCCCTTGGGGGGAGAAATCGTCAATAATCGCCTGTATGGGCGAGGAGCCTGTGACATGAAAGGAGCTCTTGCCGCTATGATATATGCGGCGAAGATGATTTCCCTCTTTGCCCCCTATCTCTATGGGAGGCTCAAGCTCCTCTTCGTGGTCGATGAAGAGCAGGACAATTTAGGGATTAAAAAGTGGCTCGAGGTTTACAAGAAAACCCAAGAGGTCGTTGACTATGCAGTGGTCGGCGAGCCTACCGGTTTAAACATTAGCTTAGGCCATCGAGGAGTAGCGGCGTATCGGGTGGAGATTCGCGGGAAATCCTGTCATGCTGCGGTGGCAGAACGAGGAATCAATGCCATCTACTTGGCTTTACAAGTTATTGAAGCGATTCAAAGGAAGAATGCCCTTTTGCGGGCATTTGAAGATCCCGACTTGGGGAGTCCTGCCTTGAGTGTTGGTGTCATTCACGGAGGCCTTGCGCCGAACGTCGTTCCCGAGAGCTGTGTTTTTGAAGTCGATGTGCGAACCGTGCCAGAATTTCCGCTGGGGGAAGTCAATAAACTCCTCAAGGAGCTCATCGAAGAGGTCCGCGAGACTTCTCAGATTCCCTTTGAATACCACCTCGTTCAATCGATTCCTCACCTCCCCCCAGCAAAAATCCCCCGTAGTTTGCCCATTGTTGATTTACTCTCTCGTTCCATCGCCGAGGTGCCCGGCGAAATTCCTACTTTTTCTCCTTTCCCCGCTTCTTGCGAAGCCTCTTTCTTTGTGGAGGCGAATATTCCCACCTTGATCTTTGGACCGGGAAAGATCGAGGAAGCACATTCGGCCAACGAGTTTGTTTCCGTAACCGAAATAGTCGCAGCGAGTCGTATTTGCTCTCTTTTGGCTCTCCGGGTTTTAGGTGGAGAATAGGAAATAACTGTGATAAGATACGTATAGAATTGACTATTCGTGAACGATAGTTGTTACCAAGATGGGTAAGGAGCTTGGGGAGGGCATGGAATATTTAGGTATTTTTCTTCTCATTCTGCTCTTGGTTGTTGTGAACGCTTTTTTCGCTGCTTCTGAAATTGCCATCGTTTCTATGCGGCGGAGTCACTTAAAAGCAGAAAGAGCCAAAGATACGCAGCGAGAGAGAGCGTTGCGGTACCTTTTAGAGAATCCGAGTGAGTTTTTGGCGACTATTCAAATTGGTGTGACCATGGCCGGGTTCTTTGCCAGTGCTGCCGGGGCAATATCCTTTTCCCAAGAATTAGGGAGAAGGTGGGAAATGTCGCAGATACCCATTTTGCGAAGCTTGGGGCAAGAAATTGCCGTTATCCTCGTCACCGTGGTCATTTCTTTTTTGAGCTTGGTTTTAGGAGAATTGGTGCCCAAGAGATTGGCCATGGCTCATCCGGAACGCTTCTCGGTATTGGTTGCCCGGACTATTTTTTTTCTCTCTCGAGTGCTGAGGCCGGCGGTACGAGTTCTCTCCGTGACTACCGATTTTCTGTCGCGGCTTTTGGGGATTTCTACCGAAGTTCCTCCCTCGGTTACCGATGAGGAGATTCGCCTCCTCATCAGTGAAGAGAAGATTTTGCCCCAAGAAGAGCGGCGCCTGATCAATGAAGTGTTTGAATTTGGTGACACTTTGACCTATGAGGTGATGACTCCTCGTACCGATATCGTGTGTCTCGAAGAAACTGCTACCATTGAAGAAGCATTGTCTCTCTCGATCAAAAGCCATTTCTCACGTCTTCCCGTGTATCGAGAGGATATCGATAATATCATCGGTTTTGTGCATATTAAGGACCTTTTACCCCATCTTCAGGAGGGGAGGTTGGACCGGCCGGTTCTTGGGGTGGTGCGCCCCATCCATTTCGTTCCTACCACAAAGAGGGTGATTGAACTTCTGCGCGAACTCCAACAGAAGAGGATCCATATGGCGATTGTTCTCGATGAGTATGGAGGAACTGCCGGACTGGTGACGATTGAAGATCTCTTGGAGGAATTGGTAGGAGAAATCCGGGATGAACACGATCGAGAGATGGTTCCCTATCGTCGTATTGGAGAAGACGAGTACTTAGTCGATGCTTCAGTCCCTATTGAGAGCCTCAACGAGTGGTTGGGTTTAGGGATCCCCGAGAGCGAGGAATTCGAGACCGTTGGGGGTCTGGTGATGGAAATTTTGGGGAAAGTTCCCGAAGAAGGAGAAACGGTAGTTTTAGAAGATTATGAACTGCGGGTTGAACGTATGCACCGGAAACGAGTAGCTACGGTTCGGCTCATGGTGAAAAGACGAAAGAAAGAGGAGGAAGGAGACGATGGGGAAATTTATCCTCGCTCATGATCTCGGCACTACTGGCAACAAAGCAACCCTCTTTGACGAAACTGGAGAGTGCGTTGCGAGTAGTTTCTCCGGCTACGAAACCTTTTTCCCCGATGCACTGTCTGTGGAACAAGAACCTCGCCATTACTGGGAGGCAGTGGTCCACTCGACGCGAGAGCTTATAGCGAAAAGCGGTGCCAAAAAAGAAGACATCGTGGCTTTGGCCTTTTCTGGACAGATGATGGGAGCGCTCCCCGTGGACCGTAAGGGGAACCCGTTGTCTCGCATCCTCATTTGGGCGGATCGTCGGGGAGTGGAGGAAGTAGAATGGGTACGAGAAAGAATTGACGAGGAACGGATTTATGAAATTACCGGGCATCGTTTGAGTGCCAACTACTCCTTAGCCAAAATACTCTGGTTTCGCAATCACCATCGCGAAATCTATGAAGAGGCGTATAAGTTTCTCTTAGCCAAAGATTTTGTGATTTTACGTTTGACGGGGGAGTGGGTAACCGATTTTTCGGATGCCTCTGGAACCAACCTCTTCGATCTCTCTTCTGAAAAGTGGTCAGAAGAAATTCTCCGCGCGGTAGGAATCTCCGAGGAAAAACTTCCCGCGGTGTGTCCTTCGACGACAGTGGTGGGGACCCTTCGCCCTGAAGCAGCCGAGGAGTTAGGGCTTTCTCCTCACACTCAGGTAGTCATCGGTGGGGGTGACGGAGCCTGTGCAGCATGTGGGGCAGGAGTGGTCCGCGAAGGTCAAGCCTATCACTACCTTGGTTCTTCTTCGTGGATTGCTTTGGCTTCTTTCAGTCCTTTCTATGATGAGAAAAAGCGTACCTTTACCTTCCACCACTTAGAGCGTGGTCTCTTTATGCCTACCGGTACTATGCAGTCGGCAGGCGGGTCTTACCAATGGTGTCGTGATGCTTTATGTGAGAAAGAAGTGGAATGTGCTCGAGAACTCGGGGTGAGTACCTACGCACTCATGGATTTACAGGCCAGCCTTGTCCCTCCAGGATGTGAAAATCTCCTCTTCTTACCCTACCTTCTGGGAGAGAGGGCACCTTGGTGGAATCCGCACGCTCGGGGCGTATTCTTGGGGCTTACTCCGCGCCATCGGAAACCCCATTTCATTCGTGCGGTTTTGGAGGGGGTAGCGCTCAATTTACGGATCATTTTCGATGTTTTTCGGGAGAAAAACTTAGAAGTAGAGAACATTCGCCTGATTGGGGGAGGAGCACGCGGGAGTTTTTGGCCTCAGATTTTGGCGAGCGTGCTCAATGTAGTGGTGGTTCGTCCCCAGTATTTGGAAGAAGCCACCTCCTTAGGAGCCGCCGTTTGCGGGGGAGTGGGTGTGGGGTGGTATGAGAGCATAGAAGTAGCACAAGAGCTCGTGAAAATCAAAGATTCTTTCCTTCCTCGCCCGGAGGAAGTGAGAGTTTACGACACCTTATACCCGATTTTCTCTGATGCATATCGGGCCCTTCAGCCTATTTTCGATCGATTGGCTTGATCCCGATGGGTGTCCCACAAGGAATGCGGAGTGTTTCTTGTGCATTCCCTTGGGTTATGGAAATCTCCAGAAACCCTGAGCTATCAGGGTGAACGGTGAGGATGCCCTTCTTGAGCCCGTAGGTAGAGGTAGAGGAGAGGGGGTATTCTTTCTCTCCGCAGAGGAGGACGAGTTTGTGCTCGTGGAAGCGTGCCTCTTCGAAGAGACGGGCAGGGATGTTCGTTTCGATATTTCCAAAAGAATCGAAAAACACCACTTCTCCCCATAGGATTCCCTGCTCGATCTTGGCTGAGGAAACGGGAAGGGTAGTGTAGTGGGTGAGTGGAGTGCCGAGTTTTTCCAAGGGAATACCCTGGAGGAAATACGCCGCCGCCGGAGCAAAAATATCCCGACCGTGAAAGGTGGAAGAGGGCGGAGAGAGGTAGAAGTAACGAGGATTGTTGAGTTCCACGATTTTCACCGGAGGATCGTGGAGGACGATGGCACTCACAAAACCGTTATCGGGTCCAAAGAGCGTGTAGCCACTCTCAAGCTCCCATGCTAAGGCTTTCCTCTCTGTACCTACGCCATAGTCTACGACGCACACGAAAGCCGTACCGAGGGAGAAATCCCGATAGGCACGTGCCAGAATGTGCATAGCTTCACGAACCTCATAGGGTTGGACAGCGTGGGTGAGGTCAATGACTCGAATAGAAGGGGTGATTTTTCGGATGACCCCTTTGACTACCCCGACGTAGTAGCTCTTTTCGCCCCAATCGGTGAGTAAGACGATGGTTTTACCCATTTCACCCTCCTCACAGGGCAAAGATTAAAAGGAAGCTTGCACTGAGGCTTAAGGTGCCACCAAATAAAAAGGGACTCGCCGGTCCCCACGTTTTCCACAACCATCCAGCCATAACCGAGGCGGGAAGAAGACCGATACCGAGGAGCATGGCGTGGAGTCCAAGGATGGTGGCTTTCTTATGTGCCGGAGCGAGATCGGAAATGAGTGCTTTAGAGATGCCCTCCGTGATGCCCATGTGGAGACCATAGGGAATCATGGTGAAGAGAATTCCTTGTGGCCACCATCCGATGAGGTAATAGGAGAGTGAATAGAGGGAAAATCCTCCGATGAGGAGCCATTTCCTCCCCGCACGGTCGGAGAGCTTTCCTGCCGGATAGGAAACGAGAGCATAGACTACGTTATAGAAGAAATAGAGGAGGACCACCTGGTGGGGGAGGAAGCCTACGTCTTTTTCCGCAGCTCGGAGGAAGATGAACTGGTTCGAAGAATTTCCCAAGGTGAAAAGGAGGGTAGCCAAGAGAAAGAGTTTGAGCTGGGGAGAAAGCTCTTTAAAGGTTTGGAAATGAAGGGGGAAGGAAGGCGCTCTCTTCCCTTGTCCGGTCTCTACAGTGAGAAAGAGGATGAGGACACCAAAAATAGCGGGAAGGATGCTCGCGAGAATGATGAGGCGAAAGGTGGGAAGATAAGCGGCGAGTGTGCCACGATCCTCTCCATGGGCGAAACGGGCGAGGAGAAAGTAGGTGATGAGTACTCCGATGACTGCCCCCAAGGTGTCAAAGGTGCGATGGAGGCCGAAGGCTTTCCCCTGGGAGTGAGAAGAAGCTGATTCAGCGATGATCGCATCTCGGGGAGCGGTACGAATCCCTTTCCCGAAGCGGTCTATGAATCGTCCCAAAAGGACCATTGGCCATCCTAAGGCAAAGAAGAAGAGGATTTTCCCCACCGCGGACAAGCTATACCCAAAGATGGTGAGAGGCTTTCGTTTCCCCGTCCAGTCGGCAAATGTTCCGGAAAATATTTTCAAAAGGGAAGCGGTTGATTCGGCGACGCCCTCAATCGCCCCTAAGGTTACCATTCCCGTTCCCAGCGCTTGGAGATACAGGGCGATGATAGGGTAAACCATTTCTGAACTCACATCGGTGAAGAGCGAAGTCAAACCGGTGATGACAATATTTTTCCCTTTGTCTTGGGACATGGTTAGCCTCCTTGGTTTTCTCAATCGAGCATTATATACTAATACTCATCATGGCGCATGTCAAACTTTCTCCGGCGTCTCGAATAACCGAGCTCGGATTTCTCCTCTCCTTGGGCACCTTACTCCATTGGGTAGAAACGCTCTTCCCTCCTCTCGTACCGCTTCCCGGCGCTAAGTTGGGTTTGGCAAATGTGGTGACCTTGTTATTAATCCTTGAAGGACGAACCAAAGAATCAATCATCATTGGGATGATGCGGGTCTTCCTCGGAAGTCTCTTGGGAGGAAATTTTTTGGGAATTACTTTTTTCTTGAGCTTGGGAGGGGGAATGAGTAGCATTCTGGGCATGTTCTTTGTCCAAAAGAGGGGAACTCATCCTCTTTGGGTCAGTGTGGGTGGAGCGCTCTTCCACAATCTCGGTCAGTGGACGGTAGCGTGGTTGTGGGTCCGGAGTAGGGGGATAGCTCTCTATCTCCCTTGGTTACTGATTCTTGCTCTTCCTTCGGGAATACTCATTGGATACTTAGCCACCCTTTTCTTGCGCCATGATGTGCGGGAGTATTGGAAGCGTTTCTCGTAGGTTTGACTTGCGGGAATCGAAAAAGCTTGTCTCCTTGTCGAGGCTTGGTGCTCTTGGTAGAATGTTTCCAAGTTGACATGCCAGGAAAAGGCACTCATATGACCATGGAGGTGATAAGAAGCGACTTCAAGGGAGGAAAATTGCTTTGTCCTACGATTGTGTCTTGTATTTATAAATGAGGAGGTTGGATAATGATTCGAATGTTCAAAAAGTACGCTTTGCTCGGATGTATAGGTATGATGGTGTTGGGTATGGTTTGGGGAGCAGGAGCTGAGGAGAAGACTATCGCTATGCTCACCCCTTACTTAGCTTCGGTAACCACCAATCAGATGATTCAAGCTTTCGGGAAAGAAGCACAACAAAAGGGATGGAATGTGATTACCATCGACACCAAGGGTGATTTTGCCAGTTTGGCAAGCCGTATGGAGGATATGATTGCTCGTAAGGTGGATGCCATTGTTTTAGGAATGGCTGATCCGATCCAGCTCAAAGACCAAATTAAAAAAGCGAATGAAGCCAATATCCCGGTTCTCGGCGGTGACGCAGGGTGGATTCCCGGAGTGGCGTGCAATGTTACTTCCAATAACTACGTCATGTCGGCCATGATGACTACCTACCTTTTCAACGCCATCAACTTGGAAGGGAACATTGTCGTCTTCACCCACCGTCCTCACCACGGTGTCCGCAAGAGAACCTTGGTTTTGGATGCGGTTTTAGCGGAAAATCCCAACATAAAAGTTCTCACCGAGCACCATGTTCAGGTCCCCGGACCCATTGAGGATGCCCGTAAAGCGATGGAGAGTATCTTGATCGCCAATTCTGCACCGGGTTCTATCAAAGCGGTATGGGCAGCTTGGGATGAACCCGCCATTGGTGCTACTCAAGCCATCATCGCCGCCGGGAGGGAGAAAGAAATTGTGGTAGCGGGCATTGATGGGACGAGTCAAGCTGTCGAGCTCATCAAGAAAGGATCACCACTCATTGCTACTGTTTCCCAGGATTTCGGGGGCATGGCCAAAATTTTGGTAGAGCAGTTAGAGCGTATTTTCGCAGGTCAGGGGCCGAGTTCCATCGAGATTTATGCTCCTTCGACGCTGATTACCCGAGAGACCCTCCCGTAAGGTAGTTCGACGAAGGTTGGAGAGTGGAGAGATAGAGAGTGGTTTTCGCTAAGCTTTTCTGTCTCTCCACGGAAGTTGAATCTTGAGGAGAAGAAGTGGTGGATAACCTCTTAGAATTACGGGAGATCACAAAACTTTTTCCGGGAGTTATTGCCTTAGACAAGGTAACTCTTACCATAAGACGGGGAGAGATCCATGCTTTAGTCGGAGAAAACGGTGCTGGAAAAACGACCCTGGTGAAGGTCATTAGTGGTGCTTACCTTCCCGACCGGGGAACGATGCTCTGGCAGGGAAAACCAACCGTTATTCACTCCCCTATTCAATCTCAGGCGTTGGGAATTTTTGCCATTCATCAACATCGGAATCTTGTCCCCTTTTTCTCCGGATATGAAAATCTCTTCTTGGGTCGTCCCTATCCGCAAAAGGTGCGCGGTGTTTTAGATTGGAGGAAGCTACGGGAGAAAGGAGAACAAGCGAAACGTGAACTCGGTATCGAGGTGGACTTGGCTCTTCCCGCGCAAGAATTAACCCCTGCGCAGATGACTCTCATAGAAATCATGAGGGCACTCCTTGTCCGTGCCCAACTCATTATCCTTGATGAGCCTACCGCTTCTCTCTCGGAGAACGAAGTCCAGGCACTCTTTACCCTCATTCGGGTCCTCAGGGAGAAAGATACCTCCTTCCTCTATGTTTCCCATCGCTTGGAAGAGATCTTTCTTCTTGCCGATCGGGTAACGGTTCTCCGTAATGGACGTCTCGTGGAGACGCGAGAAACCACTCAAACGAGTAAAACTGAACTCATCGCTCTCATGGCCGGGGAGAAAGCCGGCCATGATTTTCCTCCTCCCCCTCCTCTCGGTGATGCTCCAGTCATTTTATCGGTTCACGACCTTGCCACCATGGATGGGAAGGTAAAAGGGGTAAACTTCGATCTCCGTCGGGGAGAGATTTTGGGTCTCTTTGGTTTGGTAGGAGCAGGAAGGACGGAGCTCCTCGAGGCCTTGTACGGAATACGACCGGTGAAGAAAGGAAGTGTGATCCTCGAAGGGAAACCGGTGACCCTGCGCAATTCTTTACAGGCAATCGAAACCGGCTTGGCCCTTGTTCCCGAAGATCGGGTAAGAAGCGGTGTGATTCCCTCACTTTCGGTAAGGGCGAATATCGCCTTACCTATTTTGGAACGTTTCCGCATGGTTCCTTGGTTTCCGGTGCCTCATCGGGGGAGAGAGAAGCAGGTGGTATGGGATATGGTCGGTCGTCTCCGCATTAAGACTGCCGGTCCAGAACAACGGGTAGCTTCTTTGAGTGGTGGTAATCAACAGAAATTGGTTTTAGCGAAATGGATGGCAAGGGGAGCCAAGGTCTTCTTATGTGACGAACCGACCCATGGTGTCGATGTGCATGCCCGTCGGGAAATATATGAGCTCCTCTATCAGTTGGTGCGACAAGGTGCAGCAATGATCCTCGTTTCTTCGGATCTCTCCGAGATTTTGACCGTGAGCCATCGTATCGGCGTTATGGTGGGAGGGCGTTTAGTGAAGATATTCGAACATCGTGAGGTATTAGCCCAAGAGGTATTGTCTCTCTGTTACGGTGAGGAGAGTGGTTGCGTTGCCGGCTCAATGGAGAATTCTTAAGCACTATGGAACCCTCATTGCTCTATTAGCTATTCTCGCCGGATTTTCTCTCTTGAGTCCCCGAGTTTTTCCTACCCCGGCGAACGTTATTAATATTACCCGGCAGATTTCCTTATTGACCATTATTGCGATTGGAGCGACCTTGGTAATGACCGTGGGGGAATTCGATCTCTCTATCGGTTCAATGGCCAGTTTTGGAGGAGTCTTGGCTACCGGGTTAGTAGTTCGACACGTGCCCATTGCCCTTTCTTTGCTTGTGAGTTTGGGTATTGCCTTTCTCTTCGGCCTTTTCAATGGATGCTTAGTAACGCGTTTTCGGATTTTCTCCTTTATCACCACTCTTTCTACCGGAACTATTTTGAGCGGTTTTACCTTCTGGTACACCGGAGGTGCCACCATTTTTGGTGGGATACCGGACGATTTCCTTTGGTTCGGACAGGGAATTATTGGTTCTGTGCCGGTTCCTACCGTACTCATGTTCTTGGTGGTGGGACTGTTTTGGTTCATCCTCACCTACACCGAGTTTGGACGGAGGCTTTACGCCATCGGAGGGAACCCCTTAGCTGCCCAGCTTTCAGGAGTGAATGTAGCTCGTGATAAGACTTTTGCCTTTGGGTATACCGCTTTGCTTGCAGCCGCAACCGGTATCATCCTCGCCTCTCGCTTAGGTTCGGCGCATCCTACTGCAGGAGGTAGCTTATTTTTGCCCTCTTACGCTGCAGTGTTCTTAGGCATGACCACGGTAAAAGGAGGGTATCCCAATGCTTGGGGGACCTTCGTGGGGAGTTTGATGATCGGAGTTATTGCCAATGGCCTCACCATTCTCAACGTACCTTTTTACCTCCAAGACATCGTTACCGGGATGATCGTGGTCTTGGCAGTTATCGTGCAGAGCCTGGGAGAAGGACGAGGCTGAAGCATCTCGTCAAGATGGAGGGAGATCGCTGCGCTTTCGGGTGAGCATCTTCCAAAAAGCCTTTCAAGTATGGGTGAAAGAGAATGGAAGAACTCCTTCTTGCCATCGATGTAGGCACAAGTAGTGTGAAAGTAGTGGTGTTTGATAGGGAGGGAGGCGTCGTTCAGGCAGCGATGCGAGGATACCCGACCCTGCACCCTGTTTCTCATTGGGTGGAGCAGAACCCCGATAGTTGGTGGGAGGCGGTGGTGCAGTGCTTACACCTTCTGTGGCAGAGAGGTGTAGAGCCAAGACGTATCATGGGGATTGGGTTGAGTGGTCAAATGGAAATCTGCCTCCCCCTCGACCGAGATGGGCGGGTATTGTATCCTGCCATTCTCTATTCAGATATGCGTACGGGTGAGGAGGTTTCCTTTATTCGGGAAAGGATAGGTGAGAAGGCTTTTTGGGAAATGACCGGAAATGCCCTTGCTCCTTCCATGACCCTCACCAAGCTCCTGTGGCTCAAGAAAGAGAAACCAGAACTCTACCAAGTGATGCACATGGTCGTTACCGGGGCCAAGGATTATATCCTCTATCGCTTGACTGGTGTCCACGCTACCGATCCAACCAATGCCTCAACCACTGGGATGTTGGAGATGAAAAAGCGCTCTTGGTCGCTCTCTCTCCTCCAAGAATTGGGGCTCTCTCCTTCCTATCTCCCTTTGATTCTTCTTCCCCATGAAAAGGTGGGAGTTATTAGTGACCATGTTGCCCGCAGGACTGGCCTTCTTGCCGGGTGTCCGGTATTCTGTGGTGCCGGCGATGCCGGTACTTCCAGCTTAGGCGCAGGGGTGATTCACGAGGACCGAGCCCATGTATACCTCGGTACCACCGGATGGGTGGCGACGGTAGGTGAAGTTCCTCCCGCAGAGCACCAAGAGGGACTTTTCCTGCTCTGTGACGTTGACCCCCGGTACTATCTCTTTATCGCGCCCCTCCTCAATGCCGGTCGAGCCTACCATTGGGTGATGGAACTTTTTGGTTACGAGGAGGAAAATGGTTATTTGCAGGTAGAGAGAGAAATGGAAAAAGTTCCCCCGGGAAGCCGGGGGGTGATCTTCCTCCCTTATTTGCGAGGGGAACGAAGTCCTTTTCACGACCCTCGTGCGCGGGGAGTTTTCTTTGGCTTATCAGAAGAAACGAGCCGAGGAGATCTCCTCCGGGCTACCCTTGAAGGGGTATCCTTCGGAATTCGCCAGGCTTTGGATCTTCTCAAGAGACAAAGGGGGGAGAAAAAGGTCAATCGGTTAACCCTTATCGGAGGGGGAAGTCGAAGTAGTGTTTGGGGAGAGATTTTAGCTCATGTGTGTCGGTGTGAAATTGTGGTACCTAAGAATAGTGCGTATGCCTCCTCTTGGGGTGCGACTCTTTTGACCATGAGGGGGCTTGGATTTTTGCAGGATTATTCCGAGGGAGGTCGTTTCTTAAAGGAGGGACGAGTGTACGAGGTCAACCTCGAAGTAGCGTCTCTGTACGAAAGGGTTTTTGCTCTGTATGAGAAACTCTATCCCCTTCTTAGGCCCCTCTTTGAGGAGAGAGAGGAACTTCATTCTTTGTAGTTTCCCTTCTTGCGGTTTCGTGGTGAGGAAAACACCCTCCCTTTGGGCGCAGGGTATTAAGTGATGAACGAATAAACGGCGTTGAGAAGCGCGGTATTCCTCTTGCGGAGGGGAATAGAGTCAGTAGCAATCGGCTTCGATGCACGATATGCGATGGTGGTGATAGGCCAGGTAAGAAACCCTTCGCGATGAACCAGTTTCCGCTTTGCTCTCTTTTTCTGTTGGTATTCTCAGGATAACCTCCGTGGGATGTGCTGGGAGTGTTTTCGCGAACCAATCCTCTGGTGGTAGTAATGGTTCATTGGAGAGTGGATCGTAAATTTGGAAGAAGGTTTCCTCGATGTCCTTCTTTTCTTTTCCTTGTCCCGTCGTTTTTTCTACCCGTTACCCGAGGACCCATTTTCGTCTTTTGAGGCAGTATTGTTTTTGCTAGCGGCAAGCGTAGGCATCACAGTAAAATGAGGAATTCGCTTTGTTCTAGACCGGTTTATAGAGTTCGACTATCCATAGAGGCGATGTTCAATTTGGTCGTCGGGTTAGAGGGACCATCGTATTTCTCAAAAGAGTATATTTCCTCAACTTGGATAGCTGTTCGGAGGGTTTTCCAGGTATGGTCGAAATTGGAAGGAGAAGTTCTTCAAAATTGGAAGGACAGAGACGAAATGGACTAACTCCAAGGACAGAAGGGAGAACCAGGGAGGAAGGGGAAAAGGCTTCAAAAACTTGTTGCCAAGGGAGACAGAGAAACGTTCCATGGATGAATGTTGCGATTTACTTGAGGTAACCTTGACAGATACTCTTTTTTTTGTGTTATACGTTTTCTATCTAAACGTTTAGCTAAACGTTTACAAAAAGAGAGAGCATGCCAGAGGCGAGAAAGCAAACTTCGACCATTAAAGATGTGGCTCGCCGGGCCAACGTCTCTGTGGCGACGGTATCGGCAGTGATTAATCACAACAGATTCGTGAGCAATGAGTTAGTCGAACGAGTGATAAAAGCCATTCAAGAGTTGGGTTACCGCCCTAACCGGATTGCGCAAGGTCTCAAGAAGAGGAAGAGTTTCAGTCTCGTCTACATTATTCCTGACATCACCAATCCTATTTTTGCCGGTGTGACGAGAGGCATCCAAGATGTGATGGAAAGGCTTTGCTATAACGTGTCGATTTACAACACCGATTTTTCGGATAAGAAGTTGTTCCATCATTTGACAACCACCTTGGAGAACCGTCCCGATGGAATTGTGCTGAGCGCTTGGCACAGTTCGGAAATTAAAAGAGCGGTATCCTTGATTCAGGAACTCGGTATTCCTCTGGTCATTGTGCACGCCCCTCGGAATATCGAGGCAGTCGATGCTGTCCTTGTGGATGAAGAAAAAGGGGGATTTGAAGCAGCTTCGTACCTCCTCGAGTTAGGTCATCGGAATATCGTATCCTTGGGGGTTATGAACAGTACTACAAGTTTCTTACGTGAACAGGGTTACCGTAGAGCGCTCAAGCAAGCTAACATTCCCATATCCGAGGAATTCATTATTAAAAGTGCAAGTTTCTCTTCGCGAGATGGCTGCGACAGTATATATCAAGCGGTCAACTCGGGAATCAAGTTCGCCGCGATCTTTGCCCACAGTGACTCGATAGCTGTCGGAGCTATCGAGGCCTTAAACCGCATGGGACTCCGGGTTCCCGAAGTTGTGTCGGTGGTTGGGTTTGATGGAACTTACGCTTTTTCTACCTTCCCCAAGCTCACGACTATGTTGATTCCTAATCGGGAAATGGGGAAAAGAGCGGCGGAGATTTTATCGAAGAGAATGGCGGTGGTTTCGGAAAAAGGAGGCAATGTGGTGGAGATGATGAAACCTCAGCTTTTGGTCCAAGATTCAACTCAAAGGTTGATAAATGAATCACTATGAGAAAGGGAGATTCCTAAGATGACCCCTACAATGACTCCTCGGGAAAGATTTTATGCCTGTCTGCGGAGGGAGAAACTTGACCGAATACCTCTTTTAGCCTATCAATTTCTCCTGCCTCGGGGAACGATAGAACGGAGAATCCAAGAGGCAGGATGTGCCATCGTCGTAGGTGTTCCGATATACGAAATTGTATTTCCAGGAGAGATTGAAATCCGCGAGCGGCAATTTTGGGAAAATGGAGAAAAGATCACGGTGAGACGCTATACCACACCGATTGGCAGCGTAGAAGAAAAGATCAAAATTGATCCATACGGGAGTGAATGGAAAAAAGAGCATCTCATCAAAGATTCCAGAGACTATGAAACCATGACCTATCTTTTGGAGAAGGTGAAGTTTCGAGAACAAATCGAATACTTTACAGAAGTTGACCGAGATTTGGGAGAAGACGGTATTCCCGTACCGATGTTACCCTTTTTCGAGCGCTCTCCTTTCCAGAAATTTTTGATTGATTTAGCGGGCCCGGAGAGGGCTTTGCTCGACCTCTACGATCAACCCCAAAGGGTGGAGGATTTTTTGGCTTGTCTCCATGCGAAGTTAGAGGAAGCCATGAAAATTTACGAGCTGCTTCCAGAAAAGCGTCTCTTTTGGTGGGTAGACAACGTGACTTCAGATTTTACCACTCCGTCCTTATTTCAACGTTTTTGTCTCCCTGTATATCGTCGCTATTTTCCTCGTTTCCAACAACAGGGGATTTTCTGCATGGTACATCTCGATGGAAAACTTAACGCTCTCAAAGAGTTCATTCGGGAGGCGCCGATTGATATGATTGAATCTTTTACTCTTCCTGAACAAGGGGGTGATATCTCGTTCGAAGAAGCACAGAAGGTGTGGCCAAAAAAGGTGATCGGAGCCAATATGCCTGCTAACTTGGCGTATCACACCGCAGAAGAGGTGGAGAAATTTTTGGGTGATTTGATTTCCAGTGGATTTGCTCGGGGCAATTTCATTCTGGAACTCAGCGAAGACTTGCCCCGAAAGAACTTAGGTGAAATTCTCTCGATACTTTTGAAAGTTTTAATGAAAGGAGAGAATGGTTCATGAGAAAAGTTCTGTCGATGGTTCTTGTATTGATTGTGGTTTTGTTGGTGGGAGCATAATTGGAGCACAGGAAGAGATTACCATTTCCATGTGGACTCACGACAATCTCTACGTGGAATTTTTCACCCGTCGAGGTGAAGAGTGGGCGGCAATGCATCCGGAGTACAAAATCAAATTCGATTTTACCCAAATTCCCTACAATCAGCTTTGGCCGAAAATTCTTACTACCTTAGCAGCCGGCAGTGGAGCACCAGATTTAATCGGTATAGAAATTAACGCTTTTTCTCGTTTCATGAAGGGAGACATTGCTGAAAAAACCTTGGTGGACCTCACTCCCCTTATTGGAGAGGAAAGAAGCCAATTCCTTCGCTGGGAGCCCTATATGTACAAAGGCAAAATTTACGGCGTAGAAAGCGCTCTGTGTCCGGTAGTGTTCTATTATCGCAAGAGTGTTTTTGATGAGGCTGGTATCGCCACGCCTCTTGAAACCCGGGATGCACTGATCGAAGCAGGTCGGAAACTGAAAGAAAAAGGGTATTATGTCACCGCTATCGAGAGTAGTGGTGATGCACCGCATCATTTCCTCACTCTTTACTACCAACAAGATGGTATGTTATTCGATAGCGAGGGAAAGCTGATGGAAGAAAACGATCCTCGCGCAATTCGAGCCCTTCGTTTTCTCCAAGAGGGGGTAAAGGAGGGGGTTTTGTGGCCTACCTCTTCTTACTATGATGCGCCTCATTTTGCTGCTTTAAAGGAAGGAAAAGTAGTAGGAAACTATATGCCGGATTGGTGGTCGGTATACTTCCAAAAGCCTCAGGTTGCCGAACAAGCCGGAGAGTGGCGAATTCAACTACTGCCAGCTTGGGAGAAGGGTGGACGTCGCAGTAGTACCGCAGGAGGGACCGGTTTTGCAATTACCCAATACTCTAAAAATCCCGAATTGGTTTTCGATTTCCTCCACTATACCTATATGACCAAGGAGAACCAAATTAAGCGCTTCCAAGAAATCCAATATTTCCCGACCATGATCGAAGCTATTACCGATCCCCGTATTACTGAGCTCCCCGATCCTTACTATGGAGACCAAAAAATCGGAGCGGTGTTCTCCGAAGCTGCTCTGCAGGTGCCCATACAATGGCAGAGTCCCTACTGGTCAGAAGCGATACAGGCTCTCTATAAGGAAGCTGTGACCCCGGTGGTCAATGGTCAGAAGACCCCGGAACAGGCTCTCAAGGATGCCGTGGCGAAGATTCGAGCCCTGATGAAGTAAGGTAAACCAACCACTCCCTCCCCGCGTTGATCGTACTGACACGGGGAGGGATGTTAAGGGAGATGAAAAGATGATCGAGGCTATAACCCGGTGGTGGTGTAAGAAACAACATAAGATTGTTCCGTATCTTTTCATATCGCCTTTTTACGTTTTGTTTATCGTATTCATGGTTTATCCCATCGTCTTTGGTCTTTTCCTGAGTCTCCACAACTGGTCGGGAATTGGGGGGATGGAGTATGTGGCTTTGCGCAATTATCTCTCTCTATTTCAAGACCGCGACTTTCATCTCGCCTTTTCCAATACACTGTGGTATATGGGGGCGAGTTTATTCATTAACTTGGTCTTGTCTCTCCTCTTAGCTACTTTATTGAATTCGGGGCTTATAAAATTGAAAGGTTTTTTTCGGACGATCTATTTTATCCCCATTGTTACCTCTGTGGTGGCAGCCGCCATAGTTTTTACCCCTTTCTATGACCGAGATTACGGGTTATTCAATCTTTTAATGGTAGCGTTGCAGGGGAACCCTTAGATTGGCTCGGCAGCACTTCGCTCTCAAAATTTGCCGTGATAGGCCTCATTGCCTGGAGATGGGTAGGGTTCAACATGGTGTACTTTCTGGCAGGGTTACAATCGATACCCACTTCTCTTTATGAAGCTGCTCTAGTAGATGGAGCCACCCCCTTACGGTGTTTTCTGAACATTACTCTCCCCCTCCTCAAACCGATTATTCTCTTCGTTACGGTGACTACCTTGATCGGGTCGATTCAAGTATTTGACGAACCGTACATTCTTACCGGCGGAGGTCCGGCAGACTCCAGCATGAGTGTGGTGATTTATCTCTTCCGGATTGGTATGGAGTATTTGAACCTTGGGTATGCTGCAGCCATCGGTTTTGTGATTTTTGCCATGACTTTCGTTTTTTCCTGGTTGCAAATGAATCTTATGGGTGCTTTCGAAGGGGGGCGTTCGTAATGGTCATCAGAGAAGACCACATTTTTAACTTTGCGTTATGGAGGGTAGAACCTTGAAGGGGAATACTCTCTTTTTACAGGTAATCTTGTACCTCCTCTTAATCGGGGGAGCAATATTTATGCTTCTCCCTCTCTTTTGGTGTGTATCTTCTTCTTTTAAACCCTCGGGAGAGATATTTGATTATCCTCCCACCCTGTTACCCAAACATCCGATAAGTGATAACTACGTACAACTCTTTTCTCGATTTCCTTACCATAAGTGGTATGTGAACAGTGTTTTCATTACTGTGTCCCTAACTGCTCTTTCGGTTTTTTTCTGTTCTTTAGCGGGATTTGCTTTTGCAAAGTACCGTTTTGCATTTCAGAAAGCCCTCTTCGCCGTTGTTATGGCTGCGCTTATGATTCCCTTTCAGGTGATTCTCATTCCACTTTATGTGGTGATTATGAAGTTGGGTTGGATGAATACCTACTATGCTTTAGTGGTTCCTTTTATGGCCTCTCCTTTCGGTATTTTTCTCATGCGGCAATTTATGATCAGTGCTATTCCTAACGAACTCATGGAAAGTGCACGCTTGGATGGATGTAGTGAATTTAAGATTTTTTGGCATTTTGCTTTACCCTTAAGTCGACCCGCCTTGGGTGCTTTTGCTATTTATCAATTTGTTTTTTCTTGGAATAGTTTTCTCTGGCCTCTCATCGTGCTCAGTGAAACTCAAAAATATACTCTTCCAGTCGGTTTACAGAGTCTGTTTGGAATTTTCTATTTGAAGGAGTTTGGCGTCATTATGGCTGGATCGGCTCTCATGGTTATTCCAGTGGTACTCTTGTTTGTGGCAATGCAAAAACATTTTGTATCTGGACTTACCGTTGGTGCCATTAAAGAGTGAATTATAGAGCTTGGAAGGCAAGAAAAGACTTAAAGGAAGGTGTTGAATAATGGTAGAGTTTGGTCCAGAATTCCTTTTCGGCGTTGCTACTGCCTCTTATCAAATTGAGGGTGCATGGAATGAGGATGGCAAAGGTGAGAGTATTTGGGACCGTTTTAGCCATACACCCGGAAAGATTGTGGATGATTCAACGGGAGATATTGCTTGTGACCACTATCACCGTTATGAGGAGGACATAAAACTCCTCAAAAGGTTAGGTGTGGATGCCTATCGCTTCTCCATTTCCTGGCCACGCATTTTCCCCGAGGGTAGGGGGAGAGTAAACGAGAAAGGGCTTGATTTTTATCGTCGGTTGATCGAGTCTCTCAGGGAGAACGCTATTCGTCCCGTGGTTACGCTCTATCATTGGGATTTGCCGCAAACCTTGGAGGAACGGGGAGGATGGGGGAGCGAAGAAACGGTAGAAGCTTTTAAGGAGTATGCTCATTTTCTCTTTAGGATTTTTCGTGAGGAAGTAGAGTTATGGATTACCCATAATGAGCCATGGGTTACCGCTTTTTTGGGCCATTCTGAAGGACGGATGGCACCTGGGAAGCAAGATTTCGCCTTAGCCCTACGGGTCTCTAAGAATCTCCTCCTCTCTCATGCTCATGCGGTTTCTATTTTCCGAGAAGAAGGAATTCGCAAGCCGATCGGTATTGCCCTCAATCTTGCCCCTATCTATCCGAAGACCGAGAATGATGCGGATCGACAGGCTGCCCTCCGTTTCGATGGATGCCTCAATCGCTGGTTCCTTGATCCCCTCTTTCGGGGAGAGTTCCCTGAAGATATGGTGATGTGGTATCGAAGAAAGGGATTCCCCATACCCCCTTTTAGCGACTCTGAGTCGAGGCTTTTAACGAAGTCACTCGATTTTTTAGGGATTAATTACTGTACCCGTTACGTACTCGAGCATGGTGAAGATCCGGCACTGGAGGCTCGTGTGGCGCGAGTGCCGGGGGGCGAGTATAGCAGTATGGATTGGGAGGTTTACCCCTCGGGTATGAGCGAAATTGTGTGCCGAGTCAGTGTGGATTATTCACCTCGGGCGATTTACATCACCGAGAATGGATATCCTTATCCCGATATTCTTCTGCCCAATGGTTCAGTTGTGGACGAAGAGAGGATTGCGTACCTTGCCAGACACTTGGCCTCTCTCCATAAAGCTATGGTCTTAGGCTGCCCGGTGAAGGGTTACTTTGTATGGAGTATCATGGACAATTTTGAATGGTCTTACGGTTTCTCTAAGCGTTTTGGTTTAGTATATGTGGATTATGAAACACTCCAGCGAATTCCAAAACAAAGCTTTTTCTGGTACCAGAATGTTATTAGACGCAGGGGATTCGAATGACTCTTTTCCAAAGGAATACTCAATTTCCCTTTGATAGTCTGTAAAGAGATTTACCTCGAACACCAAAAGAGAGAACACAAAGCGTGAGAGACGAACAAAGGTAGAGGCTCTTTCTTTCTCCTTCGAAGACCATCGTCGGTATTATTGGAGTGCTTACTGTGAAAGGTTCCTGTATATTTGTGATGGTAATGAACTAAAGGTTTGTCTTGACACCGAGAGGGGTTTTGAGTATGGTATTATGTTAATTTGATAGGTATAAAGCATTGGCTCGATGGAGGCGGAGTTTATGGAGAAAAAGAAAGAGGATGGCCGGATTAAATTGACGTTGGAAGGGTATCGGAAGTTAGAGGAAGAATTGCGGTATTTAAAGACGGTACGGCGAAAGGAGGTAGCAGATAAAATCAATCATGCACTTTCTTTCGGTGATTTGAGTGAAAATGCGGAATACGAAGAGGCGAAAAACGAGCAAGCCTTTGTAGAAGGACGGATTCTGGCTATTGAGGACAAGCTTCGCAAGGCGGAAATTGTGGAGGAAGATGAAGTAGAAGATTTGGAGAAGGTACGTTTAGGTGTGAAGGTGGTTTTAGAGAATTTAGTGCAAGGGAAAGAAGTAGAATACATTATTGTAGATTCGGTAGAAGCTGATCCTTCGAGTCGGAAAATCTCTTTTGAGTCACCTTTAGCCCAAGCAATTCTTGGGAAACGTCGGGGTGACGAGGTTGAAATTAAAGTTCCGGCAGGAATAGTGAAGTATCGTGTGGTGGACATTCGGAATCGGGAGGAATAAGTCATAATGGATGGAGACTTGGAAAATACAGAATGGCAAGAAAAATTGCAGAAATTGCAAGCACTCCGTGAATTGGGAATTGATCCATATGGTAATCACTTTCACAAAACTCATTCTATAGGAGAAATTAGGGCTTGTGCAGAAAAGTTTATCGATGAAAAAGTTCAAGTAAGCATTGCAGGAAGAGTTATGGCGTTGCGGAAACACGGGAAAGTTATTTTTGCCGACCTGCGTGATCGGGAAGGGAAGTTGCAGGTATACTTCAAAAAGGATATTTTGGGAGAGGATTTTACCGTTGTTTCTAAGGCTGTTGATGTGGGAGATTGGGTTGGAGTAGAAGGGACTGTTTTTCGTACCCACAGTGGAGAACTTACCGTTTTGGCAGAAAAGTCCATCTTTTTGAGTAAATGTCTCAATCCACTTCCTGAAAAGTGGCATGGATTGAAAGAAGTGGAGGTCAGATATCGGAGAAGGCATCTTGATCTCCTCATGAATGAAGAGGTGCGGAAGGTCTTTTTTCTCCGTGCTCGTGTTTTAAGAGAGTTGCGAAATTTTCTGAACGAGAGGGGATTTTTAGAAGTGGAAACACCCATGATGCAGACCATTCCTGGAGGAGCTTTGGCTCGCCCTTTTCGTACCTTTCATAATGCTCTGGGTATGGAACTCTACTTGCGCGTTGCTCCGGAGTTGTTTCTCAAGCGATTGATCGTGGGGGGATTGGAAAAGGTTTATGAAATCAATCGCAATTTTCGGAATGAAGGCATTTCTACACGGCATAATCCCGAATTTACCATGTTGGAGCTCTACGAAGCCTATGGGAATTATGAAACCATGATGGCGATCTGTGAGGAAATGATTTCCCATGTTGTTTTCGCCGTTTTGGGAAAGTACCAAGTAGAGTATCAGTCGATGACCATTGACTTTATTCCTCCCTGGAAGCGTGTTTCTCTTCGCGAGGCTCTGCGGGAACTTGCCGGAGTGGATATTTTAGAAGATTCGATGGAAAAACTTCGCGAGATTGCCAAGAGAAGTGGAATTCCTTGCGAAGAAAATTGGGATAGGGGAAAATTGACCAACGAGTTTTTGGAACAATTTTTACAGCCTCAACTAGTTCATCCGACCTTTGTGCTTGACTATCCTACGGAGATTTCTCCTCTTGCTAAAACCAAAAGAGATGATCCTCGGCTTGCCGAGCGTTTTGAGCTTTTTATCGGCAGAGAAGAAGTAGGCAATGCGTATAGTGAGTTGAATGATCCTTTTGAGCAGAGGAAACGTTTTGAGGAACAGGTTCGTAAACGCGAAAAAGGTGATGTTGAGGCGCATCTCATCGATGATGACTACATTGAAGCCCTCGAATACGGTATGCCTCCTACCGGGGGATTGGGGATTGGCATTGACCGTTTAGTCATGCTGCTTACTGATTCCCCCTCTATTCGGGAGGTCATTCTCTTCCCGATTCTTCGTCCTCGCGGTGATTGACAAAGATTTCTTTTTCGGTATAATGATGAATGTCAATGATAGTCAAAAAGGGGGTTAAGAGATGTACTCCCTCTGTGACACCATAGAAAAATATATCATTCGTATGATCGAAAATTCACCTAACCAAATGATTGTTATTCAGCGGGGCAAGTTGGCTGACGAATTCGATTGTGCTCCTTCGCAGATTAATTATGTGTTGGCGACTCGTTTCAGTGTCTTTCGCGGTTTTATTGTAGAAAGCCGCAGAGGAGGCAGTGGATACGTTCGCATCAAGAAAGTTCCCATTGATCGCTTGGAACCTATCGTTTCTTATTTAGGAGACTACTCAAGATATTTGAAAGAGAGTGACGTTCAGTCGCTGGTGAGTTGGTTGGAACGGGAAGGTTTTATTACCATCCGAGAGGGTCTCCTTATGAAGGCGGCTATGATTCAGGCCTTGGATAAGCTTGAAGACCTGGGACTGTCCGGAGGGGTAGAGCGAAACAAGCTCCGTTCTCGAATTCTTCGAGAAATGCTTTTACAGATTTTGGATTGGGTGAAGTGAATGCGTTGTGATTTTTGCAATACAAAAGAAGCTACTTTGGTCATCTGTTTTGCGAATGCTCGTGGCCATTCGCAGAAGAGATTGTTCGTTTGCCAAACGTGTGCGGAACAACTCTCTCTGTCTCATTTGGTGGACAAAAAAGGTGTTATGCATACTCTCTCTCAAGAGGTCAAAACCGAAAAAGAGCATGTTTGTTCATGGTGTGGATTATCGATTGAAGAAGCACGAAGAACGAATAGTGTTGGATGTCCTTCCTGCTATCGGAACTTTATTCGTGAGTTTGAAGAGTGGATCGGACAATATCAGCTGGGGAACGTTCATCGCGGAAAGGTTCCTCTCCGTTGGGCGAGGGTACGAAAAATCCGTGAGAGGGTGGAAAAAATGGTCCGGGAACTCAAGAAATGTATCGCCGAGGAAAATTATGAGCGTGCTGAACAAATAAAAAATTTCATTCTCCGATTGCAGGCCCGTTTACCATGAGATGCTCTTTGTTGCAGGAAATGAGGGTGAAGAAGGGTTTACCTGCCTCTCGCGGGGCGGTAGTTGTCCACCGAAATTTGCACGGTGTACCTTTCCCTTCTTCACGTTTTTTTGCTCCCATTTGGCAAAGGGAGGTCAAGGAGCAATTGGAGAAGGTATGTCGGGAGCGAAAAAGAGGAATTCATGACCTTTCCTCTCTTCTTGTGGCCCTTACCGGAATTGTCCAGGGAGAAATTTTCTTTCTCAAGAAAACGCAAAAGGTATGGCAAGGAATAACCGTGAACGGTTGCGACCACTTACAAATATTTGCCGAGAGGAGAGGAGAAATCCTTGAATCACTTCTGCGAGTGGTTGATTTCTGGGATAATCGGGTAGAAGAAAAGGTAACTTATGCTTACCATCCCCGGTGGGGATATTTGGCTTCTTCATTTACTCGAGTGGGGACCGGATGTAATGCTTATCTTTGGGTACATCTTCCGGCACTTTCATTTCTCTATGGAGAAAAGCGTCTTTTACAGTGGTTTCAGGAAAATGGGACGATTGTAGTGCGAGGATGGGGTGATAAGGGAGAAATTTGGGCCCATCTCTTCGAGATTACGAACCGCTTCACCTTGGGTCTTTCGGAGAGAGATATTGTGAGCACAGTGGAAGGAATAGGTGGGAAGGTGTTACATTGGGAGGAGGAGGTGCGTCGTGATTTCCTTCGTTCTCCAGCCCGTTTGCGCGCCTTTTGGGAATACTTAGAACAAGGTTATAAAGAAATGGCTCGGAAAGACGATAATATGGGGAAAGCACTCTTCGATTTCGTTTCTCTGTGGTGGTTTGGCGAAGAAATGGGAATAATCCCGGATGGGAAAGGTTTAGAGTGTATAGGAATCAATCATTGTATCGGTGAATGGTTGGCCGATATCCGAGTAAGACAGTGGAGGGTGGAGGCCCTGAGAGTTTTGGGAGTTTGGCCGAGGAGGATTTTAAGCAATGTTTGAAAGGTACACGGAACGAGCACGAAAGGTGATCATTTTGGCGCAGGATGAAGCCATTCGGTTGAAGCATAACCATATCGGTACGGAGCATCTCCTTTTGGGGCTGCTTCGGGAACGAGAAGGGATTGCCGCACGAATCTTAGAAAGTTTTGATATAAGCTTAGATTTGGTACGGAGTGAATTAGAGAGTTTGGTCGATAAGGCAGAGTATCAAGGATCGAAAGAGGTGGCTTTTACTCCTCGTGCCAAGAGAGTATTAGAACTCGCCTTAGATGAAACACGACGTCTGGGTCATAATTATGTCGGGACGGAACATATCCTTTTGGGAATTTTGCGTGAAGGGGAAGGGGTTGGAGCACAAATTTTGCGTAATCTTGGCCTTGATATCGAAGCAGTGAGGAATAAACTCTACGAAATTTTGAATGAGAATGTACCTCGTTCAGAGTCCTCTCCAGAATATTCTTCCTATCGAGAACGAGAGAGTAAGACCCCCATTCTCGATGAATTTAGCCGGGATTTGACTCGTTTGGCGGTGGAACGAAAGCTCGATCCGGTGATCGGTCGAGAGCGAGAGATCGAACGGGTTATTCAGATTTTGAGTCGACGAACGAAAAATAACCCTGTGCTCATTGGAGAGCCAGGGGTTGGAAAGACGGCCATTGTTGAAGGATTGGCGCAGAGAATCGTGAAAGGGGAAGTTCCAGAAATTTTGAAAGGGAAACGAGTGGTCAGCTTAGACCTGGCGGCAATCGTGGCCGGTACTAAATATCGCGGAGAATTTGAGAAACGTCTCAAGAAAATTATTTCTGAAATTGTACAGACCAAAGAAGTAGTGCTTTTCATCGACGAGGTGCATACCTTAGTCGGTGCAGGCGCGGCAGAGGGAGCCATCGATGCGGCAAATATCTTGAAACCGGCTCTGGCTCGAGGAGAGCTCCAGGCCATTGGTGCGACCACCATTACCGAATATCGGAAATACATCGAGAAAGATTCAGCCTTAGAGCGTCGTTTCCAGCCGGTGTATGTGGATGAACCATCGGTAGAGGTTACGGTAGAGATTTTACGAGGTATTAAAGAGCGATATGAGGAACATCATAGAGTGACGATTACCGGCGAAGCTGTAGAAGCGGCAGTGCGACTATCACAACGGTACATTTCCGATCGTTACCTTCCCGATAAAGCCATTGACGTCATGGATGAGGCGGCGAGCCGAGTTCGTTTGCGAGCAACAGTTTTGCCTGAGGAATTGAAGTCCTTAGAGGTGATCATCGAGGAGATCCGTAAGAAGAAAGAAAAAGCGGTGAAGAATCAGGATTTCGAAGGTGCAGCGTGTTACCGAGACGAAGAGGAAACTCTGAAGAAAAAGTATCGCGAACAGAAGGAGTCTTGGCTCAAAGAAATTGATTCCACACGTCCGGTGGTGACTGAAGAAGATATTGCCGCAGTGGTCTCGAGCTGGACGGGCATCCCCGTTTTCCGTTTGGCTATGGAGGAGCAAGAGCGATTAGTGCACATGGAAGAAGAAATCCATCGGCGCATTGTGGGGCAGGAAGAAGCGGTCAAGGCGGTGTGTAAGGCCATTAAACGTTCTCGAGCAGGACTCAAAGACCCACGTCGCCCCATCGGATCTTTCATCTTTTTAGGTCCATCGGGGGTGGGGAAGACCGAACTCGCCAAAGCTTTGGCGGAGTTTCTCTTTGGGAAAGAGGACGCTTTGATTATCCTCGACATGTCTGAATATATGGAGAAATTTACGGTTTCACGTCTCGTTGGTTCGCCTCCTGGGTATGTGGGATATGAAGAAGGAGGGCAGCTCACCGAAAAAGTCCGTCGTCGGCCGTATTCGGTAGTGCTTTTTGATGAGATTGAAAAGGCCAACCCCGATATTTTCAATATCCTCTTGCAGATTATGGAAGAAGGGCGTTTAACCGATGCCCAAGGGCGGGTGATTGATTTTAAGAACACCATTATCATCATGACTTCCAACTTAGGGGCACGGATGATCTCTAACCAAGCGGGTATCGGTTTCGGTGACAAGCAGAACGACACGCTTTCTTACCAGGACATCAAACAGAAGGTCATGGAAGAAGTGAAGAAGACTTTTACACCGGAGTTTTTAAACCGGGTGGATGAAATTATCGTCTTCCGTCCGCTCAAGCAGCAAGAAGTAGAGAAAATCGTGGATCTCTTAATGAAAGAAACCCGCAATCGCCTCAAAGAAAAGAACATGGATATCGAGATTACTCCGGAAGTGCGCTCTTTCATCGCCCAAGAGGGGTATGACCCCAATTTCGGCGCTCGTCCTTTGCGCAGAGCGATCCAAAGGATTTTGGAGGATCCCCTCTCTGACCTCATGTTGAAGGGAGTTTTTAAAGAAGGAGATAAAGTCCTCGCTACCCTTGAGGCAGGAAAGGTATCCTTCACCAAAGTTCTACCCTTAGAGCTTTCGCTTCGCGTATAAGAACTCTATGGCTTATCTTTGCCAAGGTTGTGGGTATTTCACTCCCAATTGGCTAGGTCGATGCCCCCAATGTGGGGAGTGGAATACCCTGGTAGAGGTACCGAAGGAAAAAGCGAAAAAGGTAACCCGGTCCTCTTCTTTTCTCGCCACTTCTTCTCCTATATCCTTAGAGGCAATGCAAAAGAATCAGTTTTTTCGGGGGAAACGCTTATCTACCGGTCTCCGCGAGGTGGATCGAGTTTTAGGCGGAGGTGTGGTAGAAGGGTCACTCATCCTTTTGAGTGGTGATCCGGGAATTGGGAAATCCACTTTGCTTTTGAAAATTGCTGAAGGTATTGCCGCTCAGAATCAAAGAGTACTCTATACGAGTAGTGAAGAATCTCTGGCACAATTATCTCTGCGGGTAGAGAGATTGAAGATCCAAAAAAGCCCTCATTTTTTCCTCTTTTCTGCCGATTGTTTTGATGACCTTGTCGAACAGCTTTTCACCCTCAAGCCTCAGGTGGTGGTTGTTGATTCTATCCAGAATTTAGGTAAAAGAGAGAGTGAGTGTCTCCCCGGAAGTGTGGGAATGTTGCGGGAGTTGAGTGCTGCTTTTCTCGAAATGGCGAAGAAAGAAAACGTGGCCTTTTTTTTGGTAGGACACGTGACCAAAGAGGGTTTCGTGGCCGGTCCGAAAACTCTGGAACATTTCGTAGACGTGGTATTGTATCTCGAAGGGGACCCACAGCGTCCGTTGCGCATGATACGGGGGATGAAGAATCGTTTTGGTTCTACTCAAGAAGTAGGCATTTTAGAGATGCAAGAGGAGGGGTTGGTGGAGATTCTTGATCCTTCTCAGTACTTTGCCGGTGATCACGACACATCGGCTGTTGGAACGGCCCGAACAGTGGTAGCCGAAGGCAAGAGGATCATGATGATCGAGGTGCAGTCCTTGGTGAGTTCGAGTTCTTTTGATTTCCCCCGCAGAGTGAGTTTGGGAATGGATTTGAATCGTCTCCATCTTTTGCTTGCCGTCTTAGAACAGACAACTCGTCTCCGTTTTGTCCGTCATGATGTTTATGTGAGTATCGGGGGAGGGGTACGGGTTACAGAAACCGCTTTGGATCTTGCCGTGTGCATGAGTGTTCTCTCTTCGCGACTCAATCAATCGGTTAATCGAAAAACGGTATATTTGGGGGAGATCAGCTTAAACGGAGCTATTCGACCGGTTTCGCTTCTTGAACAACGGGTGCAAGAAGCACTTCGCATGGGAGCAAAACGGCTTGTGCTTTCGGCACGTAACCAAGATCATTCTGCTAAATACCCTGGAATTGAGTGGCTTCAATACCATCATCTTCAGGAAACCCTAAAAAGAGAGGGTTTCTTCTCTTCCTCTCCTCCTCTTGGGTGAATAACCGTACAAGAATTGGTATAATGAGAAAACGTAGAGTAAAAAGGGAGGTGAGAATCTAATCACTCTTTATATGCAATGGATAGGGAACGGATGTGCTTTTGGGGGTGGAGAGATGTGAAGGAGAAGTGTTTTTCTTTGGGCTTACTATCCTTTTTATGATTGGATGGGTGAGTTATGCAAGTGAAGAAGAGAATAGGCGTGTCCTTATTACGGTTTTTCCCCTGGATGGTCGGATTTTTCTCGCGAACGTCAGCAGTGGATATTTTAGTGGGATTAGGTGGCCTCATCCTGGGGTTGGTCATCGGGGTCCTCTTAACTTATCCGATTTCTTTCTTGCCCTTTCGCCTGACTTCTTTACCTCTTTTTGTAACCGTGGTTTGTGGAGCTTTGGGCATGTCCATTTTTTTGGTGCGCAAAGAGGATATCATTTCCATTTTTACTGGAATTCCTCGGATGAAATTGCTCCGTGGTCAGAGCGGTGGTGGAAAGATTCTCGATACCAGCGTCATTGTGGATGGGAGGATTGCCGATATTTGTAAGACCGGTTTTATCGAGGGGGAAGTCCTCATCCCTCGGTTCGTTTTGAAAGAGTTGCAACAAGTTGCCGATTCTCAAGACCCCTTGAAACGAAATAGAGGAAGACGCGGTCTTGACATTTTAAACAAGATTCGCAAAGAGAAAAGAGTCAACGTACGGATTATTGACCGCGACTTTCCCGAAATCAAAGACGTTGATGCCAAGTTGATTAAACTGGCGAAAGCTATTGGTGCACGGGTCATTACCAACGATTTTAACCTCAATAAGATTGCGGAACTCGAAGGAGTAGAAGTGCTCAACATTAATGAACTCTCCAACGCTCTGAAGCCTTATGTCCTTCCCGGCGAAGAATTACGAGTCCAGATTATCCGTGAAGGTAAAGAAGTGGATCAAGGAGTTGGCTATCTTGACGATGGCACCATGGTGGTGGTGGAGGAAGGGAAAAAATACATCAATACCGTGGTCGATACAGTAGTAACGAGCGTCTTGCAAACTCCTGCAGGACGGATGATTTTTGCCCGTCTCAAGAGTCGAATGTGAGGAGAAGGCATGTCATATCGGTTTTACGCTCTCGTTGTAGCAGGGGGAACAGGAGAACGGATGAATTCGACTATTCCTAAGCAATATCTTCCCCTTTTGGGGAAGCCGGTGCTTGCCTATACCTTGGATGTTTTCGAAGCGTGTTCGGAAATTGAAGAAATCATCGTGGTTATCCATCCTCACCATGAGGACCTTTTTCTGCGACAAGTTTTCAAGCGCTACCACTATGAGAAGGTGCGAAAGTATGTATTCGGAGGTAAAAGAAGACAGGATTCGGTATATCGTGGACTCCTTGAACTTCGAGGACGCGAGGAGGATTTTGTGTTGGTCCATGACGGGGTGCGACCACTCTTAGATCAGAGAACCCTGAAGCGGTGTATCGAAGAGCTGAAAGAACACGAAGCGGTGTGTTGCGCCATTCCTTGCGTTGATACCTTAAAGATGACGGAAAACGGAAAAAGTATCCAAGGAACATTAGACCGTCACAAGGTTTGGAGAGCTCAAACACCCCAAGGATTTCGAGTAAAACTCCTTTGGGAGGCTCTTGAGCGAGCTTTTCAGGACGATTTTTGTGGTACCGATGATTCCGTGTTGGTGGAGCGATTGGGGCAACCGGTTTACTTGGTACTTGGTTCCGAGGACAATCTCAAGATCACCACTCCTCAGGATGTCATATTTGCCGAAGAGCGCTTACGATGGAGAGGGAGACCATGAGAGATATGCGTGTTGGAATGGGGTATGACATTCATCCCTTGGTGGAGGGTAAAGTCCTCGTCCTGGGGGGAGTGGTTGTGCCTTACAGTCGGGGTCTTGAGGGACATTCTGATGGAGATGTTTTGTGTCATGCGATCATGGATAGCTTACTCGGGGCGTGTGGTTTTCCTGATATTGGGCATTTTTTCCCTTCTTGCGATCCTCACTACCGTGGGATTCAAAGTACCATTCTTCTCTGCGAGGTGTGCGAAAGAATACGGAAAGAAGGATGGGAAATCGGGAACATAGATAGCACCGTTATCGCTGAACAACCCAAAATTGCTCCTTTTATCCCGGAAATGAAAGAGAAGTTATCCCAAGTGATGCTCATTGATCCGAGGAGAATCGGCATCAAAGCTACTACTCAAGAGGGTTTAGGGAGCATTGGAAGGGGGGAAGGGATAAGTTGTATTGCCGTAAGTCTTGTGTGGCGCGATGGATGAGTGGAATAGTATTGGTGGTATTGGGAGGTTTGCTTTGGGCAGAGGGGGCTTTTACCAAGCCGGTGGTGCAAGTAGAGCCTTGGCATAACGACTCTTTTGCAGTCGTAGTAGATGGAAAGCCGCTCATTGCCGTCAGGTATCCTAAGAAACGGGAGTTGCGCAGAGAGAGAGCCGAAGAAATCGCTCGGCGCTTGACAAGGCTCTTCTATGCTTCCTTTCAGGAACCACCTACCTTTCGGGTAAGCGTGAGGAAGGATCGAGTAGAAGCGTATTGTGATGAAACCCTCCTCTTTTCGGTTTTTCGTGATGATGCGATACCCAATCGCTCTCAACCCCTCGATTTAGCGCTCTTGTGGCTCAATACGGTGCAAATGGAATTCTATAAACTGCGCTCAAGAGAAGCTACCGTCCTCTCCCAAGCGACGGGATTGGCTTCTTGGTGTCACGTGCGATTTCATGGTAAGTTAACTGCCCAGGGAGAGACATACGATTCTTATGCTTTCACCGCGGCCCATCGAGAACTTCCCTTTGGGAGTATTGTGCTCATCACCAACCTTCGCAATGGTAAGCAGGTGGTGGTAAAAGTGAATGACCGTGGTCCATGGAGGAAGAATCGTTTGGTAGATTTGTCTTTGGTAGCAGCAAAAGTATTGGGGATGCAAGAGGCTGGAGTAGAGAAGGTAAAGATGGAGGTTATTGCATGGAAACAGTGAAAACCCGTTTTGCTCCCAGTCCAACTGGTTTTCTCCACATCGGAGGGGCGAGAACGGCGGTATTTAACTGGGCGTTTGCCCGAAAGGAAAAGGGTATTTTTCTCTTGCGTATCGAAGATACCGATCGAGAACGTTCCCGACCCCTTTTTGAAGAGGCTGTACTTGAAGATTTGCGGTGGTTGGGAATTGATTGGAACGAAGGTCCTTATCGCCAGAGCGAGCGGTTCGGTTTGTATCAATCCTTTTTCGCCGATCTACAGAACCGAAATCTCGTGTATCCTTGTTATTGCACCCCCCAGGAACTCGAAGCGGAAAGAGAGAAAGCCTTAGCGCAAGGGAAACCTCCTCGTTACTCGGGGAAATGTTTTTTTGCTACCTCCGAGGATCGGGCTCGATGGGAGAAGGAAGGACGCCTCCCTTCATGGCGTTTCCGGATTCCGGCGGGTGGCGTAGTTCGCTTCCATGATCTTATCCGCGGAGAGATGCATTTTAGTTGTGCCTCTTTGGGAGATTTCATCATTATCAAGTCTGATGGAGTGCCCACCTATAATTTTGCCTGTGTTATTGACGATGCCCTCATGGGAATTTCCCACGTACTCCGAGGAGAGGAGCACCTTTCCAATACTCCTTACCAAATTCTTCTCTACCAAGCCTTGGGTTTCTCTCTCCCTTGTTTTGCTCATCTTCCCATTATTCTCGATGAGGATCGGACGAAACTCAGTAAGCGTCGAGGAGATGTGAGTCTCCGTTCTTTCCGAGAAGAAGGATTACTTCCTCAAGCCTTGCTCCATTATCTCTTTACCCTGGGGCACTCCTTCGCGGAAGAGAAAGAATTGTTCACCATATCCGAACTCATCGACTCCTTCGCGATCGAGCGAATCGGAAAAGCCGGGGCCGTCTTTGACGAGGCGCGTTTGTGGTCTATGAACGGAACGTATATCCGTGGATTGCCGAGTGAGGAACTTTTACTCGCGGGAAAGGAATTCTCCCGGGAGTTTGGGAAAGATTGGAACGAGACGAAAGAGAAAATCGTTCCTCTTATTCCCTTGGCTCAAGAAGAGGCAACCAACTTGCGGGAATTTGTCACCATTCTCCGGGAAATTTACCGGGGTCCTGACACGGTTTCGCTCAATGGTGAACAGGAAAAGGTGTGCCATTTTTTACACGGATTGTCTTTTGAGGCTATCGACTGGGATGATCAAGAGACGATAAAAAAGAAGCTACGAGCTTGGCAGAAAGCAAGCGGGGTTCCGCCGGCTTTGTTTTACAGGACTTTACGAATGATTTTAATCGGCAGAGAAGAAGGCCCCGAACTCCATCGTCTTTTGTGGGCTTTGGGAAAGGATGAGGTCATGCGACGTATTCACAAGACCTTATGAAAAGGAGAGAGAGAATGTATGGGAATTACTCTCTTTAATACGCTCACCCAGAAGAAAGAGCATTTTCTTCCTCAAGAGGACGAGGTGATTCGTTTCTATGTGTGTGGCCCAACCGTGTATGACCTCATTCATATCGGAAACGCTCGGGTATTTGTTCTCTTCGATGCCCTGCGCCGTTTCCTGGAATGGATGGGTTTTCGGGTGGTTTTCGTACAAAATTTCACCGATGTGGATGACAAAATCTTGAAAAGAGCTCAAGAAGAAGGGAAGCATCCTCAAGAAATAGCAGAGTACTATATTGAGCAATATTGGATTGATGCCGGTCGGCTCAAGGTAAAAAAAGCCTCCTTTCACCCTCGTGCGACTGAACATGTCCCCGAAATTATTGCTCTCATACGCCGTTTGGAGGAAAAGGGTTTTACCTATGCCGTCGAAGGAGATATTCTCTTCGATGTTTCTCGTTTTCCCGAATACGGAAAACTTTCCCGGAAGAACCTTGCCGAGCTTGAGGAAGGTGCACGGGTGGAAGTCCGCTACAAGAAGAGGAATCCGGCAGACTTTGTGTTGTGGAAACAGGCAAAACCGGGAGAGCCATTTTGGGAGAGTCCGTGGGGGAAGGGACGACCAGGCTGGCATATCGAGTGTTCGGCCATGGCTATGAAATACCTGGGGGAAACCTTGGACATTCATGCCGGGGGTGTGGATCTCATCTTTCCGCACCATGAAAACGAAATTGCCCAAAGTGAGGCAGCGAGCGGTCGCCCATTTGCACGCTTTTTCCTCCATAATGGCTATATCAATATTAACCAGGAGAAGATGTCGAAATCGCTGGGAAACATCCTCACGGTTCGTTCTTTGTGTGATACCTATCCTCCTGAGGCTTTGCGTATTGCTCTTTTTTCTACTCACTACCGTAATCCCATCAATATCGATCCTCAACTCTTGGATTCGGCAAAGAATTACACGGAACGTATTAAGAATCTCTTGAGGGCTCTCTCCTTCATTGAGCGGAAGATCGAGGAACATCCTCAACGGGTGGGTAGAGATGAAGGGGAGGAAGAGGGAGAAATAATGAAGTTCAAGGGGCTTTTTATTCAAGCCTTGGAAGACGATTTCAATACTCCCCAGGCCTTAGCCGCTTTCAGTGAATTCGTGAGATATGCCAATATCTATCTTCTCCCTGCACGTGGACGATGGGCACGACAAGTGCTCCAAGCCATGAGGGAGTTTTTGAGCATGGTGGAAGATATTTTGGGGATCATTCCCGAGGGCTCTTGGCAGGAAGAAGAGGAAGCGATTCTCCACTTGGTCGAAGAGCGGGAGAGAGCAAGAAGAGTAAAGGATTGGTCGAAAGCCGATGCACTACGAGAGGAAGTGAAAAAGAGAGGGTATCTCCTTGAAGATACTCCTCTTGGAACGCGATGGTATAGAGCGGAGGAAGAAGGATGAGCGAAATCATCTACGGTCGGCAACCGGTTCTCGAGGCCTTAAAAGCGGGGCGAAGACAATTCGAAAAACTTCTCATCCGGGTGGGTGTTCACGGTAGGGTGATCACCGAAATTCTCCGCTTGGCAGAGGAAAGAGGGGTTCCGGTAGAATGGCAGGAGGGAAAGTCCTTAGAAACCCTGCTTCACTCTGCGCATCACCAGGGAGTGGTTCTCATTGCTTCCTCTCGCCCTTCTCTCTCTTGGCAAGACCTCTTACGGGAAGTTCGTGGTAACCCAGAGACCGTAGTGGGATTCGTCGACCGGGTGGAAGATCCACGTAATCTTGGAGCCATTATTCGTACTGCTTCATTTTTCGGTTTTCAGGGACTCATCGTGAGTAAAGCTCGCACTGCTCCGGTGACTGCGCGAGGGGTGAAAGCATCGTGCGGCGGGAGTGAATTTCTCGAAGTGGTCCAGGTGAATAATTTTCCTCAGGTAGTGCAGGCTTTTCAAGAGGCTGGATTTTTTTTGATCGCTCTCGAGGAAGATGGAGAACGATGCCTTTGGGACATCGAGGTGAAAAATATTCCCGTGGGTTTAGTGGTAGGAGGGGAGGATCGGGGAATTCGCCGGGTAGTTCGATCGCGGTGCGATTTTGTGGTCCGTATTCCCCGAGGAGGGGTCATCTCTTCACTCAATGTTTCGGTGGCATTTGGGATTGGTGCTTATGAAATTGCCCGACAGAAGAGGAGTGGAAGCATTGGTGCAAAAAGGTGATTGTTTTGAGGGAGAAGTGATAGATTTTGCTCTTCCCGAGAGCTATGGAATCATGCGTAAAAATGGCTTGGTGGTCTTTGTGCCCCAGGTCATTCCGGGAGAGAAGTGCCTTGTGCGACTCACCAAAATAAAACCAAATTATGCCCTGGGTGAGCTCGTCGAAATTATTGAACCGTCTCCTTTTCGCAAAACTCCTCCTTGTCCTCATTTTCAAGAAGGATGCGGAGGGTGTCGTCTTCAATTCATGGATTACGGTGTGCAGATCAGAGTGAAAGAACGAAATGCCTTGACTATCTTAGAGAAGATCGGTGGTATAGTTATCGATCGGGTAGAATATCAAGGTTTCATACCGGCTCAAAATGTTTTTGAATATCGGAATAAGATGGAATTCAATTTTGGAGAGAGAGAAGGAAAACTCCTTTTGGGGTTACGCCCTCTCAATCGTTACTGGGATTTAATAAATCTCGAAGTGTGTTATCTCATGCCACAAACTCTCAGTGCGGGAATTTTGGCTTTCTTCCGCGACTATGGGAATACTTCCCATCTCTCCGGTTACGATCCGGTGCGTAAAGAGGGAATACTACGCAATTTATTAGTCCGACTTTCGCGTACTTCTCATGAAGTGCTTTTAGGATTGGCCACGGTGGAGTGTACACTTCCCGAAACGGAACGGATGATTGAAGGTCTCCGAATCCGTTTTCCGGAAGTGCAAGGAGTAGTCCACATCGTGAATAATTCTCCTGCTAGTGCGCTCATCTTTGAGAAGAAACGCCTTCTCTTCGGGAAAGATTCTTTTATCGAAAAGATAGGGAATATCTTTTACAAGGTGTCTCTTCCCAGTTTTTTCCAAGTCAATACCGAGTTGTGCACTGTCCTCTATGAACGCGCGCGGGATTATGCTGAACTCAGCCGACGAGAAATGGTCTTAGATTTGTATTCTGGGAGTGGTGGGATTGGCCTCTTTGTCGCCCGTTATGCACGGCAAGTCATCGGTGTGGAAGAGAATCCCCAAGCAGTGGAAGATGCCCACTTTAACGCCGAACTCAATACTATCGATAATTTTCACTGTTTTTCAGGAAGAGTGGAAAAGGTTCTCGCCTTCCTTCCTCATGAAAGAGTGGATGTAGTCATCGTTGATCCTCCTCGCGCCGGTCTCGATAAAAAGGTGGTGGGAAAGATTGCTCATCTTACCCCTCGACGGGTGGTGTACGTATCGTGTAACATCGGGACCTTTGCTCGGGATGTAGCGCTTCTTGCCGAGAAGGGATATATGCTTCGGAAAATCGCCTTTTTGGACCTCTTCCCCCAAACTCCCCATTTTGAAACCGTCGCTCTTTTTCAAAAATAGTGCGGAAAGCTACTTGCAAAAGAGGTATTCTCCCGCTAAAGTATTGCCAAATAAGGTAGGTGAGAAAGAGATGAAAATGATTGATCGTTTGCGAAAATTCGCCGATATGAAGGATTGGATCTCGGATAGAGTGTTCCGTTTACGGGGAGAGGGAGCCTTTGAGGTTTTAGCCAAGGTGAGGAAGCTGGAAAAAGCCGGAAAACATGTGATTCACCTGGAAATTGGAGAGCCTGACTTCGATACTCCAGAGCGGGTGAAAGAAAAAGGAATCCAGGCGATCCGCGAGGGGCACACATACTATGTTCCTTCTGCGGGGATAGACGAGTTACGAGAAGCGGTATGTGTGTACCTGAAACGGACACGTGGAGTGGAAGTCACTCCCGAGGAAGTAGTGATCACTCCGGGAGCAAAACCGGTCATTTTCTTGAGTTTCCTCTTACTCTTGGAAGAAGGTGACGAGGTTATCTATCCTAACCCCGGTTTTCCTGCTTACCGTTCCATTATCGATTTTGTCGGAGCAAAGTCGGTACCTTTGCGGCTCCGGGAAGAAAATGATTTTCGGGTGGATATCGATGAGCTTCGGGCTTTAGTGACTAATAAGACCAAGATGATTGTTCTCAACTCTCCCAATAACCCTACGGGATCAGTGCTCCATCGCGAAGATATGGAAGCTATCGCTCGTTTGGCTCAGGAAGAGGATTTGATCGTCTTCACTGATGAGGTATACAGTGAGATTATCTATGATCATGAGCATGTCAGTATCTTGCAATTTCCGGGAATGAAGGAACGGACTGTGTTCCTTGATGCTTTCTCGAAGAGCTTCGCTATGACGGGGTGGCGTTTGGGATACGCGGTGCTCCCCAAAGAGTGGGTTCCGTTTCTATCACTTCTTGCCACCAATTCCTATTCCTGTACTTGTACTTTCACTCAGATGGCCGGGGTAGAGGCTTTGCTCAATGCCGATCAGGAAGTAAAAGCCATGAGCGCTGAGTTTCGCCGTCGTCGAGATTTTCTCGTCGAGAGAATGGCACAGATTGAGGGATTAACTTTCGTGAAACCGCAAGGAGCCTTTTACATTTTCCCCAATCTTTCTTCTTTCGGCCTTTCCTCGCATGAAATGGCTCATTATCTTCTTCACGAGGGGGGAATAGCGGTTTTACCGGGAACAGCCTTTGGCGAGTTTGGCGAGGGATACATTCGGATTTCTTTTTCTAATTCCTTAGAGAACTTGGCTTTAGCCATGGATCGAATGGAAGCAGCCTTGAAGAAGTTGCGAAGAGGAGGAACTGAATGATGAGAGTTGTTTTAACCAATTTCAGGAGAAAAGGTAATCCGTTGACTCGAGGTGAAGAGCAGGGTTTACTGCAAAAGCTTATCGATCTCCTTTGTTCAGAAGGGTTGGAATTCGATCTGAAGGTTGAGGAAATTGAACCTCGAGAGTAAAAGGAGCGATTTGGGAGAAACAAATTCCTGTTCCGATGAGGCAGCATCCGATCAGAGTGAGAGAGGAGAAGCGTTCTTGCCAGAAGAAGTAAGAGAAAAGAGCGGCAAAAACCGGCTCAGTAATGAAGATAAGTCCTGCGTGGGTTGCAGAGGTATGTTTTTGGGCCAATTTTTGAACAGTAAAAGTGAGAGCAGTAGCAACCACGCCAAGGAAGAGAAGGGGTACGAATTCTTGCCAGGTGAGGGTAAAGTTATGGGGGGCGAATCTCCCCAAACATCCACTTAAAACACTTGCCGTAGCCATTTCCATGGTTACGAGAGGAAGAGCGTCATTCTCTCTGAATTTTTCTACGAATACAATTTGTAAGGCATAAGAGCCTGCACCAAGGAGGGTGAGAAAATCTCCCTTCCACGCATTCGAGGAAATGGTCTGCGTCGGAAGCGTTGGGAGAGTGAGAAGAGTTAGTCCTCCCAGTGCCACCCCGACTCCTAAAAAAGTGAAAAGGTTGGTTTTACTTTTGAGGATAAGAACGGCGAAGAAGGGGACAAGAATGGCACTCAGGCCGGTGATGAAGGCAGAATGTGCCGGAGTGGTATACACTAATCCCCAGGTTTGAAAGAAATACCCACCGAAGAGAGTGATTCCTAAGATTCCCCCCGCTCGGAAAATATTTTCCCCCCATTTCTGTCGGTAGGAAAAAAAGAAAAGACAGAGTGTGGCAAAAAGAAAGCGCCAGAAGAGAATTTTGACCGGAGTCATCTCGACGGTGAGTTGTTTCATCACTACAAATGTACCACCCCAAATGGCAGTGGTTCCTAAAAGGGCGAGATCAGCGACGATGAGTGAGGTGCGCTTCATATTTTTGGTCATGTTGATAGTATAGTGAAAGGAACGGCGATTGCCAAGAAAGGGGAGAGTATCGTTGAGTTTATCCGAATCTTTTTCTTCCGCCTCTCCTCGCAAAATCCGCTCTTTCATTCCTTCGTTTCGGCTACTTCAGGCGAAAGGATGAAAACCTATAGCTTACCGGAACCCCAAATACATGTTTTGCAGTGACAAAAAAGTCATTGCGGACCCCTAAGGGGGGTGAAACAATCTTGTCTTTGCCCCTTGGAAATGAGAAAGAGCGGTTACTACAGAACCCCTCTTTCTCTCCCTTCGCCTTTTTCTGGGCTTTGCAGGTGACACCTTTTTGCCTCCTTTCGGTGTTTTTCTTCTCCCTCACGCGAGAGAGAAATGAGAGAGAAAAACGGAGAGGGAAAAATTTTTGGAAAAAAATTTTCCTTATTGACAAATCAGGAAAAATATTTTTAAAATGTTTTCGGATTTCGGTGAATTTTTTACTACAATTCACCAAAAACCAAAAAGGAGGGTTCAGTATGAAACGGTTGCTCGTCGGTACTTTTGTGTTCCTCATCCTCATCGGTATGCTCAGCGTAGCTTTCGCCGCCAAAATCGAGAAGGCATTGTATGGTGTTACCCAAGACGGGATTCCCGTGGATAAGTACACTTTGGTGAATGACAACGGAGTCATAGCCGAATTCATTACCTATGGTGGTACTTGGGTAAGCATGTACGTTCCGGATAAGCAAGGGAAATTCGACGACATTTTGCTGGGATTTGATTCCTTAGCAGAGTGGGAAAGCGCTGCTAATCCTTATTTTGGTTGTATTACCGGTCGGTATGCCAACCGTATTGCCAATGGGCAATTTACTATTGATGGTCGAACCTATACCTTGGCGCAGAACAACGGTCCCAATAGTTTACATGGTGGCGTCAAAGGTTTTAACCGGGTAGTGTGGAAAGCTTTTCCTTTCTATACCCCTGATGGTCCTGCTATCCGTTTCAAGTATCTGAGCCATGATGGCGAGGAAGGGTTCCCCGGAAATCTTAACGTTTCGGTGACCTATACTCTCACCAATCAAAATGAAATGAAGATCGAGTATATCGCCACTACTAACAAGGCCACAGTGGTAAATATCACTAACCACGCTTACTTTAACCTCGCCGGTGAGGGGAAGGGGACCATTTTGGACCACCTCCTCATGATTGCAGCGAGCAATTATACTCCTGTAGACAATACCTTGATTCCCACGGGTGAAATTGCGCCGGTAGCAGGGACTGCTCTTGACTTCACTACTCCTCGAGCGATTGGAGAACGAATTCAAGAATTTGCCGAACCCCCATTCAAGGGGTATGACCATAATTTTGTGCTCGATAACCAAACTGGAGAACTTGCCCTGGCAGCTCGAGTCAAAGAACCCACTTCCGGAAGAGTGATGGAAGTCTACACTATGGAGCCTGGAATACAACTCTATACGGGCAATTGGCTGGATGTATTAGGGAAAGGTGGAAAATACTATGGCCAGTTTGCAGGTTTCTGTTTGGAAACCCAGCATTATCCCGATTCCCCCAATAAAGCTCATTTCCCCTCTGTGCTTCTCAAACCTGGTGAAACATATCATACCGTGACCATTTACAAGTTCTTTACTGAGTAAATTTCAAAGGGGACCTCTTAGGGGTCCCCGATTTTTCCCCACTATTTATGGTGTTAGTTGACTTTTTTGCAAAATTTGTTTACAATGGGAAAAGGATTTAACCTACTGGTGGAGGCCTATCTTTGGGGAGAAGAGTGACTTTACGTGACATAGCTCAGGACTTAGGAGTTTCAGTGGCTACCGTGAGCCGAGCGTTAAATAATCAAGGTAAGGTGAGTTCTGAGCTTCGAGAGAGGATTGTGGAAAAAGCTTTTGAAATGGGATACTTTTTGCCTCCCTTTTCTTTGGAAAAAGATTCTTCCCATAAGAAAGTAGTACTTCTTTTTCCGGAAAGAGATTTTTTTTGGGCGAAAGTAGAACAGGGTGTATTCGATGCCATGAAGTTTCTCAAGGAGTGGCCTATCGATGTTGAGATGCATAGAACTCACGGTCATAATTTGAACGAGCAAATTGCCATTCTGGAGAAGCTTGTAGAACGAAAAGATATTCACGGTGTAGCAATGGTTCCTTCGGATCTCACCCAGCTTGACTATTTTATTAACGCTTTATACCTCAAGGGTATTCGGGTAGTCACCTTCAATGTTGATGCTCCTTTGAGTAAGCGTCTTTTCTATGTGGGTCAGAATGTGCGCCAAGCAGGACGGGCAGCGGGGGAAATCTTTTGGCAGTTGCTCGGGGATCGAAGAGGAAAGATCTGTGTATTGACTACCAATAAGAGAGCTCCCTCTCACGTATTGCGGTGGCAAGGACTTATCGATTATGTCCATGAGAAAAATCTTCCTTATGATGTTTCCTACCTTGTAGAAGTGAGAGACGAGGAAGAGGCATATGCCTTTGTCAAAAACACACTTCTTGAACAGGAGGAAGTGAGTGGCGTTTTTCTTTCTACCGCTTTTGGTAATTACGGAGTAGGAAATGCCCTTCTCGAGGGGACACGGAAGGATATCGTAGTGGTAGGGAATGATTTTTTGTCTCCTTGGAAAGAATTCTTGGAGAAGGACGTTATCCACTGTTTTCTCTATCAATATCCTTACCTCCAGGGCTTCATCGCTTTGATTGTCCTCTGTCGGTACTTAGTATTTGGCGTGACGCCTCTTGAAAAAACCTTTTATCTCCCGGTTTTCCCGCTTTTCCCTGAGCACTTGAAGGATGATATTGAGGCGTTTGAAATAGCCATTGCTCGGCACCTTTTCGTCTTAGAATTGCGTACTCAGGAGTTGGGAATGACATTCATGGCGCGCGAGAGAGGGTGGCAAATATGACCGGCAAGGAGAGAGTAAAAGTCGCTCTTTCCCATGAGGAGCCAGATCGTGTACCTATCCGAGCCAGTTTTACTCCCGAGTTTGCGCAACGTCTTCGTGAGCATTTTCACCTCGCCGATCCTCTTCGAGACAATCCTCATGGGGGGGTTGGACATGACCTTGAACTTCTTTTGGGTCTTGATATCATCCAATACGCGGTAGGTATTGCTAATTCATATTACTTGAGTGATGAGGAGAGATATACCTGCGAGTGGGGAATTACCTGGAAGCGGGTCCCCTATGCCACACCTTTTGGATTGGGACATTACACGGAAATTATGACCCATCCTTTGGCGGATGACGAGGCGATTCATACCTATACCTCTCCATCTCCCTTTCGAGAAGAACTCTATCTTCCCCTCGCAGAGGTATTGAGAGAGTTTGGTAAAACTCATTTCATCATGGGAGTGACAGTTTGTACCATTTTTGAAGGGGCGTGGTATCTCCGTGGGATGGATGCCCTCCTTTGCGATATGGTTCTCAACGAAGAGCGGGCATCCCGTATTCTTGACATTCCTTTCCAGTTTCATCTTGAGGCGGCTAAGAGACTGGTGGCCATGGGGGTAGATGGAATTTGGTTCGGAGATGACGTGGGGACCCAACGGGGGATGCTTTTATCACCAGAGCTTTGGCGGAAATACTTAAAACCCAGGTTAACTCGCATGTGTGAAGAGGTGAAACGAATGAACCCCCAAGTGTTCATTGCTTATCACAGTGATGGAAATATTTATCCTATTATTGATGACTTAATAGGGATTGGTATCGAGGTGTTGAACCCCGTGCAACCCCGGGCGATGGATGTCGCCTTCTTGAAAAGACGCTACGGCAAACATCTTTCCTTTTGGGGTGGTATCGATGAACAGTATACCTTGCCGTTTGGAAGCCAAGAAGAAGTGAAAAGGGAAGTTGTAGAACGCTTAGTAGTTTTGGGGGAAAATGGAGGATATATCATTGCTCCGACGCACCATGTCCAATTGGATACTCCCTTAGAGAATTTTTTGGCTTTTATCGAGACGGCAAAACGTTTGGGTTGTTATCCGATATCTCTTGAAATACAATAAAGGGGAGGTGATGAAAGGTCACAGGAAGAGGAGATTCTCTTTTTGAGAATGCGGGCAAGACTTCAGAATCTTAACAAAAAGGGGGGTTATTCGTGAGGAATCGTCTGATGAAGTGGGTTGTCGTGGCGGCAGCAATGGTGTTTTTGTTCGGCAGTGTACTTGCAGTTGCTGAAGCGAAGCGTTTTGAGGGAATTCGCATTCGTTTCTTCGCTGGTGGACCTCCGGGGTGTCCTTTCGCCAGTGTGGTCTATCGCGGTGCTCAAGCGGCTGAGGAAGATTTAGGCTGCACCGTAGAATATGTATTCTCTGACTGGGATCCGGAAAAGATGGTGGTTCAATTTAAAGAAGCAGTAGCTTCCAAACCGGACGGAATCGCCATCATGGGTCATCCGGGAGATGATGCCTTAGGTCCCTTGATTGATGAAGCTTTTGCCCAAGGTATCGTGGTTACTTCCCAAAACACTACTCTCCCCAAGGCGGAAGCAAAGTATAAGGCACGTGGTTTTGGTTATGTTGGACAAGAGCTTTACGAATCCGGCCTTCTTTTGGGTAAAGGGTGCGTAGAGCGATTTGGATTGAAAGCCGGTGACCGAGCCATGGTATGGGGATTGCTCTCCCAGCCGACCCGAGGGTTACGTACCAAGGGGGTTATCGATGCCCTCAAAGAGGCCGGATTAGAAGTTGACTACCTGGAGATTTCTCCAGAAGTCAATGCCGAAGCTCCCCTTGGAGCCCCAATTTTTGCTGCCTATGTTTCTTCGCACCCCGATGTAAAGTTGGTAGTCACCGACCATGGTGGATTGACTGCGACTCTCGAGACTTACTTCAAGGCGGCCGGCAAGGGTCCCGATGATATCTATGGTGCCGGTTTCGATCTTTCTCCGGCAACCTTAGAAGCCATCCGTAATGGGTACTGCGATCTCATTTTAGACCAGCAACAATTTTTGCAAGGTTACTTACCAGTTCTGCAACTTTGTATGACCATTAAGTATAAATTTGCTGGTCTCCATATCGATACCGGCTCAGGCCTTGTCGATAAGACGAACGTTGAGGAAATTGCACCCTTAGTGGAGGAGGGAATTCGTTAATTGGCTGAACACAACGACGTTTTAGTGCGCATGGTGAATATTTGGAAGTCCTTTGGGCATGTGGAAGTATTGCGAGGAGTCAATTTCCACGTTGGCTATAATGAAATTGTTGGTCTCTTGGGGGATAACGGAGCAGGTAAATCGACTCTGATTAAAATTCTCACCGGTGTCCATCATCCCGATCGAGGAGAAATTTACTGGAAGGGTGAAAAACTCATCGGATATTCGGTGGCTCGGGCGAGGGATTTAGGAATTGAGACTGTTTTCCAAGAGAGAGCCCTTTCCGAACAACATACTATTTGGCGCAACATTTTCATGGGGCGGGAAATTACCACCTCTTGGGGGTTCATTGACGTCAAAAAAGAGCGAGAAGAAACCGAGCGAATTATGCGACAATACATGGGTTTTACTTCTGCAGCGCTGAGCGTTGATTCTATGGTCGGCACTATGTCAGGAGGAGAAAAGCAAGGCGTCGCTATCGCCCGAGCACTCCATTTTCAAGCAGATCTCATTATTCTTGACGAACCCACGACCGGACTTTCCCTTTCGGAGACGCAGAAAGTATTAGGTTTCGTGGAAGAAATTAAGAAAAATGGTAAGTCAGCTATTTTCATTACCCACAATATCTACCATGTCTATCCGGTGGCAGACCGGATCGTGATTTTAGACCGAGGGAGTATTGTGGGTGAATTTGAAAAGACTGCTATTTCCTTGGAAAAATTGGTGGAAAAGCTTTACCTTGTAGCGCGTACCGGAAGGCTGGAAAACAATAGTCAAGAAGTGAGTGTTCCCAAGGACCAAGAAAAATCGGAGAGAGACTTGCAATCTTTCATGCCCTAAACGTGATCGTGCCCCGGGTTTTGCCCGGGGCTTCGAAGATCGAAAAAGTTCTCGCATTTTGGGGGGAAAACGATGGCACGATTACGAACGGCAGAACACCGCTCGCAAATAAGTGTGCTTTTGGTACTTTTTGTGATTATCGCCCTTTTTATGATCGGGAGTCCAAAAACCTTTCTCTCCTCTGATATTTACGCTGCATTCATGTCCACCATCCCCTTTTCAATGATTATGGCTCTCTCACTCACTTTAATAGTTATTAGTGGAGAGATGGACCTTTCTTTTCCCTCAATCATGGGCTTTTGCGGTTACGTTTTTACCCATGTTTTCCATGCTACGGGAAGTTTCCCCTTGGCTCTCCTTTCGTGTATTTTGGTGGGACTTGGGGCAGGATTCCTCAACGGTCTTTTGATTGTAAAATTGCGACTCCCTTCTTTGGTTCTAACCATTGGAACACAATTTTTCTGGTACGGTGTCACCCAAGTTTTAAGTGGAGGATTAGGGAAAACTTTGGTACCCACTAAGGCCAGTACTCTCTATTACCTGTTTGTGGGAAGAATTGGAGGAAGATTCCCAGCCCAAATACTCTGGGCTATTCTCATCGGTTTTATTATTTGGTTAGTTCTCAATCGCCATCGTTTTGGGGCTCACATTTACTTTACGGGCGATAATCCCGCCAGTGCTCGGGTCATGGGTGTGAATGTAGATCGAGTGAAGATGATTGTATTTACTCAGATGGGTGGATTTGCTGCTTTTGCCGGGGTTCTGGCGAGTCTCGAGGTCCTTTACTTCTGGCCTACTCTTGGTCAAGGATACCTTTTGAAAACTATCGCTGCGGTATTTTTGGGTGGTACTCCGGTAGAAGGTGGGGTAGGAACGGTATTTGGAACTTTTATCGGAGCAATCATCATTGGAATCTTGGAAGCTGGTATTATTGCCATGGGAATGACCGGTTTCTGGACACAGTTAGTGTATGGTCTCATCATCGTTGTTTCCATTGCCATACACTCAGCATTGCGACGTAGGACGTAGAGGAGGTAGGTCTATAAGCCGAGTTCTGTATTCCCTTGTCGGGGAACGGTAACCATCTCTCTGAGAGGTGGGTTACCCCACCTCTCAAGCGACCAACCCGAAGGTCAGCGAGCCACCTCATCCCTTCCTATTTGGTCTTGCTCCGGGTAGGGTTTGCCAGGCATGCTGGTCACCCAGCATCCGGTGAGCTCTTACCTCGCCTTTTCACCCTTACCTTCAGAGATGAAGGCGGTTTGTTTTCTGTGGCACTCTCCTGGGGTTACCCCCACTGGGCGTTACCCAGTACCCTGCTCTGTGGAGCTCGGACTTTCCTCAAGGGAAGTTGTTTTCCCTTGCGGTTACCCGACCTACCTCCTTGGGATATTATAGCGCAAATTTTGGGTGAGGGTTGCCGAGGCGAGACGGTCAGCGAGGGTATTCTCTTCTCTGGGGATATGCACCATGGAGAAATGTTCAAATTGGGCTATTCTCTCTTGGGCTTCTTTGAAGAGAGGGTAAAGATGTGGTGAATGAACCTTATACCTTCCTCGAAGGTGATTGACCAAGAGTTGGCTATCGGAGAAAATGGTCACCCTGCGAATTCTTCTCTCAAGGAGTAGGCGAAGGGCTTCCAGAAGCGCGCGGTATTCCGCCTCGTTATTCGTGGCAATACCAATACGCCCAGCGCACTGATAGAAAATCTCTCCCTTTTCGTTTCCGAGGATTACGGCGAAGGCACTTTCTCCAGGATTTCCTCGTGAAGCTCCATCGATAAAAGCAAAACAGTCAATCTTGGCGATAGAGGAATCGTCCACAGTTAGGACACCGAACCAGTTCTTCTTGTTTCCGGACACTTTTCACCACGGTGGTAGGAACGGCTAAATGACAACCGGCACACGTTTCGTCGTTGAGAGGTACAAGTGGGTTCGCATATTTTTTGCGCAGTTCTGTGTAGGTTGTTGCTATTCCCGGAGCAAGCTGGGTGAGAAGATTTTTGCGCTCTTCTTTGAGACGGCAGAGACGTTCTTTAAAGGTAAGAACCTCCTTTTCCGCGGTATCAATGGATTGAGTAGTCCTTTTTTGTTCGTTTTCGAGATGTTGACGCCTCTCTTTGACCTCTTTTTCTAACCTCTCGGCTCTTTCCATTTCGAGGAGAATTTCTTCTTCCAGGGCGCTTTTTGTAGCTTCCAATTTTTCCATGGATTTTTCCCATTGAGAGAGCTCTTTGGCCGAGGTCACCTCTCCACTATAGAGTTTCCCTCGAGTGGCGGCGAGTTTTCCTTCCGTGTCTTTCAAGTCTAATTCTTTGTGGGCTAAACTGAGGCGAACTCTTTCGAAAGCCGTTTTGGTATCTTCTAAGTCCTTTTCCAGGTGGGCAAGGTCGTCTCGAAATGTTCGAATTTCCATCTCTTTTTTATGTATTTTGTTCTCGGTAACACTGAGATGGGCATCGAGTTCTTGAATCCGGAGGAGGAGTTCAATAATTTGCATGGGATCCTCCTTTTCGTTCTTCGAAGAGCCATTCAACGTGTACATCTTCCTCCCTCGCCCGGTGGCGGAGAAAATTATATACTTGATACATGGCCTTTCGTTCTCCTTCGGCGTGCGGAATCTCAAAATAAGTGATTCCGGCGAAATGGAGCTTTTGAAGGTCATGATGGGTGAGGTCTCCGGTCAAGAAGGCATCACTTTTTTCCTGGATGACTCTGTCGATGAGACTCCTCCCGCTGCCCGGACAGAGGGCGAGACGCCGATAGAGAGGTTCTTCTCTTCCCGCGGGGAGAAAAACGGCAGTCGAGGGAAAAACCTCTTTCAAGCGCTTCAAGAGAGCGGGGTGAGGAAGGGGTTCGTCAAGCTCTATCCATCTTCCTAAACCGGTATTCACCGCAGAAGGAAGAATGGAGAGGGGATATATGTCTATAACCGGTTCCTCGTAAGGATGGGTTGCTAACATGCTGTGTACTACTTGGTGCAGCCGTTCTTGGGAAACTTCTATTTCTAAGCGTAATTCTTGCACTTCTTCCCTTTGTCCTACTTTACCTAAGAAGGGCTGAGCCCCTTCTTGGGGGAGAAAGGTTCCTGTGCCTTGGACGAAGAAACTACATCCACGGTAGTTTCCGATGACCCCGGCACCCGCGGCGAAAGCAGCCTGGGAGACACTCTCAAACTGCGATGGGGGGACAAAGGTAACGAGTTTGTATTTCCTGTTTTCCCCTGGAAGAAGGGGTTTTTTGCGACCTTTGAGGTTCAAAATGTTCACCCATTGTTCGGCGAAACCATTGGGGAGGACGTCGAGATTGGTGTGATGGACGAATACCGCAACGTTCCTCTCAAAGAGGGTGATGAGCATAACCGTGATAGGGTTTTTCCGCGATAAAGAGGAGAGGGGGGTCAGAATGGGTGGGTGATGGAGATAGAGGAGTTGTACCAATTGTTGGAGAGCTTCTTCAACTACTCCTTGAGTGAGTTCCAAAGCGCATAAAACTCGCTCCACGTCGTTTTCTGTTGCTACATGAAAACCCACCCGGTCGTTGGGAAGAGCAGCGGAAGAAGGAAAATAACGCTCCAGAAAATCGATAACCCTGGCCAAGGTTTCCATAGGTTGTGGCTCCGTCTTTTTTCAGAGTGGTGGGTCCACCCGGATTCGAACCAGGGACCGACCGGTTATGAGCCGGCTGCTCTACCGCTGAGCTATGGACCCCTAAGCGCAATACATATTAGCATATTTTTGAGGGTGTATCAAGGAGAGTTTCCTCTCCATAGGGTTTAATAAAGAACATCGAGCCCCACCGATGCCACAAGCTTCTATAGCATCGGTGGGGTATCCTCTACACCGTGAAGGCACTCACCGTCTTTTGCAGTTCCTCGGCTAATTTAGCGAGGGAAGAGGTAGCGGAGGTAATTTCCTCAAGCGAAGCACTCTGTTCCTCGGTCGAAGCAGAAACCTCTTGTGAAGAGGCAGCATTTTCCTCTGCTACGGCAGCGACAGAACTTACTCGTTCGCTCATCTCCTGGAATTGGCCCACGGTTTTCTCTACCAGTTGAGAGACGTCTTCTGAAGAAGCACGCAAGTCTTTTTGACTGCGGTCGGTAGCCTTTTGGGTATGCTCAACCACTTTCAAAGCCTCACCGATATTGCGAATCGACTGATTGACCCGCTCAATGGCTGAGAGAATCCCTGAGAACTTTCCTTCCACAGTTTGGCTCTCTTTGACCCCTTCTTCTACCGCTTTACTCGCTTCCTTGGCATTCTCTACTGCTTCTTGAGTGTCCTTTTTGATTTCCCCGATGAGGTGAGCAATTTGTCCAGCAGCTTGAGCCGAGTTCTCAGCTAACTTTCGCACTTCCTCGGCTACCACAGCAAAGCCTCTTCCTGCTTCTCCGGCCCGAGCCGCCTCAATAGCTGCATTCAGAGCGAGGAGGTTGGTCTGCTCGGCAATGCCGGTGATGAGGTCGACGATTTTGCCGATTTCTTGAGAACGGGTGTCTAAGGTTTGGATACTCGTGGTGATCCGCTCGGCAACTTGGGCAATGGCATCGACCCGTTGCATCAGTTTCCCCAAGGCCTCTTTTCCCTCTTGTGCTCCTTGGTGGGCGAGGGTGCTTTCTTTGGTCGTGAGTTCCACTGCTTCTTTGATTTGGCGGAGCGCTTCATCGTTTTGTTTTAAGTTTTCCTCCATGGCGAGGAGGAGAGAGAGATTCCGTTCGGTCACCGCACGAATGGTTTTGGCTCCTTCGGAGAGTCGTTCGGCGTTCTCACTGATGCGGCTTAAATCCTCTCCTTGACGGGTCGATCCTTCAGCAACCTGAGCCATGGTTTTGGCAATCTCCTGGGTGGCTTTGGAGACTTCCTCGACCGAGGAGGAGAGTTCTTCACTTGAGGCAGCTAACTGGGAGGCAATGTTGAACGCATTTCCTACCAAGTTTCCTAAATTGTCTACCATGGTTAAGAAGTCTCGTGAGAGGACCCCTACTTCGTCTCGTTCCTTCCCCAATACCTCCAGGATCGTGCGATTGATGCGGAGATTCCCTCGTGCCACCTCGTTCACGACGGTTTTCACCTGTTGTACTCCGGAGGCAATTTTCCCGGAGACGAAGAGGGAGAGGAGAACTACTGCTATGGTTACGGCGATGATGATTCCAATCACCAAGGTGCGTAGGGTAAAGACATCCCGAAAAACTTCTCCGGTGGGAACCTGAGCCGCCAAGGTCCAAGAGGCATTCTTGACGGGTTCAAAAATGATCAGGGTCTCCTTCCCCTCCATCTTCACGAAGGTGGTTCCTCGCTCTCTTTGGAGCATCTTCTCGCCCAAAGTATTGAGGTGTTTTTCTCCGGTATTGGTGACTTGATACTTGAGGATGTACTCTTCATTGGGATGGGCGATGATGTACCCTTGGGAATCGACTAAGTATCCATAACCGGTTTCTCCCAAGCGGATTGTTCCCACAAGCTCTCTGAGGATATCAGCGGTAGCCGTCATTGCTATAATTCCCTGGGGTTTCCCTTCAACGAGAATAGGAGAGGCAATAACCACAATTTTATTCCCGGTGGCCCTGGAGATAACCATATCGGATACCTGTGGTCTCCCAGTTTGCATGGCTTTTTGGAAGTAGGCACGGTCGGCGATATTTATCTGACTATCGAGAGAGGTCCAAGAATCTCCATTACTCAGGGCGAGGAAATACATTTCCGCATCGGGATCAGAAGAGGCAAGGGTCTTGAGGAGGGGAAGAATCTGTTCCACGGAGAGAGTCTTAGCTACTTCTTGTTCGGTAATTTTCTGCAATCGTCCAATTTTTTCCTGTAACCAGCTATCGATGGATTCATTGACGGTCGCCACTAAAGTGGTGCTATTGTCTTGTACTTCCTGCATAACGTCTCTTTGGAAGCTCAAGAGAGAGTAATAGGTAACTGCTACCAGCGGACACACGGTGAGAATGAGGAACCAGAGTAAGAGTTTGGTTTTGAGACTGTGCAACATAAAAATGCCCCCTTAATAGAATAGAGTTTTGGGATTTGGGAAAGTCCCCCTCAGATCATCCCTCGAGGAGTGTGTAAGGAAGGTGAGAGAGGAGACATTCCTCCTACCGAAGTAAACCATGATGAAATTTTAAGCCACTCTTTCGTGGGTGTCAAGGAGGAAAGAGATAGAACATGGTGGGGAAGGCAAAATTTTTCGTTTCCTCTATAATAGAAGTATGAATTCG